>Ga0209770_10001001_pt1 | contig 14884 bp, 12 predicted proteins | sample LauGreSu1BDMLBDD_2_FD_187572 | JGI IMG/M metagenome (GOLD analysis project Ga0209770, IMG submission 187572) | Freshwater lake microbial communities from Lake Michigan, USA - Su13.BD.MLB.DD (SPAdes) (version 2) | ecosystem: Environmental > Aquatic > Freshwater > Lake | place: Lake Michigan, USA...
AGGCTTGGCAGCAGCTTTCGATGCAGGCTTGGCAACAGCTTTCGATGCAGGCTTGGCAGCAGCTTTCGACGTAGGCTTGGCAGCGACTTTCGACGCAGGCTTGGCAGCGGCTTTCGATGCAGGCTTGGCAGCGGCTTTCGGCGCGGGCTTTTTGGTTGCTGGAAGCGGTTTCTTGGCTACAGGCTTGGCCTGCAACCTTGATGGAAGCGGTTTCTTGGCAACAACCTTTGATGCAGGCTTAACCGGCTTTTTAGGTTTCGCTTTTGCCCCTGTCGGCTTGGAAGCCTTAGTGGGCAGAGTTTGAGATTTGGATTTGGGTGCCAAGCGGGATTGGCTCTTCGAAGAGGTGTTTTTAGTTTTCAAGCTGCTTTCAATTAGGCCAGTTCAAAAGGGCCGCTGAACATCTGCCACGCGGATTTTAAGGTCAAGTATTTGTTTTTGAATTTTTTCCCGTTCAGTCACTGAAACGGATGGATCGATGAGTTGACTTTTGAGTCCTTCCATCTTTTGGGTGAATTGCTGGATCAGAAGACCCTGCCATGTCAGTTTCGCCCGCTCAAGCGGAGCGGGCATCGGACGACGTGTGTCGAGCGATGAAAGCGTGCGCTCTTCTGCTGCGGTGAGAGTCGAAAGAAGTGCCGTCGGCAGAGTGGTGCTGCCACTCTCGAATTCGGCCTGCGTGAGTTTATCCACCAAGGCGCCGCCGGGCTCGAATGCAACGGCAGGCGCTTGCGTTCGGAGCCACTCTCGCACCTCCGAACTCGCCAAGGCGATCTGGCAAAGCATATGCATTCCGGCCGAAAGCGTGATTTTTTCCACCGGCTCAGCAAGCGGAACCACACCCCGCTCGTTTCCGGAGTCTGGGCTGGGGGCCTTCATGGCAGATCGAATGAGCGCGTGGGGCAACGAGAGCCTTGAGCAAATACGGCCAAGGATCGACTCGCGAAGAACCGCATCCTGAACCAACGCAAGCGGCGGAGCAATGCGGCCAACAAGTTTGGATTTTCCGGCAGGGGTATTCAACTCCCCGCTCAGAATCGCTTCCTCCAGACTATGGTCAAAGTAATCAGCCGCGGCACCAACCAATGCCAAAAAAGCATCGGGCCCATTCCGCCTAATAAGAGAATCGGGATCCTCTCCAGCGGGAAGAACAACCACTTTAACACTCAACCCCTGCGAAAGAAGTGATGGCAATGAGCTCGAAGTGGCTTTTTTTCCGGCCTTGTCCGAGTCGAAACAAAGAAGCACCGTTTCCACATAACGCCTCAATAGTCGCGCCTGATCTGACGTGAAAGCTGTGCCCTGGGGAGCGATCACATGCCGAATCCCTGCCTCGTAGGCCGAGATGAGATCCAACTGACCTTCACAAACGATAGCGGTGTTTTTTTCAATGAGATCGCGCTTCGATTTATCTAGGCCATAGAGGACCTTGCCTTTTGTAAAAAGAGGCGTCTCTGGCGAGTTTACATATTTGGCCGATTTGGGATCCGACTCCAACGTGCGTCCACTGAATGCGATAACCTCACCATAATCATTACAGATGGGGAACATGACGCGATGGCGGAATCGGCTGTAGATTCTTTCTCCAGGCTTGTCCTCCTTCGAGGAAGCCAGCCCACTGAGGATAATCTCCCCGTCCGTGAAGCGGCATCCGCGAAGATGCTCCAGCAAAGCGTCCCAAGAATCCGGAGCGTAGCCGAGTTGCCAAGACTTGGCGACCTCGGAGGTGATGCCACGCGACTTCAAATAAGCTCGCGCTTCGGAGCCAGCGGGGGATTTCACCAAAGCCTTGTGGAACCAAGAGGCTGCCTCCGCGTGTATCGCGAGAAGACGCTGGCGCTGACCCTGCTTTTGTCCGTCCTCGGCCGAAGCAGCATCTTCCAAGATTGGGATTCCCGCACGCTGGGCCAGTCTGCGCACAGCCGAGGGAAAGTCCACATGCTCGTAGTCCATCACAAAACGGAGAACTCCGCCGCCAACTCCACATCCGAAGCAATGAAAGGATTGACGTGCGGGATTGACGTGAAAAGAGGGGGTCTTCTCCTGATGGAATGGACAAACAGCCCTAAAGCTCGTTCCTGCGCGCTTGAGCGGGAAATACGATCCGATCAAGTCAACGATATCGCTGGCCTCGGTTACGCGCTGGATAGTTTCTTCGGAGATGAGTCCCACAGATTCAAAATACCTTGCGACGGGCCCATGCGCGAGTGAGATTTCAGACATATGAAAGGCGCGCTTCTTTTTCTTCTTCTGGCACTCTCCTTACCGAACTCATTTGCAACTGAGAAGCCCATGCAGAATGGCTCCATTGTCGTTCTGCCAGTCAGCGGCCCAGTTAGCGAGGTACAATTTTTCTTTCTTCGACGGGTTCTCAAGAATGCCGAATCTGCTGATGCAGCTGCCCTGATTTTGGATATGGACACTCCGGGAGGAGACCTCAAATCAACGGAAAAAATCGTTCAAATGCTCGGGAAAAGTCCAATTCCCACGTACACTTATGTGAACTCAAATGCAGGGTCTGCGGGCGCACTCATCGCGCTGGGAACAAAAAAAATCTTCATGTCGCCCGTGAGCGCAATCGGAGCTGCCGCACCAGTGGCGGGATCCGGACAGGAAATACCGGAAACAATGAATGCCAAAATCGTTTCGTATTACTCCGGCTACTTCCGCAGCGTGGCACAAAAAAACGGCTACCATGCCGAACTCGTGGACGGATTCATGAATCTCGATAAGGAAGTCAAAATCGGCGATGAAATCATCAATCCCAAAGGCTCCCTTCTAACTCTGAGCGCGCAGGAAGCAACAAGACCTATCAGCGGCCGCTCACTGCTGGCCAGCGGTATCGCAACAGACATCGCCGATGTGGTGAAGCAGTGTGGCCTTCCTGTGGACAAGTTGGTTTTGACCAAGCCATCCGGGTTCGAAAATCTAGCCCAGTGGATCACCCTCCTCGCGCCTTTCCTACTGCTCGGCGGTGTGCTTGGAGCCTACTTGGAATTGAAAGCCCCCGGATTTGGCGTGCCAGGGATCATCTCGGCGATCTGCTTTTTGCTCTTTTTTGGTGGACACTACATCGCCGGCCTCACCGGATTTGAAATGCTCGCGCTCTTTGCTCTCGGAGTGGTTTTTATCGCTTTGGAATTGATTTTCTTCCCAGGCATTTTCGTGGTCGCACTCAGCGGAGCCGCAATGATACTGACCTCTCTGTTCCTTGCCATGGCTGACTTCTACCCAGCTCAACCCATCACATTCTCCTATGATTTTTTTCTAACTCCGATGTTGAATCTCAGCATCACGATTTTGCTGGCCTGCATTTTCATTGGACTAGCTTCCCGCTACTTACCCACGCTCCCTCTTTTTCGAAACCTCTCCCTGTCTTCAAATCTGGCTCCAGGCCCCTCACTCACGAACACGATCTCGAACACAGGCACGGCATCATCCCTATTTGCAGGCAATGAAGGCATCGCCATCTCGCCGCTGCACCCAACCGGACGCGCCCAAATCGGCCAAGAGCACTTCGACGTCCTGACAGAAGGAGAATTCATTGCTGCAGGCACTCCGATCCAGATTCTAAAAATCATGGACCAAAAGATCATTGTGGGGCCCAGAATCCAGACCTAGCCTTGCCCTCCCTCAGCTCGCACCGAACTAAAACACCACCTGCCGGGGATTCTTTTATTGCGAATCGCGCCCGTTGCAGGCATCGGTGTGTGATTGTTTCTTTGTTAAATATGTTCTCCCACGCAAAACTTCTCTCCGTTTTTTGGATCCTCACCTTCCTGCCATGCACTTTCCTGATCGCACAATCCACTGATTCCAAATCTCCAGCGAAACTGGAACCAGGCTTCACCATTCTTGCCGATCTCGCCGGCAGCCCGCTTCTCATGGAAAAAGAAGGGGACACACCTCGTCCACTCCAAAAGGGAGAAAAGATTCCTACCAACTCAACCATCCTCACCGGAACAGACGGTCGAGTTGACTTGGCCATGTCGAATGGCGCATTGATTCAGGTATTGGATCGTTCCAAGCTGACTATTGGGGAGTTTCTTCAAGATTCGTGTCATTTTGCGGTTAGCGAAGGAACGATCTTCCTCACACAAGAAGTCCAGAACGACCCCAATAAAACTCCCTCCGCCCCATTCGTCGATCCCACAACCGAGGGCTGGAGCAAACTTCCCACGGAACCCGCGATATCCAAATGCCAGCTTCTCCTTAGCGAGGGCACGATCGTCGGCAGTTCGAAAAAGCCACGCCTAGGTTCAAAACTGGAAATCGTGACTCCTATTGGAACAGCGGATATTATGGAGGTCGTGACTTCAAGTGAAGCTCCGGACAACCGAGGCTCCACTTGGCGAACCACGATAACACCAACAGAAAAGCCCCATGAGTTTCGCGGCGTTATCCAAATCAGCAATGGGTCGATTTTTTTTACGAAACCCGACGGCACCGGGTCCGTCTCGATCGCGAGCGACTATAGTTTGCAGTTTAGCGCGAGGGTTTCTCCTCCGCGCAATGTGGTTTTTTACGCTCTTTCGGCCACTCCAATGAGCCGTGAAAGCATTCAGACATTGGTTTCCATGGTGAGCGAAGTCGAATCCAAGCAGATTTACTTTAAACACGCCCATGGCCCCAATGAGAAATTGATGGTCTCGAAAAAGGAAACTGGTGCTCCAGAACTCAAAGAAGCCGAATCCGTTTTACTGGAATCTCAAACCACCGATCAAACTTCCGAGAGCCCAGTTCCCGCAGCAACTCCAATCAGCGAAGAAAAGCTCGCCAACAAGGAAGTCTTGCAACCCCTACCAGAGCCAACCCCCGATTCCGCTGAGGTATCCAAATCCGTTGCCGAACAGACACCTGCGCCACAGGAAAGCACCACACTTGCAGCATCGCATCTTCAACCAAACGCCCAAGCGTCCGCGAGCCCAGTTCCCGCAGCAACTCCAATCAATGAAGAAAAGCTCGCCGACAAGGAAGTCTTGCAACCCCCACCAGAGCCAACCTCCGATTCCGCTGAGGTATCTAAATCCGTTGCCGAACAGACACCTGCCCCGCTGCCCCCAACTACTCGAGCCCCCAAGCCCGAGCCAACCTCGTTGACTGAAGATCTCAATGCCCTTTCGCCAAAAGCCCGCGAGATTGCGGATCTCGGCACCAAGCTTTACCAAGACAAACGTTTTTTCGATGCAGTGATCATTTTCCGCCGCGCGCTTAAAGTTGCCCCCGACAACCTTTTTGTCATCGCCCACGTTGCGATCGCAAAAATCCAAGTCGGTAAGATAACCGATGCTCGAGTGGGACTGGAAAAAGTTCTTCTTAAGAAACCAAAGGACCTCTTGGTTCTCACGAACCTCGCAATTGTTTATTCAAGGTTGAAGGCCTACGACAAGGCGATAGCCACTCTCAAACAGATTCTTGAAATCGACCCTCAAAATGCGATCGCCCACCATGACATGGGAGTCGTCCTAGGAAAAACGGGAGAACTCAAGGAGTCAGAACAATACTTACTCCGCAGCATCGCCCTTGATCCTAACTACGCCAAGGCCCACCTCAACCTTGCCTCGATGTATCTGCAGCAAACCCCTCCCGCCCTTGATCTCGCCCGCGCCAGTTACGAAAAGGCCAAGTCGCTCGGGTGTGCCGCTGATTCCAAGATCGAAAGCCGGCTGCATAGCCCTTGATTGGAATGAAGCCGCAACTGATTTACGATGGTGAATGCCAGTTTTGCATAAAAAGTATCGCTCTTTTGAAAAGCGTGAGCGGGGATTCCATCGACTACCGCCCATCGAGTGCCGCCGCGAAAGAACATCCGGAAATTCCACTCGCGGCTTTTGAAAAGGCAGTTCAACTCATTCGTTCAAATGGCACACACGCATCGGCGGCAGAAGCGATCCTCGAAGCACTGAGCCCATTTCACCCTGCCTTAAAATGGATTCACTCATGCTATTCCAGATCATTGATTGTTCGCTTCACTCTCGAATGCGGATACGATTTTGTGGCCAATCATCGCCAGATTTTCTCCAGTCTCATTCTGGTTTCTGATAAAACCTCTCCGCTTGAACGGGAAAAAATGCCGCAGGGCAAAGCCCTCGATCAATAAGGCGGCTTTGCGCCTGTAAAACCACATCTGCATTCGTCGGAGTGGATTGCGCTGCGACGTTCGCTAATTTCCAAAATGCCCTGGCATATCGAGATGGGCTCGGAATTCGAGAGACAGGCCACGGGGTCGATTCGAGCTTATTCAGCGAGGAGTGGATTTTTTCTAAAACAGGGTTCAGGGAACGACAGGCCTCCCAAGCTAGCATGGGAGAACGATTCAAAACCTCCACTTGCCCCTGCCATGTTAGACGACTGAAAGCGATCGGTTGCTCAAAATCGATCATCTCGGGTTGAAATCGTGATGACAGCACCGATGGCAACTCCCCTTTTGCCCTCAAGCGGAGTTGGATTTGTCGATGAGACTCAGCCGAGATATCGATCAACGTAGGGGCGATATAAACTTCAGGATAAAGATGGGGAAATTGAAAACCCATCGCCTCTAGGTCAGGCATTACATCCGGCAGGGCTCGCGCGATCAATGGAATGCCACAAGCGGAGGCTTCGACAAATCCCATTCCAAACCCCTCTTGCACGGATGTCAAAAGCGCCACTTCAGCCACGCGCAAAACCTCGTCAACTCGAGGTGAGCCCGGCTTATCCAGAATTCCGAATCGCACATTCCATCCCCCCTGTTCGGCGGCGTCCCGTATCATCCTCGCATAGGGCAGCTCGTCACCCGAAGCCTTTCCTGATGTTGTCACAAAAACCGCATCCGGACTCAACCAACGTGTTAGCAGAATGGCCTCAAGCAGGTTTTTACGTCGTAAAAACCGGGTCGGACAAACCCAAAGTGGCGCTGTCGTTTGCAACTCTTCCTCAACCCATTTTTGTAGATTTTTTATTCGGCTAGAGGAACCTCGTTTGGGTCGAAGCACGGGATTAGGCAGATGAAAAACACGATCCCCCATTGCGCCAGCGAGCGATTTCAAATCCGAGAGATTGATAGTGACCTGGACCGAGCGATCCGTCGCCCCGAGCGTGATCCCAGCCGCCTTTTCGAGCGTGTTCCACCCGCATCGCTCCATTTCCTGCCAGCGTGCCCAGCGTCCGGAACACCAAAAATCGTGATGATGCAAAATAAGCGTGCTTCCCGATGTTTCACAAAACTTCAACACCTCTTGATTCAAAATCGCATTCCTCGCCAGACCGGGATTGTGAAACCAAATCAACGTGCGTTCCGCCTCCTGATCTGGAATGACCGCCCGCAAGGTCTCCCCAATGCTGTGTCCAATCGACTTAGGATTCTGCGACTGCTCAGAGAAATAATCCAAAGCGGGTGCTGAGTGAATCGCCACTCGCCCGCCAAGGCCCTCAATAAGCGGGTGCTCCGATTCCGGACTTCCGCTCAGAAGCGTCAGCTTTTCTAACTCCCTAGGGGCCGATCGCAGGATGGCAGGCAATGTCAACTCGATGACCTTACGCACACCTCCTGGTCGCCAGTGGTAGTGAATCACCACGAAGTGTGAAAATGGGTCATCGATTTTGCTCACCAATTGAAAATAGCAATTCCACGGACTTGCTCAATGCGAAGCAACTCGGAAGATTGGTGCCGATCATGTCGGACTTCTACCAGCACGGCGGCATTGCCACGCTTCACCACCTCGGCAACCCAGATTATATCGAGCTCGAGAAGGAACTCAACGCGCTCTCCCCGGCGATTGCTCTCGTATTGCCCTGCCATGCCCGAGATCTCGATTCCCCCGTCCTTGCCGCCATCTTAGAGGAACTGATTCAGACCCGATTCATTCGACATGTCATCGTTGGTCTCGATGGAGTTGATGAAACTCAGTATCATTTCGCCCGTTCACTTTTTCAGAATCTCCCGCAGGAAACGGCGATCCTTTGGAATGACGGTCCGCGAATGAGCGCCATCATCACCCAACTCAATGACGCCGGCATGGATCCCGGCGCGAGGGGGAAGGGTCGGAATATGCGGCTTTGCTTCGGGTATGCTCTATCTGCGACGGATGCTCCCTTTGTGGCCGTTCATGATTGCGACATTGTGAATTACCGTCGCGAAATGCTAGCCCGCCTTTGCTTTCCCGTAGCCCATCCGGAAATGGCATTTGAAGTCAGCAAGGGCTTCAGTGCTCGATTCTCGGATCGCTTAAATGGTCGGGTGATGAGACTCTTGATCAGTCCACTCTTGCGCGCCATGGAGGAATGGGATGGTTTTCCTTCGACTCTCGGTTCTCTTCAAAACTTCCGTTACCCGATCAGCGGCGAGGTTTGCCTTCACCGTCGCGTTGTTCGGGAGATTCGCTTCCCATCGGACTGGGGAGTCGAAACGGGAATGATGTCGGATGTTTTTCGCCTCTGCGCCCCCCATCGCGTTTGTCAGGTCGATATTGCCGAGACCTATGACCACAAACACCAAGACCTTTCTGAAAAAGACCCGCTTGGCGGTCTCAACAAAATGGCTTGCGATGTGACTCTTTGTCTCCTTCGCACCATTTCTGCGGGATCTACGATTCCCGTTTCGATTGATGCCAAAAAACTGGTCCCTAACTACCTTCGAGTGGCTCGCGAAATGATGCGGTTCTATGCGGCGGATGCCCGAATCAACCTTCTCCAATACGACTACGCACTCGAAGATCAAACGGCCACCATGTTTGCCAGCGCGATCGATCGTGCCATTTCGATTTTTTCGACCACTCCCTACCAGCCGCCGGGCGCTCCGGGATGGAGTGAAATCGAAGACCGGCTCTCTGGAACGGCCTCAGCTATAGCCGAGGCGGTGCGACTGGATGCAGATCAAGCCGACCGGGTTTGACCAACTCATCGGCCTGAGACTCTAACGCTTCCAAGCAACCGTCATTCCAAATAACAAAGTTCGCACGAGTGATTTTTTCTAAAGTTGAAGCCTGCGCAGCTAAAATCAACTCGGCAACTTGCGCCTCAATCCCACGGGCGACCACCCGTTGGATTTGCGTTTCACGCGAGCAAGCCACTGTGATCACCGACGAAAAATGCAATTCCAAATGGTTTTCAAAAAGCAGTGGAATATCCACCAACAGCGATCCGTTGGCTTGCCTCTTCTCGGCGGCGAGGACCATCCACCGCTCGCGCACCCTCGGATGGAGAATCTCCTCCAAACGCGCCTTGGCGCAGGGATCCGCAAAGATCACCCGGCGGATTTCCGCCCGATCGGGCTCCCCATTTTCATCATAAGCGGCAGTTGATATTTCCCGCGTGACCGCCTCTCTCACTTCGGGATTCCGCTCCAGAAGCATTCTCGCCTCGGCATCGGCATCAAATATTTCGGCGTTTATTCTGTCAGCCAGCATTCTGCAAAATGTGGACTTACCCGAAGCAATACCGCCTGTGATCCCGATAACTGACATATTGGTATTCTGCTGAGATTTTAAAATAAACGCACGCTTGGCTATCTGAGGTTAATCCAACTTCCAGTTCCGTATTTTTTTTCAACGAGGGAGACCACATTTCCCTCCATTTTTCCGGGTGGTGAAAATTTTGCGTGTTCTTTGGACAAAGCCGCTCCAATGGCTGCGATGGGAATATTTCTCAAACGAAGTGAACCCTGATAGAGCACACCTGCTTTCGATCGGCGCAGTGCCCCGCCGCAGATTTTGATGCCATCAAGAACGATATCGAGCTGCACGGGACTTTGGAAACAAGCCGCGCCTTCACGACAATCCTCAGGCAAAACCAAACGCACCCCGCCGTGAGTCACCGAAAGAGCTCTCACAAGCCCTTCATGAATTTCACGATAGATTCTCATGGACGTCATGCCGGCCACCGGATCGCTCGTCGGAATAGCCAACGCCAAAGTCAGATCGTCCCCGTGCAAGACGACTCCGCCTCCTGTCCAACGCCGCATCAAGGGCAGCCCTGCTGCAAAATGGCGGATTTTTTCCAACCGCTGGGCGTAACCGAATGTGGCCGCAGGGGACGACCATTCGTAGCAACGGAGAACAGGTCGAACGGCATGCTCGAGCAATGCCTCATCGCAGGCCATCTGCTCCGCTGCAGATCGAGCCGTCGCATCCTCCCAAATATCCAAATGTGAAAAAAACATGGTCGCATTTCCGCTCAAAACATCCTCGCTTCTCCTTGTCGGCGGAACACTTCCTGTTTAAGCTCCTCAGTCATGGCAAAGCAAGCACTCGGCAAAGGTCTTAGCGCACTCATCAACAAGAGAGTGGCAAGTCCGGCCCCCTCTGAAGAACATGGTGAGAGAATCCAAAAGGTTCGCTTGGGCAACATCACCCCAAGCCCTTTGCAGCCTCGGCAGGAGTTTCCGACCGAGCACCTTCACGAGTTGGTCGAGAGCATCCGGGAACGTGGCATCATTCAGCCACTCATCGTTCGAAAGGTCGATGGGCTCTATGAACTCATAGCTGGCGAACGCCGATGGAGAGCCGCCAAGGAACTCGGCCTCACGGAGGCCCCGGTCATCGTCAGGGAAGCCACCGACCGCGAAGTTCTTGAGTTGGCACTGATCGAAAACCTGCAGCGGGAGGGACTGAATCCGATCGAAGAGGCCGCCGCTTATGCAAAACTTTACTCTGAATTCAAACTCACTCAGGAGGAAATCTCCAAGCGTGTGGGCAAAAGCCGCGCCTCGGTAGCCAATGCCATGCGTTTATTGGATCTCGTCGATGAGGTGCAATCGCAACTCAAGCACGGACGCCTCACCGTGGGGCACGCCAAAGTCCTCCTCTCCCTCAAAAATCAGGATGAGCAGAAGTGGCTCGCGGACCAGATCCTTCGGAACAGCCTCTCCGTGCGTACTGCTGAAAAGATGGCCGCCCAACAGCATGCCAAATCGGGTCGAACGCCCACACGTCGCGGCGATAAAGTAACACCCGACATCACTCCAGCCATCACCCGGATTCAAAATCTACTCACCCACCGCCTCGCCACCCGAGTCCAGCTCCACCACGGCGAAAAGAAGGGATCCATTCAAATCGAATATTACGGGTCAGATGACCTTAATCGCATCCTCGCTCTTCTCGGAGTCGTAAAAGAATAGGCGCACACGTGAAAAAAATCCTAACCGCCCTTGTCAACGCGATTGACTCCGACCACTTCCCAGACGGAGCAGATCAGGTGCGCGCACTCCCAGAGCGTTTTGAGTTCAGTCGTGCTATCCCATTTATCTTTTTGCACATGGGGTGTCTTGGTGTGATTTGGACGGGGTGGAGTTGGGTCGCGGTGGGCGTCGCGATTGCCTTGTATTTTGTTCGGATGTTCGCCGTGACGGCATTTTACCACCGCTACTTTTGCCATCGGGCTTACCATACGTCGCGTCCGATGCAGTTTATCTTTGCAATCATCGGCCTTACTGCGATGCAACGCGGCCCCCTATGGTGGGCATCCGTCCACCGCCACCATCACGCGCACTCAGACGAAGATGTGGACGCCCACTCGCCCGTGGCCAAAGGCTTCCTTTGGGCCCATATCGGTTGGCTCACGAGCAGCAAAAATTTCCCCACCGACTACAAACTGGTTCGCGATTTGGTGAAGTTTCCCGAGTTGGTTTTCCTCAATCGCTTCGATGTGATCGGCCCGATTGCCCTCTTTGTCGTCCTGTTCGGCTTCGGAGCAATGCTTGAGATGCTGGCTCCGGGTTTGGGAACTTCAGGATGGCAGATGGTCATTTGGGGCTTCTTCATCAGCACGACCGTCCTTTTCCACGGCACCTGCTTCGTGAATTCGCTCGCCCACACGATGGGAAGCAAGCGCTTTGACAATGATGACGACAGTCGGAACAGCCTATTTTTAGCCCTCATCACACTCGGCGAAGGTTGGCACAACAATCACCACCAATACCAAGCCTCGGCCCGGCAGGGATTCTACTGGTGGGAAATCGACATATCTTACTACCTCATTCGACTGATGGGACTGCTTGGAATCGTAAGGGACATCAAATCCGTACCTGAAAAGGTCTACGAGCAAGCTGCAAGCCGCGTTGCATCGTGAGGGAGCGCGTTGCCGTTATTGGTTCCGGCATAGCCGGAATGGGCGCTGCTTGGCAACTCCGTCACAATGCCGACATCACTCTCATCGAGCGTGAATCTCGACCTGGTGGACACACGAACACCGTTTTTGTTGAGGAAGACGGCGCGCAAATTCCAATCGATACAGGGTTCATCGTTTTCAACCACGCCACCTACCCGAACCTTGTTCGCCTTTTTGAGGAGTTGCGGGTGGACACAAAACCGGCGGAGATGTCCTTCAGCGTCCAGCACGAGCCGACTGGCCTAGAATACAATGGGATGGGGCTCAACAAACTTTTTGCGCAAAGAGGCAATATTTTCAAACCCCGCTTTTATTTCCTCATCGCCCAAATCATGCGGTTTTTTCGTGTCGCGCGAAAGGCACTGCAAAATCCCGCCTCACTGGAATGCACCGTGGAGGAATTCACCCGCCAGCACGGACTGAGTCAGGATTTTTTAGACCTCTATCTCGTCCCGATGAGTTCAGCGGTATGGTCCACCGAGCCCGGAAAAATGCGCGAATTCCCTGCGCTCAGTCTCATCCGTTTTTTTCAAAACCACGGCTTCCTTGGCGTGGACACCCATTACCCTTGGTTCACCGTCAGTGGTGGATCTCAATCCTACAGGAAAAAAATCCTCGCCGCCCTCGATCCTGTTCGCCTTCCCGCAAAGGTCGTTGAAGTGCGCGAAAATACCACCTCTTCGAGGGTGAAGCTCGAGGATGGCAGTGATCTGGATTTTGATCGCGTCATTATCGCCACTCATGCGGATGAAGCCTTGGCGATGCTGGCGGAGCCCGATGAGCTACAGAGTCGCCTATTGCCAGCATTCCGGTATCAAAAAAATATCGCCACACTGCATACCGATAAAAGCGTGATGCCTCAAACTCGCCGCGCCTGGGCGTCGTGGAACTACCGCATCCAACGTGATGCTTCTGGCCAAAGCGAGGCGACAACCCACTATTGGATGAACGCCCTTCAAGGGGTCTCGCAAAAACGGGACTACTTTGTCTCCGTGAATGGCTCCGATTCCATTCGCCCCGAATCGATCCTTTATCAGACGACTTACGAGCATCCTGTTTACACACTGGAAGCCATGAAGGCTCAACGCGACCTTCCAAAGCTCAACACCTGCTCTCCAAGCCAAAGGGTTTTCTTTTGCGGCAGCTATTTCCGCCATGGCTTTCACGAAGATGCCTACAGCTCCGCCGTCGATCTGGCATCCGCCCTGCGACCCAACCTGCGAGTATGACGGCGCAGGCATCCTGCCTTTACGAATGCGCGGTCATGCACCGCCGCCTCTCGCCTAAGCGGCACGAATTTGCCTACAGCATTTTCCTTTTTTACCTCGACCTTGACGAACTCAGCGACGTCTCAAACAACATCCCCTTTTTTTCGCACAATGAGCCCAACCTCTATGCGCTAAGAAACGAGGATTACTTCCAATTTCACAGCGCAGGCCTGAGGTCGAACCTCGAAAGCTTCCTCGAGACTCAAGGGTTCACTACAAATCCCGCACGCATTCGCCTTCTTACCCTCCCGCGTTTTCTCGGATACACATTCAATCCGATTTCCATTTTCTTTTGCTTCGATGAAAACGATCGCCCCCTCACCTCCGTTGTTCAGGTCGGCAATACCTTTGGCGAGCTCAAGCCCTACTTGGTTCCCTTGGATCCACTCACTCGAGGATTCCACATCCGTGTGGCTAAAAACTACTACGTTTCGCCGTTCTCACCGCCCGACCTGGAGTTTGATTTTCGATTTGATCAACCCAGCGAAAGGCTTCGCATTGCCATCGACGATTTTCAGGGAGATGAAAAAGTGCTCATTAGTACGCTCACTGGCCCCCGGGTGGAACTAACGACCTGGAACCTAGTCTTCCTCACATTCAAATACCCGCTCATTACCCTGAAGGTGATCTTCCTCATCCACTGGGAAGCCCTTCGACTCTGGTGTAAGCGCATACCGCATCGAAGAAAAGAAGCGGACCCCGATCTTCAGCAGGGCGCTTTTCGCGGACACTAGAAATAGAACGCGATACCCTGAGCTTGGAATGCCGCCTTTTGGTCTGAGAGGTATTTGTCACCGAGTTTTTCAAAACCGCCCGAGGCCCGAAACGTCTGCAAGAATATATTAATTTTTTCGCGCAGGTCCTTCGAATCAAGCCGCAACCCGATCGCCCAGTTTTCTTTCTGGATCGGTGACAGTAGCGCGCGCGTTTTCAAATTTTGTTCCTGAGCATTTTTCCAAACACTCATCTGATCGTAAAGGAAACCATCTGCATTTCCCTGTGTGACCTCCATCACGGCGGCGGATTCTTTTTCCAGAGCAAGAATACGGGCATGTCGAATATGGGCTCTTGCCCACACCTCACCAGTCGTTCCCTGGCGGACGGCAATAGTTTTGCCCGTTTGATCCAGATCTGCGATCGACTGAATCGATGAACCTTTTCCAACCAACAAGGCCAACCCAATGGTCAGATAGGGATCAGAAAAAGATATCGATACTCGACGCTCTGGGGTGTCCGTCATGGACGAAATGATGCAATCGATCTTCCCCGTCTTTAGGGAGGGAATCAGGCCGGTGAAGGGGATGTTTTCGATCCGCAAAGGGCGACCAAGCGATTGTCCGAGTGCTTCCGCGAGATCAACGCTCACCCCAGTCGGCTTGCCTGCTGTGTCGATTGTTTCAAAGGGTGGGTAGGAAAGATCCATCCCAACAACAAATTCGTTCGCGGAACGCTTTGACGAACATCCTGTCGAAAAACCAGTCAGCACAAGGATCAGCACCCCTAAAAAACAAGCGCAACAGCTTAAAAATCGG
>Ga0209770_10001003_pt1 | contig 14871 bp, 14 predicted proteins | sample LauGreSu1BDMLBDD_2_FD_187572 | JGI IMG/M metagenome (GOLD analysis project Ga0209770, IMG submission 187572) | Freshwater lake microbial communities from Lake Michigan, USA - Su13.BD.MLB.DD (SPAdes) (version 2) | ecosystem: Environmental > Aquatic > Freshwater > Lake | place: Lake Michigan, USA...
GCCCCAAGGTTAATGCTGCTCGTCACGGTTTGACAGGTGGATGGATGAAAACGAAAGACTAAGTGAGAACGATCCCCTACAGTCGCGCTTTGTCTAACATTTGCGGACTGATTGGCGTGCCTACGTCCCGTCTGACGACGGAGACAGCGCAATCGATCAATGATCTGTTCAACGCTAACGTGCGTCAGATCTGGGGCGCCGGTAACTGGCCGGACCTGACTGGATGGGGTGAGGCTCGGTTTGTGGGTAATTCGCTCACCTACCCTAACGACCTTTCCCAGACGGCTTATTGGACGGCTAACGATGTAACGGTTACGGCCAACAGCATTTCTAACCCTGCAGACAACCGGGTAACGGCCAGCAAGGTGCTGGAGGCGGCTACGACTACGGAACACAACGTAACCCAGGTTGTAACCTCATTTGGGGCCACAATGTACCAAGCGAGTGTCTACGCCCGCCCTGCTGGTCGTAACTACCTCTATTTGGCCGTAAACGACGGTACAACCACGTTCTCCACGTTCTTCAACGTCCAGACCGGCAATGTTGGTACGCAAGCCAACGTCCAGAGCGCAAACATTTCGCAATGCGCCAATGGTTTCTTCCTTTGCACCATCATGTATCAGACTGGGGCCAACGCCACCAGTCAAACCTACAAGGCCGGCATTAGCACGGATGGAACCACGATTAGCTACCTTGGCGACATCACCAAGGGATTGTATCTGTGGGGAAACCTGATCGTTCAGCAGAACAACGTCTCCCCGCAGCAGTTTATCCTTCCGTGGGACCAGACGGGAGAGGCTGAGATTGATGTTCTGTTCCAGGCTTGGGTGGACAGCCCTGCGATGATCACCTACCCGCGTGGGCAGGGGTTTGTTGTGACGAGGGATGGGTTCCAGATGATTTCTAGTGCCGGCGGGTTCATGGGCACCAATGGGTACGTCAGCTACAACACGAACCCGGCAAACCCGATCTACATCTACTACCGGCGCGTCCCCTACAACTACTCGGGCGACGAGTTCTCGGCTACGGCAACCTACGTTGCAGGCCAGTACATCTATTACACGAAGACTACGGGAGCTTTGACCGGCACCAGCGACTACTACAAGTGCTTGGCTACGACCACCGCAGGGCAAGATCCAGAGGATACTCCCAGCAAGTGGGAGATCCAGCCTGTCCCTGAGATGATCAGTCAGCCGCTAATCTGGCAGACCTACGGTGATTGGCTGATCCAGGATGGACAGGCTGACAAAGCAGCTCAGGCTTACGGCATCGTAGAAGCAAAGAAGAATGAGGAATGGGACCGTATCCAGCGGCAGATGCCAGACAGCTTCCAAATGACCGTCAGCACCCACGTCACCTCACAGTCAAGATCTTGGTAACCTTCAGACTACTTACTTATGAGTTCATTCAATCTAAATAACATCTTCCCGAAACCAGCCTGGTATCGCGGGAGTACGGTAGCGGATCAGCGGTTGACGGTAGACGGCACTGCTGGTGGCGTGCAGTTCGCTGCGTTTGGTGATACCACGACCATGATTGTCTTGGACGTGCAGGATGCTGACGTGATGTGTACGTTTGACGGCTCTGCTCCTACCTCCACCAATGGGCATCGGCTCTACAACGGCTCGCACTACACCTGGTCTACGGCTGCGGCCCAGCAGGCTAAGTTCATTCGTCAAGGTGCGGCCAGTGCGGCTATCCAAGCTTCTGAATTCCAACTGTGATTGGTTTACTCGGCAGTCAATGTGATATGTTGGGCCAGCGGATGGCTACTGGCATTAACACGCCAGTAATCATTGACGCTAACGATCCCACTCCTACAGACGGCTATCTCATCACGAGTCTTGGCGATAACATCGTCGATTCTAGTGGGAACAAATTTGTCTACGTTGAATTTTAAAAACCCTCTATTTTATGGCTGACATCAGAATCAAAGACCTCGCTACAACCGCTTCTGTTACGGCATCTGATGATTTCATGGCCGTAGATGGGACGACTAGTGGTACGCGCAAGCTTAGTGCAGCAACGCCTAGTTTTGCGACCAGTGTTACGACGCCCTCCCTCACCTCCCCCGCCTCGACCAACCTGACGCTCGGCACGGGCACGTCTGGCGCAGCGATCACGGTGCTCTCGGCGAGCAACTCCATTGGTATCAACTGCACTAATCCGCTGACCATCGGCACAAACACGGCGGTTTCCGATGTGATTGCGGTTGGTGCATCCACAGGGAGCGGAAAGTTCTACATTCGCGGTTCGACAGGTGGCGAATTTGGATGGGATGCAACGAGCGCGGCATCGGGATTTAAGATAACGCGCCTGCTAAACACAAATGGGGTAATCACTCTTGAGCGCATCAGCGACGCATTTTCTGCGATTAATAGCACCGTTTTTCAAATAACTACGGCGAACAACCTCCTAATCGGCGGCACGACCGACATCACAGGCTCTGGCGGGCTGAAGGTTTTCGGCACCACGGCAGCGAGCAGCACGACGAGCGGGGCGCTACAGGTCGCGGGTGGCGTGGGTGTCGCGGGGGCGGGGTATTTTGGGGGAAACCTCAACGCATCGGGCGTGGACAGCCAGTTCATTAGCTCTGGCGCGGTTCACAATTTCTCAATCGGCTCGTCTGGAGCGTTCAACGGCATCCTTCGCTATGTCACTGACAACGCAGTGGCGTGGAGCAGTGGCGTGCAGACAAGCAATGATGCCTATGTGCTTGGCTACGGGAACGGATTTGGCGACCCTAAGTTCACGATGACAACGCTAGGCGTTGCCAACTTCACTAACACCACCTCCGCCTCCTCCAGCACCGTCGGCGCACTCACCATCGGCAACGGCACGGCGGCGACGAATGTGGCGATTGGCGGTGGCTCGATGATCGCTGGCGCAAACGTGCAGGCCGTCGGCAACATCAACGTTGGCGCTGTGGGCGCGGACTTCTCCGCTGGTCGCATTAACATTCAAGCGGCTTCCGATACTGTTCCCGGCCTCAACTTTGGCGGCGTTAATTACGGATTCGGCATCCTTGAGAAAACAGATGGAAATCTCTATTTCTCGCGGCGCAGCGGTAGCGCGACAAATACGACGTGGCTGAGTGTAGATCGAGGCACCGGAGCCGCCACGTTCGCGGGCGCGGTGACGATCAATTCCAATGTCTACCTCGCGCAGTTGGATGCCTCAAATTCTGGCCTGTGGTTGAATAAGGGCACTCCGTCTGGAAGTAATTATTCAATGCTCGGGTCAGCGTCATCGACATACCTCAACGCCCCAACAGGAGGAGGCGTGAATGTGCGGATTAACAACAGCGATGTTGCCATTTTTAATGCATCCTCCGCCACCTTCGCGGGCACGGTCATCCACACGCTCTCCGCCACGCCTGCCAGCGCATCAGCCACGGGCACGGTTGGAACGATGTCGTGGGATGCCAGCTACATTTACATCTGCACCGCAACCAACACTTGGAAGCGCGTAGCAATCGCCACTTGGTAATCACTAACTCACTACACCCATGACCATCCCAATCGCTCCCTACACGATGGGCTCCCCCGGAGCCCCTAAAGTCGGCGTACTCTTTGAAGTGCGCTACATCAACTACACTGGCCCTACTGCCGTCGCTGACTGCCATCTGCTTGATGCCGCTGGTGTCGAGATCGAGGCTGTGGGCCTTGTTCCTGCCACTGCCGAGCAATGTGACCAGTGGACTGACGATGCTCAGTTTTGTGCTGTCCTTGCCGTCAATGCTGGCTTTGAACTCGTGATCGAATAACCATGACCAAAGAAGAACACAAGAACGTCATCATCGCCCAGATCCAGCAGCAGAACCTCAACGTACTCGTTGACTCCCTTGCTGCTGCTCTCGCTGAGATCGAGAGTCTGAAAGCCAAGCCAAAGACCGAGGAATGAGCCGCATGAGAGCCTCAGATCGTGACTTGTTTCACGCAGCCATCATGGTTGTGGTCACGACTGGGGCTTTGATCGGCTTACTCTGCGTTCTCTTCAGCCAATAGGCACACAGCCATGTTCCCCCTAGCAGACATCCTCGGCATTGGTGGGAAGCTGATTGATAAGCTGATCCCAGACCCTGAGGCCAAGGCTAAGGCCCAGCTGGAGCTGGCTACGCTCGCCCAGAACGGCGAACTAGCCAAGATGCAGGCGGACCTGGAGGCTTACCGGGTAGAGCAGGATAACCTGACGCAGCGGCTCCAGGCGGATATGTCCAGTGATAGCTGGTGGAGTAAGAACATCCGCCCAATGACGCTTGCAGCTATCCTTTTTGGCTACTTCGTCTTTGCGATGATGTCAGCCTTTGGGCACAACGCCAACGAAAGCTACGTCGCCCTGCTCGGCCAGTGGGGGATGCTGATTATGTCGTTCTACTTTGGGGGCCGCACGCTAGAGAAGATCATGGAGATGAGGTCTAAAAAATGAACTTACCCAACACGAAGGATCTCGTTACTGCTAGTATTCCAACCGTAGCAATGCTTTCGATTGCTCAGATCAATGAGATTGCTGGGTTGTTGGCTACCCTGCTTGGCATTGCGTATCTGCTGTGGAGGTGGCGCAGGCAATGGAATGACGAGCATAAGAAGCATTTGGACTAACCTGATGAATCGTTACCGCGCATACGGCAATCTTGATGACCAACCTCAATCGGTTGGGGATAACTCCTTTCTTGGCGTGGACGAGTACAACGCTCCTGAGAACATCAGGCCTGGGAACGTCCAGCAGGCGGTTAACCATGATTTTACATCTCAGGATGCTGTGACGCGGGGAGGCTTTGTCTGTTACCCAGAGCTTGGGGTTGTTCCGTATGGTCAGGTTTGGACGTACAATGCAATTGGTGCCGCTCCTGATTTAAAAGATGTAGCATACGGATCTAATTTATTTGTAGCAGTTGGATCTTCTGGAGTCATTTACTCCAGTCCTGATGCGATCACTTGGACATTACGTACTTCTCCAATTGCTCCTAATTATTCAGATATTTCATATGCAAATGGTCGTTTTGTTGCTGTTGGAACAGCAACAGGAGCGGCTCCATCTCCCGTAGTTTATTCTGATGATGGGATTAATTGGTTTGCTCCAACAACTCCATTTTCTGGAAATCATCGAGGCATAGCATATGGAAATGGTGTCTGGATCGCTGTTGGAACCGGAGTTATATCAATTAGCAGTGATAATGCGATAACCTGGGCTACAACTTCTTTTCCTTCTATTGGTATTTCGACTGGAGTTACCTTTGCTAACGGACTTTTCTGCATAGTTGGCTCTTCTGGAAACATTATCACAACCGTAAATGGTTCATCTTTATCATTTGTTTCAGTTCCAGCGTCAGGTGTTCTTGTTGATATTGCTTTTGGGAACCAAACTTTTGTTGCACTTGATGGGAACGGTCAGGTTTTTATATCCACCGATACTTTGACGTGGACTCTTACTCGGGCCAACGACTTTGGTCCGACTTGGACTAGTATTACTTTTGGCAATGGAAGATTCATGGCGTTTGCCAGTTTGTCAGGTGGCGACAATGTAATGTATTCAATCAGTGGCACTCAGTGGATTCGGCTGACTGATATTCCTAATTACTCTTGGCAAGGAAGCACCTATGCTAATGGATTGTATGTAGCAGTTGGCCTCAGTGGAGCTACGATGTATTCTGATAGCTCTGGCTCTGGAGTGTATGCTTCCGCCATTTACTCCGATCCAAACAACATTGGTCAGACTTGGATAATGATCGTTGGAAATGAGTCTGTTGGGTTTTACGCCAACGGGTTTACTGGCAAGAGCGTCAGCCTCGGAGCTTACACGGTCACGGTGCAATCTACCATTGTTCAAGCGAACAACTACGTTTACATCTTCCGTGGGCCGACTGAGACGCCGCTTTACTGGAATGGTGACTGGAACGCATCTTTTGCACTGGTTCCCAATACCACCCTTCCTGTCTCATTCCTGTCGATCCCCAACAGCAATCAGGCGACTTACTATCAGAACCGCCTGTGGGTTATTGATGGCAAGGACACGATTGCCGCATCTGACGTATTGGCGTTCACCGATTACGATCCATTGGCGAACGAGTTCAATGTTAACACTGGGAACAGTGATTACCTTGTTGCTACGTTCCCATTTGGCCAAAACAGCCTGATCGCGTTTAAGAACAAATCGATCATGCTGCTTCAGAATGTTGAAGGAGCGTTGACGGACGTCACGGTCACTGAAATTACCCGGCAGGTAGGTTTGGTGGGCATTAACAGCGTAACGTCGATTGGACCGGACCTGGCGTATGTCAGCAACCAGAACATCAACCTGCTGACGCTGACGTCTACGAACAACTCGCTTCAGCATAAGACGCTTCCTCTTTCCACGCGGATCAGGAAGATTATGAGCCGGGTTAACTGGGAAGTCGGCTACAAGATCAGCATTGGGTACTGGAGCAACAAGCTGTATGTGGCCCTTCCGCTGGATAACAGCTTGGTCTGCAATGCGGTGGTTGTTTACAATTTCACTACTGAGAATTGGTACGGTGAGTGGAACTTTGATAGCACGATCAATATGTGCATCCAGAGTTGGCAGGTTGCCAATTACCTGGGGCTGCAACGGATGCACGCAGTCACGGAGGATGGGCGGATCTTTGTCACGGATGAGGGGCAGAACGACATCAGCGGGGCAACGGTGGCTGAGATCAGCACCCAGCTTGTAACGCGGGCTTACGACACTTCTAACCTCAATCACGTCCAGCGCAGGGCTTACATCGACTTGGGCACAAATCGCCCAGAAACGTCCGTATCGGCGTTTACGGATGGGGCCAGCGAGGAGTCAGTGCTGCTGACTGACCAGACGTACAGCCGCGCTCAGAGTTGGAAGTTTGCTGACTCGGCTTATGACCTGACGAACGCGAACAATGACTTCAACCGGGCGTATCGTAAGGATTACAGCACTGGGGCGCTTGGTGGCAATAATCCGTCCCCCCCTGTCCCTAACCAGCCTGCGACTGGCTTGCAGACTGGTACTGGGTTCCAGCCTGAGATGACCCAAGAGTTTCGTCTTCCGATCATCAGCCGCCGGCAAGGGCGCCTTAGCTGGCTGGAGATCACCAACACGCAAGGATTTATCAGCATCAACTCCTTGGGCTATGAGGCCCGGGCTGGACAACGCTCTAACCTCGTCCAAGTCTAATTTATGTACGATTTCCAAATGCCTTCCAAGATGGTCAAGCGGGGCGATCCATTGCCTCCTATGCCGCCAGGGCTGGAGAATCTTGTTGGATCCAGCCGGCCCAATGCATCCATGCAGCCACAGCAGCCTAGCGGGATGGATGCGTTGATGGCTAATTACAGCCAGCCTGCCATGCGTCCTAATATGCCGTCTGCTTCGCTTTACGTCGGTATGGCGCCCCAGCAGATGCAATCCTTCGGAATGCCTCAGATGTTGGCTCAAAACGCTCAGAATGCCCCGCAGATGGGCATGGGCAATCAGTCCCGTATTCCCGGTCCGTCGTTCTTCACCCTTTAATCCTATCTCCCATGCCTACTGTAACTCCAGGATACACTTTTACGGGAACGACTGATCCGATCACTTACACCAAGCTTAATCTGCTGGCTCAACCTACGGTGGCGGCTGTTGGTCCTAATGACGTTACTACGACGACGATTGCTAACAATGCAGTGACTTTGGCTAAGGTGGTGGCAGCGGCGAGCAATAACACGTTTCTGGCCCGGTCCACTGCCGGTGCTGGCAACTATGAGGCCGTTGACACGACGACGACTGGGCTTGGGTTTTACACGGGTGCTGGTGGCATGGTAACGCAGGCAACGACCAAGGCCACTGCGTTTACTTTGAATACTATGTGCGGTCAGATCACTACTGCCGCAGATTCATTGGGCCATGCAACCGTCGTTTCATCTGTTTGGACTAACAGTAAGATTGCCGCGACAGATGTTGTGATTATCAATCATAAATCAGGCGGAACGATCGGAGCTTACGTGTTCAATGTTTCATGCGGTGCAGGCACTGCGACATTGTACATCACAAATAATCAAACCACCGGATCTCTTTCCGAGGCTTTAGTGCTCAGTTTTGTTGTGATCAAGGGCGTCACTTCTTGATATGGCATACTCTTTTGGAATATATGACGGGACCGATGACGAGTCCGAATCCGAGCGTCTTGCAAGAGAGGCAAGAGAGGCTGCGGAGGAAGAGGCACGCCTAGAGGAATATGCACGTCTAGCGGAGGAGGAGCGTCTGAAGAAATTGCTAGATGCTGGGAGGGAGGATCCCCTTGTGATGAACTCCTTCAATGTGGCGGTAGACAAAATTCCAGGAGGGATTTTTGATACCAAATTTGATGGTACTGACCCATCTGGACTTGGCATCAATAAACTGAACCGAATGGATGATTTTATTAATCAATACGATTCTGGTTTTGGTGGAGGTGGAGGTGGCGGTATTAATTTGTTTACTCCTCCCCCTGTTATTACAATTGGGGACGGAACTCCAAAACAAAACGATATTCCATATACAGGAGGATCTTCTGGAGACCCTTTAATTGATAAGATAGCCGCTGAAGAACTTGCTAGGCAGAATGCTATTAGGGAAAAACAAGGTCTTCCTCCTTTAACTGAGGCAACTGCGAATCAAAGAACGATAAATCAAGATGGCACAACCGGCCCATCTATTTCCGAGAAGATAGCGGATTACGTCGTGAGGGAGCTTCCTAAGGTTTATGAGGCTGAAGATGCAGCAGCCAGAGCAGCGGCCACAACTGCTGCAAGAAGTGGTGCAGCAACTGGCAATTCAGGCATTCCCCTGATCATTCCGATCCCCGGCCTTGATCCCGCGACTGGGCTGGCGATTACGGCAGCAGGATTGATCTTCTCTGGTGGCAATGTTGCCAAGTTGAATCCTGCTGATCCTATCGGAAGCGTTGTCAACGCTGGCCAAGGAATGATCAATACGGCTGGCAACGCAGTTGATGTTGTCACTGGCCAAAAGGATATCAGTGATATTTTTGGTACAGGATCTACTAGTGGTTCTAGTGCCGGTGGCAATGCTGGCACTGGATCGATTGTCGGTGGTCAAAATCAAGTCATTGGCCTTGATCCTGCCGGCATGGGCACCATTGGCCTTTTAGGCACGGGTGGAAGCTCTGGCACTTCTCAACCTCCTGCTGGTGGTGGTAATGTTTCTGTGACGCCTGGTGCGCTTGGCGGATCTGTCGGCAACCAAACGGTTGGTGGCTCTACTTTGCCAGCTGTTGTTCCAACTTCTACCAATCAGAATGTTAATAATTCTAGTATTTCTGGAATCTTTGGTACTGGCCCTTATGGGACTGAAGCAAATAACCCAGTAATTACTGGCCCTTTGACCGCAGGCCCTGTACAACAGCCTGCAAATGCAAATGTCAGAGTACCCGGTATTGGTGGAGACATAACTACTTCTAGCACTTCTGGAATATTTGGCACTGGCCCTTATGGTACTGGAACAAACAACCCAGTAATTAATGGCCCTTTGACCGCAGGCCCGGCTCAACAGCCAACAAATACAAATGTTAGAATCCCCGGTATTGGTGGAGATATAACCACTAAAAGCAGTACGCCTGCTGGATCAGTATCAACCAATCAAACTACTAGCACTGGAACTGGAACGGGAGTTATTGGCACTGGAACTGGTTCTACAAATTCGACCGGCACTACTAGTACCACAACTGGAATTGTTGGGACTGGTGGCGGTGAAACACCCAAAACGACTAGCTCAACTACAATTACTGGGACTGGCACTGGAACATCAACTTCTGTATCTACTACTCCAATCGTGAATCCAACCTTTTCATTTACAAGTCCGACTAACACTGGACTGGCTCAACGCGACTACGGCAAAGAGTTCGGTCTGACCGCACAGACTCTTACTGGAAAGCCTGGGGATGACCTTGCTGCGTACTACAAGCAGTTACAGGCCCAGTTCACTCCGTCGAGCCTGACCACTCTTGGACGTGAGGCTGAATCCCAGCTTGCAGCCGATCTTGCCCGCTACAACGAAGCGCAGCGGGGCAATCTCAGCCAAGAGGATGTCCGCACGGCCCAGCAGGGGGCACGGGAGGCTTACGCTGCCCGTGGGCAGGTTATGGGGCAGGGGGCGATTGGAGCCGAGATCCTAGGCCGGGACGCCTTGCAGCGGCAGCGTGAGGCGGAAGCCCGTGCTTCTGTCCAGCAGTCGATGGGCAATCTTGCTAATGCTGCGAACCTACAGACCGGAAACATCTTCTCACCGTTTGCCAGCCTGATCTCTCAGACCTACTCGCCCACCAACCAGTATGCTCGTGAGGTGTACGACTACAACGTCAACGCCTACAATGCGTATCAGGCGGCTGAGAAGAACCTGGCTGCGTACAAAGAAGCAGCCAGCAAGGGCCAAGAGGCTCAGTTCATTAACTCTTTTGTTGGATTCCTCGCCAACAATGGTATTCAAACTACCACTAGTGCTGTCACGAATATCATCAATGGGCTTTTGGGCGGTGGTGATAAAAAACCAGCAGGCACTTGATCATCTGACTTCATAACCAACTACGATTATGGCTTACGTTCCTGTTCAACGCGATGAGGGTCGCATCCTGTATCAGTCAACGATGGATCGTGCCAAGCTGATGGGCGACACCCTTACGAACCTGGGTGAGACCCTGTACAAGCGGGATGAGGAGAATAAGGCATTCCGGGCCAAGAACAGTGCTCTGAAGCAACTGATCGCTACCCATAAGGATAAGTTCGGTCTGGATGAGGCTACGGCCAAGCAGTTCTTGAGCGGGGATCCCAACAAGTCGGAGAAGGAGAATTACCTCACTCTTGCTTCGTTCCTTGAGGGTAGTGTCACCGCTTCAAATCTCAAAAAGCAAGAGGATGAGATTAAGACCGCAGAAGCGCAACGTGCATTGATCTTTGCTCAATCCCAAAATCAACAAGCACAAGCTGAAGAATACAGGCTTAAACAACAGAGAAATGAAATGATTGCTGGAATGCTTGGATTGCCGACAACGCAATCGCGAGTTTCTAGTCCAACAGGCGCAACTGCTGGGTTCGATAAACCAAATGCTCCTGTTATTCCTCAGCAAAGGACTGCTGCTCCTATTGCTTCTGCCCTTCCTGCTACTCCTGCTACTCCTCCTCCGTCTGCTGCACCTGTAGCACCTACTGAGACAGTTCCTGTTTCAAAACCAATTGGTGCTACTGCTCCTGCTCCCGGCTTTGTTCAGCCACCAAGGTCTCTTCAAGTATTTAATCCTGGAATTGCCGAGCAAGCTCGTCGTGAAGCAGCATTGAACTTTTTGTCTACTGGAGAATATAAAGATCCAAGTATCATCTCTCAGCGTTTGATGTCTGAACAGCGCAAACAGGAGGCAGAACAGCGTCAATTAACACGCGAAGAGGCCATCAAAGCCCAAAGCGATTTCAATCAAACTCAAAAGTCTGTTCCCTTTGGTGAGCGACGAGTTGCTTCTGTTAAAGAATCCGGCACTGGAGGCTTCTATGTTTTAAATGTAGATCCAGCTCCAATGACTGCGCTTGATCAGCAAGAAATGGCGGCTAAGACCCAAGAGGAGAAGGACATCATTTCTCGCATTGGTAAAACAATTGAACAAGACCGCACTACAGCCCAAGTTGAACGAACTCTGTCATCTTCTGTTAACGGATTGTTCAATCTGTTGTCACAAGATAAAATTGATGGAGATGCTTTAATTGGATTGAAAACTTCAATTCGTAGTTTTGGCAAATCTTTGGGTTTGGCCATTGATGAAGAAAAATTGGCCAATGCTGAAACAGCTAGAGCTTATTTTGGACAATTGGTGCTTCCATTTTTCAATGCCACTAAAGGTGCTATCTCCGATAAAGAAACTGCTTTGTTTCTATCATGGAGTCCGCAATTAGGTCTTAACAAAAAAGCTAATCTTGAGCTTCTATCGGTTATTTCAAAACGCATTCAATTGAATCGTGAGTTTGAAAAACTCGGTAATAAGGTAGACTCAGGCAAACTACCTGTAAAAGATTATGTTTTAGAGCGTCAGAAACTCATCGAAAAATATGATGATTCTTTGCCGAGTGTTGAGGATTTCCTCAAGGCTTCTGGTGCTCCATCTCAAACAATTAGTAAAACAATTGAAAAACCGATTGTTCCCGGTGAAGTCATCGCAAAGACTGTTGATTCAGCTTTAAGTCAAGGTGCGAGCGCAGCATCAGATTTGTTTGATTTCTTGATTAAGAAATCGAGCAAAACCTCCGATTCTAAGACTAATACCTCTGCGGCTACTGACACTAAATCTTCTGCATTAAGCGATCCTGCTTTTTCCAGTTCTGCAATGGTCACTGCAGCAAGGCCGATTGACCAATATCGGGGATTGCGTCCATCTGACGTTGCATTCAATCCTGCTGCTTTGGCTGCTGCTCAATTTGCAGGCCCAAGGTCTGGTAATCGCAACGGTCAGGCTATTCCTGCAAATGCTTCAGAATCTGTTCGTGGATCTGTTTTCAACCCAGATCCTGCTGCATTGGAGGCCGCTCGTCAGAGGTTTGATTCCGCAATTGCTGCTCCAGATGGACAATTTGCTCTTTCTCAGAGTACTCTCAGTCCAGAAGCCAAGGCTATTGCTAAACGGCTTCGCGATGAATTTGACGATCTTTCCTCGGTTGCTGAAAAGCGGCCCGGTTCATCCAGGTTGACCGCGACTAAGGACGATTCCAAGGGCCAGACGCTTAAAAAGAAGCGCACGATCACTTTGGACGAAGAAGGCATCAAGGCGATCTTGTCCAATCCTCGCATCTTGGTTGAATCCTTTGGCGATGTGATGGGAGATGTTTATCAAAAGGCTGTACGCAATCAGGCAACTGACGCTGAATTTGCAAGGAATGCTAAATTGCGTGAATTGGAGCGTCAGTTTGGACTTGGCTCGCGTCCTAATGTTCGTCGTGGGAAATAAATAACAAATTACCTGCACGAAAACCTTCTAATAATTAAAACCATGCGCTTTACAGAAGAAGATATTGAATCCAAAGCTTTGCAGCTTGCTAAAGCTGGTGTTAATCAAAAAGACATTGAAACCTGGATTGATACTGCGCGTAAAGAGCGGGAATTATCTAACAGAGAAAATTCGCCGATAAGCCCTTCAAACGTTGCTGATATTGGAAAGATTAGCGGCAATATATCCAATCAATTAGAATCATTGGCTAATGTTGGAAAGATGGGGGCCAAGATGGCAGTTGATGAAGGTCCAGAGATGGCTGCTCGTGGAGCGGCTGTGGCTAGTGGTCAATCCTTGGGAGGCAGACTGCCTGGAGCATTAAAAGCTGTGGGTATCCCAGTTGGTGGAGCAATTAGCGCAGGAATGACTGATGTAGCATTGCAGCAAAAGAGCGGTCAGCCTTACAAGTTGGGACAGACATTGGAGGAAATGGCAGTTGGCACCATTCCTGGCATTCAAACTGTTCCTGGTGGGATGGCTAGTGCCCGCACTGCCATTCAAGGTGTGCCGAAATCGTTGCAATATTTTTTCTCACCGGAAGGGTTTCGTACTTTTACAACGCTTGGTGCGGGTAAAACTGCGAAAACGATGACTGACGAAGGACGCATTCCTACTGCTGGTGAAATGGCTGCAGTCACTGCTGCTACATCGTTAGCAGGAGCAACGTCTAAATTGCCTGCATCATCTAAGCAGATCGCTCAAGCTGAACGCATAAGAGATGACGCCATAACCAATACGACTGTGCGCGAATGGTTGGCTAAGGGTGGGGCAATTGATCCAGGTTTGAGTTATCGTGATTCTGTTTTGAATCGCAGTTTGGCAACTGTTGCTGGCTCATCTTCTATTCAACGTGGGGCAAATGAACAAAATTATAGGCTCGTTAATAAGCTTGCTCGTGAAGATATGGGCTTCCCTGAAGGACAGACGTTTTCTCGTATAAATTTCACAGACCTGATTGTTAAGAAATCACAATCTTTGCGTGATATTGAATCTCTTCCTTCTCCTGCAAAAGGAATTTCATTTAAGAATCAAGTAAATGCTGTTCGTAAAGCACGAGAAAATGCTAGTGATGCCTGGAAAGATTATAGTACATCAGCAGCACAAGGAAGGCCGAGTACTCAGGCTCGTGAAGAAGCAAAACAACTTACTGCTCTAGCTGCAAATGCAGAAACTAAGCTAGAAAATATGCTAGCTGCTGCAAAAAGAACAGATTTGGTTGATCAATGGAAATCTGACCGCAAAACTTTGGCTACAATTTATGGGTATCGTGATGCTTTGATTGAAGGCAATATTTCAGCCCCAATTATTTCTGATATTCGTTCTGTTCAAAAACGCTTTGTAGATGGTAATTTTGAACTCATTGGTCGTTTTCATCAAACGATGCCTAAAGTGATGCGTGAGATTACGGATGTTGGAACTGTTGGCCAGAGCATCCCCGTAATGCTTCAACGCGGTGGTGCTACTGCCGCTACTTTGGCCGGAACTCAAGGCCTTGGAATTGGACCTTTAGGTTCTGCTGGTTTGACTATGGCGGCTGCTGCTAGTCCAGAAATCGCTAAAAAAATAGCTTTGAATCCATTTTATCAACGGGTGATGGCGGCTCCACGATATGGGGCGGAAGATCCTGCTTTTGCAGCTTCTTTAGCTCGTTTCTCCGGTGTTAGTGCCGTTAAATAAGACTCGATAAAAACTATTCGATAAGTAATAACGGCGATAAATATCTTTTCCCATGAACAACAAGATCCTTCCCAAATCCAACTACAGCCCATGCGAGTGCCAGAGCACCTCTGGAGACCGCATTAACGGCATTCCTGACAAGATTCAGCGTCCAGCCCGCAAAGAGATCGATGTGACCTCAATTGGGTCCAAGATGAAGA
>Ga0209770_10001004_pt1 | contig 14865 bp, 10 predicted proteins | sample LauGreSu1BDMLBDD_2_FD_187572 | JGI IMG/M metagenome (GOLD analysis project Ga0209770, IMG submission 187572) | Freshwater lake microbial communities from Lake Michigan, USA - Su13.BD.MLB.DD (SPAdes) (version 2) | ecosystem: Environmental > Aquatic > Freshwater > Lake | place: Lake Michigan, USA...
CGAGCTGCTCGAGCAGCCCGATTCCGGCCCCGGCGCCGCCGAGCTCGACGAAGAGAAAGAAACGCGTCCCGCGCCGACCGAACCCGCGTCGCTCGGCGACGGTGTTGCCCTGGTGCGGCGCCTGCTGGCCGAGGCGGCCACCCCGCCGCGCTGGCCGATGTACCCGCGCCAGTTCAAGCAGTTCCTCAAGGCCGCCCAGCCCGACTTCGACGAGCGGCGCTATGGCTCGATTGCCGACCTGATGCGCGCCTGCCAGAAGGACGGCATCCTGCGCCTGGAGCGCGATCGCCAGGGCGGCCTGCGCGTGTTCGCCAACGGCGCGACGGCGCGCGCGACGGTTCCGCACGGCTGGGGCCTCGTCGTCAACAACACGCAGCCGCCGGTGGACGCGGTCGACGCGGCCGAATTGGTTGAGCCCCTGCCGCCCGCCATCGCCGAGCCGATTGCCGTGCCGGCCGAGGTGGACGGCAACGTCGCCGCGCCGCCCAGGGCTGCCGCCAAGGCCAAGAAGGCGACGCGCGCGAAGAAGACCGCCGCGCCGGCTGCCAAGACCGACAAGAAGAAGGCCGCTCCCCGCAAGAAGAAAGCGGATTAGCCGCGCGGATGCTGCACGTCACGAACGGATCGGTGGTCGTCACACGGCTGCACGACCTGGGCCTGCCGGGACGGGCCCTGCCGTGGGACGACATGCTGCACGAGGGGCCGGTGCGGGCCGGCCTCGATCACGCCGCGCTGCGCGGTGAGCGGGTGGCGTACCTGTCGTCGGCGGGCTTCGACACCGCCGACCGCATTGCGCGCGACCTCGCCGCTCGCGACGCGGCCCTCGAGGCCGCCGGCGACGAAGATGAGGTCGTGCTCTGGTTCGAGCACGATCTCTACGACCAGCTGCACCTGCTCCAGGTGCTCGATCGCCTCGATCATCCGCGTGTCACCACGGTGCTGGCAGACGACTACCTCAGCGGACAACCTCCCCACACGCTGCGCGCGTGGTTCGCCGGCCGTCAGCCGGTGACCCCGGCGCAGCGGGCGCTGGCGGCCCGGGCCTGGTCGGCGTTCCGCTCGCCCGATCCGGCCGACCTGGTGGCGTTCATCAAGGACCATTCCACCCCCGCGCCAGGCGCTACCGTGGACAGGCCGCAACACTTACCCCACCTCGTGCCGGCGCTCGGCCGCCACCTGCAACAGTTTCCGTGGGTGGGCACCGGCTTGTCGCGATCCCAGGCCCACACGCTCGCGGCCGTGGCCGGCGGCGCCACGCGCGTGCGCGACGCCTTCACCGCCGCCAATCACGACGTTGAAGAAGCCGTGTTCATGGGCGACGCGACGTGGTGGTGCCACATCCGTCCCCTGGTTGTCGCGCCGCGCCCGCTGCTCGAAACGCATGGCCAGAAGCCGCCCACGTGGCAGGACCCCGCGTGGTGGCAGGACGAGGTGTCCGCGCCGACGCTCGCGCTGACCCGGGACGGCGAATCGGTGCTGGCGGGCGAAGCCGATTTCGTCGCCCTCAACGGTATCGATCGCTGGCTGGGTGGCGTGCACGTCACGACGAAGTCGTTGTGGCGCTGGGACAACGAGGCACGAACGGTTCTGAATGGTTCTGAACGGTTCTGAACCCTCTATAATCGAATTCCGCGTGGCCACCACTTACACCGCCAAAGACATCACCGTTCTCGAAGGGCTCGAGCCGGTTCGCAAGCGCCCCGGCATGTACATCGGCGGCGTGGGCAGCACCGGCCTCCATCACCTCGTGTGGGAGACGCTCGACAACTCCATCGACGAGGCCATGAACGGCCATGCCGCGAACATCCGCGTCACGCTGCACAAGGATGGCTCGTCGATCACCGTCGAAGACGACGGCCGCGGCATCCCCGTGGATGCGCACCCCAAGACCAAGAAGAGCGCGCTCGAGGTGATCTTCACCGTGCTCCACGCCGGCGGCAAGTTCGAGGCCGGCAACTACAAGACCGCGGGCGGCCTGCACGGCGTCGGCGCGAGCGTCGTCAACGCGCTGTCGCGCGAGCTGGTGGCCACCGTCAGGCGCGACGGCTTCCAGTACGAGATGACCTTCAAGCAGGGCAAGCCGCAGGGCAGCCTGAAGAAGGTCGGCCCGGCCCGCGGCAGTGGCACGACCGTGTTCTTCAAGCCCGATCCGCAGATTTTCCCGAAGGTCGAGTTCGACGCGGCGTTGATCCGCGAGCGCCTCGAGGTGGCCAGCTACCTGCACCGCGGCGTCAAGGTCACCTTCGAGGACGAGACTACCGGCCAGAAGGACGTGTTCCAGCACGAGGAAGGCCTGGTCGACTACCTCAAGAAGATCGTCACCGAGCGCCACGCCAAGCCGGTGCACGAGGCGCCGTTCACGCTCGAGAAGGATGGCGCCACCAAGCTCGAACTCGTGCTGCAGTGGACCGAGGCGACCGACGAGAGCCTGCGCAGCTACGTCAACGGCATTCCCACCGCGTCGGGCGGCACGCACGAGAACGGCTTTCGCGCCGGGCTGGGCAAGGCCGTGCGCAACTACATCGAGACGCACAACCTCTCGCCCAAGGGCGTCACGCTCAGCGCCGAGGACATTCGAGAGGGCCTCACCGGCATCCTGTCGGTCTTCATCCAGGAGCCGCAGTTCCAGGGCCAGACCAAGGATCGCCTGAACAATCCCGAGGTGATGTCGGCGGTCGACGGCCTGGTGCGGCCGGGCCTCGAGCACTGGTTGAACAACAACCAGTCGATCGCCGAGGCGATCGTGGCGCGGATCATCCTGTCGGCGCGCGCCCGCGAGGCCAGCCGGGCGGCGGCCTCCGAGGTGGTACGCAAGGGCCCCACCGCCGGACGGGTCAACCTGCCGGGCAAGCTGGCCGATTGCACCAATCCCGGCTCGATCACGAGCGAGCTGTTCGTCGTCGAAGGCGACTCGGCCGGCGGATCGGCCAAGCAGGGCCGCGACCGCGCGCGGCAGGCCATCCTGCCGCTGCGCGGCAAGGTGCTGAACACCGAGGGCGTGTCGACGGCGAAGGTGCTCGAGAACAAGGAGCTGGCCGACCTGGTGACGGCGCTTGGCTGCGGCGTCGGCAAGAACTTCGACCTGAACCGCATGCGCTACGGCAAGGTGATCATTCTCGCCGACGCCGACTCCGACGGCCATCACATCGCCACGCTGCTGCTGACCTTCATCTTCCGGCACCTGCCGCAGCTGATGGCGGCCGGCCGGGTCTACCTGGCGCAGCCGCCGCTCTATCGCATCGACCTCGGCAAGGAAACCTTCTGGGCGCTCGACGAGCCGCAGAAGGAGCAGATCCTCAAGACCCGGTCCGGGCGCGCCCACCCCGAGATCACCCGCTTCAAGGGCCTCGGCGAGATGATGCCGAAGGTGCTGTGGGAGACGACGCTCAATCCCCGCACGCGCCGGCTGCTGAAGGTCGAAGTGGCCGACCAGCTGGTGACCGACCGGATCATCAACGAGCTGATGGGCAAGGATGCCTCGGCGCGCTTCCGCTTCATCATGGACCGGGCAGAGGATGCGGTTGAACTTGATGTGTAAGTGAAAAGTGAAAAGTGAAAAGTAACTTCCGAGAGGGTAGAATTTAGCCCGTTGTCTGAGCCGCCGCAGAAGAAGTCGCCATTCGATCGGTCGCTCGTCGAAGGCCCTATCGGCCCCGCCGTCTGGAAACTGGCGTGGCCCACCATGCTGCAGAACGTGATTGCCGGGCTCCAGGGCGTGGTCGATCACATCCTCGTCGGTCACCTGATCGGCTACACCGGCAATGCGGCCATCGGCGTCAGCTGGCAAATCTTCCTCGTCGTCATCGTCTTCATCGCCTCGCTGTTTACCGGCCAGGCCGTGCTCGTCGCCCGTTTCGTCGGCGCCGGCGATGTCGAGAAGGTGAACAAGACGGTGCAGCAGGCCCTGCTGACCGCCATCGCCATGTATGCGGTGATGGGGCCGGTGGGCTACGTCCTCGCGCCGTACCTGCTCGAGCTGGTCAATGCCTCGGGCGAGGTCCAGCGGCTGGCGCTGCCGTTCCTGCGCATCAACTTCGCCCTGAGCTTCGGCATGCTGTCGTTCTTCATGCTGACCTCGGCGCTGCGCGCCGCCGGCGATTCGCGCACGCCGCTGCGTCTCGGCGTGACCATGACCATCCTGAATGTCATCCTCAACCTGATCTTCATTCCCGGGTTGGGCCCCATCCCGGCGCTCGGCACCGCCGGCTCGGCGCTCGGCACCGCGATTGCCTCGAGCACGGTCAGCGCCTACGCGCTCTACCAGCTGTTCAAGGGCAACCTGGTGTTCAAGGTCACGCGCCAGATGGACTGGCGGCCCGACTGGACGATCATCCGCTCGTTGTTCCGGTTCGGCCTGCCGACCGGCGTGCAGGGCATTGCCATGAACGTCGCCGGCGTGCTGATGCTGCGCTACATCGGGTCGCTGTCACAGAGCGCCGCCGCCCAGGCCGCGTTCACGATTGGCTACACGGAACTGTTCTCGATGATCACCTGGACGTCGGTGGGCCTGATGGGCGCGGCGGCGACCATTGCCGGCCAGAACCTCGGCGCCGGCCATCCCGAGCGGGCGATGCTGGGCGTGCATGCGGCGTCGCGCATCGGCCTTGGCGTGGCCGCGGTGGTCGGGTTCCTGTTCGTCGCGATCCCGCAAACGCTGCTCGGCGCCTTCGGCGCCACCGAGCCGGCGGTTGCCGCCCTCGGTCAGCAACTGCTGCAGTACCTGGCGGTGTCGGGCTTCTTCATCACCCTGGCGCTGACCTACACCGGCGGCCTGCAAGGCACCGGCGACACCCGCAGCCCGCTCTTCATCACGCTCGCCTCACAGGTGGCGGTGCCGATTGGCATGTGCACGATCATCCAGGCGAGCCGTCCGCTCGAGGCCGGCGACATCTGGCTGGCCATCGTGCTCGGTCACTTCACGCGCTGCGTGCTCACGGTGACGCGCTTCCGCCAGGGCAAGTGGCGGAACATCGTCGTCGCTCATTGACGAGAGATCAGGAGTTCAACCGGGAAGCTGCTTTTGGTTCTCGTCAACTCGTGACTTCCTGTTAAGCGATCGGAATCGTCAGCGTGAACGTCGCGCCCTCGCCCTCGCGGGACGCGACGCGGACGGCGCCGCCCTGTTTCTCGGCCAGCGCGCGGGCGATCGCCAGCCCCAGGCCGGTGCCCGGAATCCGGCGCGTGTCGCTGCCGTCGAGCTGCGTGAACGGTTCGAAGATGACGTCCACCTTGTGCGCCGGGATCCCGGGCCCGTGGTCGCGCACGGCCACGGCCATCATCGCGCCCTCTCGACCCGCCGCGACCTCGACCCGCGATCCCGCCGGCGCGTGCTTGACGGCGTTTGACAGCAGGTTCACCAGGATCTGGACGCAGCGGTCCGGGTCGGCCATGACCTCGCCCAGGTCGCCTGCCGGGCAGGCGATGGTCACGCCGGCACTGCGGGCGAAGCCGTCAACCGAGCGAATCGAGTCGCCCAGGATCGCCTCGAGCGGCGTCCGGCTCGCCGTGACCCTCATCTCGCCGGCCTCGATCTTCGAGATGTCGAGAATGTCGTTGACGATGTGAATCAGGCGGTCGGCGTTGGCCAGGGCGACGCGCACCAGCTGGTCGGCGTCCTCGTTGCCGGTCATCGCCTCGGCCACCAGCAGCTGCATCGACGCGCGAATCGAGGTCAGCGGCGTGCGCAGCTCGTGGCTGACCATGGAGACGAACTGCGACTTCAGCCGCTCGAGCTCGCGCGTGGCGGTGACGTCGGTGCCGACGGCGATGACATAAGCCGGCTGGCCCTCGCGGTTGCGCAAGGGCGCGATGGTCCACGCGATCAGGCGCGGCGCGCCGGCGCGGTCAATCCAGACCCGATCGTCGGTCGTCGCCGCCTCGACCGCGGCGTAGCCGGCGAGGCGTTCGCGCATGCCGTCCCGGTCCTGATCGAGCAGGAACGGCAGCTCCCAGAACCGCTTGCCCAGGACCTGTTCGGCGGCCCTGCCGGTCAGCAGCTCGCACGCGCGGTTGAAGCGGACCAGGCGCGACTCCTGGTCCATCACCGTCACCAACACCGGTGCCATGTCGAGGACCGCCGAGACGAAATCGCGCTCGGCGCGCAGTTCGGCCTGCGCGTTGACGCGGTCGGTGATGTCGCGGGCCATGCCCTGGAAGCCTTCGATGTCGCCGCCGGCCATGATCACCCGCACGTGCTGGCCGACCCAGATCTCGCTGCCGTCCTGGCGCCTGACCGGGAACTCCAGGTACGACGATTCGCGGGCCCGCGCCGACTGCTCGTAGAACGCCATGGCGCGCGGCACCCAGTCGGGCCGCATCAACTCGAAGTACTTCATGGCGAGCAGTTCGGTCTCGGCGTAGCCGAGAATGCGCGTCGCCACCGGGTTGACGAAGGTGAAGCGCCCATACGGGTCGGTGCGGTAGATCATGTCGCTGGCGTTGTCGACGAGGTCGCGGTAGCGGCGCTCGGTGCGCTCCACGGCCTGCGCGCGGACCCGCACCTGCTTGTGCAGCGACCGGTTCCACATGGCGCCGCCGACCAGCAGCAGCACGACCACGCCGCCCGCCAGGCCCAGCGCCGAGGCATAGCGGTCCAGCCATGTCCGTCGCGCCGGGTTGGTCAGGTACTGCTCGACGAGGCGGTCGAACTCGCCCGAGGCCTTGAGTCGATCGAGGGCCACGCGCAATGGCGCCACGGCCAGGTCGCGCCCCTTCAGCACCGCCATCTGGTACGGGCGCGACAGCAGGGGCACCTCGGTCGCCTCGTCGGCGAGCGGGCCCATGAGAAAGCGCAGGGTGAGGTGGTTGCCGGCCACGCCGTCGACGTCGCCGCGCTCGAACGCCCTGATGGCGTCGCCGCGGGTGGCGGCCACGTGCAGCACGGGCCGCCGCGACTCAGCCAGGTTGGAGAGCAGAAGGTGGTTGATGGAGCCGTTGTCGACCGCCAGCCGCGTGCCCCACAGGTCGTCGAGCCCGCGCGGGTAGTGCGCCAGGCCCGGCCGCATCATGATGACTTGCGACAGCGTCCAGGTCTGGTCGAGCAGCTGGTAGCGGGCCGCGCGCTCATCCGAGAACGACAGGAACGTGACGTCGGTCCTGCCGGCGTCGAACTCGGCCATGCGCTCGTCGCGGGGACGGAGCCGGATTTCGATGTCCCGCCCGGCATCGCGCGCCAGGGCGCGGATGAGCTGAATATTGAAGCCCTGCGGTTCGCCTTGTTCGTCGAGATATTCGTAGGGTGGAAACTCGCGGTCGCCCCCGTAAACGAGGACCCGGGGCTCCTGGGCGGCCGCCGGCGCTGAAAGCACGGCAAGCGTCCCGAGGACGAGCAGGATCCTGAGCCGGCAGAGAGCCACGGCAGATTGTAGCGCCCTTCGATAGAATAGAAGTTCGCCCTCATTCCAAAGGAAACGCGCACATGTCTGATGCCATCGCCGGCCGCCGCCGGGTTCCCCGCCCCGAAAACGACCCCAACCTGACCTATGCGCCCGGCACGCCGGCGCGCGCCGAACTCAAGGCCCGCCTGGCCGCCATGGCCGGCGAAACGGTCGACATCCCGATCGTGATTGGCGGCAGGGAGATTCGCACCGGGGCCACCGAGGCGTCGGTGATGCCGCACAAGCACGGCCATGTCCTGGCCCACTCCCACAAGGCGACGGCCGACCACGTCCGGCAGGCCGTGGATGCGGCGTTGGCGGCGCGGCAGGAATGGGCCAGCTGGCCGTTCGAGGATCGCGCCGCAGTGTTCCTGCGCGCCGCCGAGCTGCTGACCACGTCGTGGCGCTCCACCATTGTCGCGGCGACCATGCTGGGCCAGTCGAAGACGGCCTACCAGGCGGAGATCGACGCGGCCTCGGAGCTGGTGGATTTCTGGCGTTTCAATGTCGCGTTTGCACAGGATTTGCTCGCGGAGCAGCCAGACAGCACGCATGCCATCTGGAACCAGATGGAGTACCGGCCGCTCGAAGGCTTCGTCTACGCGATCTCGCCGTTCAACTTCACGGCCATCGGCGGCAACCTCGCCGGCGCGCCCGCGCTGATGGGCAACACCGTCGTGTGGAAACCCGCCAGCACCGCGATGCTGAGCAGCTACTACGTGATGAAGCTGCTCGAGGCGGCGGGCCTGCCGCCGGGCGTGATCAACTTCGTGCCGGGCAACGCCGCCGAGATTTCCAACGTGCTGCTCGATCATCCGGAGCTGGCCGGCATTCACTTCACCGGCAGCACGGCCGTGTTCAACGGCATGTGGCAGCGCGTCGGCCAGAACCTCGGCAAGTACCGCGGCTACCCGCGCCTGGTGGGTGAAACCGGCGGCAAGGACTTCATCGTCGTCCACGCCTCGGCCGACCCGCAGGAAGTCGCGGTCGCCGCGGTGCGCGGGGCCTTCGAATACCAGGGCCAGAAGTGTTCCGCCGCCAGCCGCATGTACGTGCCGAAGTCCCGGTGGAGCGACATCCGCGACCGCATGGTGGCGATGATGAAGGACATCAAGATGGGCGATGTCCGCGACTTCCGCAACTTCATGGGCGCGGTGATCGACAAGAAGGCGTTCACCAAGATCAGCGGCTACATCGATGATGCGAAGCAGAATGCCAGGGTCATCCAGGGCGGCGGGTACCAGGGCGACCAGGGCTACTTCATCGAGCCGACCCTGGTCGAAGCGAGCGACCCCGGCTACCGCCTGATGTGCGAGGAGATTTTCGGGCCGGTGCTGTCGGTCTATGTCTACGACGATGCCAAGTGGGCCGAGACGCTGGCGATTGTCGATCGCACCTCGCCGTACGCCTTGACCGGCGCGGTGTTCGCGCGCGACCGCGCCGCGGTGCGCGAGGCCTCGGCGGCGCTCAAGAACGCGGCCGGCAACTTCTACATCAACGACAAGCCGACCGGCGCCGTGGTCGGGCAGCAGCCGTTCGGCGGCGCCCGCGCGTCGGGCACCAACGACAAGGCCGGCTCGAAGATGAACCTGGTCCGCTGGGTGAGCATGCGGACCATCAAGGAGAACTTCGCGCCGCCGACGGACTACAAGTACCCGTTCATGGCTGAAGAGTAGGGCTTGGGCCTTCAGCCCTCACGGCGCTCGCGCTTGCGGCGCTCGCAGGCTTTAGAACCTGAATAGTTTCGTGATCTTCACGACCAGGCTCCGGTTGTCCAACTCTGGAAAACCGGGGCCGGTGGTGTTTCGGCCGTCGCTGTAAACCACGAACAACTCGCTGCCCGGCTGGTATTCCCAGCGGAACCGCGCGTTGGTGCTGATGCTGTCGCCGGCCGACTGGTATTGCACCAGCGCCGACGCGAACATGCGCGGCGTCAACGTGTAGGTGAGCCGCGAGCTGATGATGTTGGCGTCGCCGTCGCCGTACGGGGTCTCGAACCGATTGATTGACACGGTGGGCTCGGCATAGAAGCGCGGGCCGAACTCGACGCGGCCGCGCCAGCTGAGCTCCTGCAGGGTGCCGCCGTAGAAGCCGCCGTAGGTGAGCGTCAGCGTGCCTGAAATCGGCCGTTGCGGCGAGCTGGTGAACAGCAGCTTGGCCTGCTGGAACGCGTAGTCGCCCGCCGGCACGATCACGCCGGGCGTCACCTGGAACGGGGCCGCGAGATGCTCGAACGCGCGGGAGAACTCGCTCGCCCACTGGTCGCCGTTCGACAGCTCCATGCGGTACGCGACCTGGGCCTCGCGCGATTCGGGGCGGCCGTCGCGATCCTCGAAGTAGTCGTAGCTGCCTTCGTAGTAGAACTTGCGCACCGCCTTCCAGCGCGCCGGGCGCGGGCTGAAGCGGGCCTGGCCATAGCTGCGGCGGAACGCCGAACGGCGCAGGAAGCCGATTTCCGGGGTGAAGTGATCGCCGAGGAACAGGTGCTCGGCCTGGAACCCGGTCAGGTCGGCGTTCCAGACGACGTTGGCGCGGTAGCTGCTGCGGTCGTTGGCCGAGCCGGTCGGACCCGACGTCCCCGCCCAGTAGGTATTGATGGCCAGCTCCTCCAAGGGGTTGATCGTGCTGTCAACCCCGTACGAGTACCCTTCATCGCCGCCCGAAGCGCGCGGCGCCCGGCGCGTCGCGATCATGCCGACGCGGCTGCGCTTGAGGATGTCGCGATTGACGCGCAGCACCGAGAAGTCGCTGGCCGGGGCGCGCGCGGCCGCCACGTCTTCGGTGCGCATGTGCAGCGCGCCCACCTGGAAGCCGTTGCCGCGGCCGAGCAGCCGCGCGCCGCCCAGGATGGGAATCACCTGGCTGTTCTGCAACCCGATGCGCCGGCTGAAGAACACGATCGGCGTGACATTGCTGGCGCCGCCACTGTTCATGCTGATCGCGGTCGGCCCCTGGCTGCCGCCGCCGCCCTGGTTCGAGCCGCCGCCGGCGAAGTTGAACACGTCCTGGCCCTCGAGAAAGAAGTCGCGCTTCTCGGGGAAGAGCACGCTGAAGCGTGTCAGGTTGACCTGCGCCTCGTCATCCTCGACCTGGGCGAAGTCGGTGTTGTAGGTGAAGTCGGTGACGACCGACTGGGTGATGCCCCACTTGGCGTCGACGCCGAACTCGGCGGCCCCGTCGTTCGACAAGGGTGGCGTGGCGCGATGGTTGGTCGTGTTCGAGCCGAGCGCGTAGGGCTTGACGTCCAGGTTGCGCAGCTTGGTCGGCGACTCGAGGCCGACCAGGCTGCCGACCGACGAGACCTTCGACAGCCCACGGCGGCCCCACGATGCGGGCACCTGCGACAGGAAGGTCAGCTCGTTGCGCCAGCGCACCATGCGGCGAAAATTAATGCCCCACTCGCGGCTGCCTTCCTTGAACCGCATCGACCGGAACGGGATCACCATTTCCACCGTCCAGCCCTGGTCGAAGTCGGCCGTCTTGACCTCCCAGAGGCCGTTCCAGTTGTTGCTCGGCTGATCGTTGGTGACCTGCCAGTCGAACATGCCGCCCTGCGCGTTCGACGAGAAGCCGAAACCGTTGCGGCGATCGTCGAAGGTGTCGAACAGTACGCCGATGTGGTCGTTGTTGTACAGGTTGCTGGCGTCGCGCCGCATGTCGCTCGTCACGCGACGATCGGGATGCGTCTCCCACAGCCGGGCGCCGACGTAGATGTTCTGGTCGTCGAAGAACACCCACACCTCGGTCTTGTCGCTGGCCGGGGCGCCTTCGGTGGGTTCCTGCTGGACGAAGCCCGACGCGCCAGGCACCGTGGTGTAGATGGGATCATCCAGGCGTCCGTCGAAGGTCAGCGGGGCCGTGAGCCTGGTAGTCCGCATCACTGCATGCCCCTGCGCATTCCGGCTCACCATGTCGGGGGGAACGGGTGGTTCCTGCGCAGCGGCCGGCATCGCGAGCAGGCTGACAAGAAAGACGAGGGCGCCGGCGAGTATCAAGCCAATCATTATAGTGGGTGCGGCAAAAACAGCCGATAAAGCGGGCCGACAGCACCCCATGAACAGCGTGAAAGCACACATTCGTAATCAAGTGCGCCGTTTCAGGACAACTCGAATGGCTCCAAATGCCCTCGGCCGGATAAAATGCCCGTTTCGTCAAGCAGTTACGGCCATGCCTCGTCTGTGGACTGCTCCTTGCTATCCCCTGGGTGTGCGTTCCGAACGCGGTTACACCCTCATCGAGATCTTGGTCGTGATGGGGCTCATCGGCGTGGCGTCGGCGATGGCCGTCCCCGTCTTCATTGAGTCGAACGCGCGCAATCGGCTGTGGACCGCGTCCGAGCAGATTGGCGGCGCGATTCGCCAGACCCGCCTCAAGGCCATCAGCCAGAACACCTCGTACCGAGTGGCCTTCGACTGCCCATCGACCGGCAACGTGCGCACCTTGATTCTGACCGGCGACCCGGCGGTCGATGACGACGATGACCGCTGCGGCCAGACCCTCGATGGCGACTCGGCCGCCATCGAGATGCCGCTCAGCGTGACCTACGACCACGGCTCGGCGACGGCCCTCCAAGTATCCGGGCGGGGCATCTACACGGCGCTCGGCGCATCGATTCCTTTAACCATCAGCGTTCAATATGGTTCAGCTACCAGAACTCTCGCCGTCAGCGCCACTGGCCAGATCACTTTCAGCAACATCGAGTGACGAGCGCGGCTTCACGCTCGTCGAAGCCGTGGTCGCCATGGTGATCTGCACGATCGGCCTCGTCTCGCTTGCCGAGCTGATGGCGGTGACGCTGCGCATGCAGCAACTGTCGCAGAACTCCACCCAGGCGGTGCGCCTGGCGCAGGACAAAATCGACGAGCTGACGACGCTCAGTTTCGCCACCGACGCGGCCGTGTCGTGCGGGGGTTCGCTGACGACCGACGCGGCCGACCACAACGACGTGCCGGCCAACGGCGCCGGCTACCGGCGCCGGTGGGTCGTGGCTGCCGGCCCCGACGGGGACCTGAACCTGCGCGAGGTGACCGTCCGCGTCATTCCGGATATCAGCGACAGCCGGACCGCGGCCAGCTACGACCTCACCACGATCATCAGGGGGTTGTCGGTTTCATGCTGACCAGCAAGGGCCCCGGCGACGAGCGCGGCTTCACGCTCGTGGAACTCCTGGTGGCCAGCATGGTCACCATGGTGGTGCTCGGCGGCGCCGTGGCGCTGACTTCGCAGGTCCAGCAAGGCTACCGCCGGCAGATCGAGCAATCGGCGGCCGAGCAGGAGGGCCGCTATGCGCTCGACTGGGTCAGCCGCTTGATTCGCGCCTCGGGCAACAACCCTTACAACGTGGTCACGAGCGACTGCCCCTCCACGGGCACGCCGTTTGCGGCCATCGTGTTCGATCCCGACGGCGACGACACTGACGACGACATTCGGCTGCAGACCGACGCGAACCCGCCCGACGGCCTGCTCGGCGGCCCGGCCGGTGCCTGCACGCAGGCCAACGAGGACGTAACCGTGTCGCTCGACCACGGCGCCAACAGCATCACCTTCCTCGACAACAACCTCGGCGGCGTGGCGACGATCCGCACCGACGCGGTGATCGAGGACCTGCGCTTCATCTATCGCGATGCGGCGCGCAACGTCACCACCAACCCGCTGAACGTCATTTACGTCGAGACCCAGGTGACCATCCGCACGCGCACCATCAATGCCGCCGCCGGCACGCCCGTCACCCGCGTGCTCAGCCAGGAAGTGCGCATTCGCGGAAGAAATTACTGACCCGGCAAGATCAGCGAGACAGCCATGACCACGCAATCAACGACTTCGGTTCGCTCTGAAAAAGGCGTCGCCCTCATCGTCGTCCTGCTGCTGCTGGCGGTGATGATGGGGCTGACCACCGGCCTAACCATGAGCGGCCAGACCGAGATGGCCATGGCCGCCAACGAACTGAACTATGCCGGCGCCCGCGCGGCCGCCGAGGCGGGGTTGAACCGGGCCGTCGAGCAGATCATCGCCAACACCACGACCAACCTGCTCGCGGGTGTGGATGGGTTGGTCGATTCCGCCGACGCCGCGGCGGCCGTCAACGCCGACAACGGGCTCGTGCCGGTCATCGGCAACGGCCCATTCACCATCGGCACCCAGTACAGCTACACGTTCCAGATTCTCGACGATGACGATCCGTCGCTCTATGCCGCGGCGTTGTCAGCGGGGCAGCTGACGCAGATGAGCGAGAACGGCGACGCCTACACGAGCCTGAACGACCGCTTGATTCTCCGCGCTACGGGCACCGGGCCCAAGGGCACGACCGTGACCATCTCGCGCGTGCTGCAGTCGGTGGCGACCGGCGCCATTCCGCCGACCAGCACCACGATTCTGACCAATCCCGCGGTCCTGGTGGGTGGCGACCTGGGCATCAGCGGCAATATCAGCGTGGGAGGCTCGCGGGGCAATGTCCACGCGAACGGCAACGTCACCGGCGGCGGGTCCGAGGACATCAGCGGCGACCTCACCGCCACCGGGACGGTCTCCGACGACCTGGATCCGGACGGCCTGAAGGCGGGCGGCATGCCGCCGGTCACCATTCCAGAAATCAAGGCGCAGGACTTCAGGAGCCTGGCGGACTGGATCCTCACCAGTTCGGGCGACATACAGCGAGCGAGTGACAGCGTCACTTGCGGCGGCGGCGGCCCCACCTGCCCGACCGGATGGACGTTTTCCGGCGGCACGTGGAGCGCGTCCGGTGCCATGCCCGAGGCCGCGACCTACTACGTCGAAGGCCCCGCCACGATCCACGGCACCGGCAAGTCGACGCTCACGTCGGTGTCGGTCATTGCCGAGGGCTCGCTGACCATCACCGGCAACGGCAAGTTCCGCCCCGAGAATTCGTCGAAGATCCAGTTCGTGACCAATGGTGATTTCGAGCTGGGCGGCACCGTGGATGCCGACGACTCGGTGGACCTCGACGGCCAGATCATGGTCCGCGAGCAGATGAAGATCTACGGCAACTCCGAATTCCAGGGCCGCGTCATGGTCGAGAACCGCGATGGCGCCACCAACGCCTACGATGCGTCGACCAACCCCTATGGCCGCCGCGGCTCGTCGACGACCGCCGCCAACACCATGGCCGGCAACATGCGGGTGACCTACAACGGCAACCTCGGCGACATCGTCACCACCGTCGAGACGCCGGGCGTCGATCCGACCTACACCAACAACGTCTCGGGGTGGATCGAGCAGTGATCGCCAGGCGCCGCACGGTGGCCGTGGCCGTCTGCCTGGCGATCGCCGGGACGGCTGGGGCGCAGTCGCTGGGCGAGGTGGCCCGGCGGGAGGCTGCGCGGCGCGAGTCGATGAAGCCGGCGGCCAAGGTCTACACCAACGCCAACCTGAAGGCCGATCCGCTGTCCGTTCCCGTCGCGACCACCGGGGCCGGCACCGCGCCGTCGGCCGGCTACCTTAGCATCAGCACCGGCCGCTACGTCACGGCCGA
>Ga0209770_10001006_pt1 | contig 14841 bp, 21 predicted proteins | sample LauGreSu1BDMLBDD_2_FD_187572 | JGI IMG/M metagenome (GOLD analysis project Ga0209770, IMG submission 187572) | Freshwater lake microbial communities from Lake Michigan, USA - Su13.BD.MLB.DD (SPAdes) (version 2) | ecosystem: Environmental > Aquatic > Freshwater > Lake | place: Lake Michigan, USA...
AACGATTCTGGTATGGGGCAACGGTACTCAATGTAATTGATGGAGACACGGTCGACCTAATGATTGACCTTGGATTTAGTGTCCATCATAAAATTCGTGTTCGTCTATATGGCGTTAATACACCAGAGTCACGCACTAAAGACCTTAAGGAAAAAGAACTTGGGCTTAAGGCAAAGTCTTTTACCAAGGACTGGCTTGATGGTCATAAATGGGTTTTTGTAAACACTATTCCAGACAAAAATGATAAATATGGAAGAGTTTTGGCAAGAATTTACTCATCAGACAAAATAGATGACCCCACAACTGCTTGTTTAAACAAAGACATTATCCAATCTGGTTTTGCTCGTGAATATTTTGGTGTGGGTGACAAAACCTGGGATGAATTCAAGACAAAATGAAAAGGTTAATTCTTGTTTCTGCACTTCTTATTGCTTCTTGCGGTTATGACGGTAAGTACCGATATGAATGTCAAGACCCTGAAAACTGGGGCAAGAGTGAATGTGAGCCGCCAATATGCGAGGTAGATGGAGCGTGCACAAAAACGCTGCTTGGATGGGACCCGAACGAAATAAGCGTAGATACGATTTCACCAGAGGCAACAACGGCACCATGAAAATAGAACATTTAAGAATCGGTGATAAGGGACCTGCGGGTGGAGTTATTTTTATCAATCCGACCACACATGGAAATACTACTGGTTTGTGGTTTGAAGCAGGTCCATGCAGAAATCCCGATTTCGTCCAAATACCTTGGTCTTCTGGATACGGAGATTCTGGTGCTTCGGGAAACAAAATTGGCACAGGAGAAAGCAATACAAAACTTATTGCGTCAATGAGTGGAAATACAAAGGACAACTGCGCAGCAGCATATTGCACTAGTTATTCATGGAATGGATTTACAGATTGGTTCCTGCCTTCCGATGACGAGATGGCCCAGCTATACGCCCATCGAGACATGGTTGGAGGCTTTGATGATGGTAGCGCATACTGGAGTTCAACCCAAGGTGTTCCAGGAATGAACTTAACATACGAAACCGCACATGTGCAGATTTTTGGTGCTAGTGGGTCTAGTGGCTACAACGTTAGCAAGGACCAATTGTACTTTGTGCGCCCAGTCCGTTCTTTTTCCAACCTTGATTAATCAGGAGGGTTAATTAAAATATGAAACCACGACTCACACCAGCGGACCTTGATGCTCGTCTTAAGTTTGTTGTTGGGTGCGTACTTGCTGCAGTTTTAACACTAACAACTATAGGTGTTTTGTACGCTCTCGTATTCGTTACGCAGCCGATAGGAGCTCAAGCAGAAAACGATAAAATGTTTTTTAGCGTGCTTTCGAGCGTCGCGACTTTCATAACTGGAACACTTGCAGGACTGATGATTTCCACTGGAAGAAATGCTGAAGACAAAAACGGCAATGGCATCCCAGATAGCGAGGAGCAACTGTGAAAAGTGAAACATCATGCCGGGCATGGGTTACCGGCGGACCGATTACGGAGGATAAGTAATGGCTGGAGCACCCCCGAAGAAAAAAGTTGTTCGTGAGGAAAAGAACAGCGAAGAGATTGCATTTACAACTGCAAAAAACTCTGAATACAACATTTGCACTCCAATGCTTAATGCTGCGCACATAAGAATTACACATCCATTCACGCGCAAGGATATACACCTAAGCACGAAGAGTCATGAGTTCTTTGCATTATTTAAGGACATGTCAGACAAGGGCCTTGGTGACCGACTGTTCATGGAACTGAGTCAATTCGGCGCGAACATAGATGAGAAGTGGTTCGAAGTTCTCCATGAAGCAAAGACTTACTGCGGACAAGAAACTGCGCAATGAGAGTATGGATTGACCAAGACTTATGTACTGGAGATGGTCTTTGCGCGGAGATAGCCCCAGATGTTTTTCATATGATGCCAGACGGTCTTGCGTATGTACGCGAAGGGGACAAGATTTATGCGGCCGCTGTGGGGAACCCGGAAGGAGCGGAAGGAATGGCTTCTTTCGCAGACGAAAGACTATCTGACGTAATAGAAGCTGCCGAAGAGTGCCCTGGGGAATGTATCTTTATTGAAAGCTAGCCCCCTTATGGGAGAAGCATCTTTTCGCGCTCGAATTCATTCCACTCGCGGAATGTGCCGCCCTGGCCATAGCCGGTGTACTGGTCTATCGACCTAGCTAGAAAAATGTGAAATGTTCCGGCAACAAGGCCCAAAAACCCAAGTATTATAAGTGCTGTCATGGCAATCATTATCACATTGCAATCACTAAAATGAATACAACAAAGTTAAGTATCACAAAAATAGATAGGCCCCATCATGAATTTTAACGACTACCAACATCGAACCAGCTCTACTGCAATCTACCCAGAGGGCAAAGCGCTCGAATACTTAGCTCTTGGTCTCTGCTCCGAGGCTGGGGAAGTAGCGGGAAAACTTAAGAAAGTCATTCGTGATTATGATTCACGCCTGACGGAAGAAAAGCGGTTTGAATTAGCATCAGAGCTAGGAGATGTTCTTTGGTATGTTTCTCAATTAGCGCTTGAGATAAATGTCACGCTGGATAATGTAGCTCACGAGAATCTTGTAAAACTTGCCGATAGGAAAGAGCGTGGGGCAATAAGTGGGAGTGGTGATTTTAGGTGATTGACATCAAGAAGAGCTGCCAGTTTGTTTCTGTAGTTATTTTCGCTCCGGTAATAGTCGCGGTAATGCTAAAAACATTTCTCAGAATTAGAAAAGACCTGACTATTCCCAATCGGGAGATGTACGAATAACTGGATTTCTGTCCAACATATCCTCGAGTGCCTGGTTCGGTGTGTCGCCAATACCAAAAAATTTTGAGTCGTCCGAATCCCAAAAATCCAGAGCGTCGCAGTCATCGCCATCGATGTAGTCGTAATACCCCTGTGTGAGCTCTATGTCTCCGTGATACGCATACCACTCGCCGCCCTCATATGTCCCACCATAACGAGATTGCCTTATCGTTATTGGGTACATGCTAGTGGTATATTGTGGATGCACTAATAAACCCGTAGTCTTCCGGTCCATGCTGAACGCACAGTGTCTGGTAAAAACGATTTTTAACTCTTAAATTTCCATTTACTCCGCATGCTTCACAAATCAGATACGACCTTTTCTCAAACGGCGCGACAATTGCGCTAGTCCTGTAAACCAGAGCATCATTTGAAGGCTTAACGTAGTACCTTAGGCCTCCGAACTTTTGTTTTATTTGATAAATCTTATAGTTTGGGTCGAACGCAATTAATGCATTGTGACATTCCTTTATCAAACCACCCCACCCTTCTCCAACCGCAATGTGATTATCGTACCCATCCACAAAACGTGTGCGCAAAAATTCGAACTCTTCGGAGAGACCTATTTCTTTAAAGCTCACATCGCCTCCTCTTCAAAATTGAAATCAATTACATGTTCGTCCATGTATTTTCTTGGCGGAAGTCTATCTATGGTTAGGATTCGCTTCACCCACCTATCGCTCCCATCATATTTTGGTTGAAACGGCTTTCTGCCATGTACAGCAACTCTGTTGTCTATAACCATAACTTCACCAGACTTGAGCGCCACTTCTTTTGTGGTCTTTGATATTGCATCACGAACAGCGGAAAGAGTCGATTGCGCTTCTGTGGTCTTACCTCTCATTAACGCCCAATCAAATGTGAATACATCATGGCCGGCTTTGTCGCGAGAAAGAGGAGTTATTCCGAGAGTAAAATCCGGTTCCCCATCCATCATGAAGCTGTCATCCAATGAAGTTGTGAAGTTTGGAGTTCGGAGAACATTTATCTGCTCTTCAGAAAGCTCGGAGACTATGTCATCAAGGGAGGAGTATGTTGTCAGTGCTGTTTCGTCGCCGCGTAAACACATCAAAATTACATGTGTTGGCTTATACGGGTGAAAAGCCGTCTCGGTATGAAGATATAATTCAACTTTTGACGACGTAGATATTTGTTGGTTTTCGTTTTTATGCACAGGGACAATATTCTGAATCAGTCGCCCACCCTGTTCTTGTCGGTAACTTACTGGATATCCGTGGAATCCAGCGATTTCAATAAGGTTGGATGTGGCTTCCGGGGTCCGAGCATCATCAATAATCGGAATCGCCGGGGTAGGCGGAATATTGCCGATATCGACATTTTTGATGATTTTTACGGACATAAATAGAACCTAGCAAAAAGTAGAGCCCTCGGTGGGAGTCGAACCCACGGCCACCTCATTACAAGTGAGGTGCTCTACCACTGAGCTACAAGGGCAGCCCTTAAAAATATAGTGTCTGGAGAGAGACTCGAACTCTCACTGGCGGCGTCCTAAGCGCCGTGCCTCTGCCATTGGGCTACCCAGACTGGATATGGAGGAGCGGGAGGGATTTGAACCCCCGGTCCGCGCAAACGGACTCCTGTTTTCAAGACAGGTGCAATAAGCCTCTCTGCCACCGCTCCGACGCCTACATGCTACTCGTCGGGATGGCAGGATTTGAACCTGCGACCTCCTGGTCCCAAACCAGGCGCACTAGCCAAGCTGTGCTACATCCCGAATGGCTGGCCAGGTAGGGCTCGAACCTACGACCCACGGATTAACAGTCCGTTGCTCTGCCAACTGAGCTACTGGCCAAAAATATGGTTAATTTTTACACCTTCAATCAACTATGGACATACCATTCCATTTTCAACCCATGCCTTATACGTGACAGGCATAGTTTGAGCCAAAACAATTTCAACACGCGTTGCATATCGGCGAATGTCCACCTGTGCAGACTTGTCTAGACGAAGAGATAAAAAATTCATTAACGAGCGAGCATTTACCGTCCAATAAAACTGTGTGTACATTCCCATTGGCAAAACTGTTCGTGCAAGCTCTTTTGCAACGCCGTCATTAATCAATTCCTTGTAGGTGCCGTACGCCATTTCGTTTATATTTTTAATTCTTTCAATAGCTCTATCGGCGACATCTTTTTCAACGGGGTCAAAGTGGTATGCGCCCGGTTTTCCAACCTGAGTTCTCACATCGTGCTCTGCAGGAACGAAAAACTCATCGTTGACCATACTGTATCGAGCTGAAAATTCATTAAATGAACCTATTCTGTGCCTAAACCATTCCCTAGCAACAAATATTGGACACTTAATATGGAATCTAAATGCATTGTGCTCAAAAGGAGTGCCATGTCTTTCGCGCATTAAGAAATTTATCAATCCTTTTGCTGCTTCATCAAGCTCCTCTTGGTGTCGTGCAAAAGATACACGTGCTGCATTGACAACCGACATATCGTCGGCCATATGTGCGTCTAGACGCACAAACCCAAACTCATCAATTTGTCTTTCTTTCACTTCCATTGCAGCCTCCATGATTGATGTGTTTGATGGCGCGTCGGGTAGGACTCGAACCTACAACCTACAGATTAGAAGTCTGTTGCTCTATCCGATTGAGCTACCAACGCCTGCGTGGCCTATTACTTTACAGGACAAGCACCAGTAGCACAATCATCAAGCGCAAGCAGTCCGTCAAAGGAATTTTGCACCAAAGGAATTGAAAAATCTATTTTTGATATCAGTTTTTGGTATTCCTCTTTGGTGATTTCTTCGTATGGCGGAAGCGGGAAGTTGTGGTCGCTGTGCAAAAGAAACGACACCGATTTGACGCCCTTGTCGTAGTTCTTGGATAACCATTCTTTGATTGAATCGAGCTCTTCCTTGCGATAGTAGACGGTTACGGACACAGCGTTGTCTGCCCATACGGTTTGCATCTTCTTCACCCATTCAAGCTGCTCAACTGCTGTCATGCTTGCGGCCAGAACTGCGCCCTCTGGCGATTCGCACGGAAAATCAACCACATATTTAGTGTGGTCTTCGCGACCGTCAATTCCGATATCCCACTGAACTTTATAACCGCGCTTACGGCAACCATCGACCAATGGGTCCGATGAACCAAAGCGCACACGTCGGATATAGTACTGCGCAAATCCTGGATGTATACCAGGCGTGTTACCTGGGAGCAGCGCCAAGGTACCAGATGGCTGAACTGTTGTAAGGCGAACCGATTCTGGCCAATTATTTTCTGCCGAGTACTTTTTATCAAATTCACGGAGATTTATATACGCCTTATCAAGCCACTCAATCTTTTCCTGCTCCACCTGCAAGATTCCAGTGACGCTCTGGCCGAGTCTTGCGTTCTTGCGAACAATCTCGGTTGTCTTTGCGTATGGGTAGTCAAGCCTGGTTATCTGTTTCTGGACCTTGTACAGCAACATTGATATTTCTTTTAGCTGTTCAAGTGATTCGACATTTGGCAAAAATATTGTCGCTAGATTGCATGACTCGCCATCTGCGAGAGCAATTTCCGCACATGGATTGAAGCCCTCAATGCTGTTGTCGACCATTCTTTCGCCTAGTCGGCCATAATTCCTTGCAAGCTTGCGATTAACAAGACCGTATGGCTCGCCTGAGCCGTCGTAACCCTTCCAGAGTTCTGGCATGATTTCTTCGTATGCATCTGCATAGATGGAGTTGTTGGAGTTAGCACGCCACGCTGGAACGCTACCCGTTGACCAGTTCTTTGCTCGAATAAACAGAACATCGTCTGGGTCACCAATAGCAATCTGTGCTGAGCGACGTGATGAACCAGAAACAACGATGCGACCAATGATGTTGCAAATGTCGAGCACGTCAATTGAACGAAGCTTCTTGCCCTCGCGATTCTGCATTACCTTGCATATGTCGGCAACTCCGTCAATTAATGCGCCTGGACCAGATGCGGTACCGCCGAACGTCTTCAATGGCGCGCCATATTCACGAATCAAAATTGTCGAGTACGAAAAAGACTTGCCAGTATCAAAGTATGACTTAAGAACTGCATGAAGGAGTCGCTTCCATCCTTGACGAGAGTCGGGAACGATAATGTCTGCGTCATTTGACCGCTCATGAGTGATGACGACGCCTGGCTTAACTTTTGGTAGCTCGTGAATCTTCGAGCGCTCTACCGAGAATCCAACGCCGCCACCCAGCATCAGGTATTCAAACAGCAATTCAAAATCTTCAATCGATTCAATATTCGTGAAGTAACAATTATTCAAAGAAGTTGCATTGAACTTCTTGACAAGCGGTGTGCCAAGTTGCCAAAGAGCACGCCCCGAAAGTGAGCAACGCAGATTAAACATGTGGTCAAAAAGCTTTTCTGCTTCCTCTGGCGTAAATGGAACGCCAATTTCAATTGCGCCATTAATTGCGCGGGTAATTGTTTCGGTCCACGTCTCATTGCGACCAGTTCCATCGACTGGGCGGCTGTATGTGCGCAGGTATACGACCTCGCCCAAACCACCGAAACCCCATGGTGTTTTTTTATCTGCGTAACTTGCGATGAAAGATGGGTCAAGAATAGACATTTTAATTTAATTCCTTACTGTGTGGTGCGGTGAGCGTATAAGAGAAAAGAGTGTAGCCGAAAAAAAAATACTGAAATGGTCCAGCGTCGTGGAAAAAATTAAATTAGTCCGAGCTCTTTTGCTGTATTTAATGGAATGTGTTGTCCAGCTCGATAAATTATTGTTTTCGTTGTAACGCCTGGTGCTTTTCGTGTTCCTCAACATAATCTTCTTCAACATAAAAAGTCAAATTGTCATCTAGAGATGAATTCGTGTTGTAACCAAAAATAGTTTTTGGTGGCCCAGATTCTCCACCACAATCACCGGTCGGATGACCACAAACTGGGCATGGTTGACGGCTCGCTCGGTGAATCTTTACGCCTGCAATTATTTCTACTTCCCCCTTGGAGCCGTCTCCAAATGCAGGACTATCGTAAAAAGCTCCCATAATATTTAATTATACCTAATATTTAAACAGTAAAATCTTGAATTAGAAAGCCAAGTTCGTCTATTTCATCCCTAACCCGCATGATTTGCCCCTGGCTCACTTCATCGACCACGTTCCCCATTAACGAATTTCTTATCATCTGCGGATATTTCGCCTGTTTTAGGTATTTGTCTGCTTTTTCTGGGTAAAAGAGCATTTCTGCCCAATCAACTTTTTTACCTATTGAAACGGAATATGGTGCGGCGACCATCGAAACCGGCGTTACCGAGTCTGAATCGTCAATAGAGGCATGGCTTATCGTTATGCACTCAGACACAGAGTTGTCCCTGTCCACGAATGCGGCTGCCAGACTGGACCCTTTGGTCTGTGCTGCGTCGTAGGAGCAGTATCCCTCAGCTACCATCGTCAGCGACGCAATACCCCAGTATTTTCGCATTAATCCGCATAATTCTTTACACTTTTCAAATTTTATTTCGTGTGGGAGATTGGTGACAGACTGCTTCATCTGGGCAATAAGCATTAAGTACTTTGGAGACCATCCAAGAAAGTGTGTAGCCACGTCCTCTCCGATTCCGTGCTCGGAAATGGCAACATCTTTAGCCAACTGGGCCGACGTCAGGGCTAAGGCCATCTTGCCGAAATCGTCAACGTATTGCTCCACATCGAAATACTAATCATTATTAAAAAGTTGAACCGTAAATATGTTTTTTGAATAAAATATCCCTTTCACCGCGGACTCGATTTATGCACTAGAGTCTGTTCCATGACAACGAACAAAAAACCAACAGCAAAAAAAGCCGCAGCTAAGAAGGCTCCGGCCAAGAAAAAGCCAGCAGCCAAAAAGCCTGCGGCGAAAAAGACGTCAGCATCGAAAGCTGCAGTCAAGATAAAGGATTCTGCCTCCTCGTATCTTGCTGACACGGATGAATTCATGAAGGCATGGGATGCCATTGAAGAAAAAATTGAACAGTCAGTTCCAGACAAGGTTGAAGTCGATACAACTAAGGCAAAAAATTGGCTAAAGAGCTTCTTGCGAAAGCTTTTTAAATAATTTTCAAACCGAGTCTTAATGACATCCGAGCGTAGGCGCTCACCAAGACGCAAAATAGCCGAAATAAAAAGAGTCGGTGCTTGGGGTCATGTTTCGTATCATCACGTCCTAGTATGTGGTCATACTGAGATACGTAAACGTGCAGCATCAACTGGAGAATTAGCTTGTGCGTGGTGTTTGCGCGCTGAACAAAAAGCCAGTGAGATTCGCGCGCTCGTCGGACCTCGGGTGATAAGAACCGAAGATGAAGCCCTTGCTGACGACGAAGTAAAAATTGAACGCACGCGAGCCGCGCTAGCAACAAGATTCTCGATTCCCGTAGACGCTGTAGATGTTCTTTCAGAAGATATATCTGGTCAACTGGTTATTCGCAGTGCGACAATATTTCTTTCCGCCAGAGACGTGACAAGATTGGTTGACACCCGCTAACATCACTCCCATCAATTTATAGTTCATGATTGGGGGAACAGTGCCAAGCTATCCATATACGCAAAGTGAAATTCCAGTACGAGTGGATAGACCGCCGACTGATGGCGCATGCAAAAATTACAGCCCAAACATTTTCTTTCCACACGCTGACCGAGAGAGCGATGATTTCAAGGAAAGTTATATCGAGTCTCGAGACAACACCAAGCTCGCTATTGAAATTTGCAATGAATGCGCAAAAATAGAACAGTGTTTTGCATACAGCATTTACCACGAAAAGTACGGTATCTGGGCTGGTACAACCGAGCGACAACGGAAGACTTTGCGACGTAGAATGAAAATACAATTGGTTCCGCGTGAACCGATAATTCTTATTCCAGGAATGAATCTCAAGTGACCAAATGACCCAAATATCCGACCCAGTAGAAAATTTTCTCGGACTGCTTGATGGCGTCCGTAAAACAAGCACCGGATGGGTTGCTCGCTGTCCGTGCAGAAACGACGACTCAAACCCGTCCTTATCTGTCTCGGAGGGGAACGACGGCCGTGTTCTAGTTACTTGCCACCGCGCAATGTCGTGCAATGTTGATGAAATTTGCAGTTCGGTTGGTTTGCGCGTTTCGGACTTAATGCCGCAGGATTCAAAACCTGTCATCAGAAATGCTGCAACAGACAAGCCAATAAAGACAGAAAAAAAACCAATACCCACACAGAAACCGAAGTTGACTTTTGTTGAGTCGTATGACTTTGTTGATGAAAATCATCAGTTGCTATTTCAAAAAGTTAGATACGTCGATGAGAATGGCAAGAAATCATTCAGTCAGAGAAAGCCAGATGGGCGAAATGGCTGGGTTTATGCTCTCGGCGATACGCCGAAAGTTCTTTACAATTTGCCAGCAGTTCTTGAAGCCAAGAAAAATGGTGTGCCAATTTGGGTTGTTGAGGGGGAAAAGGATGCCAACACACTCATTGACATGGGGATTGTTGCAACAACGATGCCTGGCGGTGCTGGTAAATGGCTCGACATCCACACAGAGGCACTGGCTGGAGCCGTTGTAGAAGTCATCGCCGACAATGATGAAATTGGGGTAAAACACGCCAATGAAGTAGTGGAGACACTTTCTGCAGCTGGATGCAGCGCGCAGGCATGGGTTTGCCCATCACACAAGGATATTACTGACCACATGTCGAGTGGTGGCTCAATCGATGGATTGCTGCCAATTTTCGAGGACGCGGAAAATCAAGATTTTGAGCAAATTGATTTTAAAGAGGTTGAAGTTGAGTCGCCACAAACTCCAGAAGATGCCGCAATTGAGAAGCTAAGCGAACTGATTGCGCGAACCGACCTAAATGCAAAACAGAAAATTGCAAAGAGCAATCTAATCATTGCTTCTTCAACTGTGTCCTTTGTTCTGGATACTGGTCGTCTTGTTCAGTGGAATGAATTTCTTAGTGAAACCACTGGCGACACATATGAATGGGTTATTCCTGGGTTATTAGAAAAAAGCGAAAGAGTGATAGTCGTAGCCGCAGAAGGTGTTGGTAAAACCATGCTTGCGCGTCAGGTTGGAATTCTTACGGCTGCTGGAATAAATCCTTTTTCTTTTCAGCAAATGCCAAGAATCACAACGCTTACCGTTGACCTAGAAAACCCAGAACGAATCATCCGAAGAACATCACGCTCAATTGCTCTCCAGGCCATGTCCCACGCAGGAACTGACAGCATTGACGCACACCTACTTTCCAAACCATCAGGAATGGACTTGCTCAAGGCAGCAGACAGGGCAATCCTTGAAGATGCGCTAGACCAAGTTAGGCCACAGCTTCTCGTGATAGGGCCGCTATATAAGGCATTTCTTGACCCAGGTGGGAGAACTTCTGAATCAATCGCTATTGAAGTGGCTAAATATTTGGACACAATTCGCGTTGTTTATGGTTGCGCTCTATGGATTGAGCACCATGCCCCACTTGGTACAAGTTCTACGTCAAGGGATTTGCGTCCATTCGGTTCTGCAGTTTGGTCGCGCTGGCCAGAATTTGGCTTATCCCTACAGCCAGACCCAACTGCTGGTGGCGATTACGTCTATGACGTTAAGCACTTTAGAGGTGCTCGCGATGAACGCCACTGGCCGCTGAAGATGAAACGCGGAAAACGCTTCCCATTCGAAGTGATAGAGTGGATGAAGACAACAACATGAGTGATGACAAAACAAAGCCGATAACGACTCGTGAATTTCTGAACGAGCGCGATATACGCATCTTTAAGATGCGCCAGGCTGGAACGTCAGTGCAGGAAATAGCCAGAAGATTCGGGGTATCCACATCATCTGTCACTCGTTCAGTTCAGCGCCAATTGGAAAAAATGAACAAGGAAGCAATTCTTGCTTACCCCGAAGTTCTTCGGCTTGAGCTCGAGCGGCTGGACAACCTACAGCAGGCGATTTGGCCAATGACGCAACATCGCAGGGAGGTTCAGGAGGATGGCACGGAAATTCAAATTGAGCCAGACCTCAAGGCTATTCAGCAGGTTTTATCAATCATGGACAGGAGGACAAAACTCCTTGGCATGGAACAGACGAACGTCAATGTGCAAATGGATGTCAACAATAATACGAATATACGAGCAGTTATTGCCGGCCAGCCAGGAGTTGAAAGACCGGCGATTGGTTTTGACCCAGAGTCCGAAGCAAAAAAACTTTTGGAACTGATGGCTATATCCGGCGTGTTGCCCGAAAGTACAGTAAAGTCTCTTCTAGGGACAGATAGTTCGGACATAATTGATGCCGAAATAGTCGAGCTTTCAGGTCTGGATGAATCCGAGGAGGATTACGGTGAAGAAGCAAATAAAGATTTTGACGAGTGAAGATATAAGCGCTTCAAATATGATGGCGGCAATGAAAAAAGTTGCTGACACAATCAGCCCAACTATTGCTCCTGTTGCAAAAGAAGACGACGCCCCAATCGATAAGTCCGTTCTCATCCGAACCACAGAAGCAGAAAGAGAGCGCTGGAAACAAGCCTCATCCGAGGAGCAACTATCCCTTTCTGCGTGGATACGAAACTGCCTTAACGAGCGCGCCACACGAGCCCTGGATTGCGAGCACCCGCCAAGTATGATTAAGCGATATCCATGGTCCGTAACCTGCACAAAATGTAACACAAGACTTTATTAAAGTCTTAACACCACGTAAATTCATTTTTATTGAGTTTTATACAAGTGGTATCATTTTGTAGATGTCTAACGCAGATGAGGAATTTGAGATTCCGTTTGAGCTTTCCCGAAAAGGTAGAGAGCTAGAGCAGGAAACCAAGGCCATTGGTCGTCGCCTTGCCTCGTATGTGGGCGGTCGTCTTATTGATAGGCCAAATGTTGGAGGCGGACGTAGGCGTCGTCGTGGAGACATTGATGTTCCAACAGGAGGGGTGCCAGGAAGCAGAAAACCAACCGGCAGTGATTTCGACCCAGATGCAGACGGGTGGGTCGATGAGGGTACAACGCGTCCAAGGTTTATAGGCACAAACGATGAAACCCAGGCGGTTCGACAAGCCGTGCGACTCTCTTCTGGGCAGGCAAACACAACAGAACAAACCAGCCCAGTAGAAGAAAGAGTTGCTGTGGCTCGTAAAAGAGTTGAAGGCCTAAGGGCTGCAATTGCCGAATTAGAGCGGTCCGGGAATTGGACAGGAAAAGATAACGGTGTCGTTCTTAGCGGTAATTCAAGAAGCAACGAGCCAGTCGACACAATCGATATTGATAAACCTGGAATAAATCCAGCAAATCAAACACGTGAAGAACACGTAGCACTCATCGAGCAAGACCTCGATAGTAGAAACATTAACGACCCTGCGCAACGGGAAAGCGAAATTAAAAAAGCCCTGTCAAGTAGGGTTACGGAAGCAAAAGAAAAACTTTATCTTGCTGAAGAAAGCCTACGAATTCAAGAATTTGAAGAAAATCGCAAAAAAATACGAGATGAACAAAATGTTCTAGATGTTGAAGAAATACCAGAAGAAAAAATTGCAGTTCTTAAAAGCGAAGCTGATTCAATAAGGTCTCTGAGTCAGCAAGAACAAGATAACCTTTTTATTTCACCAACACCAACTAACGCGTACTTTATTCATCATGGAGTAGCAGAACTAGATGATGGAATATTCATACCTGAACGCACAAAAGGTGGGGGAATTGGCTCTGGACAGATACTGGGCAATACACGCGAGCTAAATGAGACACAGTCACGAAATTTACGCCGTGATTTTGCTTCAACGTCAGTCAAAGTCAAAGCATATCGCTCATTATTGCAAAAGCTTCGCGCAAATGATGAGTCTTCAGTAATTGAGAATCAAGACGAAGTTAGAGCTATTGCGAACATCATTAGTAGTCCGTACGTGGCATTTGCTTCTGACGATAAATTTACAAAAGGCTGGGAAGTTGGTGACAGCCTGAGAATATCTGACATAAATGCCAGAAAAGGAAATGCATTTAATCTCGACGGGATTATCAGTGGGGTCGAGTTAAATCTAGGGGTCGAAGAAAAAGAAGCATCAGAGATGCAGTCGGTATTGGCCGCACTTGGTGATGACAAGAACTTTATGTCTACTCACTCTGGTCTGTATCAAGCTGCTACAAATTATTCTGGATATCTCGACAGATATCCAACTGAAGCCTTTTCCTCGATGATAAAGGAAATACGCACATTGTGGTTGCAGGATTTAGCAACAGCACGACACCGCAGAGGTACATCATGGTTTGGTGTAGGAAAATGGGGTCATGACATTACCGACATCCTTGGTCCTGGTGGGGAGTGGCAAGTACTAGGAAAAAACAAGCCGATTTTCGGACTCTCGAAGCCTCAGGGTTTCAGCCAGACTGATTATGACGACATATTGTTTGCGATGACTCCAAGAATTGTCAAAATGCATGATGAAAGGGGATATGTAGACATTGATGAGCTTTTAGCTGACATAAACGAACCGATTGACTACTCAAAGCGTTTGTCTAGCGGCTCAGACAGGCCTTCTTATCCTAGAAAACCAACATACGGTGCTTTTATTGGCGGAGCAGAGCAAGAATTTGGCGATGCTAAAACATGGCAGGAGTTTAGGGACAAGTACAAAAATCGAGAAATAATTTTCTTTGATTATGAGACGACTGGTCTGGTATTTGATGAATTCCGCAAACCTTCTTCCAATGGCCAACCGACACAGTTTGGTGCTGTGAAGATGAAAGACGGAAAAATAATTGACAGCATCAATATTTTCATGGACCCAGAAGAATCTCTTGGTGAATGGTCGCGCGCAAACCTCAAGGACATAGATGGCAATCCGCTGACAGATGAGTGGTTAAAAACCCAAACATCTATCAAAAAGGCACATGAACGACTTGCCGAGTTCGCTGGAGATGATGCAATATTCGGCGTACAAAACGCATCATTTGACAAAGACGTCCTCGAACTGGCACTATCTCAATCAGGCATTACATGGAGACCCAAGGGCTACCTAGACACTAAAGAAATTTCAGATATGGCCCTTCCTCGTTGGACGCCAG
>Ga0209770_10001007_pt1 | contig 14837 bp, 7 predicted proteins | sample LauGreSu1BDMLBDD_2_FD_187572 | JGI IMG/M metagenome (GOLD analysis project Ga0209770, IMG submission 187572) | Freshwater lake microbial communities from Lake Michigan, USA - Su13.BD.MLB.DD (SPAdes) (version 2) | ecosystem: Environmental > Aquatic > Freshwater > Lake | place: Lake Michigan, USA...
CGGTGCCGAGGTCGAGGTTTCTGGCGGCGAGGACCTCGAGAGTGCCGGGGCCGCTGATCTGGAGGTCGCCGGCGAGCGGGAGGGAAACGCAGTATCCATCACCAAGCAGCGAAATGCCGCCAACGTGGTGAACGTGGTGTCGATGGACACCTATGGCAATGTCGCGGACGGCAATATTGGCAATTTCATGCAACGCCTTCCCGGCGTGGCGGCGATCATAGAGAATGGTGACATCATCGGCTACGGAGTGAGAGGCACTCCGTCGGAATACAATGCGGTCAATATCGATGGCACGCGTGCTTCTAATGCTTATGCCGGCTTTAATCCCCAAGGAGACCGGGCCACCGTTGTGGACTCCATTCCGTCGGAGTTCATCAAGGAAGTTGAACTGATTAAGGCCCTGACGCCCGATTTACCGGCTGATTCGATCGGCGGCACGACAAACCTGATAACCAAATCAGCTCTGGATTTTAAGGACCCTGTGCTTAGCTACCGGGCTGGAATGAATCTGAATACCTATCGCGAGAATGGGGTGAAATGGACCCCGACCGCGGCCTTGAGCTACATGACCAGGTTTGGCGCCCAGAAAAATCTCGGTGTCGCGCTCTCGAGCAGCTATACGGAGACAACAAATACCCGAGATCGGGTGCAAGGGATCAGGAATTTCGCTGATGGTCGCAACACTCAGGCGAGGGCCTTGAACGACCAAGCCACTCGCGTGCGCGCGGGATTGGGACTGAAAGTGAATTTCAAGCCGGATGAAAACACTGATCTATTTGCCAGTATGCAGTATGCCTATTTCACGTTCCGGCAGATACGGACGGATTGGAGCATCAATTCCAGTAGTACGAATGTGGCCGACTACGGCGTTGTCAGCCGTGCGGCCATCGAGGCGGGCGCTGCACCCAGGACCACCGCCAACGCCGTGGCAGGCGTTGCCCCAGGATTCACTGACGGCTACACCGAATTGCTCAACGCGGTCTTTCAGAATGTAGACGGCGGCACATACCGGATCGGTCGAACGCACAAGTTCGACATAGGCGGGACACGCAAGCTGGGTCACGGACAGCTACTCAAGGCCCAGCTTAGCTATAGTCCATCAGTCTATGATTTTGATTTCCAGTTCATCACCGCGCAGCGCAGCGGCGGATTCGGTGTAAGCATTGATGGTGCCGCTGATCGGGAGCGTCCGGTCTTCAAACAGACCTATGGTCCCACCATAGGCGTGGGCAGCGATCCAACAAAGTATACGGCCACGCGGTCCGTGAACAAGGATCACAGCGAGGAGGAGATTGGCAGCTTCACCCTCGATTATGAGAAGAAGTTCACAACCAATCCATATGGCTTGGAATTCAAGTCGGGCGTGAATTTGCGCCAACAGCACCGGATTCAGAGCATATACCAGCCGCGGTGGAATTACGTTGGAGCAGATGGGGTCGCCGGTTCTGCAGATGACAATCTCGCTCAGTTTCGTGAGGGTGCACCTGGGTATGGCCTTTTCAACGGACTCTATCCTCAGCGGGATAAATATTCTTATCCGCTTTTCAATCAGGCGTTCCTCAACAATCCGCAATGGTTTCGCGAGCAGGGCACTACTGGGTCACAGGGCCCCAACTTCAACGAGATTACCGAAGATGTCTTTGCCGGATATCTGATGGGACGCATGCAGGTGCGCAAACTGCAAGTGGTGGGTGGCGTGCGGCTAGAGCAGACCAACGTGTCGGCTACTGGTCGACTGACCGATGCCAAGGTGCCAGGATCTAATCTTGTGACGCGGGATGCCGACTACGCTGATTTGTTTCCGAGCATGCATTTCAAGTATGAACCCCTTAAGGGTCTCCTTTTGCGGGCCAGTTATTCCACTGGCAGCGCCCGACCAGCTTTTGCCCAGCTCTATCCGGTGACAACGGTCACCTATAATTCCACAACAGGGCTGGGCCAAGTTAACCAGAATAACCCCGGTCTTGGGGCTCAGTTTAGCCAGAACTATGATCTCTCGGTTGAGTATTATTTCGAGCCGGTAGGACTGCTTTCGGCGAATTATTTCCGCAAGAATCTGACGGATTTCATCGCCTCGGAGGTCGCTATCATCGGTAACGGCAGCGACAATGGATTTGACGGTAATTATGCGGGGTTCGATCTGATCACTACCCAAAACTTTGGTTCGGCAAAGATCGATGGGTTTGAAGTGAATTACAGCCAACAATTGCGAATCCTACCGAAGCCCTTTGATACTCTTTCGGTTTTTGCCAACTATACAAAAATCACCACTTCGGGTTCGTATGGCGGCAACATTGAAGAGTTGGTCCGTTTCATTCCGGAGACGGCCAATGCCGGTCTGACGTGGCGTCTATTTGGTAAACTGGAATTACGCGCCGCCTGGAATCAAAAGAGTGGCTATCTGAACACATACAACGCCAACCCGGTGCTGCGGCAGCGTGTGACTGCAGTCGAGACTTGGGATTTTAACGCCCAGTACCAATTCTCAAGACGACTCACGGCGTTTGTGGATGTAGTGAATGCATTCAACGATTGGGGTTCATGGTATACCGGCACGGATCAAGGCAGGATCATAATGGCCGAGGTCTATGGCACCCGCGTCAGTGTTGGCCTTAGCGGTCGTTTCTAAGACCAGCATGCACTTAATGGATCCAGGATCAGTTGGGGCAAGTTTTGGCCGCATTATGCGTCGAAGGCTTCGATCCACGGGACCGCGTTTAGTGCTGGGTTTGCGGAATTCCAGCGGAATCGGTCTGCCGGTCTTCTTGAACCTTAGATGCTGGTTTGCCCTGGTCTTCGCGATTCTGGCTGTGACCAGCCTCCCGGCGGCATCTGGCCGGCCCAACGTACTGTTTATCGCGGCAGACGATCTTCGAAACACGCTCGGTTGTTATGGTGATTCAGTGGTCAAGACGCCAAACCTTGACCGTCTAGCGGCTAGGGGGCGGCTGTTTGACCGTGCGTATTGCCAGCAGGCGCTTTGCAACCCATCGCGAGCTTCGCTCATGACTGGTCTGCGTCCTGATACGCTGCGGGTATGGAATCTGACGACGCATTTTCGTGAGACCACGCCGGATGTGGTCACATTGCCGCAGCATTTCAAAAACAACGGTTATTTTACCCAGAATATCGGAAAAATATTCCACAACTATCGCACGAAAATCGAGGGCGACCCTCTCTCTTGGAGTGTGCCGGCCATGATGCATTTTGGCAGCCACGGGGATGACCGAGCGGTGATGCCGGCAGGAGGCGAATTGCCTGTCAGTTCGATTAACGTTCCAGGCGCCGAAGCGCGAGAGGTGCCGGATGAAGCCTATCTGGACGGACGGGTCGCGACTGCTGCAGCGGCTGCTTTGCACGATCTGGCCAAACAGCAGAAGCCCTTCTTCCTCGCGGTTGGGTTTTGGAAACCGCATGCGCCGTTTAACGCACCCAAGCGGTATTGGGATCTTTACCGTCCTGAGAATATTCCGGTCGCCACGCCCGCTGCTCCTTCAGCCGGGGTGCCGCGCATCGCCTTGCATGAGAACTTGGAAGGCTTGGGTGGCGAGAATGCCGCGGTGTTGCGCTGGGGCTATTATGCCGCCATCAGTTATCTGGACGCCCAAGTCGGCCGGGTTCTGGATGCTTTAGAGCGCACGGGATTAAGCGAGAGCACGATTGTGGTCTTCTGGTCTGACCACGGGCTCCATCTAGGTGAGCACGGCCTTTGGGGTAAGACTTCGAATTTCGAACTCGATGCGAGAACGCCCCTCCTGTTGGCAGTGCCCAATATGCCCGATGCGGGTGGCAGGACCAGGGCGTTGGTCGAGGCACTCGATCTTTATCCCACGTTGGTTGACCTTTGTGGATTGCCGGCAATGCACGGTCTTGAGGGCAGGACCTTGCGCCCGATCCTCGCGAATCCGGCCGCGCAGGGGGCATCCGCGGCTTTTACCCAACACCCGCGGCCATCCCATATCGGTCAGGCGCGGTCTGTCTCCGCGAGTGCCAGAAGCCCGAACGGCCCGGCCAGTCCCACCCCTCCTGTTGCCATGGGTTACTCGATTCGAACGGATCGATACCGCTACTCGGAGTGGCGTGTTTGGGACACGGGCGAAGTGATTGGCACGGAACTTTACGATCATCTGGTCGACAATCCAGAGACCAAAAATCTGGCCGGTGTTCCGGCCCTCGGGGCCGAACAAGCATCCCTGGCCAAGCAACTGGCCAAGCAATTCCCGCGCGGGCCCCTTGGCCTGCCGTAGAAACCACCAGCATCTGATAAACGAACCAGCGATCATGAAAATATTCCTCTTCATTGCATTTGTGCTTTCGGTGGTGACCTGTGCATTGGCTCAAACGGGCACCGACGCAGAACCTGTTCGGGTGCTTGCCGGTGGCATTGATCTTGAGGTCCAGGATGGCGGGCTGCCTACGGTGATGGGGGTCGAGAGCATCCAGGTGATGCGGGCCAACCGCACGCATCCCGAATTGGCGGACAATCTGGGGTGGACCTACAACCATGCGCCGATGCTGGCTTACTGGCAGGGGCGTTTCTACCTGCAATATTTGAGCAACCCGTTTGGCGAACATCTTGCCCCGGGTGTAACATTGGTGGCCACATCGCCTGACGGAAGAAGCTGGAGCACCCCCACCCAGGTGTTTCCGATTTACTTTCTGCGGCCCGGTTCAATTTCCAGCATTGAGTCCGGCATGGCAATGATGCACCAGCGGATGGGCTTTTACGTAGCACCAAACGGACGCCTGTTGGTATCGGGCCACTATGGGCATGCGCCTGATCCGATGGGAGCAACCGGCATTGGCCGGGTTGTTAGGGAGGCCAAGGCCGACGGATCCTATGGCCCGATCTACTTCATCCGTTACAACTCATTGGCGAAAGCTGACGAGTCGAATACGAAGACTTTCCCCTTTTATCTTCGCTCATCGGATGCGGGTTTTGTTGAAGCTTGCGAAGCTTTGTTAAAGGATCGGCTTAAGACGATCCAATGGCGCGAGGAAGACGGCAGTGAGGATGGTTTCTACACGGTTCCCGGCAAAGTCCTGCAGGCGCCCTCTGTCTATCATCGTCGGGACGGTGCGGCCGTGGCCCTGTTCAAACATGGCTGGGCAGCTTTATCGAAAGATGAAGGCCTGTCCTGGAGCGAACCGGTGCAGGTGCCAGGTATGATCACGGGGGGGGCCAAGACTTGGGCCCAACGCACATCAGACGGACGCTACGCCATGGTTTACAACCCAGCGAAGCTTGGTCGTTGGCCTTTGGCCGTAACGACCAGCGAGGACGGTGTCGTTTTCGGCGACTTGCTGCTGGTGAACGGCGAAGTGCCGCCCCGTCGGTTTTTCGGCCGGGCGAAAGATTTCGGGCTGCAATATGTCAGGGGAATCGCAGAGGGCAATGGGATCCCGCCGGGTAACGATTTGTGGATTACCTACAGCAGCAACAAGGAGGACATGTGGATCAGCCGGATACCGGTGCCTATCCGTCACAAAGCCGATCGTGCGGTGCAGGATTCCTTCGATGATTTGTCAGTGGACGGCCCCGTTTCCGATTGGAACATCTATCGTCCGCGATGGGCGAATGTGGCTGTGACTGCGTTTCCGTCCATGCAAAACAAGAGCCTATGTCTCGAGGACCAGGATCCCTACGATTATGCCAAAGCCGTCCGGCTTTTCCCCGAGGCCAAGACCGTCCGGGTGAGCCTGATGGTTTACGCCGCTGCGGCCGGTGCGGAACGTTTGGAGTTGGAGGTTCTGGACCGCAAAGGGCGCCGACCAGTCAGGATTTTTCTGTCGACCGACGGTCTGCTGAGTGTGGCCAACGGCGGCATCGAAAAAGCGGCAGGGACGTTTTCCAAGGGACAATGGCAGCGGATTGATATCCAGATAGACGCGACCAGCGGTAAGTTCGACTTTTATTTGGATGGTAAAGTAGTGTCGCAACAGGCCGATTTTGCTGAGCCTGCCTCCACCGTGGAACGCCTTTCTTTAAGAACGGGAAGATTCCGGACGGCGCCAACTCGCGACACCCACCGATATGGGGTCATGGAAGATGTCCCAAATCCGGATAACCCCGCGAACCTTGCCAAGTATTACATTGATAACGTGGTGATCAACTGAGCCCGCGACTCACCCGCACGCACCGCTCCGAGGTCCAGACTGCCCTCCAAATCCGCCACTATATCGATATAGCTCCAATTCCTCCGATACATTTAACGCACAACATCCAATAACCCCAAAAACCTGCCCCTCCCCATGAAACCCTCTTACGAACAAAAGATAGTCTCTCGCGGATATATTTGCCGCTGTTTCGGAACGCTATTCAGCATCTTGTTCTTTGCCGTGGCCATGCATGCCCAGAGCCCCAGTTTCGGGATTATATCTGGCAAGGTAAGTAATGCGAGCACGGGTGAATTCCTTAAGGACGCTGAAGTGCGCTTGGTGGGCACCGACCTCGTCACCACGACCCAACGCGATGGTAGTTTTACCTTCAACCGCGCGCCGGTGGGCACTCAAACCGTGCGGGTGTTTTACACCGGGTTGGATGTCCACGAAGAAACCGTCGAAGTGGTGGGCGAGAAGAATACAAGACTTACCGTGCTGCTGAATTCTTCCGTGTATACGCTGGATACATTTTCCGTGACCACGCGACGTGAAGGTAATGCGGCGGCGATTACCCGCCAGCGCCAGGCCGACAACATCAAAAGTGTGGTTTCCATGGATGCCTACGGCAACGTTGCGGATGGGAACATCGGCAACTTCCTGCAAAATCTCACCGGAGTGGCCGTCAACAAGGAGGCTGGCGATGTGGTAGGCATCGGCCTGCGTGGCACGCCGCCCGAACTCAACTCGGTGACACTGGATGGTGCGCGCACTGCAGGTGCTATCGCCGGATTCACGCCCCAAGGAGACCGTGCGGCCCTCATCGACCAAATCCCGGCCGATTTCATCAAGGAGATCGAGATCACAAAGGGGAATACTCCTGATCAAGCGGCCGACTCCTTGGGTGGAACTGTCAACCTGGTCACCAAGTCGGCCTTCGACTTCAAGGACCGCGTCATCAGCTACCGCCTGGGCCTGAACCTCAACACTTACCGCTCTGGCAAGGTTGTGCGGGATGATCATGGCATGCTTGATCTCGGTAAATTCGGCCCGACCGCCGCCCTCAACTACTTGGATACTTTTGGGGCGGACCGAAAATGGGGTGTCGCTCTTTCGAGTTCCTTTTCCCAGACGACCAACACCCGCGACCGGGTGCAGATGACCCGGCCCAATGTCGACAACCTGATCTCCACCCGTGCCCGCCAGCTCAATGATATCGATACACGTGTTCGTGCCGGTATCGCGGGCAAATTGGAATATCGGGCCGATGAGACCCTGCGTGTCGGGCTGAGCGCCTCGTTCAACTATTTCACATTCGGCAGCAACCGCTCGGACTGGGACATCACCACCACGAACCGGGTGGCGGATTACAGCCGGGTGAGTCGCGTCGCCATCGAGGCCGGTGGCACACCGCGCGACTCGGCCAATGCCACCGCAGGCATCGCCCCGGGATTCACGGACACCTACACCGAATTGATCAATGCCACGATCCGCAACCGTTCTACGATCGGCACCAAGCTGTCCCAGCAATCCAAGTTTGGCCTCGAGATCCACAAGGAATGGAGCGACACCCGTTTGGACATCCAGACTTCTTATAACCCCTCGTCGTATCGCAGCGATTTCCGCGGCTTAGAGGCGCGGCGCAATGGCGGAATCGGCATCGGATTCGATACGTCCGGCGACCCGACGCGACCGGTCTACACGCAGACTTATGGGGCCTCGATCGCCAAGGGCAGTGATTTCAACAACTATTTCGGCCTCCGGTTTGCACAGCCCGATTATACTTTTGAGGATATGACCAGTGCGCGGGCCGACCTTCAGCACAAGCTAAGCCGGTTTGCCTTTCCTCTCATGATCAAAACGGGAGTCGATTATCGCCGCCAGTATCGTTGGCTGACCACGTATCGGCCTACTTGGAATCTCGTGGGTGCGGACGGCGTGGTGGGGCGAAATAACGCCACAGGGCAGAATGACGACAACATCGGCCAGTTTGTCTCAAGTTACCGCTACAGCCTTTTCAACAATTCGATGATGCAGATGGACCATCTCGACTACCGGGTGGCCGACGACCTGTTCATGAGGCAGCCCGGCTATTGGGTCGCTTCCGGTACCTCGGTCTCCACACGTCCGGTGTCGCCCCGCATCATAGAGGGTGTGAGTTCCGCCTATGCCCAGGCCAAGGCCAGCTTCGGTCGTCTGCAGGTGCTCGGTGGCGCCCGCATTGAGCACACGGATGTCGAGGGAACTGGCTCCCTGTCTGATCCCCAGGCTGCAAGCCAGACCACTACTACAGTTTCCAGTTCCTACCAGAAGTGGTATCCCAGTATTCACCTAAAATACAATCTGTCGTCCAATTTTCTCCTCCGGGCCAGCTATTCCACGAGCGGCGCCCGACCGGCGATCAGCGCCCTCGTGCCCAATACCACGGTCACTTACAACACCGATGGAAGCGGTCTCGGCAGGGTGAGCAGAAATAATCCAGGTTTGAAGCCCCAGCATGCTCAGACATACGACTTCTCTGCTGAATACTACCTGGAGCCTGCGGGAGTCATTTCGGCCGGTGTGTTCCGCAAGGACATCACGGATTTTCTCTACCGAACCTCCTCCATAATCGGTGATGGCGTTAACAACGGCTTCGACGGACGGTATGAAGGCTTCGAACTGACCTCCACGGGCAACCTCGGGTCCGCGCTGGTAGAGGGAGTCGAACTAAATTACAGTCAACAACTACGTTGGCTGCCCAAACCATTCGATGGATTGTCCGTCTTTGCGAACTACACCCGTTTGCGCACGGAAGGGTCCTATGCGGAGGGTGTGGCCGAACTCGCGGATTTTGTGCCTACGACCTACAATATTGGCGCAAATTTCAATTACCGGAATTTCGAAGCTCGGGCCACCTATCATTTCAAGAGCGGCTATCTGGATACCTATAACGCTAATCCAGGCTCACAGAGCCGGGTCACGGATGATCCCACCGTGGATCTCAATTTCCAGTATAGGGTGCGTTCCTCGCTTACCGTGTTCGTCGACTTTATCAACGTCTTCAACAACTCGCCCGACTGGGTCAGTGTTTCCCCGAGACATATCACCATGAGCGAGCTCTATGGTGCGCGTCTGAACGTAGGTATCAGCGGACGCTTTTGAGTGACGTAATGCTACCGCGAACCGATTAATCCCATGTCCCCTCGACCATTTGGTGCCGATTCAGCCTCCTTCCGATGCGATTCTCCCCGTCCCGCGAGAAAGGGAAACCACGTCGCTTGTGCCGGTCTAAGTCGCTTTCCGTTCTCAGGGCTGGCTATCCTGATCTTCCTATCGGCTTTACCCGCCTCGGCGACCGCCGCGGTGATTGTGAGCAGCGAGTTCATCTACGAAAAAGCGCCGTATCCCGAATGCCACGCCTCGACAATCGTCGAGACTGCTCCGGGCCGCCTCGTCGCCTCGTGGTTTGGCGGCACGAAGGAGAAAAATCCCGACGTCGGTATTTGGGTGGCGCGGAACGATGGCGCCGGTTGGTCCACGCCGGTCGAAGTCGCCAACGGCGTGCAGCCCGGCGGCAAGCCGCGCGTGCCCACGTGGAATCCGGTGCTGTTCCAGCCGAAAGTCGGCCCATTGCTCCTTTTCTACAAGGTCGGCCCGTCTTTTCAGGCGTGGTGGGGCGAGTTGAAGACCTCCGCCGATGGCGGTCGCACCTGGAGCGCCGCGCACCGCCTGCCCGACGGCATCTACGGCCCGATCAAAAACAAGCCCGTGCAGCTCGCCGACGGCACGTTGTTGTGTCCGACGAGCGACGAGACGGATGAAAAGCCCAGCAAATGGCGCGTCTACTTCGAGCACTCGACCGATCTGGGGAAAACGTGGACGAAGACCCCGTTTTTCAACGACGGTCTCGAGGTTGGTGCGATTCAGCCGAGTGTGCTGTTTCTCGGTGGCGAGAAACTCCTGGCGCTGGGGCGCACGCGCCAGGGCAAGGTTTTCTCCATCTCGTCGCCGGACAACGGCCGGACCTGGGGCAAGATGAGTCTCACCTCGGTGCCGAATCCGAATTCGGGCACCGATGCCGTCACCCTCGCCGACGGTCGCCATCTGCTGGTTTACAACAACACGCCCAAGGGCCGCACGCCGCTGAGCGTGGCGATTTCCCGTGACGGCACCGATTGGAAGCACGTCCTCGATCTCGAGACCGCACCCGGCGAATACAGCTACCCCGCCGTCATCCAGGCGGCCGATGGACTCGTCCACATCACTTATACCTGGAAACGCGAAAAGATCCGCCACGTCGTGATCGATCCTAAAAAACTCTAATCCTCCGAACCTGCATGTCTTCCTCCTATCGCCCGAGCGGTGTCTATTCCGCGCAATGGATTCCGGTGGACTCCACCGGCCGCCTTGATCGCGGCGCTCTCGCGGCACACTGTGAGTTTGAGCGCCGCGCAGGCGTCGCTGGCGCGCTCGCGCTTGGAAGCACCGGCGAGTTCCCCCATTTCTCGCCGGACGAACGTAAGGTCGCGCTCGCCGCCATCGCCGAGATCGCCGCGCCGCTTCCCGTGATCGCCAACATTACCGACTTGCGCCCTAGGGTCGCAATCGAGCTCGGCCGTTTCGCGAAGTCGCTCGGTCTCCCGGCGATTGCCCTCATGCCACCGCCGTTTTTCCCGCTGTCGCAGGAAGATGTCCTCGCGTTTTTTCTGCACGTCGCCGATGCCGTCGATCTGCCGGTGATGCTCTACAATTTTCCCGAGCTCTGCGGCAAACGCATCGACCTTGCGACCATCGCTGCCTTTGCAGATCGTGCGCCGATGTGTGCGATCAAGCAGAGCGGCGGCGAGTTTGCCTATCACCGCGACTTGATTGCTCTCGGGCGCGAGAAAAATTACGTTGTCATGTCGGGCGCCGATACCCGCCTGACCGAGGTGTTCGCCATGGGCGCGGCCGGGTGCACGGGCGGGCTGGTCAACATCGTGCCCGAGCTGATGGTGGATATCTACCGGTGCTCGGCCGCGGGTCGGCCGAACGATGCGGCCGTCTCGGCGGCGCGCATGGTCGAGCTCGGTCGTGTGATCGACCAACTTGCGTTTCCGCCCAACGTCGGGGCAGGCCTTGCGGCGCGCGGCTTCAGCCCGGGCGCCTCCAAGTCGATCCTCTCTTCCGAGTCTCGTGCACTGACCGTTAAGATTGAGGCCGAGCTGCGCGCCCTGTTTGACCATTGGGGTCTCGCGCCCGGTCCGGTCGCCGCCGCCGCCTCAAAGCCGTCCTCAGTCTCGACTCCTGCCTCAGGGCCCAACAAGGACGGAGTCGACGCCCGCGGGTAATATGTCAGCAAAAACAAACCGCAGTAATGACAGTGCTGCGAAAGCCATCGTATCGGCAGCCTCGGCCCAGCCTTGGCGGGAGATTTGCAGGAAGCTCGGCGAGACTTTCCGCGTTTGGGGCATTGCCCCGGCTGTATGACCACCTTGCAGCCGATGCCTGCGCCTGATTCCACCGCCAGCCATGTGACTCGCTATGCGTGGTTGGTCGTCGCGCTCCTGGTGCCGGTGGCGGTCCTCAATTATGTTGACCGGCAGATGCTGGGGACGATGAAGGCCTCGATGGTCGGGGACATCCCGAGCATCGCCAACAGGGCCGACTGGGGGCTGGTTCTGGGTTGTTTCAAGTGGACATATGCCGTGCTGAGTCCGTTCGGGGGTTACATCGCCGACCGGTTTAGCAAACGATGGGTGATCACGCTCAGCTTGTTCACCTGGTCTGCGGTCACTTGGTGGACAGGGCACGTCGATTCATTTCATGAACTGATGGTCGCTCGCGCCATGATGGGCATTAGCGAAGCGTTCTATATTCCGGCGGCGCTCGCCCTCATTTCGGAATATCATTTTGGGGACACCCGCTCCCGCGCCATTGGCCTCCACCAAACCGGCATCTACCTTGGCCAGATCCTTGGTGGCTTTGCTGGCTATATGGCGGACTCGCCCGACCATGGCTGGCGCTGGGCCTTCTCGACCTGCGGCATGATCGGCGTGATCTATGCGCTGCCGCTGCTGGCCCTGTTGCGCGATCCGGCCAGCACCGCGGCTACACTGGAGTCACCCCGCATGGTGCCGCGCGGCGTGCTGCGCGGGCTGCTAGGTAACCGTAACTTTATACTGCTGGTGCTCTACTTCACGCTGCCGGCCATCGCGGGCTGGGTGGTGCGTGACTGGATGCCGGAGATTCTGCGGGAGAAATTTAACCTCGGACAGGGGAAGGCCGGTGTGAGTGCGATCCTCTATGTGCAGGTTGCCGCCATCATTGGCGTGCTCATCGGCGGAACGCTCGCGGATCGCTGGATGAAACGCACCTCGCGCGGCCGCATCTTCACCAGCGCCATTGGCATGCTCTTCTTCCTGCCGGCCCTGTTCAGCGTTGGCAACGCCGGCACCCTGGCGGTGGCCATCGTCGGCTTGATTATCTTCGGGCTCGGTTGGGGATTTTTTGACTGCAACAACATGCCCATTTTGTGTCAAATTGTTCGGCCTGAGTGGCGTGCGACCGGCTACGGTATCATGAACCTCGTCAGCATCAGCTGCGGCGGCTTCGGGGACTGGGCCTTTGGCGCCCTGCGCGACCAGCACGTGCCGCTGAATCTCATTTTCGGCGCGTTTGCCGGGGTGGCCCTGCTCTCCGTCTTTATGGTGCTGCTGATCAAGCCGCAGGAGAAACCGGGCGATGGCGCCTGACGGACATGTGGCCATGAATCCGATTTCGATGATCACGGGGAGCGCGCTCATGGCCGGATTTGGGGCCGTCTGCCTGACTGGCCTCGGCCAGGAACGTCAGCTTACCAACGCGCCGCATGGGCACGTCTTGACGAACCTCAACATTTGGTCACCGGACGGACAATGGATCGTCTATGACGTTCGAACTGGCGAAGAATTTGATGGCACGCGCATCGAGCAGGTGAACGTCACCTCGGGCGCGGTGCAGCGCCTCTTTGAAACCCACGATGGGGCGAAATGCGGCGTCGCCACCCGCAGCCCGGTCGATTCGCGGGTTGTGTTCATACTCGGACCGGAGGCGCCGACCCCGGATTGGAGTTACGCATTCACCCGTCGCCGTGGCGCCCTGGTTGATATCGGCCGTCCCGGGATCAGCCGTCCGCTTGATGCGATGAACTATGCGCCGCCGTTCACTGCCGGGGCGCTGCGCGGCGGTTCGCACGTCCATGTCTTCAGCCCCGACGGCCGCTGGGTCAGCTACACTTACGAGGATGATGTCTTGGCACGCCTGGATGCGGATCCGCGTTCCCCGGCCCACGAGCCGAACCAGCGCAACATCGGTGTATCTGTCCCGGCTGGCCCCGTCCGTGTGGCCCGGACTCATCCGCGGAGCCATGATGGCGACTGGTTTTCGGTCCTCGTGTCCCGCACGGTCGCGCAACCCCGAGCGGGGTCGGACGAGATCAGCAAGGCGTTTGAGGAAGGTTGGGTGGGGCAGGCCGGCTACCGGCGCACCAATGGCACGCGCCAGCCACGGGCCCTGGCATTCCAAGGGATGGTCGTTGCCCCAGATGGACGGACGCATGCGGAGGTTTTCATCGTTGATCTGCCGGAGGATCTCACCCGCGCCGGGAGCGCCCCGCTCGAAGGCACGCCCACGACCCGACCAACCCCGCCGGCCGGTGTCACACAACGGCGGCTGACTTTTACCTCAGAACAAAAGTATCCCGGCATCGCCCAGAGCCCGCGGCACTGGCTGCGGGTGTCGCCGGATGGTTCCCGGATTGCCTTCCTGATGAAGGATGATGCAGGAGTGGTTCAACTCTGGACGGTTTCGCCCAACGGCGGTCCGGTGCGGCAAGTTACACGCAATGCGAGCGACATTTCGTCGGCGTTTACCTGGAGCCCGGACGGCCGCCATGTCGCCCATATCATGGATGGAAGCGTCTGTGTGACCGACATCCCTGACGGTCAAACCAGGCGGCTCACGGCAGCCGCGGCGAAGGCTTCCGCTCCCTCGGCCCAGGCCTGCGTATTTTCGCCCGACGGACGCTCCATCGCTTACACCCGCAAGGTGGCCGGACCTTCGGGAGCCTTTCAACAGATCTTTGTGGTGGCGGCATCGGCCATCCCGGAAAAAACCTGACCATTTATCCCGCCTCTCCCATGCAATACTTTCTAGGGATTGATGTCGGCACTGGTAGCGCCCGCGCCGGCATTTTCGACGTGCGCGGCCGGATGGCTGCCATGGCGACGCAATCGATCCAGATGTGGAAACCGGCGCCCGACCACGTCGAGCAATCGAGCGAGGATATCTGGCGGGCGTGCTGCCGGGCCACCCGGATGGCCTTGCGCCAGGCCGGACTCAAGCCGGCGGCGATCAATGGCATCGGCTTCGATGCCACGTGCTCGTTGGTTGCCCTCGATGGTGCCGACCGTCCCGTATCACTTAGCACCACCGGACGACCCGAACAGAACATCATCGTGTGGATGGACCACCGTGCGGTGGCGCAGGCTGAGCGCATCAACTGCACCCGGCACCCCGTGCTGCGTTACGTTGGCGACGTGATCTCCCCGGAAATGCAGACCCCGAAGCTGCTTTGGCTGAAGGAGAATCTCCCGATTTCATGGCGCAAGGCGGCACGGTTTCTCGATCTACCGGATTTTCTTACCTATCGCGCGACCGGGGATGACACCCGTTCGCTTTGCACCACCGTTTGCAAGTGGACCTACCTCGGCCAACGTGGTCCCGATGGCGCCGGG
>Ga0209770_10001010_pt1 | contig 14827 bp, 10 predicted proteins | sample LauGreSu1BDMLBDD_2_FD_187572 | JGI IMG/M metagenome (GOLD analysis project Ga0209770, IMG submission 187572) | Freshwater lake microbial communities from Lake Michigan, USA - Su13.BD.MLB.DD (SPAdes) (version 2) | ecosystem: Environmental > Aquatic > Freshwater > Lake | place: Lake Michigan, USA...
CAGCCGATGGGGGCCATACATCCAGTCGAGCATGTACCGGACCTGTCCCGCGGGAAGCAAGGTGCCATAGCACTCGGGCCAGAGACGTTCGGCGATGTCCCGCACGATCTCCAGGTCCGCGACGGAGGCCGGCCGGATCTCAAGCTCCATGGGACCTCTCCAGGGCCTGCAGCGAATCCGCGGGAGTGGACACCCGGACAACCCACGGCATGCTGTCCGCATGCGACCAGACAATCTCACCGTGATCGGATCGGAACTCGCCATCAAGTGGTCGGACGGAGGCGAGGACTTCATCCCGCTGGAACGGCTGCGTCGAGGATGCCCCTGCGCGAACTGCCAGGGCGAGACCGACGTCCTCGGCGTCGTGCACCGACCGGCTCCGAAGCCCCTGGTGGCGCAGTCCTTCACGATGTCCACGTACGGACTGGTGGGTGGCTACGGGTTCCAGCCCCGCTGGGCGGATGGTCACGGGACGGGTATCTATTCCTGGGAGTATCTCCGTCGGCTCGCCTCCCAGCCCACGGGCTGAGGTCGCCCTGCAGGAGACCGTCGGATGGGACTCAGGGCCTGATCCCAGAGATCGGTCCATAGATCCTGACTCCATAGGGCGGTATCCCGTCCAACCAGGACTGGGCGTCGACAACGACCTCACGTCCCTCCCCGAGCACCGGGAGCCGACCCTGCGGAACCCCCTCCCCCTCCAGTCGGACCCAGAGTTCCTCCTGGGTCGTGTTCACAACGGCGAGATAGCGTCCCGCAGACATTCCAGATCGGTCGGACGGCACATCGAAGAGCCCATAGATCAGGGCCGGCTCAAGCGCCTCGTTGAACTCGCGCCTCCGTTCGTGACAGCGGATCCGGAGCCGACTCGGCACGTACCGGGCCTCGAAGAGCGGCGCCCTCGACCGCACCTCCCGCACGACCGCAGACAACCCGTTCCAGACCTCCGGATGCTCGGACATCTTCCAGCGTCCGTCGTCGTAGGCGTAGAAGAAGAGTCCCTCGACCCCGAGGATCCAGGATCCATAGACCATGCAGCGCAGTTCGTCTCGGGTTGGTGGACCCAGTGGACTTCCCGGGATGACATCCAGGATGTCGCGGTAGTAGGACCAGTCGAATGCCTGGACCACTCCGTACAACCGGCACTTTCCGACTCCGGCCGCGACACCGCCGTGACGCAGGTGCTGGAAGTAGGCGGCGAGCGGATGCCAGCCGATCGGGTACCGGTCCACCATGAGGATGTCCGTCTGGTGATACTCCGAGAGTGAGGGTCCCTCGAACACGACGAGGGAGGTGGGCTTGGCCCCACCGGCCCGTCGGACCTCCCGTTGTACCCGCCGGACTTCCTCCACCGGGATCCCATTCAGGTCGGGCTCATCGCTCAGGTACCAGGACCAGAGGGCCGGATGGCGGTCGAACCGGCGGACCGTGTTCCGCACCACCTGGCGGTTGAGCTTCGGACCGGCCGCGTCACCGGGCTCGGCAAGGACCCCCAGGCCATGCGACTGGGCGGCATCGAGGAACGGCTGATTCGCTGGGCCGCGGACGAGGTCGAATCCCACCTCCCGGACGAGCGCCATCTGGTTGGTGTGGATTCCGTAGAGGCCCATCCGGAACGGTCGAGGCCCCGTCTTCCGAGGCTGTACGCAACCGCCCCCCAGCAGGGCCGTCATCATCCAAATCACCCATCCCCAGGACCGCCATCCCGTCATCCAAGGACGTCCATCGAGGACGCTGCGGGAAGCGACACGCCCGGGACCCGGTCCCGATGGAACAACACCTCCCGTGATGATCATCTCGGGCACGGGTTCTACAGCCATCCGCGCAGGCGGTACACGAGGATTCCCACCCACTCGTGGGACCAATCGCCCGCGATGTGGAAGCCCTCCTCACGTGGGACCACACACCAGGCATTCCTCCAGGCGTGGTGGCTCCTGAGGTGGAACGTGCCGTCGAAGTCGCACCCCACGGGAACCACCTCCAATGGGGTTCCCCGGAACAGGGCCGTGGCGCGCTGCAGGTGGGCGGCAGAGGTCACCAGGATGATCCGCTTCCACCCGCGTTCCCGGGCCAATCCGATCATCGATCTCGCCTCATCGAACGTGTTCCGGCTGTGCGGCAACACATCAACGCGGGTTCCTGCAGGGAGACGGGAATGCCACCAGTTCAGGACAGCGTCGCTGTCGAGGAGAGCCTCCCCATCAAAGGTCGACGACCCACCCCCCAGGACCAGACGATCACTCTTGCCGAGATCGAGCAGATGCATGGCGGTCAGGAAGCGGTCCGAAGCGTTCAAGGAGTTGTACCCAATCGGCTCCAACCGGCTCGCGCTCTCGCCGCCACCCAGCATCAGGATCGCATCGACCCTCGGCAGATCCGACACCACCTGTCCGACGTAGGGAGTCTCGAGTCGGGACAACAACCACCACGGGAGCGGTGTGCCACCGAAGAGGCTGAGCAACAGCACGATCCCAGCCGCTCCCATCGCCGGCCCCCGGTCACGACGCCGCCAGAGCCAGAGGGTGAGCACCACGAGCAGCACCCAGCAGAACCCAAGAGGCTCCGTCGCCATCCGGATCATCCTGCTGGGGAATCCCAACCACAAATCCATCCCATTGCTGATAACTGGAAAGACAACCTGAGGAAAGAATCCCAACTCGCCGAGTGTCAGCCCAAAGGGATGCGATCGGCGCCACGATCAAAACAATACCCGATCTGCGGCATGCGGAATGAACTCCCGCGGAGGAGCCGAGGCGCTGAGAAATGGGAAACGAAGACATCAGCGACTCCTACTTCCAACCGCAACAGAGCGGGAGCTCCACGAGTCGGTGTCTGAGTATGCACATTTCGTCACTGACGTACGAACAGCGACCGCCAACTGATCTGGACCTGAGTGATCTCCGCCCTCAGCGCCTCGGCGCCTCTGCGGGAGAATCCAATCCCTGCAGACCCGGTGTCACGGCGGACGCTGGGCGGGTGGTTGCCAGTTGCGATGCCACGTCAGGCCCCAGAGGGATTCCAGCGGCGTCACGCCCGCATGGCCGTCGGCGAATGACAGGTTGATGGCTCCCGGCAGACGGGAGCCCGCTGTGACCAGCTTCGGAACCCGGTCGATCCCGGTCCCATGGCGGGCGATCGTGATGACCGTGATCGTTCCTCCCGTCTCTGCAGTCACCCCGAGTCGCAGATCCCGGGAGGGTCGATCCGTCTCCTTCGGCCAGGTGTCCACCCACGCCCCGTCGGCGAACACGGGGGTCATCGCCGGGGATCGGATGTCATCCTCGCCCCGGAAGGCGTTCGTGGTGCTCGGACGCCGGTCCTGGACGGTCCAGTCGCCATGGTACATCCACCCATTGAGGGCGTAGCTCCCGACCCAGCGCGGTTCGCCCGTGGCGGGATTGATCTCGTTGCTCAGGGGCCAGACCCAGGCGGAGGTCGCGCTGCCCTGGGGGAACTTCCGCCGGTACGGGGCCGTGGGACAGATCCGGACCTTATCGACCTGGGCGTAGAGGTTCACGAGGCTCCGCATCCACAGGTTGTCGTCGAGTCGGTACGGCACGGTGTGCCCGTACTCGTTGACATACATGAAGTTGGCCAGGCCGATCTGCTTCAGGTTGCTGATGCACTGGATGCCCTGCGCCTTGACCTTCGCCCTCGACAACGCCGGCAGGAGCATCCCGGCGAGGATCGCGATGATGGCGATCACCACCAGCAGCTCGATGAGCGTGAAGCCATCCACCAGACGCCGCACCCGGAGGGGATGCCGCTGCGACAAGGCGTTGAAACCAAGAGATCTCACGGTCACCTCGGGGTCGTCGCTCTCTCGTTGATCCAGGGAACATCGCGGGGAGCCGTCCGAGTCCCTGCGACGCCCCGCCGGAGCGTATTCGGATCGAGCCAACGACGGATCTCGGCGTGGCCGTCAGCGAATGAGAGGCCACTCGCGGCGCTGTGGTACAGGGCCGGCAAGTTACCCCAGGAGTTGTCCTTGAGGTCCGGTACCGTCAGGAAATAGCCGTCATCCAGACTCTCTTCCCGCTCGTCGATGAAGACGAACTGGCCCGGGGCATTCCCGATCTGCCCCAGCTTCGTATAGGTCCAGTGGGTCTTCCGGGTGGCATCGGTGTGCCAACTGAGCCCGTTCATGAACCCATTCATGGAGATGCTGCGGGTCCTCGGGAAGCGCCGGGTCCCGATCTTCACCACGAAGAGGTCTGCAGGGCATTTGTAGATGGCGGGCGTCTGGTTGTAGTCCCAGAGCTTCCCATGAGGCGGCTTCAGGAGACTGAAGTTCGTGCAGTCGTTGGCGTTGACGGGAACGCCCTTCGAGTCCGCCTGGATCCACCCACCTACCCAGCCCTGCTGGTCCACACCGCCGCCGGTGCCGTTCCGGACAATGGAGTCCTGGTGGTCCCCCGCGTACATCGTCCATGCCACCGACAGCTGCTTGCCATTGTTGATGCAGCCGATTCCCTGGGCCTTCGATTTCGCCTTCGACAACGCCGGCAGGAGCATCCCGGCGAGGATCGCGATGATGGCGATCACCACCAGCAGCTCGATCAGCGTGAAGGCGCGTTTCCACCCTCGAATCATCGGTGGAATCCGGTGCATGGTGGAACAGGGACGCTGCACGGCGGGAATGGCTTCACCCTGTTCCATCCACGTCCCTGCTTCAAACTGGTTCTGCCAAAGTTCGAGGGAACTGCCCCAGTCCCTGCTTTGTTGACACTCCCTACCACGCTAGGTTCGAACCGTGATCCCCTCCGGCATCCGACTCGAGACCTCAGGCAGGAGACCTCGCGGCACGCAGGCACTGCTCCGGTGGTGGTGCCCCTGCATGGGGTTGACCCTTTTGGCGTTCCTTCTCCCGGGGATCACAGCCCGGGCTGAGATCCTCGTCCCCAAGGCGTCCGAGTGGCATTGGCGTCCCGGCAAGACCGAGGCCTCCACGCCGATCGATGCCTGGCGACAGTTGGGATTCGTGGATGCGGAATTCACCTCCGCCCCGGCGCCGTTCTGGTACGGGGATGTCCTCCCCGGGGGAACCCAGATCAGCGACATGCAGAACGTCTATGGCTGCCTGTTCCTCCGCCATCCGTTCAACTTGAAGTCACCCGAGGAGCTCAGTGGCCTCGAGATGGAGGCCCTCGTCGATGACGGCTTCGTCGCCTGGATCAACGGGGTCGAGGTCCTGCGCGTCGGGGTCCCCGGAAATCCGGGGGATGCGGTCGCGATCACAACCCTCTCCGCCAACGCCGCGGAGCCGGTGTCCTCCACCCGGTATCCGCTCACCGTCCCGCAGGGCCTGCTGAAGCAGGGCCCGAACCTGCTGGCAGTCCAGGTCTTCCAGAGCAGCCTCGGCAGCAGCGACCTTGGATTCGAGGCATCGCTGGAGTCGATCGTCCGGGACAGTACGCCCCCCCGGGTCACCTCCATCGAACCCACCCCCGACGCGACCCTCGTGGCCCTCACCGCAGTCACCGTCACGTTCAGTGAACCCATCACCGGTGCCGTCGCAGCCAACCTCCAGATCCAAGGGATCGGCGCGGCGACCGTCACCAGCCCGGACCCAACCCGCCTGGTCTTCACCTTCGTCCAGCCGCCCTATGGAAAGGTCGCATTCCAATGGGATCCCAGGATGGCCCTCACCGACCTCGCGACTCCCCCGAACCCCTTCGTTCCCGGTGGGTCCGGCGTGGGCGGCACCGGATGGTCCTACCAGTTGGTCGATCGGACCCCGCCAGTGGTCGAAGGCACCCTGCCCCGCGCAGGAACCGCCATCCGTTCACTCGACTCGGTCTCGGTGCTGTTCAGCGAAGCGGTGACCGGAGTCCGGGCCCAGGACCTCCTCGTCAACGGATCCCCTGCCGGAACCGTCGAGTCGATCAGCCCAACCCAATATCTCTTCCGGTTCCCCCAGCCGTCCCCCGGCGCCGTGACGTTCTCGTGGGCCCCGGACCAGGACATCCAGGACACGGCCGTCCCCGCCAATCCCTTCGGCGGCGGGAGCTGGTCCGTGCGCCTCGATCCAGACGCCCGGGAGAACCCGCCCTACCTGTCGGAGTTCATGGCGTCGAACACGCGGACGCTCAAGGACGAGACCGGGCAGTACGTCGACTGGATCGAGCTGCACAACCCCTCCGATGCCGCGGTGGATCTGCGGGACTGGTCCCTCACCGACGATCCGAAGAACCTCCGGAAATGGAGGTTTCCCTCCACGAACCTGCCACCCCGTGGATTCCTCGTGGTCTTCGCCTCTGGAGCGGATCGACGGATCCCCGGCAGCCGCCTCCACACGGACTTCCAACTCTCCGCAAATGGAGAGTATCTGGCACTGGTGCGACCCGACGGCATTACGGTCGCCTCAGAATGGAAGCCGGGGTATCCGGTCCAGGTGCCGGACGTCTCTTTCGGTATGGTCCAGACGCCGGCCGGGGACGGCTGGGTTCCAGGACCCGCCAACGTCTATTTCTTGAAGCCGACACCCGGCGCCCCGAATGAAGGGGGAACGGCCGTGCCGGGACCGGTGATCGAGGGACTCGGGCACACGCCAAGGGTCCCGAAGGACACCGATCCCCTGACAGTCACCACACGGATCCGACGTTCGTTCCAGTCCGTGGCCACGGTGACGTTGTGGTATCGTGTCCTCTTCGGGGCCGAGGCGCAGGTTGAGATGGTCGACGACGGCACCCACGGGGATGGCACCGCAGGCGATGGGGTTTATGGGGCGATCCTGTCGGCAGACCTCGCCGCGCCGGGCCAGCTGATCCGATACCGGGTGGTGGCCACCGACACCTCGGGCAATGCCTCACGATGGCCGCTCTTCACCAGCCCGACGGCGACGCCGGAATACCAGGGGACGGTGGTCGAGCCCCTGGACGCCACCACCCGGCTTCCCGTCTTCCACCTCTTCGTGGCCCCGGGACAGGTCGGTCGCATCGACACGGAATCCGGAGGCCGGATCTCCCTGTTCCACGACGGTGAGCTGTACGACAACGTCTACATGGAGCTCCGGGGAAACACCTCCGCCGGCCTCGCCAAGAAATCCCATCGGCTCGAGTTCAACCGGGGACACGAGTTCCACCATCCCGGACCGGGAGGACCCGTGAGGAAGTCGGCCCTACTGGCGGAATACCTCGACCCCAGCTACCTCCGGCAGAACCTGTGCTTCTGGCTCCTCGACCAGATCGGCGTCCCCTCCCCGTTCCACTATCCGGTGCGGGTCCAGATGAACGGGACCTTCTACCAGCTTGCGTTCCACAACGACGTGATCGGTCAGGAGCAGGTCGAACGGATGGGCTACGACCCGCGGGGTGCGCTCTACAAGGCGGTCGGGACCCTCACCCCGGACTTCTACAGCACCGGGGTGTTCCAGAAGCTCGAGCCGGACGGAGACGCGAGCCGGACGGACTATCTCCAGCTGGCCAATGGGATCCACGAGTCCAAGGCTGAGTCGATCCGACGCGCCACCGTGTTCGACCTGCTCGACGTGCCGCAGGTGATCAACCACCTCGCCGGGACCCGGTGGTGCGCCGAGAACGACGACGTCTGGGCCAACATGAGCCTGTATCGGGACACCTTCGGCGATGGTCTCTGGCGGAACATCCCCTTCGACATGAATGCCTCCTGGGGCCAGCTCTACGGCGGCAGCAATCCGCTCGAGGCGACGGTGGACTCCTCGAAGAGCCATCCGCTCTACGGGGGGTCCTCGACCGGGAACCCCTTCAACCGCCTCTATGATGTCATCGTCCGACTGCCCGAGACACGAGAGATGCTGCTGCGCCGGCAGCGCACCCTGCTGGACCGGTTCATCCAGCCTCCAGGACTCCCTTTCGCCGACCGGGCCATCGAGCAACACATCATCGCCATGACGAACCTGATCGGACCCGAGGCCCTGATGGATCGTTCGAAATGGGGTGCGGCGCCGTGGGCCCCCGGGAAGTCCTTCCACGTGGCCGTCTCGGATCTCTTCAACCAGTTCATCGAGCCCCGTCGACGCCACTGGGCTGTGACCCACTGCGTCACCAACACCGCAAAGCCGATCGGGATCGGTAACACCCAGAATGCGGGTATCCCGAAGTCCCAATCCCCAGACGCGGTGCTGGAGGTGGTCGACCTCGACTTCAACCCCGCCTCGGGGAACCAGCTCCACGAGTACCTCGCCCTCACGAACCGGAACGACGTCGCGGTGGACATCAGCGGGTGGAGGCTCTCGGGCGGGGTGGGATTCCAGTTCCGTCCGGGCACCGTGGTCCCGGCCCGGCGCTCAATCCTGGTCTCCCCGGATGTCCGACAATTCCGAAGCCGCGGCACCGCTCCCCGTGGCGGTCAGGGCGTGTTCGTGGTCGGCCCCTACTCCGGCCAGCTTTCCGCACGGGGCGAGACCCTGACCCTCGAGGATGACCAGGGGCGAAAGATATCCACCTTCAGCTTTGCCGGTAGTCCGAGCCTGTCACAACGGTTCCTGAGGATCTCGGAACTCCACTTCCACCCCGTCGCCCCACCGAACGCCGCGCATCCCGACGAGGACTATGAGTTCATCGAGTTCGTGAACCTGTCCCCGTCCGAGACCCTGGATCTCCGGGGAATTCGGGTCACCGGTGCGGTGGACTTCGAATTCGGGACCGGCCCCTTCACGTCCCTCGTCCCTGGCGGCCGGGTGGTGTTGGTTGCCAATCCCACCGCCTTCGAATCCCGGTACGGCTCCGGACTGCCGGTTGCCGGAACCTACACGGGACGCTTCGACAATGGGGGGGAACGGATCCAGGTGCTGGATCCCTCCGGGGAGGAGATCCTGGATTTCCGCTACACCGACTGGTTTCCGGAGGCAGATGGAGGCGGGTTTTCGATGGGGATCGTGGACGTCAACGGGGAGCCCGACAGCTGGGGTGACAAGGCCTCATGGAGACCGTCGCAGACCCTGGGTGGGACGCCTGGGACATCCGGTGCAGCGCCCCGCGTCACCATCCGTGTCGACAGCTCCAGGATTGTCCTCCGTTTTGTCACCACCCCCAACCAGAGACATCTCCTCCAGGTTCTCGACCCATTGGATTCCGGCCCGTGGCAGACGCTCCAGGACATCCCCGCCACCGCGACGGGAACCGTGGTTGAGCATGGGGAACCCCTGACGGCATCGACCCGGTTCTTCCGGGTGTCGTCGATTCCGTGAGGCCCCACCGTGCGGGGCCGGGGCCGGAATCTACAATCGAATCGGGAGGAACATGCCCACGGAGGTCCCACGACCGGGGCGGGACCAGATCCGGACCCTTCCCTGATGGGTCTCGACGACCCGGGCGACGACAGCCAGTCCGATGCCGGTGCCCTTGGGCTTGGTGGAGCTGAGGAGACTGGTGAAGGCCCGTTCCCGTTGCTCGCGGGGCATTCCGTTGCCGGTGTCGGAAAGACGGATCACCACGGTGCCCGGTCCCTCGGACGGGTCCCGGGACGGCAGCCATCGGGTCCGTATCCGGAGGCGTCCCCCGTCGGGCATGACCTCGAGGGAATTGAGGATGACGTTGAGGAAGGCCTGCTCGAGCTGCGTGGCGTCCCCCTGGAACTCCGGGATCCTTGGGTCGAGCCGCGTGTCCTGCTCGACCCCCTGGACCCGGCACTTGTGGTGGATGAGGATCCCGAGGTCCTCCACCAGCCGGTTGAGGTTCATCAGGGCCAGCACGGGCTCATGACGCCGGGCAAGGTCGAGGACCCGGTCCACGATGCGGTTCAGGTGGTCGATCTTCTCACCCATGACCCGGAGATCCGTGGACCGGGGATCCTCGCCCTCAAAGTCCGCACTGACGGAGTGATGCAACATCTTCATCACCGTGAGCGGGTTCCGGATCTCGTGCGCGAGCTCGGCCGCCAGGAGACCCAGGGCCGTCAGGCGCTCGCTCTCTCGGAGCTGCTCCTCCACCACCAGCGTCCGCTCGTAGAGCCGGGCCCGCTCGAGTGCGAGGGCCGACAGCTCGGCGTAGGCCGACAGGACCCGGACCTCCTCGTCGGAGAAGGTATGGGGCTCGCCGGTGTAGAGGTTGAGGATGCCGATCACCCTGCCGGCGTAGGCCAGCGGGACCGAGACGAGGGAGACCAGCTTCTCCTCTCGCGCGAGCGACACGTTCTGATACCTACCCGAGACTTGGACATCCTCGAGCTGCATCGGCCGACCCCGTCGGACCACGATACCAGCGAAGCTCTCATCAACTGCTAGCCGGGGCTTCTGCCGATACCGCTCCCCTGCCCCATGACTGGCCCGGAGATCCAACCACTGACCGGTCGCATCCAACATCAGCAGCGAGCACATCTTCGCCCGGAGCAAACTTGTCGCCTCGCGGGTCACCACCTCGAGCGCCTCGTCCAGGCTCAGCGCAGAATTGATGATCTGTCCGACCCGGACCAGCGACTCGTGGGATCGGGCCTTGAGTCGGGCCTTCTCATGGAGCCAGGTGTTCCGGATCGCCGTGCCTGCGAGAATCGACAGATCCTCGAGGAGGGAGAGGGATTCCTGATGGAACGCCCGGGGACGGAAGGACTGGATGGCGAGCACCCCACGCACCTCGCCGCTGACCCGGAGCGGAACCGCGATCTCGCAGGCGACGTCCGGATGGAACCTCAGATAGGCCGGCTGGGTGGAGACATCCTCGACCAGACCCGAGATCCCCGTGCGGGCCACCCTGCCGGCAAAGCCCTCGCCGATCCGGAGCCGGATGGATCTCACGCCGACCGGCAGCCCCGTGGACGCCTCGATCTCCAGGAAACCCATGGGACTGAGGAGTGCCAGGAGGCCGGCATCGCCGCCGACCAGCCGGACCGCCTCCCCGAGGATCCGCTCAAGCGACTCGCGGGGCTCGAGCGACGCGTGAACCGACTGGCTCACCCGCAGCAGGGCCTCCAGACGGGCCACCGGATCTGGTCGCACAGGATCCATCGGGGTCATCGGACCCGGCTGGTGAGCCAGAGGCCCACCGCGCCGAAGAGGACGTTGGGAAGCCAGGCCCCGACCCAGGGTTCCAGCCATCCGCTCTGGCCCACCGCGAAGCCGAGTCGTTGCACAGCGAAGTACAGGAAGCCGAGGGCCAGGCTCCCCGCCACGCCGTAGAAGACGTTCCGCCGGCCCGAGGGCGCCCCGAACGGGATGGCGATCACCGCCACCACGAGGCAGGTCCAGGGACCTGCGATGCGGGCATGCAGCTGGGTCTCCAGGAGATTGCGGTCGCGACCGGCCAGGTCCGGATGCAGCTGGAGGTAGTCGAGGATGTCGTCCACGGGAAGATCGGGACTCTGCATCGCCCCGCCCTGGGACAGCAGCTCGCCCACCTCGACCTCGCTCGAGATCATCTCCGGGTCCTCATCCAGCTCGGGGAGGTCGAGTTCCGGATGCAGGAGGTCGAGCACGTTGCCATCGGTCGCCGACCGATAGAGGAACTCCCGGGCCTGGTAGAACCGCCACATCCCGTTGGTCCAGATCCCACGCTCAGCGATGATCACCCGCCGGGCTCCCTCACCGAGCGGTGCCCCGAACCGGAAACCCTCCAGCACCCCGTTGGTCACGGAGTACAGCCGCACCGTCCATTCGGCCGGAGGGTTGGTGGCCACACGCGACAGGTTGGTGATCGCCACGAGTCCGTTGGTCGAGGTGATGCGGGTGCCCTCCCAATGGAGCAGCTCGGCCGGGGTGCCCCCCATCTCATCCCGGGTGAAGATCGGCTTCACCCACTCCGCGGGCAGCGGGTCCTCGGGGATCCGATGCAGGCGCTCGATGCCATTGGTGAGCCGCCACGACCCGTTTGTCCAAGAGGCATATCCAGCGAGGATCTCACGGTGGGCCCCCTTCCCGAGCGGCATCGCCACCCGGGGCTGCCGCAGCTCGCCGGTGTCCAGATGGACCGCCCCGAGACTCCAGTCACGTCGGGTCCTGGGATTCTGGAAATGCACCCGGGACCTCCAGCGTCCCTCGGCACCCTCGGTCTTGGGACGACGACGCTGCATCAGCTCGGCCTTCCGTTCCGGAGCATCCGGCAACCACTCCTCGTTGAGCCCCAGGAGCATCAGGGACAGGAGGAGGCCCACCCCGAAATACGGGGCGCAGATCCGCCACAGGCTCAATCCAGCCGACCTCAGGGCGATCAGCTCGTTGTGACGGGAATGGGCGCTGAGCGCGTACAGCATCGCCAGAAGCAGGGCGACCGGCAGTGCGGTGTTGAGGAGCTTGGGGAGGTCGAACAGGTAGTAGAGCAGGATCTCCCGGAGGCCGAACCCGACCTCCTCGAAATCATCCAGCCGACCGAACAGATCGAAGGCGATCCAGAAGATGAGGAAGCCCCCCAGGCAGAACCCGAGCGGCACCAGCAGTTCGCGGAACAGATAGCGGTCGTGCAGACGCATCCCCGCGCTCAGGATAGGGACTCGCTGGGGACCTCCAAGACGCAATGTCCCCGGCGTGTTACCTACCGCGGTGGGGAGATGTCGGGCCGGGAACCGAGGTCGAGGGGGCGCCGTCCTTGGATTGGCGTAGGATCGAGATCGAGGTCCAGAGCGACCACAGCCACGACCCGCCGAAAAGGATGCCCCCGACCATGAGCTGTCGCGTGTCCGGGTGCACCACCGTGTCGCTGGACTGGAGCAGGTCCCAGAACTGCCGGGCGAGGTCCCAGAACCAGAGCATCAGGACCACGAAACCCGACGCGGCCATCAGCATCTGCATCGACCCCACCCAGCGCCGTCCAGCGAGGAACGAACCCAGCCCAGGGGTCGTGGCCAGGTTCAGGATCAAGGCGTTCCCGCCGGATACCGATCTACGCGGCATCGCGCCCATGGATCACCGACTCATATCCCTTCATCAACGCCAGGAGACCCAGCGGGAGTGTGACCAGGACGCCCACGAAACAGCACAACAGTCCCACGAGGTTCACCAGGCCAAGAACCACCGTTAGCCCAAAGCAGAGCCACCAGTGTCGACCCACCTGACGCCGGCTGCGTCCCATGGCAGTCCAGAAGTCGAGGCTCTGGTCGAGGATCAACGGCAAAGTGAACATCCAGCTGGTCTGGAGATAGATGGAAACCGGCAGACCGAGGAAGAGCAGCACGAAGCCCGGCGCCAACGCCGCCAACGCAGGGATGTCCCCCTTGCTGCCAATCACCGGAATGAGCCCCATCAGCAGGACAACAATGCCCGGGAGGAGAGCGATCGAGGCCAACAATCCCAACACCAGCTGTCCGAGGAACAACTGCCCGAAGCTGCGTCGAAAACCCTCGAACAGATCACCGACCGCGGGGGATTCCCCACGCACGATCCGCAGGTAGACGAAGAGCAGGCCGCCCATCAGAGGCCCCGCGATTACCCAGGACCCCAGGCTGAAGATCACGCCGAGGATCGGGATGGCACCGAGGAGGGCCAAGGCGATCTGGATGCCAACGAAGACCAGGCCCACTCCGAAGACGAGCCCGAACTGCGACTGGAGCGCCCGCCACCCCGCACCGAGGCATCCCCCGATGTCGAGCCGGTAGTCGCCGTCGAAATCCACCGGCAGCCCCTGCACGGGCGGGATACCCGCCATCGGGGGTGGTGGCAGGAACTCCACGAATTCCGGGAACTCACGAAGCGTCTTCCACACGCCGTCCGCACCCTGTGCCCGGGTGTCCCCGCTCACACGGTTCTCCGTGATCCACTGCCGCATCTGCTCGGCCGTCACCGGTCCGTACTCGTTGCCGTCGCCGCCAATGATTCGATACATGGTCGTTCAGGATGATCGTTCAGGGTTTCAAAACCGCGTTCCAAAGTCCCAGCTCCCCGCGCGGGATCCAGAGGGCCGGCTCAGGGCCGACCACAATCCCGGAACCTTCGGTCCAGAGCGAGCATGGACGTTCCGCCACGCCCGATCGAACCAGTTCGCCCGAGGCGCCCCGGTCCAGGAGGGTGAAGGCGTCCACCCCAACCGCCAGGATCCGACCGCCCTCCAGTTCCCGCAGCGCAGTGGCCTCCTGACCCAGTGGGAGCTCCGCGACGCGAACGAGCTTCCCAAGGTCCGACAGGACCCACGACTCGACACCGGCCGGCACTCTGCGGGCCACCTGAATCCGCCCTGACGCATCCACCTGGACCGGACTGGATCCGGAATCCGGCAACGGTGCCTGGGTGATCGACCGGACCGCGACACCGTCATAGCCCAGGGCATGGACACAGGTGTTCGTCTCCTGGCCCGATCCCTCGAGGCCCGATCCGATCGCATAGACCACCTCACCCCCGTGGGAGACGCCCGAAAGCGTTCCTGGAAGGATCAAGGGTTTCCGCACCACAGGCTCCTCCGGATCCGCGAAGTCGATCACATCGAGATGGTCCTGATGCTCCCATCCACCCCAGATCCAATCCGGGATCGGCGGCGTGTTCGTCGAACCCGGATCCGGTCCCGTAACAAACTTCGAGGTCCGGTGTCCCACGTGAACCCGGGTGCCGTTGAGCCACGACGGCGTGGAGGAGGACCAATCCCCACCCTCACCCAGGCGAACCTCCGAGAGCCGACGGGGATGCTCCGGATCCTGGAGATCGACGGTGAGATAGTGGCGGGCGGGGGATCCCCACCAGAAACCGGGCAGGAATCCGAAGGGGCGACCGACAAAGCCGCCCATCGGACGCACCCAGTCCCCCAGGCCCAAGCCCGGAGCGGATCCAGACTCGGTCCACACCATCAGGTCGGGACGGATCCAAAGAGCCGACAACGCCTCGCCGGTGAACAGGTTGGTCTGGGGCCAGACCACCCGGGAACGCGGTTTGAACCCCTCGTCCACCACGTCGAGGACATGGAACACCAGCTCGCCGGGAACGCGGACATCCGTC
>Ga0209770_10001011_pt1 | contig 14824 bp, 8 predicted proteins | sample LauGreSu1BDMLBDD_2_FD_187572 | JGI IMG/M metagenome (GOLD analysis project Ga0209770, IMG submission 187572) | Freshwater lake microbial communities from Lake Michigan, USA - Su13.BD.MLB.DD (SPAdes) (version 2) | ecosystem: Environmental > Aquatic > Freshwater > Lake | place: Lake Michigan, USA...
CTCGGCCCGGCGCAGCCGGAGGCTCTCCGCGGGTCCGGGGATGTTGATGTCACCCGCCTCTCGGCGGAACGCATCGACGTGCAATACGAGGGCGTGGTCGCGACCTCCGAGCAGTCGCACGTCCAGCACGCCGCCGCGCGCCGTCTCGCCGGAACCGGTGGCGTGGCGCACTTCGGCGCCGCCGCGGACGCGCTCTTCGTGCAGTTCGGTCTCGATGCGGTGGGAGATGACGTTCACCACGCCACCCACGGCCGCATTGCCGTAGAGGAGCGCGGCGGGTCCACGCACGGCCTCGATGCGGTCCACCAGGAAGGGTTCCACCGCGACGGCGTGGTCCGGGCTGTTGGCCGAGGCGTCGAGCAGCGCGAGGCCGTTCTCGAGGATGCGGACGCGCTCGCCATCGAGACCGCGCACGATCGGCCGGCTGGAGCCCGGCCCGTAGTACGAGTCGCTGATGCCCGTTTCGCCGCCGAGCGTGGCCCCCAGCGTCGGCTGCTGCTTGAGGAGCAACGCGCGTCCCGCGAGTACGGTGGTCGATTGCGCGAGGTCGACCTGGTTGCGTTTGAACGGGGTCGCCGAGGTGACGAACTGGTCGAGGGCCACGGGCGCGTGATCGTGCGCCGGGGCGGCCGGTTTGGGCGCGGTCTGCGCCGTGAGACCGCCCGCGAGGGCGGCGGAGAACAGGGAACTGCGGAAAAAGGATGTCATGGTTCTGACTGAACAAGAATTGAAGCATGGTCACGGCGCGCGATGGCGTGGCGTGAGGGGAGCCGCGATCCCCTAGGACCGTCGCGGCAAGCGGCCGGGGCCCTTCCAGGGTACCCGCCGCGCGAGGGGCTTCAGACCGGTCCGGGAGGACCGCGTTCAGGCAGACGTAGATACCGGGGCCGCGACAGCAGCGGCTCGGCCGCGGTGACGGGCAAAACTCCGCCGGCGATAGTGGCGGGCGGCAGAAAGGCCACGGGGCCAGCCGGAACTTCCAGGCCCGCGGCGAACAGCACCACGGCGCAGCCGGAGTCATCCTCGTCCTCGTGTGGAGCGGGCGGATGCTCGTGTTTCGGGCAGGTTTCGGCATGGCCGTGGGCCCAGGCGTGGGCGGTCGGACTGGCGGCCAGCACGGTGAGCGCGAGCACGAGCAGCGCCCCCGCTCCGGCGATCAGCCGGAGATGGAGCGGAGGGAGTCCGACACGCCTCATACGAAAACCGACGATCGCTACGGCAGCGCGTTCGTCAAGCGGGAGGTCCCTTGACGGGGTCGCGGGCCGCGCGTTGGCTCGAATGGATGAGCAAGCTGCGCGGCGACTACAAGTCGGTCTGGAACTCCCTCTCAGGTTCGAAGCAGGACGCCTACCTTTACGTCGCCGGCTACACCGACGAGGACAAGTTTCATGCCGACGCCGAGGACACCGTCGATATCCTGCGCGAGACCGTCGGGGTAAAGGCGGAGGACGTTTTCCTCGAGATCGGCTGCGGGGTAGGCCGGGTGGGCCGCGTATTATCCCCCTTCGTCAAGCAGTGGGTTGGCTGCGACGTGTCCGCGAACATGCTGAGGCTGGCGGGTCGGCGGTTGCTAGGATTGGAGAACGTCAAACTGCAGGAGATCTCCGGATATGATCTGCAGCCGATCCCCGATGAGTCGGTCGACGTGGTCTACACCACGGTGGTGTTCATGCATCTGGAAGAGTGGGACCGCTACAACTACGTGCGGGAGGCGAGGCGGGTGTTACGGCCGGGCGGGCGCTTTTACTGCGACAACGTTGATCTAGCCTCGAAGGCCGGATGGGCGGTTTTCGAGGAGAGCCTGCGTTTCCCTCCTGGGGATAGACCGGCCCAGATCTCCAAGTGCTCCACGCAGCCGGAACTGGAGGCCTTTCTCCGCCACGCCGGCTTCAATGACGTGAAAGTGGCCGGTCGCCTCGATTTCTGGGCCTACGCGTGGGGCCGGAAGTAGCAGCGGAAGCGCGGCCCGCCCGCGGAGTGAGTGAGACGCGGGAGATCGTCCAGAGAGCGAGACCTCCAGAGACCCGGATCAACCAACCGGGCAACCCCGGATCGACCCAGTTCAAGCCTGTCCCTTGTTCCGTTGGTCCTTCGGCCCATCGCCAGCGGCGGACTCTCTCGCGGGGTCAGGGCGTTGAGTGTTTTTAGACGCGGCTGTCCGATCCGTTCGTAAACGTTCAACGCCCTGACCCCAATGGCGTTAACCCGCTGATGGCGCGGACTGGCAGGTAAGGCGACAGGCCTTTCCGAGCTCCGCGGCCTTCCAGTTCAAAACCCTGCTGTTCCGGCGTTGGTTGTTGGTGCGAGCAGCCGTTCCCCCGACACGAGGAAACGCACCAAACCGCATCACCGCGGCGGGGAAAATGGTCGGGCTGGTGAGATTCGAACTCACGACCTCTTGCACCCCATGCAAGCGCGCTACCAGGCTACGCTACAGCCCGAAACAAAAAGGGAGGGAGAGGAAGCGTCACGCTCCGTTCCGAAGCAAGGCCTTTTTCGGCGCCCGGCCACGCGCCGCTTCCACCGGAGCGGTACGCACATTTTCTGCTTCGCGCCGGGCCCCCGGGGCGCTGTCTTTTCGCCTGTCGCCGCGCCCCGCGGCGGCGTCTGATTTCCCCGATGCGCATCCTGATGATTCCCTTCCTTGCGGCCTTGCTCGCGCTGACCGCCGCCGCGGCCGCGCCGCGTCCCAACATCGTTCTCATCATGTCGGATGACATGGGTTACTCCGATCTCGGTTGCTACGGGGGCGAGATCCCCACGCCCAACCTCGACTCGCTCGCCGCCGGCGGGGTGCGTTTCACCCAGTTTTACAACGGGGCGCGCTGCTGTCCCACGCGCGCCTCGCTGCTCACGGGGCTGTACGCCCAGCAGGCTGGCATCGGCCATATGGTGGAGGATCTCGGCACACCTGCCTACCGCGGCGAACTGAGCCGACGCGCGGTCACGATCGCCGAGGCGCTCAAGCCCGCCGGCTACCGGTCCTACCTGGCCGGCAAGTGGCACGTCACGCCCGGCCGACCCGTCGAGCGGATGAAAGCCCACGACCAGAACTGGCCCCTGAAACGCGGCTTCGACCGCTTCTACGGGACCATCCATGGATCCGGCAGCTTCTGGGATCCCAGCGCGCTCATGCGCGACGATCGCTTCATCTCCCCCGCCAACGATCCGGAGTACCAGCCGAAGGAGTACTACTATACCGACGCGATCAGCGACCACGCCGTCCGCTACGTGCGGGAGCACGCGCGAGACCATCCCGGCAAACCGTTCTTCCTCTACGTCGCGCACACCGCGGCCCACTGGCCGATGCACGCGCGCGAGTCCGATATCGCGCGGCACAAGGGTCGCTACGACGCGGGATACGACGCCTTGCGAGTCTCCCGTTGGGAGAAGCAAAAGCGGCTGGGCGTGGTCCAGCCCGAGTGGGGCATCTCGCCGACCGCCGAGGATTTTTCCAAGGTCAAGGACCGCGCGTTCGAGACGCGTTGCATGGAGGTGTACGCCGCGATGGTGGAGGTGATGGATGAGGGCATCGGCCGACTCGTGGCCGAGTTGAAGGCCCAGGGGCAGCTTGAGAACACCCTGATCCTTTACCTGCAGGACAACGGTGGATGCGCCGAGACCAACGGGCGCACGGGTGTGGGCCAGCCCCGCGCGGCCGCGCCGTCGCTGCCGCCCCTGCCCAAGGAAACGATCCAGTTTGCCAACCGCCCGCCGCAGACCCGTGACGGCTGGCCGATGAGGGTCGGTTACGGCGTGATGCCCGGCGCGGCCGACACCTACATCGCCTACGGCAAGGGCTGGGCGAACGTGAGCAACACGCCCTTCCGCGAGTACAAGCACTGGGTGCACGAGGGCGGCATCTCCACGCCCCTGATCGCCCATTGGCCCGCCGGGATGAAGAGCGTCAAGGGCGGCGCACTCTGCCACGAGCCTTCGCACCTGATCGATCTCATGGCGACGGCGGTCGATCTTGCCGGCGCGCGTCTCCCGACCGAGTACAACGGCGAGCGCATCACGCCGCTCGAGGGCCGCAGCCTGCGGCCGCTCCTGGCCGCCCCGTCCGCCCCGCCGGCCGGCGCGCCACGCCCGCTTTTCTGGGAGCACGAGGGTAACAAGGCGATGCGCGAGGGCCGCTGGAAGCTCGTCTCCAAACACCGGGGCTCGTGGGAGCTTTATGATATCGCCGCCGACCGCACGGAGTCGCGCGACCTCGCCGCCAAGGAACCGGCGCGGGTGAGGGCGATGGCCGCCGCATGGGATGTCTGGGCGGCACGGGTGGGTGTCGAACCTTGGATCCACGACATCCCCGAAGGTTCGGGCTCGAGCCCCACCGGCAAGAAGAAGTCTGCCAAGGGCGAATAAGCGTCGCGGGCATCCACACATCCCGGGCTGTCCAGAGGCGCTCGGGCCGATCGGATCCGGTTGGGGCGCAGGTGCCCGTTCGTCTCGGCTGCCTGTGCGGGCCTTCGGGGTTCACCGGAAGCGAGTGGAGTAAACGGCGGGTCCCTCTTACGCAGGTGCCGCGCGGGCCAGAGCTGAATCCAGCTGGGCACGGTCCCGCGGAGCGAAATGGACGTGGGTTTTGTGTTAAATTCCGGTGTCGGCGCCCGGGTGTAGGGGCGCGCATAAGTATTTTTCCTCGCGCGGTTCCGTGCCGGGGGGCGCAATGAGGCAATGATGCCGACGCGATTCATCCTGGCCATTCTGCTCCCCGCGCTCGCCCTTCCGGCCCAGCAGGCGCCTAACCGGCCCGCCCCGGCGGCGGAGGAGGCGGTGAAGCTGGAGAGCTTCGTCGTGACGGGCTCGAACATCCGCCGTACCGAGGCCGAGACCGCCCTGCCGGTCACGGTCCTCGATCCGGTGGAGATCGACGCTCGGGGCGCCGCCACGATGGCCGAATTGTTCGAGACCCTCGGCATCGCCGAGCCGTCCGCGATCACCGAAATCAACAACGGCCCCCAACTGGCGCGCGGCGACGTCGCCTCCGTCGACCTGCGGGGCATCGGCTCCGGGAGCACGCTCACGCTCCTCAACGGCCGGCGCATGGCGCCGCACCCGATCTCGATGGCCGAGAACGGCGTGCCTTCGCTGGCGGTGAACATCAACACGGTTCCCCGTGCCCTGATCGAGCGCGTGGAGGTGCTGCGCGACGGCGCCTCCGCCATCTACGGCGCCGACGCCGCCGCGGGAGTCATCAACAACCGGATCTCCCGCTCCTACACCGGCCGCCAGCTCACGTTGCGCGGCACGATGACCCAGCACGGCGGGGCGAACGAGGTCGGTGGCACCTATACTCACGGTTTCAAATCGGGCCGCACCCGGATCGCCTACACCGTCGATTACTTCCACCGCGACGCGCTCGCGGCTTCGCAGCGGCGATTCGCGCGGAATTCCGACATGCGCATCAGCCGCAATCTGCCCGCGCCTTGGAACGGCCTGCCGCTCGTCGACGCCAACGGCACGACCGTCCGCGACAACGACTTTTCCAACACCAACAACGTCAATCAATGGGGCCAGTGGCAGCGCGGTTTCATCCAGTCCGACTTCCTGCGTTTCACCGGCTCCCGGCCCCCGGGCAACACCGGCATCAGCACGAGCACCACGCCGCCCGCCGGGGTCGCCTCCCTGGCGGCCGACGGCATGTTCTACCTCTGGCCGGGCCCGGCCGGCGTGAGTTTCCGCCAGACTGCGCCGTCCAAGAACATCGACAGCCCGGAGAACGCGACGTACTCGAACTGGAACAAGTGGAAGGTGCTGGTCCCGGCCACCGACCGGATGCAGTTCGCCACCTTCATCGACCGTCCGCTCAACGACCGGCTCGATTTCTTCGCCGATTTCCTCTTCTACCGGGCTTACAGCCGCAACGGCCGCGAGCCGGTGAATTTCAAGAACACCGATGACCAGGGGATCTATCTGCCGGCGGCCAACCCCTGGAACCCGTTCGGCGTGCGGTTTTACCATCCGACGGGCGCGCCCAATGCCGACGGCACGCCGCGGCTCACCGGCACCCCGGCCGATGTCTCGCTCTGGACCGGCATTTCGCCCGGGCAGAACGCCGACACCGCGGGCCAGGGGCTCATGCCCCGCGTGACCGAGGTCTGGAGCTACGCGTGGCGCCTGCTCGGCGGCGTGCGCGGACGCTTCGGCGAGGACTGGGAATGGGAGAGCGCCCTCGTGGCCTCCGGTGCGCAGTCGCACGAGTACGAGCGCTTCCAGGTGCGCGAGTCGAAGCTGCGCCGTGCGCTGGCCCGCACCGACTCGACGGCTTTCAACCCGTTCCCGGTCACCTTCCGTATCGTGAATAATCTCATCACGGTTGACCGGCCATTCGCCAACCCTGCGCCGGTGCTCGACGAGGTCTACGGGGACGAGGACCGTTCCGGGCGCACCAATCTCTTCCTGTGGGACCTGAAGACCAACGGCCGGCTTTGGCGTTTGGGCCGGGGCGGGCGGGTGGGTGTGGCGACCGGGGTCGAGGTGCGGCACGAGACCTATTCCGACAAGCGGGCCGCGTATTCCGGGCTGAACCCGCCGGGTTCCGGCGCCGATTTCCCGTTCCTGCGCGAGGGGGACAACGACTTCCTCGCCCTCAGCTCCAACGTGCCGATCAGCGCCCGTCAGACGATTTTCGCGGCGTACGCGGAGACCGCGCTGCCGTTCGTCACGCGGGAAAACAAGGTGCCGCTGGTGGACGCGCTGGAGCTCACCCTCGCGGGCCGCTTCGAGCACTTCTCGATCCACGGGCAGACCACCAAGCCGAAGGCCAGCCTTGTCTGGATGCCGGTGTCGTGGCTGAAGCTGCGCGGCTCCGCGGCGGAGTCGTTCCGCGCGCCGAATCTCGTCCAAACCAACATCACGCCCTTGCGCCGGCAGATCGGCGCGGGTGATCCTTACCGCGCCGAGGTCACGGGGCTGCCGACTGATTCCTCGGCGCAGCGCACTGTGTTCCGCCAGGGCAACGAGAAGCTGCAGCCCGAGCAGGCCAAGACCGCCCTTGCCGGACTTGTGCTGGAAGTGCCCGGGGTGCGCGGCCTTTCCCTCAACTTCGACTACTATCGCCTGAACCAGAACGACGTGATCGAGAACATCGGCGCGCCCGGCACCCTGCTGCGCGACGAGCTCTACCTCGATCTCGCGACGCAGGCCGCGCTCGCCGCCGGTACGCCGATCGACCAGATCGACCTCGGATCGGGCACCGCCGCTTACAAGGGCTACGGATCGGTCAGGCGCCGCTCGGTCACGCCCGAGGACCGCGCCGCCTTCGCGGCCTACAACGCCCGCCAGACCAACGTGGCGGCGCGCCGGGCCCCGGTGGGCGAGGTCGAGAGCATCATCGACAACTACATCAACCTCAGCGGCCGCGACATCGAGGGCTACGAAGTCGGCGCGCAATGGCGTAGCCCCCGCACGCGCCTGGGATCGTTCACCCTCAGCACCGACGTCACCCGCTACCTCCGGCGCCGCTCCCAAGGCGACGAACAGGCGCCGATCCTGAACGAGCTCGACCGCAACGGCCGCGTGCGCTGGCGCGGGAATGCTTCGCTCACGTGGCGGCAGGACGGCTGGTCGGCCGGTTGGTTCACCAGTTACTTCCACTCGTTCGTGGACACCTCCGCCGCCACCACCGAGGCGGTGTACCGCGCGCTCGGCCAGCCCGGCTACATCCGGGTTTTCAACGACAACGGCATCACGCGCTACCTCCTGCTGGTGGATCCCTTCATGAATCATAACGCGTGGATCTCTTACCGCTTCGACCGCGGATCCGGCGGCTGGCTGCGCGGGGTCTCCGCGCGCCTCGGGCTGAACAACGTGCTCGATTCCGAGCCGCCGCTGGCGGACGAGACCTACGGCTACGCCGGCGGCTCCGCCAACGTGCGCGGCCGCCAGGTCACGCTCGAGATCACCCGGAAGTTCTGACTCTCGATCCCATGCATTGCCTCGGCCGCATCCCGCTGTTGATTGCGGTCATGACCGCCCGGCTCGCCGCGGTCGACATCGTCGCCCACCGCGGTGCCTCCCACGACGCGCCCGAGAACACCGTCGCCGCCACGCACCTGGCCTGGCGGCAGGGGGCTGACGCAGTCGAGACCGACATCCACCTCGCCCAGGACGGTCGCATTATCGTCTGCCACGATCAGACGACCCGGCGGACCACCGGCCGCGACGGCGTGATCGCGGAGATGACGCAGGCGGAGTTGCGCACGCTCGATGCCGGGCGTTGGAAGGCGCCGGAGTTCGCCGGCGAGAAGCTGCCGCTCCTCGAGGAACAACTGGCCTCGATCCCCGCGGGCAAGACGATGTTGGTGGAGATCAAGACGGGACCCGAGATCGTGCCGGAGTTGCGCCGGGTTTTCGCCGCCTCCGGGATCACGGAACGCCGGGTGACCGTGATCAGTTTCAACCTCGACACGCTCAAGGCGGTGCGGCGCGAGCTGCCGGCATTCCGCACGCTTTACCTGATGGGTTACAAGGCGGCGGACGCGAAGGATCCCAACGCCAAGCTTCCACCCTCGATCGAAGAGGTGATCCGCGACGCCCGTTCGACCGGCCTCACCGGCCTCGACCTGCAGCACACTTGGCCGCTCACGCCCGCCGAGGTGAAGCGTGTCCGCGACGCCGGTCTCGAGCTGCACGTTTGGACGGTCGATGACCCCGCCGTTGCGCGCCGCTGGATCGGGTTGGGGGTGCAGAGCATCACCACCAATCGCCCGGGCTGGCTCCGGGAGCAGATCCGGCTTTAGTTCGCGGCCATGTTATCCCTGCTGCGCCCCGCCCCCGCCGCGCCGCCCCTGCCGGCCGAGCGGATCGACCCCGAGTACCGCCGCCTGCGCTGGCAGGTCTTCACGGGTATCTTTGTCGGCTACGCCGCTTTTTACCTGGTGCGGAAGAATTTCGCGCTGGCGATCCCGGACATCCTGAAGGAGCACCCGGAATACTCGAAGACGGCGCTAGGCTCGGCGATGACGGGGCTTTCGGTGGCCTACGGCATTTCGAAATTCATCATGGGCTCGGTCTCGGACCGCAGCAACCCGCGCTGGTTCATGACGATTGGCCTGCTGCTGACGGCGGGCGTGACCTTCGCGTTCGGCACCATCCCGGCGATCTACGGGTCGCTGACGGCGATCATCGTGCTGCAGACGTTGAACGGCTGGTTCAACGGCATGGGCTGGCCTCCCTGCGGCAAGACCATGGTGCACTGGTGGAGCACCAACGAGCGGGGGGTGACGGTCTCGTTCTGGAACGTCGCCCACAATATCGGCGGCGGACTGGTGGCCAAACTCGCCTTGTTGGGCGTGGTGATCTTCGGAGGCTGGGGCGCGAAATTTTACTTTCCGGCGATGGTGGCGGCCGCGGTCGCGGTCCTCATCGCCTTCCTGCTGCGCGACACCCCGCAGAGCTGCGGGCTGCCGCCGATCGAGCGGCATCGCAACGACTACCCGCCGGCGTACTCGGCGGAGCACGAGCGCACCTTCACGTTCCGCGAGATCTTTTTCGAGCACGTGCTCAACAACCGGTACCTTTGGGCAATCGCGGTCGCCAACGCGTTCGTCTACTTCGTGCGCTACGGCGTGGTCGATTGGATCCCGACCTACCTGCAGACCGCGAAGAAGTTCTCCTTCCAACAGTCGAGCTGGGCGTGGGCCGCCTTCGAGTTTGCGGGCATCCCGGGCACGATCCTCTGCGGATGGGTGTCCGACCGGATCTTCCAGGGGCGCCGCGCCCCGGCCACCATCCTCTTCATGGTGCTCACCCTCGCCGGCCTCGTGGTGTACGGACTCAACCGGGAGGGCCCGCTCTGGATCGACATCGCGTCGCTGATCGCGATCGGGTTCTTCGTCTACGGCCCGATCATGATCATCGGCCTGCATGCGCTCGACCTCGTGCCCAAGAAGGCGGCGGGCACCGCCGCGGGCTTCACCGGCTTCTTCGGCTATGTCTTCGGTTCCGCCATCGCCGGCGCCGGGGTCGGCTGGATCGCCGACCATTGGGGTTGGGGCGGCGTCTTCGCCACGATGATCGTCTGCTGCCTCCTAACCATCGTCTTCAGCGCCATGACTCTCGGCCACCGCGCGACCAGTTCGTCGTCCGCCGGCTGATCCGCCGTGCGGCCCGCCGCCCTTGTTTCCTTTCCCCATGAAGTTCGTCTTCCTGCTTTGTCTCGCCGCGGGGGTCGCCGCCGCGGCCTCTGCCCCCGTGCCGCTCGTCGTCGCCCACCGCGGCGCGAGCGGCTACCTGCCCGAGCACACCCAGGCTGCCAAGGCCTACGCCCATGCGCTGGGCGCGGATTTCATCGAGCAGGATCTCGTGCTCTCCAAGGACGACGTCCCGGTCGTCCTCCACGATGTCCACCTCGACGCCGTCTCCGACGTCGCGACCCGGTTCCCCGGACGCCAGCGGGCGGACGGGCGTTTCTACGTCCTCGACTTCACGCTGGCCGAGCTCCGGCAACTGGCCGTGCATGAACGCATCAACCTGCGCACTGGCGCCCCGGCCTACCCGGGACGGTATGACTCGCAGCGCTCACCGGCTGCGTTCCGCATCTCCACTTTGGAGGAGGAGCTGCAGCTCATCCAGGGACTCAATCGCAGCATCGGGCGCGTCGCCGGCATCTATCCTGAGATCAAGGCTCCGAAATGGCACCGGGACCAGGGGCGTGATCCCAGCCTGGTCGTCCTTCCGATCCTCGCGCGGTACGGTTACGCCACGAAGGCCGATCCTTGTTTCCTGCAGTGTTTCGAGCTCGCCGAGGTTCGTCGGCTGCGCGGCGAGCTTGGCTGGAAGGGGCGTCTCGTGATGCTCATCGGGGGCGGGGCCAAAGAGGTCGACGGCACCGACTACGCGGCCCTTTGTACCCCGGCGGGCATCAAGGAACTCTCCGGACTGGTCGACGGCATCGGGCCAGCGATCGGCCGCATTGTCACGTGGCCGTCGGCGGGCGGGGCGCCGGTCTTCACCGATCTGGTGCGGCTCGCCCGCGAGGCCGGGCTCGGGGTTCACCCGTACACCGTGCGCGCCGACGATCTGCCGCGGCATTGTCCTTCCCTCGACGCGTTGCACGAGGCGCTGTTCATCACCGCGCGCGTCGACGGGGTGTTCACCGACTTCCCGGATCGCACCAGCGCATGGTTGCGCCGCGCGGGCAGCCGCCCTTGAGGCGGATCGGCGAAGTCTCTCCGGTGTGAATGGGGAAAGCCGGAAGACGGGAACCGAGGCCGGGGGGAATCTGGAAATCAGTAACGCGGGATGTGCCCATTCGGAATTATGGATGTGGTCCACGCCTGAAGAAGCACCAGCGTTGTAGCCGCGGGGGTCTCCCGCGGACCTTTCGAGCCTCATGCGCGGGCGGTTTTTCCCGAGCAGAGACGTCGTCGCGCATCACAGGGCGCCGGCATTGATCTGCGCGGAACCGCCGGTTCAGCTCCTTTCATGTCTTCTTGCTCCTTTTCATCCTCCGCCTTGCGCCGCGGCCTGATTTCAGCGGTTCTTTTCCTCGCCGCCGTGGGGTCGGCCCAGACGCCGGCGACCGGCACGCTGGCCGGCCGTGTGCAGAACAGCATCGGCGGCGCGGCGCTTGAAAACGCGCGCGTGACCGTCGGGGGCACCAGCCGCGAGGCCTTCACGGACGCTTTCGGGGAGTATCGCCTCGATGCCCTGCCGGCCGGGGAAGTCACGCTGCGGGTTTTCTTCACGGGACTCACGCCCCGGACCGCCACGGCGAGGGTCTCGCCAGGTGTGGTCAGCCGGCGAGACTTTGTCCTGGAGCCGTTCGGCTCCGCGCCGACGGTGCAGGGGGAGGGCGCGGTTCAGCTCGATTCCTTCGTGGTCGGGACAGCGCGCGACACGAACGCCGCCTCGATCGCGATCAACGAGCAGCGCTTCGCGGGCAACATCAAGACGGTGCTGCACACCGAGGCGATGGGCGATATCATCCAGAACAACCTCGGTGAGTTTGTGAAATACCTGCCGGGTGTCGACGTCGGCACCGACCAGATGAACTCCGTGCAGATCGGCCTGCGCGGACTCCCCTCGGCGTACACCAACATCGCGTTGGACGGCGACGACGTGAATGCCGCCGGTTCCGCCGGCCCCACGCGCAACACGCTTCTGCAGGCGTTCTCCCTCAACAACGCCTCGCGGGTGGAGATCTACAAGGTGCCCACGCCGGATATGTCGGCGGCCAGCCTCGGCGGCTCCATCAATATGGTCAGCCGCACCGCCTTCGAGGCGAGCCGCCCCGAGCTGCGCTTCAAGGCCTACATCAACCGAAACTCCCGGGATCTCGCCTTCAGCAAACAGCCCGGCGGCGGCGACGGCGATGACCAGAAGCGCGTCTTCCATTACCAGCCCGACTTCGACTTCGCGTACACCGTCCCGCTCACGAAGGACTTCGGCTTCTCCGTGAACGCGGTGAAGAACGACCAGTACGGCGTCGCACGGCGCATCAACCGCGCGTTCAACACGAGCACGACCGCGGCTAATCCGCTGAAGGCCACCGTCGATAACCCCTACCTCACCACCTACCAGTACAACGTCTTCCCCGTCTACGAGCACCGCTACTCGCTCGGCACGCGGCTCGACTGGCGCCTCGCCCCCGCCGACACGCTTTCCTTCACCTACTCCGGGAACTGGCTCGTCCAGGATTATGAGCAGCACAATTTCGTCCTCAATACCGGCACCAACCCCGTGGCCTGGGGGGCTGATTTCACCCATGGCCGGCCCGGCTCGGGGGCCGTCAACGTCAACAACACCGCCCGCTACGTCCGGGTGCGGAACAATATTTTCCGGCTCAACTACCGCCATGTGGGCCGGAACTGGGACGTCACAGCGGCCGCCGGTTACAACTTTTCGGACCAGACGTACCGGGCGAACTCCCACCGGCAGTTCGAGACCGCCGCCGCCCGCATCCAGGGCGCGGAGATCCGCTTCGACGGCTTCACCGACCACCGCCCCGGGACGGTCACCGTCCGCAACTCCTCCGGCCAGGTCATCGACCCGCTGCGGGTTTCCAACTACGCTTTTTTTCTCAACGGCTCCAATGCCACGCGCGACAACGACAGCACCGCGCGGAGCGCGAAGATCGACTTGCGGCGGAAGTTTTTCGGCGACGCCCTGAATTGGTCGCTGAAGGGTGGCCTTGGGACGGCCGAGCAGTACCGCGCCCGCCGCTCCTCGACGTTTACTCCGGTCTATGTCGGCCGGGACGGCGTCGCGGGCAATGCCGACGATTCCGTGGCACTGGCGCCCGTCGACCTCACGAACTACGCGATGCTCGACTATTTCATGCCGCGGAACACCCCGCAGCCGCAGTTCGTGAGCAGCCGGCGCGCGTGGGAACTCTACGAGCAGTACCCCTCCTACTTCCAGGTCACCCCGGCCAACCTGCGCACGGACCTCCGGGCCGACGCGCTCAACACCGAGCAGATCACGGAGCGGATCGACGCCGCCTACCTGCTCGCCGACGCGTCGATGTTCTCTAATCGCTTCCGCGTGCTCACCGGCGTCCGGCTGGAGCGCACGACCGACGTGGGCCGCACGGTGCTTCAGGACAACAACGCGCAGTACCAGCGGGACCCGCGCACCGGGGCTCTGCTCCTCACCGCGCAGAACCGGCCGATCCCGATCACCACCGACGGCATCGAGATCGACAAACTCGTCTACCGGAAGCTCGGCGCGCGCATCCGCAAACAGTACGACGGCCTGTACCCGAGCCTGAACGCCACCTTCAACTTCACGCCGAACCTCCTCGGGCGGCTCGGAGTCGCGCGCACGCTCGGCCGGCCGGATTTCGGGAACATCATGGGCGCGACGAACGTGAACCAGGTCGACTTCAATCCCGATTCTTCCGCGACGGGTTCCGCGCTGGGCACCATCACGACCAAGAATCCCGGCCTCACTCCCTGGACCGGCCAAAGCCTCGACCTGCGTCTGGAGCATTACTCCGCGAACGGCGGCGAGATTTCCGTTGGTTTCTACCGGAAGCAGATCCGGAATTTCTTCGCGACGCGGAACTTCCTCGCGACCGCGGAGTTTCTCGAGGGGATCGGTCTCGGCGACGAGTTTGTCGACTATCAGGTCAACGCGCCGGGCAACGTCAACGGGGTCGCCCATATCAACGGCTATGAGCTCAACGTGAGCCAGCCGCTGTCTTTCTTCACGCGGGCTCCGCTCGCTCGGCACGTCCGGGTCTTTGCCAACGCGACCCTTGTGCGCACCCGCGGACCGCAGGAGTCCGACTTCCGCGGCTTCACGCCGAAGATGATCAACTGGGGTTTCTTCTACAACCGTAACCCGATCTCTTTCAACGCGCGATGGACTTTGGTCGGAAAAAAGAGGGTCGGCACGGTCGCTGCCGCCAACCTCGGGGCGGCTGGCTGGAACTACCAGCAGGAGCGGCTGCGGCTCGACGCCTCGCTCGATTACCGGTTGACTCGCCGCTACGCGCTCTACGCCACGGGCCGTAATGTGTTCAACAACCGCGACTCCAACGAGTCCTATGCGATCGGCAGCCCCCGCTACGTGAAGTTCGCCGCCGAGGGTGAGTACGGCGTCACCTTCCAGGTCGGCGTGAAGGGGAGTTTCTGAAGGCCGGGTAGATGCCGCTAGGGAGATCTTTCGTGAAGTTGGGGTTAACCACGAATGGACACGAAGAGACACGAATGGGAGCAGCTCGGTGTAGCCGGGGCCGTTTGCCCCGGACCTTGATGTAGCCGCGGCCGCCTGCCGCGGACCAGACCGCCTATGCAACGGCCTAAGGCGTTTCCGAATCGCTCCGCGTTTTTAACCGCGGATTTCGCAGATGATGCGGATGAGGAACCGGCGG
>Ga0209770_10001012_pt1 | contig 14810 bp, 13 predicted proteins | sample LauGreSu1BDMLBDD_2_FD_187572 | JGI IMG/M metagenome (GOLD analysis project Ga0209770, IMG submission 187572) | Freshwater lake microbial communities from Lake Michigan, USA - Su13.BD.MLB.DD (SPAdes) (version 2) | ecosystem: Environmental > Aquatic > Freshwater > Lake | place: Lake Michigan, USA...
CGACGCGATGCATCCCATCAGCCTCGTGCGCCGGGCGTTGCGCTAGGATCGTCGCATGGCTTCCGAAGGATCCGATGCACTCGACCTGGGTCTCGACCCCTCCATGGCTGGAGTGGACTTGGCTGCGGGCAAGGTGCTCATCGTCGACGACAACCAGCAGAACCTCGAACTCATCCAGGCCTACATGGAATCGCTCCCGTGCCGCATCGAGGTTGCCACCGACGGCGCCGAGGCCATGGCTTCGATCGCGCGCGAGCAACCTGACCTGGTGCTGCTGGACGTCATGATGCCCCGCATGTCGGGCTTCGAGGTCTGCCAGAAGCTCAAGGGCAATCCTGCCACGCGCGACATCGTGATCATCATGGTCACTGCGCTCCATGAGGTCTCCGACATGGAGCGTGCGGTCGAGTGCGGCTGTGACGACTTCGTGAGCAAGCCCGTCAACAAGGTCGAATTGCTGGCCCGCGTGAAGGGCCTGCTCGCCCTGCGCCTCCTGAAGAAGCGCCTGGCCGACTACATGCGCGACCAGCGCGCCTGATCGACCGATCGATCCACAAGACGACAGCGGCCCGCCATGATGGCGGGCCGCGTTGCTTGTTGGATGATGTTGGTTCAGGCGGCGATGCGCATGACGACCGGGGGGGTGTCGCCTTCGCGATGCCAGACGCTGTCGGCTCCGCGGGGCGCACAGGCATGGTGCAGGTGGTCGAGGTAGCGCCGAAGGTCTTCGGCGTCGAAGAGCTCGAGCCAGTCGCGGCCGGCGCTCGGGTTCAGGCTGGTGATCTCGTCGATGAGGTGGTCCTTGTCGAGCATGGTGCCTCCTGTGGCGTGCCCGTTGCATCGGCCGCGCAAAACGACGGCGTTGAAAAAACAACGCGGTTCACAGGCATTCCCGTGCAACCGCGTCGATCGATGGGTGCTCGCGGGCGGGCACCCACTACAGGTTGTGGTCAGCCGTTGGCGGCCTCGGGATGGCTGGCCGCCGGCAACACGTCGCGATAGCGGTAGAACCGGCTCGCGACCATGAAGACCATCGTGGCGCCGAGCATGAGGGCGGTGAAGAACCAGTAGTAGCTCGCGCCCACGAGCGTGCTGTTGCCGTCCGCGTCCTGCGTGAACCGGTTGACGAGCGCCGTGAGCACGTTGCCGGCCGAGACCGAGAGCAGCCACAGGCTCATGACGATCGACTTCATCGATGCCGGTGCCTGCGTGTAGCTGAACTCCAGCCCCGTGATCGACACCATGACCTCCGCGGCGGTGAGCACCAGGTAGGCCAAGAGCTGCCAGGCGATGCTCGGCCACGTGGCTTCGAGCCTCGAGCCATCCTTCGCGATGGCGATGCCGCCGAGGGCGATGGTGTCGGCAACCTTGCCGTCCCGCTCGGTGCTTGCTGCGGTAGTCCGCAGCGCGTCCAGCTCGGCGGCCGGGGCATTGCGCTCGAGGGCTCGCAGGGCTTCGGCGGTCTTCGCCAGGTCGATGCCCTCGGCAGCCACGATCGGGGCGATCTTGGCGCGGAAGGCCGCCTGCTCGTCATCGATCAGCCGCTGGGCGTGGGCTGAGATCGCGAAGGCCACCACCGTGAGCACGAAGCCCATGCCGATCTTGCGCAGCGGCGTGAGCTTGATGAGCTTGCCCATCGCGGGATAGATCACGTAGGCGAAGAGCGGCACGTAGATCAGGATCAGGAGGGGATTCACCGCCTGGACCTGGCTCTCGAGCCACTGGATGCCCAGGAAGTTGCAGTCCATCTGGCCCGCCTGCAGCACCCATGCGCTGCCAGTTTGGTCATAGAGCGACCAGAACACCGCGACGAAGGCATAGACCATCACAAGCCGGAGGATCGCCGAGCGGCCCTCGGGCGCCGTGGCCTCGCGCAGGAACGCGAACCCCTGCGGCGGCAGGTGCGCGTAGCGCTTTCGACCGAGCCAGAAGACGAAGGTGGCGATCGCCATGAGGACCCCGGGAACGCCGAAAGCCCAGCCCGGTCCGTGCGTCTTCAGCAGCCACGGAGTCAGGAGCGTGCTGAAGAACGAGCCGAAGTTGATGGAGAAGTAGAACCATCCGAAAACCCGGCTCATCAGATGGCTGTTTCGACGGCAGAACTGGTCGCCCACGTGGGCCGACACGCAGGGCTTGATCCCGCCCGAGCCGCACGCGATCAGGAACAGGCCTGCCATGAGCCAGCTGCGCGGGTCAAGCGAGGCCTGCAGTGCCGCCGAAGGCAGGTCGATGCACGCGAGCGCGGCGTGGCCGAGGCAGTACACCATCGACAGGATCATGATCGTCAGGTACTTGCCCAGCAGAGCATCCGCGATGAGCGCACCCAGCACCGGGAAGAAGTAGGCGCTGGCCACGAACCATGCGACCCACTCCGTGGCCTCGGTGCGCGTCATGTAGTCGGGCGTTCCCGTCGCGCTGAGCATGTACTGCGTCATGAAGACCGCGAGGATCGTCTTCATGCCGTAGAAGCTGAAGCGCTCGGCAGCCTCGTTGCCGATGATGAACGGGATGCCCGGCGGCATTCGGTCCGTGTCGAGCGGGGCGGTTCGGAAGGCGCCGGCAGCGGCCGACGCAGGTCGATTCGACAGACTCGTCATTCCCGCAGCGTAGCGGGATCAGGGCTGCGCGTCGGTGGCGGCAAGTTCGACGCCCGTGGGCAGGCCGGCGCCCGCATCGACCCATCGGATGGCGCCGAGCGCGTTGGTCACGCGCTGCGTCGCGGCGCGACGCATGCGACGGGCCTGGCCCTCGTTGCGATCGACGGAGAATTCGCCGAGGAGCTCAGCAGGGGTGAGCCGATCGACGAAGCCCTTCGTGCGAGCAATCAGGCGCAGGTCGGAACCCTCGACCTCCAGCGACATCGAGCCGGCCTCCGGGCTGCCAGAGACCGAGGCGAATCCACCGCCCCCGTACAGCCCGGCTTCGCCCGCGCTCAGCACCAGGAGCCGCAGCGAGACGTTGGTGCTCGTGGGGTCGATGGCGGTTCGACCGGGCAGGGGATTCCACAGGAAGCCCACGTGAAGCACCTGTCCGCTGACGGCTTCGTCGGACTCAAGCCGTGCTGGATCGATGTCCGTGAGCACGATTGAAGCACCGGCTTCCTCGATGCTGAACGACGCCGCGACCGGTGAAAGACCCAAGACCTCGTCGGCGCGGCCGCGGCGGGTGACTTCGATGGGCGCGGCAGTGCCACAGCCGGCGACCAGCAGGGCGATCCACATGATGTGCTTCATCGTGCTGCTCCCGGGGTTCGGCCAAGGAATCCGAAGCGCGCATCGGCGGGACGACGGATCAGGGATGCTGGTTCGGGGATGCCCAGTGCTCCATACGTGTCGCGCTCCACGATCGCGCGCAGGACGGTGCGTTGGATGCGAGGCAGTGGCGTGGCGAGCGCGAAGGAGCCGAGCCCGTACACCGCCTCGGCCGCCGTCTTGGGGTTGGCGTACGGCCAGCCCGAGGCGAACAGCACGCGACCGGCGACACCATGCTGCACCGCACCGAGCATGGCGTTGTACAGCGCCCAAGGCTGGCTCACGATGCCGCTGGTATCCGTCCACGCGTTCTCGAACGCCGTCATCATGGCGATGCACTCGTCGATCCAGGGCCAACCCATACCGGAGAAGACGACCTTGAGCCGTGGCAGCTGGCGCAGGGTGTCGGTCCACGCCGTCGGTCGGTCATGTCCGATGGCCGCGTTGCGCGTGTACGGAGCGGGTCGGCTGACGAACACCGGGAACCCATCGGCCGCGCACTGCGCGAAGATCCGCATGGCCAGTTCATCGCTTGGAAGGAAGCCCTGCAGCGCGGGACTCACGCAGATGCCGTACAGGCCGAGATCGGTGCACCGACGGAACTCATCCCAGGCATCATCGCTGGTTGGGTCGATGCCCGCGATGCCGACATACCGGCCATTGCCCTGGCGAACCGCATCGATCACCGCGTCGTTGGGGATGTTCGCACCCACGCGGTCGGCTCGGAAGCCGTGCAGGATGGCACCGGCAAGTGGCTCAGTCGCGCGCTCAAGCGCGGCGGGCGATGCATCCAACGGCAGCGAGCCCGACAGTTTCCGCACGGGTGCTGACAGTTCGATGCCGAGGTTGTCGAGGCCGGGCCAAGTGCGCGTGTGCGCGTCGATGATCATCGCGGGGCGATTGTACGGACGGCCGCGCCGGCCTGCGCACTGCCGGCCACAGGATCGGCCCGGCGCGGGGCGCCGCATCCGAGTGAGTCGATCAGGCCGCGGACCGTACGCGCGATGCTGGCGCTGTCGATGCCGGCATCGGCCATCTGCTCGGCGCGCTCACCGTGACCGATCCATGCGTCAGGCAGGCCCATGCGCACGATGCGCGACGTGTCCAGGCCCATCTCGTTGCACGCTTCGAGCACGCAGGAGCCGAATCCGCCGCGGACCGAGTGGTCCTCGACGGTCACGATCGGGGTGCCAGCCTGGATCAGGCGGCGCAGGAGACCTGCATCGACCGGCTTGGCGAAGCGAGCGTCGTACACAGCCACGCGGTACTCGGGCAGCATCGGGAGCGCATCGAGCGCATCAAACGCCACCGTTCCGTACGCGATGATGGCCACGTCGGCGCCGGTCGGCTCGACCAGCGGACGGGCCACGCCGAGCTGGAAGGCCGGGCAGGGGTCGCTGGCCAGGCGCGTGTCGACGTTGGCGCGCGGGTACCGCATGGCCGAGAGACCTTGGTCGTAGCCGGCCATGAATTCGATCGCTGCCTTCATGCTGGCTTCGTCGATGGGCGCCAGCAGCGCCGCCTTGGGCAGCGTGGCCAGGAGCGACACGTCGCAGAACCCGTGGTGCACGGCCCCGTCGCCGCCGACGAGACCAGCGCGATCGAGGCACAGCCGCACGGCCAAGCCCTGCAGTGCCACTTCCTGGAACGCCTGGTCGTACGCACGCTGCAGGAACGTGCTGTACACGGCGAAGAAGGGCTTCCAGCCGGTCTTCGCGAGCCCGGCCATCATGTCGAGGGCGTGGCTTTCGCAGATGCCGGTGTCCCACGTGCGCTCCGGGAACCGCGCGAGGGGCTTCGAGATGCCGGTGCCATCAGGCATGGCGGCCGTGGCGGCGCAGACCTTGGAGTCGCGTGCCATCAGGTCGACCATGGCCTCGCCGAAGACGGCAGTGAACGACCGTCCGCCCTTCTTGATCTCGACGCGGCAGCCCTCGTTCTCGAGATCGCCTTCCGCGACCGTGAATGGGCTCGGCGAGTGGAACGTGCACGAATCCTGCTCCGCGAAGCGGAAGCCCTTGCCCTTGACGGTCTTCACGTGCAGCACGATTGGACGGTCGGTGTGCTTGGCCTCGTTCAGGAACTCGATGAGCGTGGGCAGGTCGTGGCCATCGATGGGGCCGACCGTGAGCAGGCCGAAGTGCTCGAACCATGCGTCATCGCTCAGGAAGCTCTTGCTGCTCTCGCCGACGCGGTGGTAGAGATCGCGCGCAAGCCGCCCGCCCGGGATGTTCTCCGTGATCTGCTTCGCGGCCTTCTTGAATTCGCCGTAGGTGTGCGACAGGCGCACTCGGTCGAAATACTGCGCCACCGCGCCCTGCGGCTTGGCGATGCTCATGCCGTTGTCGTTGAGCACGACCAGGAACTGCCGGTGCAGGGTGCCCGCGCCGTTCAGGCCTTCCATCGCGAGGCCGTTGACGATCGACGCATCGCCGATCACGGACACGACGCGGCGGCCGGTGGGGTTCTCGTGCGACCAACCCTCGCCATTGAGCGAATCCCCGCGCGCCATGCCCACGGCGGTGCTGATGGCCGTACCGGCATGGCCCACGCTGAAGAGGTCATACGGACTCTCGACTGGGGCGGGGAAGCCCGCCATGCCACCGCGCTGGCGCAGCTTGGGCAGAAGATGCTGGCGACCCGTGAGCAGCTTGTGCGTGTAGCACTGATGGCCGACGTCGAAGAGCAGTCGATCGTGTCCGAAGTCGAACACGTAGTGCATGGCCACGGTCAGTTCGACCACGCCGAGGTTCGGCGCGAGGTGGCCACCGCTGCGCGAGACTTGATCGCAGATCGCGGCGCGGATCTCGGCGCAGAGCTCCTGCAGCTGGGCGATGCTCAGGCGTCGAAGGTCGGTGGGTGACTGGATGGTTGGCAGGTGGGCCATGGGCGGTTCTCGAGAGTCGAACAAGTGTAGTCGGCTACGCCATGTGGGCGCAGCCGGATCGACGGGATGGACGGGTTTGGCGGATCAGCGCGTGCGACCGGCGAGGTAGTCGGTCAGTCGCCCCAGCGGTTCGCCTGCCGGCCCGAGCGGGGCCAAGGTCTGGAGCGCCTCCGAGCGCAGGCGCTCGATCTCGCTGCGCGTGCGATCCAGGCCATGAACGATCGGGTAGGTGAGCTTGCCTGCGTCGCGGTCCTTGCCGACTGCCTTGCCGGCGTGCTCCGCCGTCTGCGTCTCATCGATCAGGTCATCCACCGCCTGGAACATCACGCCATTGAGGGTGCCCCATCTGGTCAGGAGCCCAAGCAGCGGTTCCGACGCACCGGCACTCAGTGCTCCCATCCGGCACGAGCACACCAGGAGCGCACCGGTCTTGTTCGCGTGGATCCGTTCCAGTCGATCCACGGCGCTCATGCCGTCGGGGAAGCCCCCGAGGGTGTCATGCACCTGGCCGGTGATCATGGCGTTCGTCGCGCGGCTGAGCTCCATGACGATCCGGAGCGCACCGCGCGGCGACGCTGACGCGGCTTGGAAGGCCAGCGCCAGGAGCGCGTCGCCAGCGAGGATCGCCATCGCCTCGCCCATCGCTCGATGGAGCGTGGGGCGCCCTCGTCGCAGGTCATCGTTGTCGAGCGCGGGAAGGTCATCGTGCACGAGGCTGAAGGCGTGGACCATCTCGATCGCGGCAGCGGCATCGAGCGCATCGTCGATCGAACCACCGACCGCGCGGGAGCAGGCCAGCACCAGGGTCGGGCGAAGGCGCTTGCCGCCTCCAAGGAGCGCGTACTCGACGGCACTGCGCAAGTTCGGGGCATAGTCCGCATGGGCCACGTGGTGGGCCAGCCGCGCTTCGATCGCGGCAAGGTCCTCTTGGTCGAACACATCCGGCTGCGTGGTCATGGTCACGGTTCGAGTGTAACGCGGCCCTGTCCCTATGATGCCACGCTCCATGGGACCTGCTGCGCACTTCCTGAAGTTCATGAATCACGGCGGCTTTGTGATGTGGCCGCTGCTCGTGCTGAGCATCATCAGCGTGACCGCCACGGTGGAGCGCACGCTCTTCTGGATCAAGCTGCACGGCCGGCGCGGCGTGCGTGAGTACGACGCCGTCGTCACGCGCCTGCGCAACGCCGACGAGGAGGGCGTACGCAGCATGGATCGCGCGGGAGACAACCTGTACGCCGACGTGGCAGGCGGCCTCCTCGACGAGGGGACGGACGACGCCCATGCGCTGGCGGTCGTCGAGAACCAGCGGCCGCGGCTCGAGCGCTTCAGCGTGCTCATGAGCGCCATCATCACGGGTGCGCCCATGTTCGGCATCCTCGGGACCGTGCTTGGCATCATCGACAGCTTCGGCGTGCTCGGCGGCGAGGACACGCTCGCGGATCCGCGCTTGGTCAGCAACGGCATCTCCGAGGCATTGATCGCCACCGCGACCGGACTGGTCGTCGCGCTCGTCACGCTCTTCCCGTACATGGCGTTCAAGGCGCAGTCCGACCGGGCGATGGGACGCCTCGAAGCGCTCATCGCTGCCGCGAAGACCGGCTTCCCCACGCGCCGCGCACGCACCGCGCGGCCGACCGAGGCTCCCTCGCAGGCCTTCAGCGCATGATCAGCACGCCCACCATCCTTGGGACGCTCGCCGCACCGATGCTCTGCTGCGGGTTCGGTTGGGCAACCGCTGGCCAGGACGCTGCAGCATCTGTGCCCACGCCTGCAGAGCAGGCCTGGACAGGCTCCCGCACGGAGGCCGACGGGCGATTGGTGCTCGAGACCGCCACACGGACGTTCACGCGCCCTGGTGCGCCTGCCATCACGCTCGTGGGCGTCGCGCACATCGGTACCGCTGACTACTACAAGGGCTTGCAGGCGATCCTCGACGCACATGACCTCGTGCTGTACGAGTCGGTCTATCCGACCGGAGCCGCAGCACCCGGCGGCAGCGATGCGGCGGCTCGCGTTGCGTCCACGCGGGCGAGCATGCTCTGGCTGCGTGACCTGGTCGATGCCACGTGGCGCGCCGATGGCGCCGTCCCCACGATCGATCGTGTGGCGCAACACGCGGGTGCCGATGATTCGCGCTGTCCGGCCTGGATCAAGGCTGCCTCCGTCGATGCGTGGGGGCAGCCGTTGGCGATCATCACGCTCGACGATGGGTTTTCGCTGGTGTCGCTGGGGGCTGATGGCCGCATCGGTGGCAGCGGCGAGGATGCCGACCTGCGCCTCCTGCAGCGATCGCGCAAGCCCAAGGCCGATGGGGATGGGCTGCAGCGCGAGCTGGCCCGCATGCTGGGCCTTGAATTCCAGCTCGATCGCATCGACTACGCGCAGCCGGGCTGGGTCGTGAGTGACATGACGTTCGCCCAGCTCGAGAAGGCCTTCGAGCGACGTGGTGTGTCCGACGGCATGGTGCAGGGCAGCCTGCGCGGCGGCGGCCTGAGCGGCGATGCGATCGGAACGGTCATGACGATCGTCAAGGTCATGGATGCAGCCTCCGGCGGCAGTGCCAGCGAAGCGGTCAAGCTCCTCATGGTCCAGGTCCTGGGCAGCAGGGCGGCGACCGACGGCGCCATGCTTGGCGAAGAAGGCAAGGTCATCCTCGACGACCGCAACGAGCTGGTCTGGGCTGACCTGCAGAAGCGTCTCGGCACGGCTCCGCCGCAGCGCATCGCCATCTTTTACGGCGCTGCACACATGGCGGACTTCGCGCGTCGGCTCCACGAGGTCGGCTACACCGCCGGCGAAGTGACCTGGTCGACCACCCTCTCCGCGGATGCTCGTCGTGCCGGCGTCGATGAAGCCACCATGAAGAGCCTTCGCGACGCCATGGAGCGTGCGGGTCGCCGGTCGGGCAAGGCGCCAGCGAGCGTCTCGCCGAAGCCAGAGCAGTCAGCGCGTCCGCCCGCCGGCGGAGCGACTCCCGACCCGGCACCATGAGTTCGGGGGAGCTCCAGCTCCGGGTGCTCTCGGGTCTGCCAGCAGGGACGGCCCCGCTGGTCGTGGATCCCCAGTCGGGCGCTGTGCTCGGTCGGGGCAGCGACTGCTCGCTGGTCATCGATCACCCGGCAGTCAGTCGCCGCCACGCCCGCATCGAAGCCGTGGCTGGCACGTGGACCGTGCGTGACCTGAGCAGCCGCCATGGCACCAAGGTCGATGGCGCGTCGCTTGCGCCCAACGAGCCGGTCCAGCTGCGGCCGGGTTCACGCATCGATCTTGGTCCAGTGGCGCTGCGCGTCGAGCGCGGCGGCGCATCCTCGGCGCCTTCGATCAGCTCGACGCTGCTCGATGGCGCAAGCCAGGCGCGCGCGCGCGTCGTTCAGGGCGGTGGCGCCATGGCGGCGCGTCGGCTCGACGCGCTCATCGCCATCGTGGGCATGCTGCAGCGTGCAGGAACCGAGGACGCCGTTGTCGCCGCCGTGCTGCCTGAGCTCGTCAAGGCCACCGAATTCGCGCGTTGCGTGTTCGTGCGTGGCATCGACGCCTCGGGCTCCGCCGATGTGCGCGCGGCGCATCCTGAAGGTTCTGCATCGAAGCCGCTGAGCCGAACGCTCCTCAACGCCGCCGCCGGCGGACAGACGGTGGAGCTTGCGGAGCAGCCGGACCTTGCCGGTGCGGCGAGCCTCATCATGGCCGAGGTCGTCGGAGCCGTCTGTGCGCCCGTCGTCATTGACGGCGTGGCGGAGTCGTTCCTGTACCTCGATGCATCGGGTGACCAGCTTCCGGCGTCGGATGCGGGTCCGTTCTGCCGCGCGATCGCCGAGATCGTGTCCATGTGCGTCTCCAACATCAGGCGCGAGGCGGCGGAGGCCGAGCGCCGTGCGCTGGTCGAAGACCTTGGTGCAGCGCGAAGCGCGCAGGAACGCCTGATGCCTGCTGTTGAAGGCGAGTTGGGCGGGTTCCGCTATCGCCTTGCCAGCGTGCCCGGTCGGTTCGTTGCCGGTGACATCGTCGGGTTGCACGGATCGGATGACCGCCTCACGGCCTACCTCGGCGACGTGAGTGGCAAGGGGGCCGGTGCGGCCATGCTCATGAGCGCCATCCAGGCACACATCGCAGCGCAGCTCTCGTGTGGACGGGTGCTGCAGGAGTCGGTCGACGGACTTGGGGACTTCGTCAGCGTCCATGCCGGCGCTGGACGATTCGCCACCATGTTCTTCGCCTCGTTCGATGCCGCTTCCGGGAGCGCTACCGTGATCGATGCGGGGCACGGTTATGCGGTGTTGGTCGATCCGGTGAGTGGTCCGAAGGCGATGGCATGCGAAGGCGGCCCGCCGATCGGCGCCGTCTCTGGATGGTCGTATGACCGCAGCGACGTGATGTGGCCCATCGGTGCGCGGCTGGTCGTCTTCTCCGATGGTGTGGCAGAGCAGCTCGATGCCGATGGACGGCAGCTCGGCCTTGAACGCATCGTGGAGGTCCTTTCGCGCAGCGAGACCGTCGAGGGTGACGTGGCGGGGATCCTCGCCACGCTCGAGGCTCATGCCGGCGGATCGCAATACGCCGACGACGTCACGGTGCTCAGCATCGAGCGCGTGCGCTGAGTCGAGCCGCTGTCCCGGTGGCAAGCGCCTCGGTGGAGGCGCACAGGGTCAGTCGCCGTGGGTCCAGTTCGGGGTCGTCGCACTGTTGGCCCAACGGCGCATGTCCATCAGGTCGCGCAGGTTCACCAGCCCGGTGCTGCCATCAGCGTTGGAGATCGTCGCGTTGGCGCCGTAGCGAAGCAGGGGGGCTGCTTCCTGGACGAGAATCTCGAGTCCGCCGGCCTGCATCGGGGCGGGGGCTGGCGTCGGTGAGGGCGCCAGCATGGCCGAGAGCGCATCGTGCTCGCCGAAGAGCGCCAGATCGACGCCTTGCAGGTTGCCTCCGCCCATGCGCCAGATCTCGGTGGCACCCAGTCGCGGCGGAACCGACCACGCAGCGCCGGGGTAGGTGTCGCTGTCTTCGATGTAGAGCCCCGCGGGTCGAAGCGCCGAGCTTGAGAACACGATCATCTCGCTGCTGCGGGCGATCTGGCCGATCGATCGCGCGACGATCTTGCCGCGCACGTTGGCACCGTTGTCCTGGTAGATCGCGTCGCGGAAGCGGAACGCCGGGATGCCGATGCCGGGATCGACGTTCCACCAACCACCGAGGTAAAACGCGTTGTAGCCGAAGCCCGGCTGCAGGGCGAGGCCCGCGCCGTTGAGCCCGGTGATGCCAGCGAAGGCCGCCGGCAGCGTGGGCTCGTACTCCATGTCGGAGTAGTAGAGCGATTCATCGAGGTTCGTTTCTGCGGTGTCGCGGTAGCCGAGGAAGGGGTCGTACTCGTAGCCCAGGAATGCTGCCAGCCGCCAGCCGTAGGTCTGCGCCAGCTCGGGGGCGAGCTGCTGGCCGTTCTGGTTCTGGTACTTGACCTTCCACGCGGTCTGCACCGCAGGGCTCAGGTAGCCCGGCAGGCACTGGTCGCCGTTGTTGTTCGCGTACTGCTGCCACGCCACGATGAGCTGGCGGGCGCGCGACTGGTCCTTCGAGGCCTTGCCGGTCTCGATGGCCTTCTGGATGCCGACCGTCAGCAGGCTGATCAGGATCCCGATGATCGAGATGACGACGAGGATCTCGACGAGCGTGAAGGCGCGACCGTTGGTGCGGCGGTTCATGGCTGCAGCGTAGCCCAAACTTGTTCGCGCGCGATCACCGAAGTCGCAACCCGGTGCACGCGGCACAACGGTTGCTCGTGGAGGATGCGTCTGCGGCGGAGCATCCGCGAACGCCAGCGGGGAAGCAGCCTGACGCGCTCAGCCGGTCTGGCCGACCGAGACCTGCGCGACCTGGCCGGCGGCGATCTTGGCGGCGCCGCTGCCGAGCTCGCCGATCGGATCGGGCGGCTTGATCTCGACGAGCTTCTCGCCCAGTCGCGCCTCGCCCGCCTTGACCTTGGCTTCGAAGGCCTTGCACTCCTGCAACAGGCGAGGAAGGATCTCCTCCTCGGTCACGTTGGCGACCTTCTGGCCCTGCACATAGATGATCCCGCGGCGATCGCCGGCGAAGACGGCCACGTCGGCACCCTCGGCTTCGCCGGGGCCGTTCACGATGCAGCCCATCACGGCGACCTTCACGGGCAGTTCGAGCTCGGGCATCAGCACCTTCTCGACTTCCTTGACCAGCGTGAAGAGGTCGACCTGGATGCGCCCGCAGGTCGGGCAGGCGATCAGCTCCACGCCCTTGCGCTCGCGCATCCCGAGGCAGCAGAGCATCTCGATGGCATCCTTCACCTCGTCGATGTGGTCGCTGGCGTAGGAGATGCGCACGGTGTCGCCGATGCCATTGGCCAGCAGCGTGCTGAGCGCCGAGATCGAGCGGATGCAGCCGGAGTCGCGCGTGCCGGCGTGGGTCACGCCCAGGTGCAACGGGTAATCGAAGCGCTTGGAGATCTCGCTGTAGATGTCGATCACGAGCGCCGCATCCATGCTCTTGGCGCTGATGCAGACATCGTGGAAGTCGCGTTCGGCGAAAATGTCGAGGTACTCCTCGAGCTTGGCGATCATGAGCGCCAGCAGGTGGCCGGACTTGTGGCCGGCGAAGAACTTGCCGAGTTCCTCGGCGCGACGGGCCTTGTCCTTGCGCTCGATGATCGAGCCCTCGTTCACGCCGATGCGGATCGGGATGCCGCGCTCCTTGCAGGCGTCGATGACCTGGTTCACCTGGTCGCGGTCGCTGATGTTGCCCGGGTTGAGGCGGATCTTGTGGACCCCGGCCTCGACGGCCTCGAGCGCGCGCTGGTAGTGGAAGTGCACGTCGGCGACCACCGGGACGTTGACCTGCCGCATGACTTCCTTGAGAGCCTCGGTGTCCTTGCGCTCGGGAACGGCCACGCGCACGATGTCGGCACCGGCCTTGGCGTAGCGGTTGATCTCGGCGACGCAGGCATCGATGTCGTGCGTGTAGCCGGCGTTCATGGTCTGCACGACGACGGGTGCGCCGCCACCGATGCGCACGCGGCCGACGCGGTCGTCGCCGACGATGACCTGACGGGTGATCTTGCGGGGAGTCATGGGCCGCAGAGTGTAGCCCCGCGCCACGCCCCGGTTCCATAACCGCTATCTTCGCGGGCTCAGGAGACCCAGCATGACCACCCCAGCGAACGGCTCAGCGAACGGACGGCTCTCGATCATGATGTTCCTGCAGTACGCCATCTGGGGTGCGTGGCTGCCCTTGCTCTGGCCGTACCTGTCGAACCACCTGAAGTTCACCGGCGCCGACATCGGCAACGCCTTCGCGCTGGGGGCACTGGGCGCCATCTTCGCACCGTGGATCGCTGGCCAGATCGCGGACCGCTACTTCAACACGGAACGCTTCCTGGGCCTGGCCCACATCGCCGGCGGCGTCTTGGTCTGGATGCTGGCGTCCATCGAGACGGTCGACCAGTTCCTCTGGTTCAGCTTCTTCTACAGCATCGTGTACTCGCCGACGCTGCCGCTGACCAACTCCCTCGCGCTGAGCCACTGCGACCGTGATCGTGACTTCGGGAAGGTTCGCCTCTGGGGCACCGTCGGCTGGATCGTGGTCGGCATCGCCATCGGCCAATGGCTGCTTCGCATGCACACCCCCGGAGCCGAGGCGCTGGCCGGGCTCGACGCCGCTGCCGCCAAGGCCAAGACCGATGCCGCGCACTATGCCGGCATGGCCGATGCGTTCAAGCTCTCCGGCATCCTCGGCGTGGCCATGGGCCTGTACTGCCTGCTCGCGCTGCCGAGCACGCCGCCGCAGCCGGGCCGCCAGAAGAGCGCGATCCGCGAAGCGATCCAACAGGTTCGCCTGGCGCCGCTGGTCACCCTGTTCATGCTCGCGGTGCCCGTGAGCTGCATCCATCAGTTCTACTTCGTGCACACCAGCGGTTTCGTCGGCGGCCTGCAGGGCGACACGCAGGACGGCTTCAGCAAGGTCGTGAACTCGATCTTCGGTGTTGGTGGCGGTGGCCTGATGACGATCGGCCAGATGAGCGAGATCGCCGTGTTGGCCTTCATTCCCGTGCTCGCAGCGACCTACAGCCGCAAGACGCTCTTGGCGATCGGCTTGGCCGCCTACGCAGCCCGCATGTTCCTGTTCGCCTACGGCCCCGGCATGGCGGCCGGTGCAGGCATGAGCCCGCTGGCCTTCGTGATCCCCGGTGTCGCGCTGCATGGCCTCTGCTTCGGCTGCTTCATCTTCGTGGCCTTCATGATCGTCGACGAGGAGACCAGCGGCGACGTGCGCGCGAGCGCCCAGAGCCTCTTCAACCTCGTCATCATCGGGATCGGCATCATCGTCGGCAGCAAGATCGCCAGCGCGGTGTCGGACATCACCAAGGTCGATGGCGTGCAGGACTACAAGGCGATGTTCAGCGTGCCGATGTGGGGCTCGCTCTTCTGCCTGGTGATGCTCCTGATGTTCTACCTGCCCAAGAGCCCGCGCCAGGCGACCGCCGCGAACTGACCGCGCGGGTACGCGCTCGCGAGCTTGCGCTCGCCCTCCCGCGACCTCGGGTCGCGAGCTGCGCGGATGTGCGACGGAACCCGCGCTGATCCCGCTGGTGTGCTGCGCTCGTCCTCCCGCGACCTCGGGTTCCGGCTTCGAGGACGCGCGCGCTGCACCCGGCT
>Ga0209770_10001013_pt1 | contig 14773 bp, 10 predicted proteins | sample LauGreSu1BDMLBDD_2_FD_187572 | JGI IMG/M metagenome (GOLD analysis project Ga0209770, IMG submission 187572) | Freshwater lake microbial communities from Lake Michigan, USA - Su13.BD.MLB.DD (SPAdes) (version 2) | ecosystem: Environmental > Aquatic > Freshwater > Lake | place: Lake Michigan, USA...
GGCCGCCGTATTGATCGACTTGGTCTGGGTGACCGACGCGCTGACCGTCCAGTGCTTGGTCGGGTTGTAGTTGATTTCCAACTCGTGGCCCGTGGATCGCGCGTCGTTGACGGCGGCATAGGTGGCGGCGTTGGCGATGGTCACCAAACCATTGTACTGCTCGAGGGGCATCTTGATGGCCGCGGCGATCTGGGCATTGGTGGCGGTGGCGCCCGTGGTGCCGGAGCCGACGCCGTTCAACCAGGCGGTGGCCTGGGTCCGCAGGTTGTAGGAATCGTTCGCGACAAAGCCCTCATACCGCAGGATGCGCTGGGCCATCGTGGAGATGTCGCCGTTGCGCAGGTCGAGCTGCTTCGTGTCGAAGTGATTGTAGCGGATGGAGAGCCGGCCATCCAGCATGGTCATCCACGCGCCGTAGTTGACGTCCGTGCCGGTCTGGTTGGGCAGCTGGACCAGGAACAGGTCGTAGGCCGGACCCTGCGCAATGAAGTTGTCCGATTTGTTGTAGGTGAGGCTGAGGCTGCTGGCGGCCTCGGCCAGGAAGCGGGTGAGACCGCTGCCATCGTTGATCCGGCTCCGGAGGAACTTGAGGTCCTGGAATGGACGGCCCACCACGGACATGGACGTCGTCTTGCCCTGGGCCCGGCGCCAGATGCCGTTGATCCACCGGTTGGACTCGGCGAAGTCGTAGTCCCGGAGGTCGGCGGTCATCAAGGCGCGCGGGGCATTGCGGTCGTTCACGATGTCCTCGCGCGATCCGAAGGTGCCGACCAGCTTGCCTTCGAGGAAGGTGCTCTGGAGCACGCCACCCGAGGTCTTGATGACGGAATTCAGGTTGTTGAGTCCGCCACCCTGGCCCGGGGCCCAGCCGACGGCGGAAGTGTCCCTGATCATGGAGCTGGCATTGGGGCCCCAGACATAGGGCAGGCTGATTCCCTCCGGGAAATAGCTCGGGGCATATTCGATGCCTCCGCTGGGGGTGTTGCCGACATAGTATTGTTCATTGAGCCGGGCATAGTTGCCGGCAATGGCAGTGCCATTGATCAGATACCTCGGATCGGTGTTGGTCACCGTCTGGAGGGCCAGCAATGTGGTAGCGTATTTTTGCTGCCAGCCCGCCGTGCGGTCCAGCGCGACATGCCGGTAAGTGTAGTTTCGGTTCTGCTGGTCCTTGTATTCATAATACCCGAGGAGCTGCTGGGTGCCGAGCCACTTGGTCAGGCCCTTGTCCTGGGAGAAATCGACTCGATAGACGGCCTGGACGCGGCCGGTGTCCCACAGCAGGGGCTTGTCGCGCTTGAAGGGTTCACTGCTCCGCAGGTAAGGACGGCCGAAGTAGGGATTCGGGGTGCCATCCAGTCGGACCTGGTTCACGTCGACCTGCAACTGGCCGACGTTGCTGTTCACGCTCGCCGGTCCCATGGGCTGGTTTTCCATGCGGTTGGCATCCTCGCGCAGGAAGGTGGCCTGGGCCGCCAGGGTGTGCTTGGGCGTGTTGAGGATGACCTGGTCGAGCTGGGCGAGGTAGGTGTTGACATCATCCCAGGCCTTGCTGTTGCCCGCCAGGTTGATGCTGGTCCAGTCATAGATGGACTGGTCATTGATGGGCCGGGCCACGGAGTTGTAGAGCGGCTGCTGCGTGGCGGTGAAAGTCTCCGCCGGGCCGGTGGTGAGGAGGCCGGCACCGGTGGCGGTGGCGCCAAAGGGATCGGAGGTGGCCAGGGCGCCCGAGGTATACCGCGCCATCGTCCAGTAGGAGGCTTGGCCCGGGGCACCGATGAAGAAGGGCGAGCGGCTCTCCGCCCCGCCGAAAACAAAGGTGATGGGCACGCCCGCCACGCCCGTGAAGCTCGGCGCGGCCGTATACGGCGTGGTGGAGCCGAGGACGTTGCCGTTGCCGTAGACGCGGCCGTCGGCGAAAGTGACCAGGCCGGTGACGGCATTCCAGGCCGGTTTGCCGGCCTTGAACCAGTCCGTGTAATAGTCGCGCGGGGTCGTGAAGTTGGGGCGCACCGCGGCATTCTTGTAGTTATACCAGGAAGCCGAGAGGGTGGTGTTCTTGAAGGGTTGGTATTTGGCCTGGAAGCTCAGCCGCCGGGCGTTTTCCCCCGCCGGTTGGCGAATGAATCCGGTATGCTGGTAGGCATAGCTCGCGCGCACCGACAGCTTGTTGGGGATGAGCATGCGGTTGATGTCGATCGATCCGCGGTAGCCCTCGTAGCTGTCGACGCGGATTTCCGCCTTGTTGAAGTCGCGGGTCAGGTTGGCGGTGGCCGGTACCTGGTTCACCGTGCCGGAGGCGTTGCCCAGGCCGAAGATGTTGGCGTTCGGGCCGCGACTCAGCTCGAGCGAGTCCAGCCAGAGGGGGTCGATGGGCACGCGCCCGGAAGTCGCGATGTTGTTGAACGCGATGTTGGCGTTGCCGATGCCGCGCACGCGGTTGGCGGTGTTCGGGCTGAGGCTGACGTTGTCCACCACGGCGCCGGTGCGGTCGGTGATAAACTCGGAATAGGAATTGGTGCCCTCAGTGCTCGCCATGTGGTCGAACACGTCGTTGATATCGAGCATCGCGAAGTCGGACATCTGCTCCTTCGTCATCACGGTGATCGACTGGCCGAGATCCTCGATCTTTGAGTTCAGGCGCGTGCCCGACATCGTGTTGGATTGGAAGTAGCCCTTGTTGTTGGACACGACGGTGAAGGGAGAAAGCTCGATGGCGTCGCCCGCCGGTTTCTCCGCGGCCTCGACCGGGATTTTTTTGTCGGTTGCCGGGTCGGCCGGGGCGGGGGCGGCAATCTGGCCGGAGGCCAGGGTGGCGCCGAGGATGAGGCAGAGTTGCGCGAGCCCGAAGGCGCGCAACGACAGTCGTTGTCCATCACGGTTTTTCATAGTGGGGTAGGTTTCGCCGGGGTATGAAGGCCGCGGCAGGTTAAGGGTCTGTGCTTATGGGACAAAAATCGGACATGAATTCAACACCATATGTGAACGACAAGTTCACTAATGAAATGAGTTGGGCGGGTTGAACCTTGATGCCAGCCTCTCTAGAGTGAGTAGAGCACATGGATTACGGGATTATTGGATATAATCCCCGTATCCTAAGCGTAAAATAGTCAGGTTCAGATCCGGTTTTCTGGACTAATGCGTCAACACGCCACCGCCAGTGGGCGAACGTCAATCAGGCCCACCCCGTCCGTTTACGGTCCTTCATTACCCAACCTGGCCACGCCTCAGAGCTTGGCCGCCGCATGGCGGATGGCCCGTTGGTAAGCGGTCAGGCCGGGGTCGTCGGTCGTCTCGCAGAGGGTGTCCAGCGCGAGACGCAGGGCATCAGCGGCCTTGCCCTGCTGATGCAGCGTCAGGCTGAGGAAGACGGCGAACTCGGGATTGTCGGGAAACTGCACCTGGCCCGAGCGCAACACCGCGGCGGATCGCTCCAGCTGACCGAGTGAACGCAGGGTCGAGCCGAGGCCGATCAACGCGCCGGAGAGCTCGTTGGGCGGCAGGCCGAGGGCGACGGCCTTCTCGTAGTAGGGCAGCGCATCCGCCGCGCGGTCGAGCACGTCGCAGGACCACGCGAGCTGGTAGTTGATCTCCGCGACGTTCGGGTGCTTGGCATCGAGCTTGCGCAGCCGGGGGAGGATTTCCTCGGACTGACCATGGGCGCGGGCTCCGACGATAGCGTCGAGTTCTTCCTTCCAGACGGGGAGTTCGGATGAATCGCTCATGAAGCAGAATTAACGCAAGGGCGCAGAGACGCAAAGAGAGGGGTTTAATTCTCCGCGTCTTCGCGACTTTGCGTTGGGCTCAGGCCTTTTGCGGGGCGCTGGCCGTGGCGACCTTCTTCTCGGGCAGGGCGCGGGTGGCGACCTCGCGCTTGAAGCGGCTGAGCAGATCGGCGACCGGGTGGACGCCCTCGTCGCCCTTGGCGCGGGAGCGGACCGAGGCGCTGAGGGCCTCGGCCTCCTTCTGGCCGAGCACCAGCACGTAGGGCACCTTCTCCAGCTCGGCGCGGCGGATCTTGGCGCCGAGCTTGTCGGAGTGGGTGTCGAGCGTGACGCGCAGGTCGGCGGCCTGGAACTCGGCGAGCGTGGCCTTGGCGTAGTCCATCACCTTGTCGGAGATGGGCACCAGGCGGATCTGCTCGGGCGCGAGCCAGAGCGGGAAGTCGCCGCCGAAGTGCTCGATGAGCACGCCGCAGAAGCGCTCCATCGAGCCGAAGGGCGCGCGGTGGATCATGACGGGACGGTGCGACGTGTTGTCGGCGCCGATGTAGCTCAGGTCGAAACGCACGGGGAGCACGTAGTCCACCTGCACGGTGCCGAGCTGCCACTCGCGGCCAATGACGTCCTTGATGACGAAGTCGATCTTCGGGCCGTAGAAGGCGGCCTCGCCGGGCTCCTCGGTGAAGGGCACGCCGAGGGTCTTGGCGGCCTCGCGGCAGGCGGCCTCGGCCAGGTCCCACTTCTCGGGATCGCCGGCGAACTTCTTGCCATCGGGGTCGCGCAGGCCGACGCGCACGCGGTAGTCGGACATGCCGAGCGTCGTCAGGACGGTCTTCACGAGGGAGAGGCAGCCCATGATCTCCGCCTGCACCTGTTCGGGCGTGCAGAAGAGGTGGGCGTCGTCCTGGGTGAAGCCGCGGACGCGGGTCATGCCGTTGAGCTCGCCGGATTGTTCCCAGCGGTAGACGGTGCCGAACTCGGCGAGGCGCACGGGCAGGTCGCGGTAGGAGTGCGGCTGCGAGGCGAAGATCTTGATGTGGTGCGGGCAGTTCATCGGCTTCAGGAGGAAGCCGTCGATGAGCTGATCGTCGGGGAGGACCTTGTCCTGGGTGATCGTTTCCTTGCCGGTGAGCTTGTTGACCTTCTCGGCGAGGTGCGTGGAGACGGCCTCGATGCGGTTGGACATCTCGGCGCAGGAGCAGCCGGAGGAGATGAGCTGGTCCAGGTAGTCGCGCTCGACGACGGGCGGGAACTGCGAGTCCTTGTAATAGGGGAAGTGCCCGGAGGTCTTGTAGAGCGAGAGGCGGCCGATGTGTGGCGTAAAGACCTGCGAGTAGCCCTGCTTGCGGAGCTCGCCGGAGATGAAGTTCTGGAGCTCCTGGCGGAGGATGGAGCCGTTGGGCGTCCACAGGATGAGGCCCTGGCCGACGTCCTCGTCAATGTGGAACAGCTTCAGCTCGCGGCCGAGCTTGCGGTGGTCGCGGAGCTTGGCCTGCTCGAGCTGCGTCAGGTAGTTCGCGAGCTCATCCTTGGTCGGGAAGGCGGTGCCGTAGATGCGCTGGAGCTGCTTGTTGGTCTCGTCGCCGCGATGATAGGCGCCGGCGATGGAGAGGAGCTTGAAGGCCTTCAGCTTGGCCGTGTACCGGATGTGGGTGCCGGCGCAGAGGTCGGAAAACTCGCCGTTCGTGTAGAAGGAGATTTTTTCGCCCTCGGGGATGTCGGCGAGGCGGCCGAGCTTGTAGCGCTCCTGGCCGCGGGACTTGATGATCTCGACGGCTTCCTCGCGCGAGACCTCCTTGCGGTCGAAGCGCTGGTTCTCCTCGGCGATCTTCTTCATCTCGACCTCGAGCTTCGCGAGGTCGTCCATGGTCAGCTTATGATCGAGGTCGATGTCGTAGTAAAAACCGGAATCCGTCGGCGGGCCGATGTCGAGTTTGGCGTCCGGAAACAGACGGAGGACGGCGGTCGCCAGCACGTGCGAGGCCGAGTGGCGGAGTTCTTCGAGCGGAGTCATCGACATGGTATATGTTGGTTGTGGTCCTCCTTACGATTGGAGGGCCGAACTGTCACTTCGCCACAAGGGGAGGGTGGCTGTCAAGGCGGCGGATTGCGGCCATGGAGCGGGTGGAGCCGGGGCCGTGGCCGGATTCTTTGGTTTGCGGCGGGTGGTGATGCCCGGGTAGGTTGCGGCCATCATGGTTGAGCTAAAGCCGGTGGCCATTCTGCGCACGCCCTTCGCCGAGAAGTTCGGGGTGCCGCGGCAGTCCGGGCTGGTGATGGCGGCGGAAGGGCGCGTGGAGTTCTTGCCGGAGTTTGCGGCGCCGGAGTTCGTGCGCGGCCTGGAGGATTTCTCGCATGTCTGGCTCGTGACCGGCTTTCACCTGAATCCGCCATGGGCGGGCGCGGCGACCGTGCGGCCGCCGCGGCTCGGCGGCAACGAACGGGTCGGCGTGTTTGCCTCGCGCTCGCCATCGCGACCGAACGGGCTGGGGCTCTCGCTGGTCGAGCTGCGCCGCGTGGACGCGGGGGTGTTGATTGTCGGCGGCGTGGACGCCGTGGACGGCACGCCGGTGTATGATGTGAAACCGTATCTCCCGTGGTGCGAGGCGAAGCCGGAGGCGCGGTCCGACTGGGCGAAGGACGCGCCGGCCACGCGGGCGGCGGCGGATGTGGTCATCCCGGAGGAGATCGAGCGGGAATTGCCGGAACCGGTCGTGACGCTCCTGCGGCAGCTGCTCGGGTTGAATTTGCAGCCGGCGTATCAAGCGGTCGGAAACGGACAGGTCTACGGGATGACGATCGCGGGATGGAATGTGCGCTGGCGCCCGGGCCCGGGAGATAAAATCGAGGTGGTGGAGGCGGTGCGCCTGACGCCGTGAAGCGGACAAAGGGCGGTTGAGGGCAACTGCGCCTTGCTACTTCCTCACGGGCTCCAGCTTATACCCGTCCTTGCCGTCGAGCATGGACCAGCCGGCGGCGGTGAGCTCCTTGCGGAGGGTGTCGGCCCCGGCCCAGTCCTTGGCCTGCTTGGCGGCCCAGCGCTTTTCGGCGAGGGCGGTGATGGCGGCGGGGATCTCGGCCGCGGGGACGGTCACATTGAGGTCCAGCCCCAGCGCAAACATCACCCGATCAAAGGCGGCGGCGTCCACGCCGGCCGGACCACGGTTGACGAGGGTGAACAGGGCGCCGAGTGCGCCAGGTGTGTTCAGGTCGTCGCGGAGGGCGGCGAGGATGGGCTCCAAGGCGGTGGTGTCGCCCGCCTGGGTGCCGAGCGCGGCGCGGAAAGCGCGCAGCGCCTTAAGCGCGCTTTCCGCCGCGTGCAGCGAATCCAGCGTGAAGTTCAGCTGCTTCCGCGGGTGGCCCATCAGCAGGGCGTAACGGACAGCCATGGCCGAGTAACCTTTCGCGAGCAGGTCGCCGAGCGTGTAGTAGTTGCCCCGGCTCTTGCTCATGGTGGTGCCGTCGACGAGCAGGTGCTTGCTGTGAAACCAATGGCGGGCAAAGGGGACGCCATTGCAGCATTCGCTCTGGGCGATTTCGTTTTCGTGGTGCGGGAACTCCAGGTCCTCGCCGCCGGAATGGAGGTCGATGGTATCGCCGAGCAGCGCCTTGCTCATGGCGCTGCACTCGATGTGCCAGCCCGGGCGGCCCTCGCCGGCTCCGCGCGGGCCGGTCCATTTCACGTCGCCGTCCTCGGAGGGCTTGTAGGCCTTCCAGAGGGCGAAGTCGGACACCGAGTTCTTGTGGTCGGAATCGGCGGTGGCGTCGGTTACCAGCAGCTCACGCTCCTTGACCCGGGAGAGTTTGCCGTAGTCCGCGAAGGAGGAGACCTTGAAATAGACCGAGCCGTCCGCCGCGCGATAGGCGTTTCCTTTCTCCATCAGCACCTGGATCATGTCCACCTGCTCCTTGATGTAACCGGTCGCGGTGGGCTCGTGGTGCGGGCGCAGGCAGTTCAGCGCCGTGCAGTCGGCGTGGAAGATGTCGGTCCACTTTTTCGTGATCTCGGCCAACGGACGCTTTTCCTTCTGGGTCTGGCTGATGGTGCGGTCGTCGACGTCGGTCAGGTTGCGGACATGCCTGACCTTGTCCTTGCCAAACTCGAGCTCGAGCAGGCGGCGAAGCACGTCATTGATGGTAAAGGTGCGGAAATTGCCGATGTGGGCCGGGGCGTAGACGGTCGGGCCGCAGCAGTAGAAACGGAAGACCCCGTCCGGCTGGGCGGGCTGGAGTTCGCGGAGGCTGCGGGAGAGGGAATCGTGGAGCCGGATGGGCATGAGGCAGGGAAGTGGCCACAAAAGGCGCAAAAAGCACCGAATTTTCAACTACAGATTAAGGCCAGCCATGCCGTGGATTCCGCAATATCTGCACAAAAGATTAGCGTGAACTGGTCCCGATTAGTGGTTTAATGCGGTTCTTTCCCCCTCCCATGGCCAAGAACCACAAGCTCGACCTGACCCACCGTCCCCGCCGCCTGCGCCGGTTGCCCAGCCGCCGGGCCCTTGTCGAGGAGACCGTCCTGCGGGCGGCCGACCTCATCGCGCCGCTGTTCGTGGTGGACGGCAAGGGCCGGCCCGAACCGATCGCCTCCATGCCGGGGGTCAGCCGGTTAAACATCTCCGACCTCGTCCGCGAGTGCCGCGAGCTGCACAAGCTTGGCATCCCGGCCGTGGCCCTCTTTCCCAAGCTCGAGGCCAGGTTCAAGGACGCCGAGGGCACCGAGGCCCTGAACCCCAAGACCCTGATTCTCCGCGCGGTCCGCGCCGTGAAGGCGGCGGTGCCGGAGATGACCGTGATCACCGACGTCGCCCTCGATCCCTACACCAGTCACGGGCATGACGGCGTGCTGACGCCGGCCACGGATGACGTGGAGAACGACCGCACCGTTGCGATCCTGTGCGAGATGGCCGTGCTGCAGGCCGAGGCGGGCGTGGATTTTGTCGCTCCGTCCGACATGATGGACGGCCGCGTGGGAGCGATCCGCAAGGCCCTCGATGCCGCCGGGCACACCGGCACGGGCATCCTGGCCTACTCGGCGAAATACAACTCAGCCTACTACGGCCCGTTCCGCGAGGCGGTCGGCAGCGCCAAGGCCGCCGGCACACGCCTGCTCAGCAAGGCCACCTACCAGATGAACCCCGCCAACCGCCGCGAGGCGCTCCGCGAGGTGCAGCTCGATGTGGCCGAGGGCGCTGACATCGTCATGATCAAACCCGCCGGCCTCTACCTCGACATCATTCGCGAGGTGCGTGACGCCACGCAGGTGCCGGTGGCAGCCTACCAGATTTCCGGCGAATACGCCCAGATCCACGCCGCCGCCAAGCTCGGTTGGCTCGACCTGGCGCGTTGCCGGGACGAGTCGCTGCTGGCCATCAAGCGCGCCGGCGCCGACATGATCCTGACGTATTTCGCCAAGGACGTGGCGCGGGCCTTGAAGGGGTAGGGCGCGGACTCCGCTCCGCGCCTCAGGTTCGAACGGAAGTCCGGCGGCGAAAGTTGACCGCAGGGAGAACTCACGCCCCCGGCCGGGCCAGCTTCGAGTGTTTCCGGCTGTAGCCGAAATAGACGATGAAGCCGAGGCCGAGCCAGATGGCGAGGTTCAGCCAGGTGATCGCCGGCAGGAAGGCCATTTGCAGGATGCAGGTGCCGATGCCGAGGATCGGCACGAGGGGGACCAACGGGGTCTTGAAGGGCCGCGGCAGGTCGGGCCGCCGGTGCCGGAGCACCCACACGCCGGCGCAGACCAAGGCAAAGGCCAGGAGCGTGCCGATGGAGATGAGCTCGCCGAGGAGGTCGAGCGGGAACAGGCCGGAAATGATGGCGCAGGATATGCCGGTGATCCACGTGGTGATGTGGGGGGTGCCGTACTTCGGGTGGATCTTGGCGAAGGTCTTCGGGAGGAGGCCGTCGCGGGACATCGAGTAGAAGATACGCGGCTGGCCGAGCAGGGAGACCAGGATGACGGAAGTCAGGCCGGCGAGCGCGGCGGCCTCGATCAGGTAACGGAAGAGGGCGGGGGCGTTCGACTGCTGCAGGGCAAAGATGAAGGGCGCGTCGACGTTGAGCTTGGTGTAATGCACCAGGCCGGTGAGGACGAGGGAGACGGAAACGAACAGCACGGTCACGACGGCCAGCGTGCCCAGCAGGCCGATGGGCAGGTCGCGCTGCGGGTTTTTGGTCTCCTGGGCCGCGGAGGAGACGCAGTCGAAGCCGACATAGGCGAAGAAGATCGCCGCGGCGCCGCGGAAGACGCCGCTCCAGCCGTATTCGCCGAAGGTGCCGGTGTTGTCGGGGATGAAGGGGAGGAGGTTGGACTTGGCGATCCCGGTGTTCTTCATGAGATACCAGACGCCGTAACCGACCAGGGCGACCAGCACGCCGACCTTGATGATGACCATCACGTCGTTAAAGGACGCTGACTCCTTGATGCCGATGAAGAGGATGTAGGTCAGCGCGAGCGAGATGAAGACCGCGGGGAAATTGATGATGGCGCCGGTGAAGACCAGGCCGCCGTTCTCGACCGCCAGCGGCGCGCTCGCGAAGGCCAGCGGCAGCGTTACGTTGAATTCTTTGAGGATGTCCCGGATCGCGCCCGACCAGCTGACGGCCACGGCGGCGCCGGAGAACAGGTATTCCAGCACGAGGCACCAGCCCACGATCCACGCAAGAAACTCCCCCAGGGTGGCGTAGCTGTAGGTATAGGCGCTGCCCGAGACGGGGATCATGGACGCCAGCTCGGCGTAGCAGAGTCCCGCGAACAGACAGGAGATGCCGGCAAAAACAAAGGAGAGCGCGATGGCCGGGCCGGCGTATTGGGCGGCGGAGGTGCCCGCCAGCACGAAGATGCCCGCACCGACGACCGAGCCGATGCCGAGGCTGATCAGGGAGAGCGGGCCCAGCGTGCGCTTGTAACCGTGCTCGGCGCTCGCCTCGGCCTGCAGGTCGGCGATGGATTTGGTTCTGAACAGGCTCATCTCAGGCGCGGCGCAAGTGGCCGGTCAGGGGAAGCAACAGTGGGCATGCGGCCCCGTAAGTGACGGATGGCCAGTCCGGTGGCAACAAGGCATTTGCCAAGATTGCCTTTAAGGTCGGCGCTTGTGCCGACCTTACTTGCGGGGTCGCCGTCCTATATTGATGGAGGTCAGCCGCGGCCGCGCTTGCGGGCCGGCTTTTCGTCCTCTTCCTCGTCGTCGGAGTCCTTCTCCTCATCCTCGTCGTCGCCCTTGCCCTTGGCGCCGGGCTTGGCTTCGCCGTCCTCCTTGTCGCCATCCTCGTCATCCTCGTCCCATTTGAGGGAGGAGTCGTTCTTCAGCTTCTCCTCGTCCTCTTCCTCGACCTCCGGCAGGTCGTCATCATCATCCTCGGCGGCACCCTTGTCACCGTCCTCGTCGTCCTCGCCGTGGCCGGCGGGCATGAAGTCGAGGATGGCGGTGATCTCGGAGAACAGGTGGACGGCCTTGCCCTCGATGAAGTCGTTGTTCTGCGCCTCGCGCAGCTGGTCCTCGACCTCGTCGACGGTCAGCTTCTCCTCGAGGTCGAGCAGTTCGTTGATGAGCTTCACGCGCAGGCGGGTGATGTGGTCGAGAAAGTCGGCGTAGGGTCCGTTCTCCTCGTCGATCACGTCGGGCAGGGCGAAGAGCTTTTCCTCGGACTCCAGCAGCGGCTGCTTGGTGCGGGCGAGGCGGACCTTGCCCTTGCCCAGATCCTTGGTGATGCGGAAGGGGATGAAGGCGCGCTCGAAGAGGTCGGAATCGAAGCCAAACTCGCGCAGCGGCTCGATGAGCTCGATGATGTGGTCGACCTGGCGCGGGTCGATGATGCTGAGGCCGTCGACATCCCAGTGCACGGGATCACTGATCTCGTCGACCCACCAGTTGTGGTCTTCGCCGAGCCGCACTACGCACCATTCAAGTTGGGGGGAACCTTTCGCCATAAGGGTGTTGCTGATTTCGCTGCACCAAATGGGCCACGTGGAGGGCTTGTCAAATCTTGAAACGCAGAAAGTTGGAAAATCTTTCCGGCTTCGCCGCGGCGGGAAAAAATCGCCCGCAGGGTGGGACCGGGGGACGAAATAACAAGACCAAAAACTTCACCAACCCTGGCCCGCGCGGTGCTTGAAAGTTGGCGGCCCGGTGCCATCGTCCGCGTCACATGGGCTGGCTCTATCAACAGGTGGGCAAACGGGCGTTTTTCCGGCTCGATCCGGAGCACGCCCACGAGATGGCCGTCAACGCGCTCGCGCGGCTCGGCCGCGTGCGGCCGCTGTGCGCGCTCCTGGAACGCTGCCACCGGCTCGACCCGGCGCGCCACCGGCCGGTTGAGGCTTTCGGCCTGAAGTTTCCCAATGCCGTCGGCCTGGCCGCCGGCTTCGACAAGAACGGCCGCGCATGGCCGGCCGCCGCGGCGTTGGGCTTCGGCCACGTCGAGATCGGCACGGTCACCTTCCACGCGCAGCCCGGCAACCCGCGGCCGCGCGCCTTCCGTTATCCGGCCGAGCAGGCGGTGATCAACCGCATGGGCTTCAACAACGACGGCGCGGCCGCGCTGGCGGCGCATCTCGCGAAGTTTACCGGGCCCCGGTCCATCCCGCTCGGCATCAACCTGGGCAAGAGCAAGGTCACCTCGCTGGACCAGGCGACGGAGGACTACCTCGGCAGCTTCCGCCTGCTGGCGGACCACGGGGATTACATCGCGGTGAACGTCTCGAGCCCGAACACGCCCGGCCTGCGCGAACTGCAGGACGCCGCGTGGCTCAAGCCGCTGCTCGCGGCTCTCGTCGAGGAAAACAAGGTGCGCGTCGGGGCCGGCAAGCCGCGCCGGCCGCTGCTGCTGAAGATCGCACCGGACCTGTCCTTCCCGCAGATCGACGCGGCGCTGCAGGTGATCGCCGACCTGGGGCTCGACGGTATCATCGCCACCAACACCACGCTGGCGCGGCCGGGTTTCTTCGCGACGGTGAACGAGTCCGGCGGCCTGAGCGGCGCTCCGGTGCGCCGGCGGGCCACGGAGATCATCAATTACATCGCCCGGTCCACGAACGGCCGCCTGCCGATCATCGGCGTGGGCGGCATCATGGACGAGGAGGCCGCCGGCGAGAAGCTCGATGCCGGCGCCACGCTCGTCCAGCTTTACACCGGTCTCATCTACCGCGGACCGTTCTTCGCGGCCGAGGTGGCGCGCGCGCTCAGCCAGCGGCAGAGGATTTGAGGGTAGGGCGCGTTATCCCTAACGCGCCGCGCGGCGGATTATGGATAATCCGCCCTACCTATATCACCCAGTCGGCGGACTCGGCGACGAGCAGTTCCTTCTTGTGGCGCGGGCGGACGACGAGGTCGTCGCCCTTGAAGTAGACGATGCTGTTGGCCGGCACGGACTCGAGCAGCCACACGTTGCCGCCGATGACGCAGTGTTCGCCGATGCGCGTTTCGCCGCCCAGGATGGTGGCGTGGGCGTAGATGGTGACGTGGTCGCCGATGTCGGGATGGCGCTTCACGCCCTTCACCGGGTTGCCGGCGTTGTCGACCTCGAACGATTTCGCGCCGAGCGTCACGCCCTGGTAGAGCTTCACGTGGTTCCCGATCGTGGCGGTCTCGCCGATGACGACGCCGACGCAGTGGTCGATGAAGAAGTGGGTGCCGATCTGCGCGCCCGGATGAAGGTCCACGCCGGTGCGCTCGTGGCCGTATTCGGTGAGCATGCGCGGCAGCAGCGGCACCCCGAGCCGGTAAAGCTGGTGCGCGATGCGCTGGAGCGAGATGGCGAGCACGCACGGGTAGGCGAGGATGATTTCCTCGACGTTGCGCGCGGCCGGGTCGCCGATGTAGGCCGCCGACACGTCGGTCTGAACCACGCGCCGGATATCCGGCAGCCGGCCGAGCAGTTCGGTGGCGATGCGGCGCGCGTTGGCGGCGGGGGAGGGGTCCCGGGCGAAGAGCAGGCTCTTCTCGATCTCGGTGAGGAGGCGGCTGTCAATCTTCGCCAACAGGCCTTCGAGCCAGGCCGGCACGTCACCCTTGGCGAGGCTGGTGCTTTGGAAATAACCCGGGAAAAGCACGTGCATGAAGTCGCGGGCCAGTTCGGCGACGCAGTCCTGGGAGGGCAGGTTGACGCCGTCGAGGTGGTTGATGCCACCGTCGCGGGCGTAGGACTCGAGCAAGGCCTGCTTGATGGCTTCGGGTGTCATGCGTCGGGGCGGAATCATCGCCAGAAACCCGTGGCGGTCAAATGCCTTGGACGGGAAAGGGGGTCATATCGGGGGTGGGTTAATCCCTCTGTGCCCGAAGAAAGTGTCGTTTCAGGAAGGTTTTTCCTGAGCCGCTTTTGAGATATTTCTCGAAGTTGGCGGCCGTAGATTCGTCCGCGAACCCGGTATATGTGACCAGCCGCCACGGCTTAAATTTACGGGTGTGCGGCGACTTGCCCTCGTTATGCTCGATGAGGCGCTGCTTCAAATCATGAGTAATGCCGACGTAATGCTGCTGCCTTTGATGCACGCTCTCGATGAGATAAACGTAGACCATAGCGTCAATTGTGAGTGAAACGCCGTCCTCCGCCAAGCCTACGGACGGCAGCCTTCGCCATCACCGTCGTAGGTTTAAATCGTTCCACCGCCTTCACCTGCCTTTGGCTGGCTTGCCAGCCGTAGGCCCGGCGAAGGCTGGTGCTCGGGACAGGACTCGAACCTGCACGCCTTACGGCACACGCACCTCAAACGTGTGTGTCTACCAATTCCACCACCCGAGCGTTCCAACGATGAGAACGGCGACTTAGGTAAATCCGGGGAAGCTTGTAAAGCCCCGAAATGCGCTTGCGTCAGCCTTTCTTCTCGGGGCAAGCTACCTCTTTACCGCGCGCCCGACCTGACGTAGCGGAACACCAAGCCCACCACCGACACTTACCGGGTAACCACGCCCGTTTTACGCCCTTCATGGACGACTCCAAGCCTGCCAACGAACCCAACGACCAGGGGTTGAACAAAATCGACCTCAGTCAGTTGCAGACCTTTAACTTCGGCACCCAATGGACCGAGGTGAAGCCGGTATCCCCCGGCG
>Ga0209770_10001014_pt1 | contig 14763 bp, 16 predicted proteins | sample LauGreSu1BDMLBDD_2_FD_187572 | JGI IMG/M metagenome (GOLD analysis project Ga0209770, IMG submission 187572) | Freshwater lake microbial communities from Lake Michigan, USA - Su13.BD.MLB.DD (SPAdes) (version 2) | ecosystem: Environmental > Aquatic > Freshwater > Lake | place: Lake Michigan, USA...
TTGCTGATACTACGTCATCTTCAATTGTGTACCCTGCTGCTTTGAACAAATGCATCATTGGATCTGTGTTTCCAAATCGAACTGCACGAAGGAAGAAGTTTCCTCCAGGTCCCCAGTGAACTCCAGGAGTTGCACCTGAAAGAATTGAAACTGATCCTGATGGCTTAACTGTTGTTACACGAATTGATTCACGAACACAAAGCCATTCTGAATACTGATGATCGTAGTGACGAATCTTATTGTATCCTTCATCCATCCACTCACGAACAATTGGCAAACCCTTTTGATCTGCAAAAGATGCAATGCCTGTAAGTGATGTACCAATACGACGATTACGCTGCATAATACCGTTTGTTTGTGGCCAGTGTGTTGGAACAAGTGTTACGGTCTTTCCATAAAGGTATGCAAACTTCAGGGTACGCAGGAAGTCCTCCTTAGATTCATGACGATTCAAGTGCACTTCTACAAGTGTACATAGTTCGTATGATTCTAATGGCTGCTCCGCACATGGGTTGAACCCCATCACACGATAATCCTTACCGTCTGGCGCATCCTTTAGTCGTCCATAATTACGAGCAACATCGAGCCAGATAAAACCTGGTTCTCCGTTTTCAGTAATTAAATCTACATAGTCTTCGTACTTTGTTCCTACTTCTGCTGAAATAGAATTATTAGACATCCAAGCCCAACCTGGATTCTCTGGGTCAAACGAGTTACGCTCTGGGAACATCTCTGAATTCTTTAGATTCATGAATGTGTCGTCTCCTGCAGTACCCAAAGCAAGTGTTGCTGATCTGCGAACATTGCCTGATACAACGCATGTACCAATAAGGTTTACCAAGTCTACAATGGCACGAGAATCTAGTGTTTCTCCGCCTCTGGAGCCGATTACACGGTCTATCTGGTCGTGCAACTTGATAAGAGGTGCAGGTCCTGATGCAACGCCTCCAAAGCCCTTGATAGGGGCTCCAAGAGGTCTGATCAAATCATAGTTAAACTTCTGAATGCTCTGGTTTGCTCTCAAATATGAGTTGATTAGAAGTCTGACTGACTCTACCCAACCTTCACGAGTGTCTGGAATTTCGAACACCTGTTCTGGTTCTGTTGGGGCATAGATTGAAAAATTCTTATCCTGTCCCACTGTATCAAACCCTACACCAATGCCAAGCATCAGAGCATCCATAACCCAAGCAAATAGTGCTCCTGGATCATTTTTGTCAAGGTCCTTTGTAGATACCATTGCACAGTTTTGTAGTGCTGCCGAGTTCTTCTTCTCCATAGTCATAGGAGTTCCAAATGCCCACATGCCTCGCCCTGGTGGTGTCCACTTTAGTTCAAACATTCTTTGGAATGCTTCTTGTGCTGACTTCTGAGCCTTGTAGTCATTCCATGGCAAACGGTTTTCTTTGGCATGATTCTTTTGTACTGAATACATACCCTCGATTACTCGACGACAAACTTCATGCCATCTTTCCTTAGTTCCATCTTCCTTCATTCGAGAATATGTACGAATAAAAGTAATTTCTCCAAGTGAGTTTTCTGCTGCATCCTTAAACCCAAATGGGCTTTCTTGGCTCTTGTACTTTTCTACGAAGTCCTCTGGAAGTTTAAAACTAAAAAAATCTGACATAATATGTATCGTCCTTTCAAAAACGGATTAAGTGTTAAGTATAGCAGAGTTTTCAAAAAAGCAAAACTCTCCCCTAAATAAGAGGTTGAGAGTTAGTAATTATTTACCACTAAGTATGTGATTTATCTCTATATGATTTATGTTAACATGTTTAGGTAAACTTGCTACCCATCTTATAGACTCAGCCATATCTTCAGCAGTTATTGCAATCTCTCTTTTTTCTTCTTGTGTGTCAATTGTACCTGGACAAATTTCAGTAACTTTAATACCGTACTCTGGAAATTCTAGTCTCATGGTATCTACAAGAGCCATCATTCCTCTTTTAGCATTTGTGTAATTTCCTCCAGATCTGTATGGATACTTTCCACCAAGAGAACTAACAAAAATTATTGTTGCGGACTCTGACTTTTTCATACATGGAACAAAAAGTTGAGAAAGATACATTGGGCCAGAGACATTTATATCATAGGCTCTTCTAAAGTTATCCATTGTTTCATTAATAATGCTGGTTGGTCCAGCACCTCCTCCTGCATTGTTTACCAGCAGATCTAGAGTTATGTCTTTATATTGATCATAAAACTTTTTTAGTTCGTTGGCATTTGTGATATCCATTTGATAAACTTCTACATTGTCCCCAACTAAGTCTGAAACTTTAGAAAGATCTCTTGAAACAGCAATAACTCTATAGCCGTTTTCAGATAAAAGTTTTACTGTTGCATAACCAACACCTTTGCTTGCTCCTGTGACAATTGCTGTTTTATTATTTATAGTGTGTCCCATTTAAAGTACTCTCTATATTTTTCTAAGCCAATTGCTGTTGGATCTACCCACCAGTCTTCATGTATTTGCCTAACAACTAAAGAATAGCCCAATGAGTCAAGGATTTCTCTTTGTGCATCACGCATCGCTGTATTTCTCCAGTACATGTTTGAGTCGTGCTCAAAAGTGATAACTGTAAACCTATACTTATTTAGTGGCACGGCAATTAGTCCGTGTAGAGTTGTATAGTGATTTCCAGCAGGTCGTCCGTCTGTTTGATATCCAGCATCAATGTCTACCTGAAGATAGTCTATTTGATTTGGAAAATTGTTTTCCTCAAAGTATTTTATATAATCAAACTTTGTGGCATCCCCAAGAATACAAGGATTTTTCCTATTTTCAGATACCTCTTTATGTAGTTCTGGAACAATTTCAAAAGAAACGCCCTTCCAGTCAAACTCATTCTCAAGTCTGTAAGTATTGCTTCCATTTTTTGAATGAGCAGCACCTAACTCAACATAGTATCCCTCTTTTTTGTTATCAAGTAAATTTAAAACAAACTGTTCTTGATCACTAAAATTTTGATACCCCTGAGTCATACTAGTGAATCCAGTGTTGAGGAACCATAATCTTTTCACCGCTTTTAACTAGGTGGGCAGTGTGATGATATGGTGGTGATGGTGGGAATACAATAATGCTTCCAGCCTTTGGCTTAATAGCAAAAGTATAGTTTCCATTGTGCTTTGCTTCTTCAAAATCTGCTTCTGGGCTTGAGTGTTGCAAAACACCGTCTGGGGAAGCAATAGTGAAAGATAGTTCTCCGCCTTCATAATCATCGTTAAGATACATTACGAAAGAAACCTTTAGTCTCTCATCTCCCTCTTGCTGATCAAAGTGAGCACCCATGTATGTTCCTGCCTGATACTTCTTGATTGGATACTGAGGAAACAGTTTTGGTTCATCCGTGATACCTTGAGCCTTTGCGTAATCTCTTGCAACATCATCAAACGCCTTTTGTAAAGTATTGTAGATGTACTTATCTTTTTCATCAGCCTCTGCAGTTAATGCAATAGTTTTATCTGTTCCATAGACATAGTGCTGGCCACTACATGCCATCCACTCGCCCCATTCATCCTTGTTGTCGTTCTCAATTGCATCAACAAGTTTCTTAGGGTCTTCTATTACGTTTGTGTAATAATAAACCTTTTCTTCAAGTATTTCTCTGTCCATTTTATATCTCCTTAGTATTTATTTTTCTCATAAAAACCTGTTACTTTCATAAATCCTACGGTAACATATCTTATGGGTCCTTCTCCTACAAACCTTACTCCATGCTCATATTCTTCGTTTCCTGGGAAAATAAGCAATGTTCCTGGTTTTGGCCTTAAGTCTGAATCTTCCTTATTCTTAAAGAACAAAGTTCCATCCTTATAGTCATCATTAATGTATAGTATAGCAGCATATCTAATGGATGGATCTGTGTGTTGGTCTGTATGAGCCTTTAACTCAACACCAGCCTGCATTCTTTGAAGTGTTCCAAATCCAGCAAGTTCTAAAGATGGGTCTGCTAGTTCTAGTAGTTTCCCCAGTCTACCTTGAAGAGTTGTGCTTATTTGTTTAGTTGTAATATTTAGATTCTTATCTTCCCAGCCTTGGGTAATTTCAAATTTACCTTCTGCGACCAGGTTATCTACATCATCTCTGCCAAACTTTTCCATACAGAATCTAGCAAGATTTTTTGTATACTCTATAGCCCAGTCTTCGTTAGGGGTGGTATCAATTATTTCTAAAATAGTTTCTAGTTCTTCTGGTTGCAAAAAATCTTTTACAAACAAAACATGATCATGAAAGACTTCAGTACTATAGCCAGCATCGTCAAACTCTTTTTTTAAAAATACTTCCATTTATAGATCCTCAACCTTATACTTGTTTCCGTCAGCATCAAGTTTCCATCCCTGCTTTAGCAACTCTTGCCATTCTGCTCTTTCAATTTCTTGCTTTGCTCTGGTCTCTTTCATTTCTGCAGCCCAGGCATCTCTTAGTTCTTGAGGGTAATCAGACTCTTCTCTATCATCCCAGAATGAGCCGATGGTATATCTAACCCCACTGGTTATAAGAGTTACTTCGTGCATATTGTTAAATCCCCCGTCAAATGCAGCAAGCATTCCAACTTTAGGTTGAAGGCTTATCTCTTGATCTGGGAACTGCAACATGCCACCTTCGAAGTCATCGTTCAAATATAAAAATGCTGCATATCTACTTCTTGTAAAAGCACCAGAGTGGCCATGCTCGTCTGTGTTGTCAGAATGCTTTCTTGCATAGGCTCCTGGTTCCCACTTCTGTGTGTGGTACCCAATTTGAGAAATTATTTTTGGATCAAGATCGTGAACACTTGCAACAGCATCAATAATTCCTTGCTTAATTTGTGAGAATATATCGCTTGGCAGTTTCTCATTCTCTACATGCTCATCATTGTCTTGTGGCAATACTGAAGAATAAGACTCATAGAATGATATTGGCATCCATGTAATTAATCCAAGTTCTGCATGCTTATCTAAAACCTTTACAAGTTTAGCAGCAGTGTCTGCATCAATAAAGTTTTCATAAACAACAATATCCTTTGTTATTCTTTTTTTGTTATCTAGGTTCATTTTATCCTTCTTTCTTTGTCAGCATTATTTCTGTTTGGATTGTCATCTCTAAACTTTTGCATAATATCTTGTTGCATTTCTTGCCACTTTTCTTTACCAAACTTTTCTTCATTTTCAAACCACTCTGGGGCACCGACAGAGTACTTTGTCCAGTACATTCTTGAAAGGTACTTCGAATTGTGATTTACAGGCATAACTCCATGAAGATAGATAGACTCTTCAGACATCAAAAATTCTGGATGTCCTGATGGGAAAACAAGAAGATCTCCAGCCTCTGGCTTATACATATATGCCTCACCATTTGCTATAAAGTCAATTTCTCCACCCTCATAGTCATCGTTAAAGTATGTTAAAGCAGTAATTGCAAACTTATGTCCTGGGCTTACTATTGGCTCTCTTATATAGTCTGTGTGGTATGTCATTGCTAGTGGGTCTTCAATGTCTATCTTATATCTTGCTATAGATGGTCCTGTGTATTCCCACTCCTTAACATCGTTCCCTCTTTCATCTTTGATGTCTGGGATAAGTCTGTTTTCATCAAAATCAACATTGTTCTTTGCAATATAGTCTTTTGTTGCTATCATAAAATTATTAAGAATTTCTAAAAGAACTTGCTTATGCTCTTCTTGTTTTTCTGTTGAGGTTGCTACTTTTTCAACATGATCTATTTTTAAATTATCATGATATGTTCTAAAAATTGGATTAATGTATTCGCCAAACCTTGACCATGGTGACCATGGACTAAATAGTCCATCTTCTTCTCCTTGTGACTCCTTCAAAAGACTATAGGTCTTATGAATGTCTTTAAAAAGACCTTTATATACAAAAATCTTTGGGTATACTTCAATTACATTGAGAGGCTCTGTCATGGCTTTCTGTCTCCTGTATGCTCTGTAATTTCCCAAAAGAATGGACAGGTGTATCTAATACCACTCTTAATTTCTGTTACTCCGTGAATATAATTCATATCCCCTGGGAAAAAATAAGCAGCACCCTTCTTTGGCTTAAACTGAACACCCTGATTTGGAAAGTATAACTCTCCGCCTTCATAGTCTTCGTTTAAATAGAAAAGGCTTGAAAGGTCGTAATTTGGAAAATCATTTGGAAGTCCTGCATCTGGACCTTCATGCAGTTCTTTGTCTGCGTGAGGCTTCTGAAACTGCCCTGGAAGCCATCTAACGATAGTTGTTCCAGTAGGAGTAACCTTTACCTTATAAAACTCTTCGACGATTGGCTTTAGTCTTTCAAACAGTCCTGCAATTATTGGTGCAATTGATGGATCGTTTTTATCTAATGTAGGACTAGTTGCAACCCTATCTTTCCAGTAGTCTGAATCATAAACGACTGTTCCATTTTCATTTACATGGCTTTCAGTAACATCCCAAATCGTCAATGACTTTGCAGCCTTTTCTAAAAACTCTATTTCTTGTTCTGTCATAAAGTTTTCTAACTCAACGATCATTTCTTTGCCATCACCGAACCAGCCAGAGGGTGTGATTGATGGCTTTCTTTGTACTACCTTATATTCGTCCATGTTCATATTGTATCACCATTCATATTATTTTTAACTGAAAGTTTTAATGCTTTTACTTCATGAGAGCCTAGACTTTCTCCCTTTTCATTAACAGCATCTCTATACCAGTCTGTCCATTGTCCAGATTTATTAACTTCTTGTGCTGCTTCACCATAGGCCCTATTTGCATTTTCTTTTGATCTGTCTTCATCCTTATACTCAACAAGTTCTATGGTTGTGTTATTTAGATTTGTTAGAGATATCGGAATAATAGTTGCTATTGGAGTTCCTGCTTTTATGACCACTCTTTGATTTGCTTTTCTTGCTTTAATTGCTAATGGAAGTGGATTAGGATAAAAAGATGTGCTAACTAAGTTAGACAAAGTTTCAAAGTCTTCGCTAAAATAATTTACTGGATTAATTGTCCAAATGCTAATGTTGGGATCTGTTCTAAAAACCAAACTAGTGTTTAAACTTATGGAGGCCTGTCCTCTTCCAGCATAAGAGCCTGTCGGACTAAATATTGTTACATGTTGATCTGTTTGATCAGTTATTCCGTCCCACTCAAACTCAATATCTTCTGTGCAAGAAAGGTTCCATCCAATGACATTTGCCTGTGTTACTGGAAAACATCTATATGCATGATTGTCTGAGGTTTCGTCCATCCAATCTCTTTTAATTGACATTGGACTAATCTCAAAGTTACTACCTTGCATTTTTTCTACTGAAATATTTAGCATTACTCTTGATCCCATTTTGAATCATACATGTCTGGTGTATGATACTTTTTGCTGTAATCTAGCATAGTAACGATTGAATACTTTGTACCAGAGTGTACTGGCATTGCTTGATGAGGGTACATAAAGTTAGATGGGAATACATAAAGATCCCCAGCCTTTGGCTTAATATTTAAACCCTGCAATCTAAAGAATAGTTCTCCACCATCATAATCATCATTTACATATGCGACCAAAGAAAGAGTGCAGTTGTAAGAATATCCATGATCGTGATGCTCTTTAAAGTGTTGGCCTGGGCCATACTTAATAAAATTAAATGCCTCCCAATATTTAAGTGGCATGATGTTGTAGTCTCTTCTGTAATCTTCTACTGCTGCAAACTGTGCGTCATAGATGTCTTGCCATAATGCTTGAAGATTTAGTGAGTCTTGGCTTTTATCTAATTCTATATCTGTTTTCTTAAACTTAAAGTCAACGCAGTCCCTATAGTCTGGCATAAGTTGTTGATATCCTACGTATGCTGGCATCCAGTGGTATCTTTTTCCTTCTGCTGACAACTCTCCATATCCAGCAACTGATCCTAGATTGGCCTCAAGTCTGTTTATTACATCAAACTCTTTTTTAATTACGCCTCTATAGCAAATAATTCCATTGCCAAGATCTTCTTTTTCTGTCCATGTCTGCATTGTATTCTCCTTATTTATATTCTCTGCGGGACCAAACTTTTTTAATGTACACTCCTCCATCAGGTTGCCGATAGAATTTTGCGTTATCTACCATTTTACCATATATCTCAGACTGTCCTAAAATCTCTATCTCGTGTTCCCAGTTTTCTCTTTTAAATGGAAGTACCTGCATGTATGGGGTTCCAGCAGGAAGCGTTCCTTCCCAGCCTTCTGCTATAAAAAATGGGAAACTTCCAAGAAGATGAACTTTGTCAGAGTCTACAACTCCAGTTGTGTTCATAAACGGAAGATCAAACCTATTCATTGGTGTCATAAATAATGCGCTATATCCTTCTGGTAACTCTAGACCCCATGGTGAACTCCATGCAAAATGGTATTGGTAATACCCTTTAGGATGTTCGAACTGTGGCATTGGTGGTCTTTGTGTACAAAAGTCTTTATACTTGGGGTCATCAATTGTGACATTAATTATACCCTGAGAATTTTTAGCAAATGTTAGGTCACAAGGAGTTTTAAATACATATCCAGTTGCAAACGCATCCATAATTGCAGGACATGCTTTCCATGTAGGTATCTTCCCATAATCATCTGTTGTGCCTTCTTTAGGAAATGGACAAACCTCTTTTGGTGCTTTGTAGTATTCTCCGTTTGGCATTTTAGCAAATCTGTCTGCGTCTTTATACCAATCTGGCATTTCTTTTTGTGTTGGGACTGGTGTAGAAATGTTTTCTTTATCTAACCAGGGCCTGAAGGATCTAAACTTGGCGATTAAAGACACTACTTGTGTCCTAGTTCATTAATGTCTGTCATTACGACAACACAATACTTTGTTCCCTCTTTCATAGGCAATGAAGCATGTTCATAGATATAGTTTGATGGGCAGAGAACAATATCTCCTATTTTTGGAGCATGTGTGTAGTTGTCCATTCTTGGAAATCTAATTTCGCCACCCTCATAGTCTTCATTAATGTAGATAACAGCAGACACTGTACAGTTGTACATTGGGCCGTGGTCTGCGTGTATGTTAAAGTGAGTTCCTTGTCCTTCGTATTTTACAAAGTTAAATGCCTCATAATATACAACATTGATACCCCAATATCTAGCATAATCATCAACGCACAACTTTAACTTTTGATAAATTTCTTCATGAAGATCAATAAGTTCAGAATTATGTTCATCTCTTGGCCCTAAGTTTTCTTGCTTAAATCTAAAGTCTACTGCATCTCTGGCCTTCTTAATTGGAACATCAGAATTAGTTACTTTTGCTTCTGACCATTTATATTTACCATTCCCGCCAAGATTTGACTCTAGAATCTTTATGTATCTTTCAGAGTCTTCTTTTGAAAATACGTTTCTATATAGATTGATTCCTAATGCTGGGTTTTCAACTAAAACATTGTTTTCAATAGTTCTTGATGGATATCTGTTTACTGCAGTTTCTGATCTATCCTTAGTAAACCAAGGGGTCTCATTTTCATCATAAGTTGTCATAAATTATTTCCCTATTCCTTTGTTTTAGTTGTGATTATATTATATCACAAAACAATTGTCTAGATATTTTTTATTAAACTGGTGAGATTTCTCTGGTTACTTGATTGTATGAAACCTTTGTTCCATTAACTGCAAAAGCACACTTTACCAAGAAAACTTCGCCAGAAAAGGCTGCATCATAAAGTTCTGCCTTCTCATTATCAGAGTCAATACTCATTCTGTGAATAATCTTGTTTTCACACAGGAAGGCATACTGCTTGTATGAGTCTTTTTCTGCTTGTGATAGTGCTAAAAAGCCTTCGTTTGCAGTTCCATCAAATGATGTCCCATTCCATGTTGAGCCTTTTGTGGCTGTTGCCTTATGGTCTGTTATGTTCATACCAACTACAGGAAGACCTTTATCCCACTCAGAATCAAGAGAGGCTCTTACTTCCTCCGTAGTTCTAAGTGCTGAGATTACATCATAGGTATCTTCAGTATCTTTAACAATTATTGCGTACATAGTTTAGATCTCCTTTAGTATAGTATAACATATTTATTAGCATCCACAACTACCGCAGCAACCAGGACATGCTTGCCAGCAATAACTTCTGATACATCCTGAACAACCACTGCTAGAGAAGGTTGGTGGGAAGAACGGTGGGAAGAACGGGAAGAATGGGAAGAACGGTGGGAAGAATGGGAAGAACGGGAAGAATGGGAAGAATGGTGGGAAGAATGGGAAGAATGGTGGGAAGAACGGTGGGAAGAACGGGAAGAATGGTGGGAAGAATGGTGGGAAGAACGGGAAGAACGGTGGGAAGAATGGGGGGAAGAATGGGAAGAACGGAAAGAATGGTGGGAAAAATGGAGGGAAGAATGGGAAGAATGGGAAGAACGGAGCAATAGTAGTTACGTTATTAGATGCTGGTGACACTGCAGAGTTACCATTAGCGTTTGTTGCATAAACTGTATATGTCTGTGCTGTATTTGCTTCTTGGGTAGGTGATGCCGAAGTTCCTGCTGTTGTGGCTCCCTTTCCATCTGATGATGCCCAGGTATAACTAGTTATCGCAGATCCACCATTTGCTGGTGCTGTCCAAGTAACTGTATCCTGATCTACTCCTGCTGTAGCAACTGGTGCTGAAGGAGTTGCTGGTACTGTTGTAATAGTTATTGCAGCAGATGCAGCAGATGCAGCAGAAGTTCCTGCAGCGTTAGTCGCTGTTACTGTAAATGTTGGTGTTGCTGACGAAGCAATTCCAGTTACAGTTAATGGAGATGATGCTCCAGTTGCTGTCTGTCCTGTGCTTGCTGTTACTGTAAAAGATGTGGCAGCAGGAGAAAGTGCTGGTAAAGAAAAAGAAACAGTGGCTGCACCATTATTAAATGCTCTTCCTGTTCCTACATTTGCTGCTGAAACACCTGTTGGTGCTAAAGGCTCCAAAAAGTCATTTGACGCTTGGGACTTTTTACCTATCTTCTTACCTGCTGCCATTTGTATCTCCTAATTTCTTATTGAATTTTGTATTACGCTGTCAAATCGCCGTAGACAACCCATGTGTTTTCTGCTCTCTTGAAAAGAGTTGCAGATGACCACTGAGTTCTCAACTTAAGACCTGGTGTTGCATTTACGGTAACTCCTGCTGCTCCAGCAATCGTTACTTGACCTGCACCAGTTTGAAGAATATCTAAAGATGTTCCTACTGGGTAAGCAATTGATGAATTTAGCGGAATTGTTAATGTAAGTGCTGATGCTGAATTCATTTCAATTAAATCATCTCTGTGATCTAGCGTTGATAGAGTATAAGATGCTGTCTTTTGTGTAATTGGTGTGTATGAATCTACCTTTGCTGCAAGTGATGCTGTAACTGTTGAAGCAAAGTTAGCGTCATCGCCAAGTGCTGCAGCAAGTTCGTTAAGGGTGTTAAGTGCGTTTGGTGCACCATCAATAACTGCTGTTACTTCTGCAATTGCTTCAGACTTTGCTGTTGCGATTGCTGTTACAGTTGCTGTTGAAACTGGCTTGTCAGCATCTGATGTATTGTCAACATTTCCAAGTCCTAGTGTGGTTTTTGTAACTGCTGCCACATCTGCAGTTGTTGCAAGAAGTGATGTGTCTGCAATACCATGGACATTTGTTGTGTCAGAGTTGTGTGTTGAAACTGCATCATCTGCATATGTCTTGGTTGCTACAGTTGAATCAATATCAAATGCTTCTGAAGTTGCATTCCAGTCAATTCCAACACCAGCAAGTGTTGATTGGTCTACAACTGCTCCGTTAACTGCATCTGTAAGTTGTGTCTGTGTTACAAGAACAGATGTATCAGCAATTCCGTGAACATTTTCTGTTTCTAGGTTATGTGCTGTAATGTCTGAAGTTGTTGCTAGAAGTGATGTATCTCCAATACCGTGAACATCTGTTGTGTCTGAATTATGTGTTGATACCTTGCCATCTGCTGCTGTTGCAGCATCTGCAATTGCTTCTGACTTAGCGGTTGATACATTTGTAACAGTTGCTAGAACTGAAGTATCTGCAATGCCGTGAACATTTGTTGTGTCTGCTTCGTGTGCTGTAAGTGCTGAACTAGCAGAAGATAAGGCAGTTGCAACATTTGCTGTAGTTGCTAGAAGTGAAGTATCTGCAATTCCATGAATGTTTGTTGTGTCTGATTCATGTGCTGTAGTTAGTAGCAATGATGTGTCAGCAATTCCGTGAACATTTGTTGTATCTGCTTCGTGTGCTGCTAGTGCTACTGCTGCTCCTGTTGCTGCTGTATTAACATCTCCTGTTGTTGCAAGAAGAGCAGTGTCAACAATACCGTGAATCATAGTTGTATCATTTTGGTGGTTTGTTAGGTTTGTTCCCATTGTTAGATAAAATTGTGGATCATCATTGATCGCTTGTGCCAACTCATCAAGAGAATTGAGAAGTGCTGGCATGTCGCCACCGATGATGGCTGCTAGTTCTGATGCATTAGCAAAGTACTGTAATGCTGACCATGTAGATGAGCCATTACCCATCTTAAACTTACTTGTGTCGGTTTCAAAACCGATCTCACCTGCTGCTAGAATTGGGTTTGCAGCCGTCCATTGTGCTGCAGTACCTCTGCGCTGTTGCATTCTTGTTGCCATTTATATATTCTCCTTATGGGGGCTGCCCATTAACTTATCTTATTATAACATCAATTTTTTAATTGAAGTTATCTACTACACTACCGCCATCGAATACAACTGTCCACTCTGTTGTAGAGGGGCCACCTGCATCCAAACCTACACCCAATGGGCTATTGAATGATCCACCTTCATAGAACTGGGATACTATGAAGCCAGTTCCATCAATTGCGGTATCGTGAATGTGCTGTGGTAAATTATTTGTATCATCAATAGTTGCTTGGGTATACCAAGTTCCATTGTAATAAAAATTAACTCTATTTGTTAAAGTATCTAACCACTGTGTTCCGTTAGTTGGTGAAGAAGGAGCAGTTGAGCCAACAGCCATTGATCGGTTATCGACATACTCCTTAGTTGCTGCATGGGCATTAAGAGTTGGGGCTCCTACTGTTACTGCATCTCCGAATGTACCGCCGTTTGCTACGACTAATCCATTCTTGACCTTGAAGTCTTTATCGACTGTTGCCATTTACTGCTCCCTCTTCCAACTATTTTTATTTTTTATTAAACTAGAAGTGTTCCCATAACAGTAACTGTTGAGTTATTGTTTGTGGTTGTTACCTGTAGTTGTACGTTTGCTCCTGAAATACCTGCTGAAATTGATGACGCTGAGCCATTTGTTCCAACAATTCCGTATTCAGTGATTGCAATGTTATCTGAAGAGTCAAGTGTCAAAAGGACCTTTGATATTTCAGTATGTGCTCCGTAGGCAACCTTTACAAGGTATTCTGCTGAACGGTAGTCAGCCTTTGCGAAGGCGTGTGCTACTTGGATTCCTGCTGTTGGTGCTGAAAGTGTTGCTGCGACCTGCTTAGCAACTGAGTTTAACTCAACTGAAGTAAATGAACGATTTGTTCCATCTACTGCAGTACGAGCACGAGCATCTGTAAAGTAAAGGTTTGTACCTTCTGCAAGATCAGTTGTTGTAGAATCTGCTACACCGTTTTCTGCGGTAATAGTAAGTCCTGCACCTGTTCCTGTGATTGTAATGTTTGTAAGTGAAGCACCAGTCAAAAGACTTGCTGCTGAAGACTTAGCACGAGCATCTGTGAAGTACTGTGTTGTTCCTTCTGCTACATCATCTGTTGTAAGTGCATCTGCGTGTGCGATTGCTGCTGCTTGTGCTGCATTTGCCTTTGAAGTTGCATCTGCTGAGGCAGTTGCTTCTGCTGCTGCTTGTGCAGCGTTAGCCTTTGAGGTAGCATCCGATGATGCTGTAGCCTCTGCTGCAGCCTGTGCTGCATTAGCCTTTGAGGTAGCATCTGATGATGCTGTTGAAATTGCATTTGATTCTGCTGAATCAACATATGCCTTTGTTGCTGCATGTAGGTTGCTTGTTGGTGCACCTGAAAGTGTCAAAGCACCTGTCATTGTGTCGCCAGCCTTTGAAACCTTTGTTCCTACTGATGTAGCAAGGTCTGTTGCATAGTTTGGATTATCTCCAATTGCTGCTGCCAACTCATTGAGTGTATCAAGAAGTGCTGGTGCTGAATCTACAAGTGCTGCAATTTCAGTGTCTGTGTAAGCCTTAGCATCTACCTCTGCTTGGTCAGCGTATGCCTCGTAAGCAGTTGTGATTGCAGTTTCACGAGTGTCTGTGTAAGCCTCTGCTGCTGTCTGAGCAACGCTAATTTCTGTTGCTGTCTTGTATGCTGACCAAACCTCTGTTGAAAGGTTTGATGCATCATTGATCAAGTCATCTGCGTAGTCTTTAGCATCTTGCTCTGCTGTGTCAGCGTATGCCTCGTAAGCAGTTGTGATTGCAGTTTCACGAGTGTCTGTATATGCTTTAGCATCTACTTCTGCTTGATCAGCGTATGCTTCGTAAGCAGTTGTAATTGCTGCTTCTCTTCCATCTGTGTAAGAGTTTGCTGCTGCTTCTGCTGCGTCTGCTGAACCTGCTTCATCATAATAAGCATCTACCACTGTACGATCAAGTGAAAGTTCTCCACCTGCTGAAACATCAAACTGGTTTGATACTGACTTGACTAGTGTTTCTCCACCAATCAAATCAAGAATGTATTGATCTCCTGCATTTTCTGTAAGAATTACCTCACCGTTGATTGTACCTTGTAGGCCTTCAACGACGAGTCCACTCTTAATCTTAAAATCTTTATTTACTGTTGCCATTTTTTATATCTCC
>Ga0209770_10001015_pt1 | contig 14741 bp, 23 predicted proteins | sample LauGreSu1BDMLBDD_2_FD_187572 | JGI IMG/M metagenome (GOLD analysis project Ga0209770, IMG submission 187572) | Freshwater lake microbial communities from Lake Michigan, USA - Su13.BD.MLB.DD (SPAdes) (version 2) | ecosystem: Environmental > Aquatic > Freshwater > Lake | place: Lake Michigan, USA...
AGATGTTGGAACTAGAGAATGGTGCGTCAAACCGTTACTTGTCAGAAGATTATATGTTCTGTCAATGGTGGCGTAATATTGGTGGACAGATTTATCTCTGCCCATGGATGAAAACGCAACACATTGGTACCTATGCTTTCTCTGGTAACATGCCAGCAGTTGCACAGTATACAGGTAAGCTATGACACAACAAGGTCGTAAGTTTGATGGAGGCAAACTAGAATATGGTTTGCTTCCACCAAATGCACTTGAAGCTACGGTAGCTGTATTGACATTTGGTGCTCAGAAGTATGAGCGAGGTAACTGGAAGTTTGTACCTGAGTCCAAACGTCGGTACTTTGATGCCATGCAGAGGCATGTATGGTCATGGAAAAATGGTGAACGTGATGATCCTGAATCTGGTATTCATCACCTAGCCCATGCGATGTGCTGCTTGATGTTTTTGTATGAACATGATATAATCTATTCGATTGATGACAATTTTAATAATGAGGTAAATAATGAAACTATCCAAAGAAACAGTTGAAGTTCTAAAAAATTATGGTAACATCAACCAAGGAATGTACTTCCGTCAAGGAAAGACTCTCCGAACTGTAAATTCCCACAAAAATATTTTGACTAGCGCAGAAATTAGTGAAGATTTTCCCATAAATTTCGGTGTATATGACATAAATAACTTTTTGGGCGTAATTTCTGCTGACGATTCACCAGAATTTGAGTTCTCTAATGCAGAAGTAAATATCAAATGTAAGGGTGGTCGTTCCACCATTCGTTATGGTTTCTGTGATGCAGATGTTATCGTTACTGCACCAGAAAAAGATATTGTAATGCCAAGTGAAGATGTTAAGTTTGATCTTTCCAAAGATGATCTACAATGGGTATTGCAAATCAGTCGTTTGCTTTCTACACCACATATCATCGTTGAATCAGATGGTACAGAAGTGTTGTTGAAAACAACTGATCTTCAAATGACAAACGCTTCCAACTCCAACAAACTTAAAGTTGCTGATGGAAACGGATCGAAGTATAATATGATCTTCCGTACTGAGTTTATCGAAAAACTTATGTCTGGTAACTATGGTGTTACAATCTCTGCAAAGGGTATTGCACACTTCCAGAATAATGATCGTAAGATTCAATACTGGATTACTACTGAGACTGGCAGCAAATTCGAAGCTGCTTAATATTATGATTTTTGTGAAAGGTTCTAATGGAACATATATTATGGACAGAGAAGTATCGTCCTCAAACAATCGAGGATTGCATTCTTCCAGATCGTCTGAAGAAACCATTTCAGGAATACGTCAACCAGAAAGAGATACCAAATCTCATTCTGTCTGGTGGTCCAGGAGTGGGAAAGACAACCGTAGCGAAAGCAATGTGCAACGAAATCGGTTGCGATTACATTGTAATCAATGGTTCTGATGAATCTGGTATCGATACATTTCGAGTAAAGATTAAGGGGTTTGCTTCTGCAATGAGTTTTACGGGTAACCGTAAAGTTATTATCATTGATGAAGCAGACTACCTGAATCCAAACTCAACACAACCTGCGTTACGTAATGCAATTGAAGAATTTGCAAAGAACTGTTCTTTTATATTCACTTGTAACTACAAACAACGTATTATTGATCCACTTCATTCACGCTGTTCTGTAATCGACTTCAATTTATCTTCTACTGAAAAAGCAGAGATGGCTGGAAAGTTCTTTGGTCGTATCAAAACGATTCTGAGTGACGAAGAAGTTCCTTACGAACAAAAGATTGTTGCTGAAGTTGTGAAGAAACACTTTCCAGACTTCCGTCGTGTGATTAACGAACTACAACGTTATTCAAAGTATGGCGAAATCAACGAAGGTATTCTGGCACAAGTTAGTAATGTAAAACTTGCAGAGATTATCAAACATGTTGCAAACAAAGACTTTGGTTCACTCCGTAAGTGGGCTGCAACGAATGATACTGATCCTAATACGATCTTCCGTTCAATCTATGACAACATGTATGATGTATTGAAACCATCATCCATTCCAAAGGCAGTCATCATTCTTGCTGACTATCAGTATAAGAATGCCTTTGTTGCGGATCCAGAGATCAATATGGTTGCATGTTTGACTGAACTTATGGTTGAGTGTGAATTTGTATGATAAAGCCATTTGATTATGTAAACGATATATTGTACGGTAAGAAGAATCTTATTGTTGACGCAGCGACGGAGAAGGAATATGTCCCGTTCCTGGCCAACAAGAGTCTATCTTACCAGTATGATTGTGTGATGTTTGCAAATGAAATGAATATCCATCATCACCTGGATAAAAAGTTGCAATTTGACTTTTTACTAAATACGGTAAGGGCGAAGAAACGTCCTTTCTCTAAGTGGTTAAAGCCTGAATCAAGTGACGATATAGAATGTCTCAAAATCCTGTACGGTTATTCCGATCAGAAAGCGATTGAAGCTCTCCGCCTCCTTAGTGATGAACAAATCCAAAAGCTAAAAGAAAAAACCCATAAGGGTGGATTAAGGAAATGAGATGACTGATATTTCTAAATTCGTTGAAGTGACATTGAATGAGGAAGATGATTTTTTAAAAGTGCGTGAGACACTAACCCGTATTGGAGTCTCATCCCGTAAGGAAAGAATTTTATATCAATCTTGCCATATTCTTCATAAACAAGGTAGATATTACATTGTACACTTTAAGGAATTATTTGCATTAGATGGTAAACCGTCTAATATTTCGGAAAATGATATACAACGTAGAAATACAATTGCCAATTTAGTAGAACAATGGGGATTAGTGACAATTTTAAATCCACAGATAGTTAAAGATAATATGGCTCCAATTCATCAGATTAAAATTATCTCTTTTAAAGAGAAGGATGATTGGGAACTTGTAACTAAATATAACATTGGAAAAAAGAAAACGGATTTTTAAGATGGACATTTATTATGTACAAAGCGAAAACAAATCCAACAAAGTTGGTAAATAAATATACCAAAGAAGAAGTATATACTCGGAATTACGATGATGTGATTAGAGAAGGCGCCAATGAATTCGTTCGGGTCTTTGCTCAATCAAATCCTCAAAGAACTTATCTTGTCAATCGTCAGGCATATGATGTTGTCAAGTAGGTCGTGATGCCTTAGGGGTCACGTATTTTAACTTGCTTAATAGGAGAAAAGTATGACACGCATTTCATTTGGACCTTTGTTCCATCAAACACTCGGCTTTGAAAACTTCATTCGTGATGTTGAGAAAATTCTTGATAGTGAAGTAAAACAATCAACTTTCCCACCACATAATATCATCAAAGCAGATGATAACAAATATGTTGTAGAACTTGCTGTTGCAGGTTTTTCGAAAGATGAAATTGATATTCAAGTTCAAGAAGGTAGCTTGACGATCAAAGGTGAGAAGAATGATAAAGATGAATCGAACTATCTACATCGTGGAATCGGAACTCGATCTTTCACTAAAGTAATCACAATTGCAGACACCATTGAAGTTAAGGGTGCTGAAATCAAAGATGGTATTCTACGTGTTGGGCTTGAGAACATCATTCCTGAACACAAGAAACCTCGCAAAATTGAAATTAGTAATGAGTTAAAAACATTTGAGCCACAACTTCTAAATGAAGAAAAACTAGTGGCTTAATTACTGAAAGTTATATTATGAAAAAACCTACCTCGCAGTACAAAATGAACAAACAGATCAAGCGCCTTTTGATGGGTATGTCTGCTGAACGAAAATCTACTTTTCGTAAAGAAGTTATTACAGCAGACGTAACTCCTAAACTGGATTTCCAATTCAGAGAGAAGAAGAAAAAAGGTGCAGAAGATGTTTCTGAAGGATAAATTCGTTAAGGCTCACATGAAAGTGGCAGAGTTATATGCCGATCTTTCTAGCGCTAGACGTTTGCATGTTGGTTGTGTTATAGTAAAGAATGACACGATCATTGGAATTGGTTACAATGGCATGCCATCTGGTTGGGATAACAAATGTGAAGATGACGTTTATATAGACGATTTTCATGTTGAGTTGATTACCAAACCAGAAGTAATTCACGCTGAAGCAAATGCTTTGGCAAAAGTTACTAAGTCAACTAATTCTACTGAAGGAGCTTTACTATTTGTAACTCATGCTCCATGTCTAGATTGTGCTAAACAGATTTATCAAGCAGGAATTAAATGTGTTTACTATCGAAATGATTACAAAAGCGAGGTAGGTTTGGAATTTCTTGAAAAATGTGGAGTTCATGTTGAGAGAGTTAAACGTGTCTAAGAGTTGGATCTTAGAAGTAAAAAAATTAGATGATGATCTAATCGTAGAACTACCAGAAGATTTACTTAAAGAATCTGGTTGGGAAACTGGTGATTCATTAAAATGGATTGATAATAAAGACGGATCTTGGACGTTACAAAAAATACTTAATGCAACCTAATGAATTAGTCAAATTGTTAAAAAAAATTCTACCTTGGATACCAAGCGTAAATGAAGGTATACGGGTAGAAATCCAACAGTTAATCGATCAACTACAAACGCAAATGCGTCAATAAATTTATGAGGAATAATATGAATATTCGTGAAATCGCTAAAAAAATCGCAACAGAGAAAAACTTGCCTAAGGCATACAAGTATGACTTGTTCCTTCGTGACTTTGACAACAAGGTCGAGTTAGTTGGTCTTGTTGATGACCCAACGTATGATATGAAAGACTTTGTGGGAAAGGAAATGTTATTTCCTCGCAAATGGGTAACCTTAAAGGTTTTAGATGCTGATATGAAAGTGGCAATCTAATGAAAAAACTAATAACACTAAAAACCAACCATACAATACTCGGTGAAGTTACTGATGAGATAGAATATGATTATCTTATCATAAAGGAACCAGTTCAAGTGGTACAAATACCCGCAAGATCACAAACTGAGCCCGGAGGCATTGCTTTTGCTCCATTTTTGGAGTATAGTAATGAATGTAGGACTGGAATTAAAATTAACCGAGAAGATGTTCTAACCATTACAACTCCGGTACTTGAACTTGAGAATCAATACAATACGGTCTTTGGATCTGGTATCACAATTGCAAAAACACTTTAATGAATAAACACTACACAAACGTTTCTGTATATGGTCCTCATATACTATATCGTGGTGTGAAGAATGGTAGGCGAGTAAAAGAGAAAATCAATTACTCGCCTACTCTTTTTCTACCGTCCAAAAAAGATTCCGAATATAAAACATTATTCGGTGAGAATCTTGAACCTTTAAAATTCGAATCTATTCGTGAGGCTCGTGATTTTGTCAAACGTTATGAAGGCGTTGAGAATTTCAAAGTTTATGGAAATGATCGATATGCTTATGCGTTTATCGCAGAGAATCATATTGGTCAAATCGATTGGGATATTAACCACCTATCAATAGTTGTTGTTGATATCGAGGTTGGTTCTGAGAATGGTTTTCCTGATCCATATCGTGCTGATGAAGAAATCACAGCAATCAATGTACGTCAACTAAACGGTGGTACTACAGTTTATGGTTGTGGTGACTATGACAATCAAAATAAAGATGTTGTTTACATAAAATGTAAAGATGAATATGATTTAGGTAAAAAGTTCATGGCAGACTGGCAAGATAATTGTCCAGATGTTGTGACTGGTTGGAACATTGATGGTTTCGATATTCCATATCTTGTTAATCGTTTTAATAAACTCTTTGGTGAACCAGAGACACGTAAGTTATCACCTTGGGGTGTAATCAATACAAGAAAATATAATTTCAAAGGTCGTGAGAAGATTGCTTACGATCTTGTTGGTGTTTCTGCACTCGACTATATTGAACTGTATAAGTGGTATGCGCCTAATGGTAAGACACAAGAATCATATCGACTAGATCATATTGCAAATGAAGAACTTGATACTGGTAAGATATCGTTTGATGAGTATGATACACTTCATCAATTGTACAAGTTAAACTATCAGAAGTTTATTGATTATAATATCAAAGACTCTGATCTGATTGTACAGTTGAATGACAAGTTGAGATTACTAGAACTCGCATTGACTCTTGCATATGATACCAAGTGTAACTTTACTGATGTGTTTGCACAAACACGTATGTGGGATTCTCTGATCTATAATCATCTACTAGAGAAAAAGATTATTGTACCACCAAGAGAAGTATCATCAAAGAGTGAGGCATTCGAGGGTGCGTATGTAAAAGAGGTACAAGTTGGAAGCCATGATTGGGTTGCATCGTTTGACTTGAACAGTCTGTATCCACATTTGATTATGCAATACAATCTGTCACCAGAAACATTAATCGATTCGAGAGATTACAGCGATGAGATGCGTCAAGTGATTCGTAATGGTGTTAATGTTGATAAACTTTTGGAGATGAAAGTTGACACTTCAAAGATCAAAGATGTTATTCTAACTGCGAACGGTCAATACTTCCGTAAAGATGTTCGTGGATTCCTTCCACAAATGATGGAAGATATGTATAATGATCGTAAGAAATTTAAGAAGTTGATGTTGAAAGCCGAACAAGAGTATGAGAATGAGAAGGATGAAGTAAAGAAGAAAGAGATTGATAAGATTGTTTCCCGTTATAACAATCTACAACTCGCAAAGAAACTTTCACTAAACTCTGCTTACGGTGCTCTTGGTTCACAATACTTTAGATTCTTTGATTTGAGATTGGCACTTGCAGTCACGTTGTCTGGTCAGTTGTCTATTCAATGGATTGAATCTAAACTAAACAAATATATTAATGATATACTAAAAACTGATAATGACTACGTTATTGCTTCGGACACAGATTCGATTTATCTTAATCTTGGTCCACTTATTAAAAAGGTGTATGATACTGAAGGTAAAGAATCAAAACCAGCATCACAAATCATCACTTTCATGGATAAAGTATGTGAGAATAAGATACAACCTTATATTAATGAAAGTTATCAGGAACTTGCTGATTATGTCAACGCATACGAACAAAAAATGCAAATGAAACGTGAAGCATTGGCAAGTCGTGGTGTGTGGACTGCCAAGAAACGATATGCGCTGAATGTGTTTAATAGTGAAGGTGTTCAGTATGCAGAACCACAATTGAAGTATAAGGGTTTGGAGATGGTTAAATCTTCAACACCACATGTCATCCGTGAAAAGATGAAAGAATTGCTGAAGATTGTGATGAATGGTACTGAAGAAGAAGCACAAGACTTTATCGCCACATTTAAAGAAGAATTCAAATCATTACCACCTGAAGATGTTGCATTTCCTCGTGGTGTAAATGGTTTAAGAGAATATTCTGATAGAATGGACATATACAAGAAAGGTACACCGATTCATGTTCGTGGTGCATTGTTGTATAATAATTGTCTAAAACAGAAAGAGTTGGTTGACATCTATCCGACAATCAAAGAAGGTGAAAAGTTAAAGTTTACCTATTTACTTGAACCTAATCCATTGAAAGATGACGTTGTATCTTTTCCAAATAGACTCCCAAAAGAGTTTGACTTACACAAGTATGTGGATTATAATATGCAATTCGATAAAGGTTTTATTGATCCAATGAAAGTCATCCTTAACTGTATGGGTTGGGATACTGAAAAACAAAATAGTTTGGAGAGTTTTTTCTAATGACACAAGCGTTACTACCATTTCTTACTGCTATAGCTTTGTCTGCTGTTGCAGCATACTATTCAGTCATCGGACTTGCACAAATATTCCCAGGTTCATACTGGCCGATTATTATCATGGGTTCGGTACTTGAGATGGCTAAGTTGGTAACAGTATCTTGGTTATATAACAATTGGAATGTTACAACACGATGGATGCGTTATTACTTTTTAATCGCTGTTCTTTTACTCATGGGTATTACATCCATGGGTATCTTTGGCTATCTGTCAAAAGCACACATCGAACATTCAACAAGTTTATCTCCATTGATTGAGAAGGAATTTATTTATGATGAGAAGATTAAAGTCCAAAAAGAGACCATCGAAGCTAATCGCAAAAATCTTTTACAGTTGGATGCGGCTGTCGACCAAGTCATGGCACGCTCGACGGACGAAAGGGGGGCTGAGAGGTCGAACCAAATCCGCAAAGCCCAACAGAAAGAGCGTCTACGAGCGGCTGATGAGATTACTAGGGCGCAGACCGAAATACAGAAAATTACGGAAGAAAAGTCTCCTATCTCCTTGGAAATCAAAAAGGCTGAATCAGACTTGGGGCCTATAAAATATGTAGCAGATGTAGTTTATGGAACACAAGATCGTGACCTTATAGATAAAGCAGTAAGGTTAGTTATATTTGTTATCATTGTAGTGTTCGATCCATTGGCAATATTGTTGTTGATTGCAGCCAATCAAACATACCGTAAGATAAACAAAGATAAAAAACAAAAGGTAAAAGTTCGTAAGTCTATTGACGTTCCATCAGTACCTAGTGTAGAATCATTCATAGACGAAAAAAATACAGTAATATCTAAAGACAAAATATTGAACATGACTGGAGAATTAAAATGAGTTTAATTAATAAGTTGAAGAAGAATTCTACGATATCAGAAACGGCAATTCTATCTAAATCTACTTTATTAAAAGAAAAAGATGTTATCCAAACATCTGTACCAATGATTAATGTTGCACTCTCTGGCAAACTAGATGGTGGATTGACTACCGGTATTACTGTACTTGCAGGACCATCTAAACACTTTAAGACTGCATTCGCTTTATTGATGGCAGCATCGTATCAAGCAAAGTATCCAGAAGCAGTTATTCTGTTCTATGATTCAGAGTTTGGTTCTCCACAAGCATACTTTGAAACATTCGGTATTGATATGGATCGTGTTCTTCATACTCCCATTACTGATATTGAAGAATTGAAACATGATGTAATGGCACAATTTTCACAAATAGAAAAGGGTGAACGTGTCATGGTTGTTATGGACTCTATTGGTAATCTCGCATCAAAGAAAGAAGTTGATGATGCTGTTGAAGGTAAAACTGTTGCAGATATGAGTCGTGCTAAACAATTGAAATCATTGTTCCGTATGGTAACACCACATCTATCACTCAAAGATATTCCAATGGTTGTAGTGAATCACACATACATGGAAATTGGAATGTTCCCTAAAGCAATCGTATCAGGTGGTACTGGTATCGTTTATTCAGCAGATACTATCTGGATTCTTGGTCGTCAACAAGAAAAGACCGGAACAGAAATCACAGGTTACAACTTCATCATCAATGTTGAGAAGTCACGATTCGTTAAAGAGAAATCAAAGATTCCTATTACCGTATCATTTGAAGGTGGTATCAACAAATACTCTGGTCTGATGGATATTGCACTTGAAGGTAACTTTGTAAGTAAACCATCAAATGGTTGGTATGCAAAGATAGACCAAGAGACTGGAGAGATTGGTGAGAAACATAGATTCTCTGACACACAAACAAAAGGTTTCTGGGAAGATATACTTGCAAGTGAAAAATTTAAAGAATATGTAAGGAAACGATATGAAATTGCTCATGGAAGCATTATGGAACAAATTGATATGGTGGAAGAAACCGAAGATGATTAGATTTGGAGTTGATTATGATTATTTCGATTCGGATGATAAGTCTGTTACTGGTATACACATACTTCAAGGAAATTATAAAGATGTGTTATACCACTACCATAAAGTCCGAATAGTTGAAGAAGGTGAATTCGCAAGGTTACAATTCGGATACACCATCATTGACCCAGGTAGTCATGACATAGATGGATTGACAAATGACGAAGAATTCTCTACAATAATGGGAGAGATCATTCACAATATTTTGGAAGCAAAAATACAAGATGAAAAAACTGGAAGCAACAATACTCAGGAACTTATTCTATAATGAAGAATTTACACGCAAAGTATTGCCATTCATAAAGGAAGAATATTTTACCGATAAGGTTGAAAAGATAATCTTTAAACAGATTGAATCTTTCGTCAATAAGTATAATAATCTTCCGACATATGAATCTGTGGTTATTGACCTATCAGAGTCTAAAAATATAACCGAAGTAGATTTAAAATCTTCTATAGAATTACTTGATGGTTTAAAAGAAAATAAAAATGATACCATTGAAATCAAATGGTTAACAGAACAAACTGAAAAGTTCTGTCAAGATCGTGCAATCTATAATGCAATCATGGAATCTGTTCAGATTCTAGACAACAACAAAAGAGCAAACGGAGAGATACCTCAACTATTGAGTGACGCACTTGGTGTAACATTCGATACAAATATTGGTCACGATTATATCAATGATTTTGAAGGTCGTTTCGACTTCTACCATCGTAAAGAAGAAAAGATTAAATTTGATTTGGATATGTTCAACAAGATCACAAAGGGTGGTCTTCCCAATAAAACTTTGAATATTGCACTTGCAGGTACAGGTGTTGGTAAGTCTTTGTTTATGTGTCACGTTGCTGCAGGTGCTCTATCTCAAGGTAAGAATGTTCTGTATATTACACTTGAGATGGCAGAAGAAAAGATCGCAGAACGTATTGATGCAAATCTATTGAACATCGACATTTCTGATCTCCATTCAATAAGTAGAGAAGATTATGAAAGAAAGATTGGTGTTCTACGTGCAAAAACAAATGGTAAACTAATCATCAAAGAATTTCCGACAGCGGCTGCGAATGCACTTCACTTCCGTGGATTATTAAGTGATCTGCAATTGAAAAAGAATTTCAGACCTGATATAATAATGATTGACTATTTGAATATTTGTTCTTCTTCCCGTGTTAAACCTGGTGCAAATGTAAACACATATAGTTACATTAAGTCTATTGCAGAAGAACTACGTGGACTTGCAGTTGAATATAATCTTCCAATCATTTCTGCAACACAAACAACACGATCTGGTTTCAGTAGTAGTGATCCAGGACTTGAAGATACTTCAGAATCATTTGGTCTACCTGCAACTGCCGACTTTATGTTTGCGTTGATATCCACGGAAGAACTTGAACAACTTGGTCAGATCATGGTAAAACAGTTGAAGAATCGTTACAATGATCCTAACGTTTATAAACGATTTGTTCTTGGTATTGATAGACCAAAGATGAGATTGTATGATGCAGAAGTTGGTGCTCAGAATAATATTGTAGATTCAAATATTCCAGATGTTCAAGATAGGCCAAATAAATTTAGTAAAAACTTTGAGGGGATTAAAGTATGAAAAAAGTTAAAACAAACGTAGTTAGTATGGAAGATGTTGCAGTTAAACAAAAACAAGCTGAAAAAGATAATTTACTAAACACGGTAGATGAATTCAGAAAAAAAGTAGAAAATGGCGAGATAGTTGCTTTTGCAATTAGTTCAGTTAGAAGTGATGAAGATGTGGAAATTACCGCTTGTGTTAAAGATAGATTGCAGGCAATAGGATTAATCGAAGCATCCAAAATCATTCTTTTCAATAGTGGAACTGAAGGAGAATAAAATGGAACAAGTGGATATTAGTGAACAGATGGCAATTTTAGCTGAAGAACAAAAACAATGTATAATTGAAACTTTAGATGACATTAAAGATAAAGTCAATCAAGGAATGATACGAGAATTTGTTGGTTGTTATATGCTTGGAAATGGAAATGTTGAAGTGAACTGTTGTGTTAAAGACAGAGTTTCAGCAATAGGAATTATTGAATCTGGAAAGTTTATTTTAATGGAAAATAACCCAAATGAGCTTGAAGCTAACTAAGGATCAGGCTTTATTTTGTGCAAAGATATTCTCTGATTACTTTGATCGATATGCAAATGTCGAAGAATACATGAGGGAACAAAAATTAAATTCTATAAATGAAAGATCAGTTTCTTTACCTGGAATGGGTCCAGAAGATGACTTGTTCTCTGATTTTACCATGCATCCGAATGATATGGAATTTAAAGTAGTTGAACTATCTTCAGATAAATGGGATAACTATATCTCAATTATTTCATCACATTCTAATATGACTAGTATCCCTGGTAGGAATATAAAGTTTGCAGTCAAAGAAGTTAAGACTGATAAACTAGTAGGATTCATTCGTCTTGCATCTCCTATGATGAACATGAAACCACGTAATGAAATGTTAGGTAGTGCTTTTATTTCTGATCCAAAAACTGCAAAATCATTTAACAATTCTGCAATCATGGGATTTGTTATTGTACCTTCACAACCATTTGGATTTAATTATCTTGGTGGTAAATTACTTGCAGCCATATGTTGTTCACACTTTGTAAGAGAACGTGTAAATGAAAAGTATGGTATGAATTTGTGTTTGTTTGAAACAACAAGTTTATATGGTAGTTCTAAGACAGTCTCACAGTATGATGGAATGAAACCATACATTCGGTATAAAGGTTTGACTGAATCTAATTTCATTCCTATGATGCACGGTAAACCATATGATGACCTAATTGATTACGTTGAAGGATTGATTGGTGTGTTTGTTGCACCTGACGCATCATCCAGAAAATTGACAATGCAGACTAGAATTATTGCGATGGTAAAGTCATCTTTAAAAAGTGAACCAGAATATCAATCCTTTATGAAAACTATGGATAATGCACTCAATCTGATGGAAAAGAAACGATACTATATTTCTGACTATGGATTCAGTAACATGGAAGATGTTGTTATGGGACGTGCTACAGAACTAATTCCAAACAAAGAAAACTACGACAAATTCCATCTCGAAAATATCATAGAGTGGTGGCGGAAGAAGGCTGTCAATAGGTATGAAACCCTAAAATCTGAGGATAGAATACGGACTGAACAAGAAGTTTGGACAAGTGGAAAAGAGATAGATATAATAAGATAAATAGGCTATACTTTTCAAAAAGAGACTCAAATGGCGACTAAACAAGACAAAAACGTTCACCTAGAACACATAGAAGATGAAATAATTAATCGTGGTGTTGCAGGTGGCCGTGATGCTATTAATTTTCTACGTTCACTACGTGATATGTTAGCAGGCCATTCTGCATCTAAAGTAAACATCACTACGAAATGGGATGGTGCTCCTGCAATCTTTTGTGGTATCAATCCAGAGAATGGAGAATTCTTTGTTGGTACAAAATCAGTCTTTAACAAAGATGCAAAGTTAAATTATACTAATGATGATATTGATAGAAATCATCCAGGTGAAGGACTAAATGATAAACTAAAGGTTGCACTTGCATATCTTCCTAAATTAGGTATTAAAGGTATTCTGCAAGGTGACATGATGTTTACTGAAGCCGATCTACAAAGAAAACAAATTGATGGTGAAGATTACATTACGTTCCAACCAAACACAATTGTTTACGCTGTTCCTATTGATACAAAACTCGCAAAGAATATGATGGCTGCTAAACTAGGAGTGGTCTTTCATACTTCATATACTGGTAAGACTATGGCTGATATGAGAGCATCATTCAACATAGACATCGGTAGATTACAAACAACAAAAGATGTTTGGTTTAGAGATGCATCCTTTACTGATGCTTCAGGATCAGCAACGTTTACTGAAGCAGAAACAAAAGAAATCACTAGAACATTATCATCAGCAGGTAGAACGTTTCAAGGTATAAATTCTATGACGTTAAATAGAGTTTCTGCAAGTGACATATATTCAGTTTATATTAAAACATTTTATAACACGAAAATTCGTGCTGGTCTGAAGATCACAAACACTAGACAACATACGAAAGACATGGTTAAGTGGATTGAGGACAAACTAAATAAATCTATTCAAGAAGCAAAGAAAGAAGATACAAAACAAAAAAGAATTTCTGAAAAGAATCAGATTATGAGATTCTTTAGAACTGCAACTCCTGATCTAATTTTAATGTTTGACTTTATGAATGAAATTATTGATGCAAAATTAATGATCGTTCGTAAGTTGGAAACTATCAAATCAATTGGTACTTTTATTCGTACAGACGATGGATTTAAAGTAACTGCACCAGAAGGATTCGTAGCAGTTGATAGATTAAAAGGTAATGCAGTTAAATTAATTGATAGACTAGAGTTTTCTCAGGCAAACTTTAATGCAACAAAAAATTGGAGTAAATAATGGGTTACGATATTAGTAAGATTCTTGCTGAATATGAAGATGATGATTTTGGTTTTTCCGCAGTATCAGAAGCAGACTATAACGCCGTCATAACTGAAAAAGCAGATACAGTCGAGGAATATGCGGCAAGACTAAAAGAGATTGAGAAACTAGTATTGCCGTTTTTTACTAAACTACTTAAAACATCAGATAAAGAATATATCTATTGGCCAAACAGAAAAGAGTTAGTTGAAAAACAAATACAAAAAATACTCACACTAACGAGGGGATAATGGCATACTCCGACAAAGTATTAGATCACTATGAGAATCCAAGAAATGTTGGCGTATTTGCGAAAGAAATAAAACGAGTTGGCACAGGTATGGTAGGTGCACCTGCGTGTGGTGATGTCATGAGACTACAAATCAAAGTAAGTGACGATGGAATTATTGAAGATGCAAAGTTTAAAACATACGGTTGTGGTTCAGCAATAGCATCATCCTCATTAGTAACCGAATGGGTCAAAGGTAAGACACTTGATGAAGCAGCACTTATAATGAATACACAAATAGCAGAAGAATTGGCTTTACCTCCTGTTAAGATACATTGTTCTATTCTAGCCGAAGATGCAATCAAAGCAGCAATAAAGGATTATAAGGAAAAATATATCCAATGATTACAATCACAACAGA
>Ga0209770_10001016_pt1 | contig 14731 bp, 12 predicted proteins | sample LauGreSu1BDMLBDD_2_FD_187572 | JGI IMG/M metagenome (GOLD analysis project Ga0209770, IMG submission 187572) | Freshwater lake microbial communities from Lake Michigan, USA - Su13.BD.MLB.DD (SPAdes) (version 2) | ecosystem: Environmental > Aquatic > Freshwater > Lake | place: Lake Michigan, USA...
AATGAATTTGGAAAAGAATATATGATTGCGGTAGTCTCAAATACGAACTCATACCATGAGTTATTTTTGAAAACAAAAAACCCCTGAATTTCTTCAGGGGTTTTCTATATTTATTTAATTTGTACTATTGATCAAAGAGGCTCTTGCCAGCCTTAAGACCGCCAACCTTGTTCTTAGAAGGATTGGTGAGTTCAGACTTGTGATCAAATGGGTGCTTACCAGTCTCAGTACCAACTGTATCGGTTACTCTGGCATCGGCCTTACCACTGTTCTTTTTGATGTTACCAGCGGCATCCATTCCCTTAGTGAGTTTGTGACCAGCGGCATCAGGAAGCTTTTGGATATCAGTGGTCTCATAGAAACCCTCATTGTCTTCATCCTCATCGTCGCCCATATCGTCACTATCAACTCCGAGGTCTTCGAGGTCGGTATCGCTATCACTCATATCTTCATCGTCATCACCAACAACATCCTTGAGAACATCAAGAAGTTTCTTGGCAAGATCTTTATCAAGAGTGATTGTTACCTCATCTCCACCGAGATCGCTATCGCTGTCGGTATCGAAATCGAGGCTATCAGAATCACCAGCAGAACCTTCTGGTCCCATGCCGATTCCGGTGTTAATGTCTAGTTCGTCATTTTTCATGACATCTTCGTAAAGTCTATCGAATATACTCATAAAACTATTTATATCTTCTTTTACAATTTTTTTGGATTTTTGTGAAAATTTTTTGTTTTTCTTAGCTTTATTTAAACCTTTTACATTTTGAGGTCCAGTTTTTTTAAGAGTGCTTGGCTCTTTTACAACTTCGCTTGATTTGGGAAAAGTATCTTTTGGCATTTTGGCCTTGACTTTTGCCGCTTCTGTTATAACGGATTCATTTAGGTTTTTAGCCGCTCTAACTCTTTGCATCTCACGGTAAATGTCGCCGATGTCTGTAATTGATTTTGCTCTGTTCATATGTTCTCTATTATTTATGCTTTGTTGGTGTAAATAATTTAAATGTTATCGAAAAAAGGACCGAAAGAAAAGTTTTATTTGGGGAATACTAATCTACCAACCGCACAAACAGAGTATGACTATACTCCCGCAATGATAAAAGAGATTGCGAAATGTAGAAAAAATATTATACACTTTGCAAGCAATTATTTCTTTATCATCAACGTGGACGACGGTAGACAAAAAATAAAACTACACACATTCCAAAAAAGAATATTAAAGGGACTGATGGAGAATAGATTTAATATTTTATTGGCAAGTCGTCAAATAGGAAAAGCATTAGCACTAGATACTCCAATTAAAACCCCAAATGGTTGGACTACAATGGGTGAGTTAAAAGATGGTGATAAGGTATTTGGTTTGGATGGAAATCCTTGTAATGTTGTTAAGGCGCATGATGTTTTATATGATAGAAAATGTTATGAAATTGAATTTGAAAACGGGGAAATAATTATAGCTGATGCGGACCATCGTTGGTTTACTCAGAATTTGAAAGAAAGAAAAAGAAAATTAGAAGGAAGTGTTAAAACAACCGAAGATATATTTAAAACATTATATAGAAATAAAAATGAACCCAATCATAGAATACCATCGTGCTTTTCTGGATTAAATTTTCAAGAAAATGAATTAAAGATACCACCATATGTATTGGGTTTGTGGTTGGGTGATGGGGCGAATGGAAGTTCCAGAATAACAGTTGGTGATAGAGATATAAATGAGACTTTAACACTTTTACAGGAATACGGTCAATATAAAGTAACTTGTAAAAAATGGAAACAGCGAGCATATAGTTTAAATCTGGGGATGTTGAGTGGTAGATATGGGATGAAAAAGGAAACATCCCTGAGTGAAGAATTAAGAAATATGAATCTTTTTTGCAACAAACATATACCACATGAATACATGTTTTCATCCAGAGAACAAAGATTGGATTTGTTAAAAGGTTTAATGGATTCCGATGGATATATCAATAAAGACGGGATAGGTATTTTCTATAATACGAATTTAAAACTAGCTATACAAGTTAAAGAATTGATAGAAAGTTTAGGATATAAAACAACTTACAAAACATTTATTCCAAAATTAAACGGAATAGATTGTAGCGAGTGTGCTGAAGTAATTTTTAAACCCAGAGAATTAGTGTGTAAACTTTCTTTTAAATCATCTAGAATTAAAATCAACAATACAAAAAAACCGGAATCAAATAAAAGAAATCAATGGCATTATATAAAAAACATTAAAGAAGTTGAATCCGTTCCAGTTCGTTGCATTACCGTGGATTCTGCGGATAGTTTGTTTTTGGCCGGAAAAACTTTAATAGCCACATCTAATACAACTTTGATGACAATATATGCACTATGGGTTGCATTGTTTGAGGAAGATCAAAGAATTTTAATTGTTGCAAACAAAGAACAGACCGCTAAAATGATTCTTAAGAGAATTAAAACAGCATTTGAAATGATGCCGAATTTTATTAAATCCGGTGCTGTTGAATATGGGCAAACCAATATATCACTTTCCAATGGATCTAGTATAGGTATTTCAACTACAAGTAGTGATGCTGGTCGTGGTGAGTCTGTTAACTGCTTGGTATTAGACGAGTTAGCGTTTTTGGATTCTGGACTTTTAGAGAGTTTTTGGCGTTCAGTTTACCCAATTATTTCATCCGCTAAAACCTCTAAGATTCTTGCGGCATCTACACCAAATGGTATTGGTAATTTATTCCATACTCTTTGGGAGGGTTCTCAGAAAAAAGGAGATGAGTGGAATGGTTGGAATGGGGAAAGAGTGGATTGGTGGGAAGTTCCAAAAAGAGATGAGAAGTGGAAAGATGAAACCATAAGAACACTTGGATCAAGAGATGCATTTGCCCAAGAATATGAGAATGCATTTTTAGCTGCTGGTGAAATTCCAATTGATCAGGACGTATATAGAATGCTAGAATCCAGTTGTAAAGATCCTGAGTTTATTTTTGACGATGGTCAATACATTGTATGGGATGAACCGAATGAGAAAAAATTCTATGCAGTCGGTGTTGACGTTGGAGAGGGTCTTAATCAGAATGCATCTGTTATTCAAATATTGAACATAACAGATTTAACAAATATCACACAAGATGCCGTGTACTATACAAAGAAGCAATCACCTTATAACTTTGCCCAGAAATTACACGACATTCTACAACAGTGGGGAAGACCTCCAGTACTAGTAGAAAGAAACGGTTGCGGTGGTCAAGTTATCGATTCTCTCAAGATGAATTATGGTTACGAGAATATCGTAACGTGGGGTACGAAGGGTGCAATATCAAATGATTTCAAAGTAAATGATAAATCGGGTATCATAAGTCACCAAAATTCAAAGATCGAGGCAATCACAAACATGAGATATTACATGAATGAGATGCGTGTGGTTAAACTGCGTGATACAAAAACTCTCCACGAATTAAAGGATTTTATAAGACACCCGAATGGTACATGGAGTGGAAGATCAGCAAATACATTGGACGATAGGGTTATGTCCCTAGTTTGGGCAATTGCTGTTCTGCAAAATGATATATGTAAAAAATATTTTGAAATTGTTTCGATGGATGATAATCAAAGACCCCTGAAGTTAAAACCAATCGATTATGGTATAACAGATATAACATTGCCGCAAAATATTTACATCAACGAAAAAGATGCACAGGCATTCATGCCCCTACCGTCAATATTTCCAGACCAACCAGATAGTAGTGATGAATTTTCCCATATTCCGGACTACGAAATACTAAAAAAAGATGGTTGGTCACTATTCAATAGCAATCTATTCTAAATATTAATATGTCAAATCTCTCAATTTATCAATCCGCTTTCAATAAACAAAGAAACGATAAGTTCATATTGGTTTTTGATTTGCCCAAAATATTAAAAACGCAGAAATCTACCTTTACAAGAGCGAATAACAAAGTAATACCGGATGCCGTTCAATGCTCAATATATGGTACGGTTATACCGACACTCGCCATTCCCGATGTAAAAGTTCCTTATGGTGGACAGGTTCCCAAGGTGTCGTCCTATACCAGACCCTCTTTTGAAAACATGACAATCAATTTTACAATAGATAATCTTTTCAATAATTATTGGAACATATATAGGTGGCTCAATTCCTTTAATGATGCTAAAAAAGGTTTATATAATTCACCGATACCGTCAAAAGGTTTCATGCCTGACTATCAAACCACAATTACGGTTTATGGTAGAGACGAATACAACAAAAATATAATGAAATTTAATTTCTATCATTGTTTTCCCGTTTCTTTGGGGGGAATTAGCTATTCCGATAGAAATGCTGGCGAGATGGAATCTTCTTTTCAGTATGCATATCACCAATACGAAGCAGAATTATTGCCAGGAGAATGATTTTTCAATAAATTGATAAAAAATCATTTCAAAAAAACATAAATAGTTTATATGGCAAGAACAATTCAATCACCAGGTGTCGAAATCCGTGAAATCGACCTTTCATTAAGACCCGTTACAATAGAGGGAACATCAGTATTTATCGCTGGTTATTCTAACCAAGGACCGATTGATGAGGTTCTACAACCCACTAGTATTTCCGAATTTGAACAAATCTACGGAACACCCACAAATGCAGCGGAGAGATACTTCTACCACACTGTTAGAAACGTAGTAAATTCTTCACCAGCCAGACTTCTCGTGACTCGTATCCCCTATGGTACAGGTAAAGGTGATGGGTTCGCATCTTGGCGCTACAGTGCTCTCGCTTATCCCGTCAAGGCACTTTCGGCCAATAATATAGGAACGAGCATTTCAACCGACCTATCAGCCGCACAGACATATTTCATCGGAAAACCGACACACGTTGAATTGAGTGCTGAAGAGTACCAAGACATTGCCCAAGGGAATATTAATTGGTCCAATAATCCATCGACTACCACTGGTTTCACAAGATCAACCCTTGGTGATTCATCCATAATTGTTATCAATAAATCACAAACTACCGTTAATAACAAATTCGAAGGTTACTATGTTGGTTTTGCAGATAATAACAATTTCAACCCCGCAACACCATTCGATTCGATACTTAATGTTAATGGCATACAATCATCATCTGACAGCATTTCAACATATACCACTATTCCAAAAGCTCGTTTAAATTTCACACTTTCCGCGACAAAATTTGGTGATGGTTCATCCGTTTCCGAAGTAATGGAAAATCTTTCAGAATTCGACCTCGCGGACAAATCTTTCCAAGACACCGCTTGTCTCGCGGTATTCAAACTACGTCAAAGCGTATTCACACCGGATACAATTTCGCTGGATTATGTGTTAAATGAGAGATATACGGGATCACTTGATTACCACAGACAAGTTGGCGATAAAAATGGTGGAGCACCAATGTCGTTCGACATTGCAAAAGCTGCCGATGATTCTGTCAATATAAACGTTTTGGTAAATCCGTATATCAGCAACCGATTTCAAAATACTTGGTTGAATGATGATGGTATTCCAACCAAAAAAGTTCGTTTTTTAACAAAATCATTACAGACACCATTCAATGGTTCTGGTTATGTTGATACAAACGAAACCTATGTAACAAGAGTCGGTGCGACCTCCGCGACGGTAGCATCCATTGCCAGCACATACGGATATGCTGATGCACTATTCCCATTGGGTGTATATAGTAATACCGTTACAGTCAATAAAACAATCGGGTCTTTACCACAAAAACTCGACCGCGCATTTGAACTTGTTGAAAGCTCCGATCTGTATCCAATCGATATTGCACTAGAAGCTGGTTTAGGAACAATTTTCGTCAATGCGGTTGAACAATCTGGTGTAACAACATCAGATACTCAATCGGCAGGAGAGTACGTGGAAAGCACACCGCTCAATGCACTATCCGCATTTTATACAACGAATTTAGAAAATTTGGATGCGGCTGGCTTGAGGGTTAGAGCCAACTATACCGCTATTTCTAACATTTTTGTAAATTACGCTGAAAAAGTTAGAAAAGATTTTTTAGTTGTTCTTGATCCTATCAGAAATATTTTTGTACAGGGTCAAAATAGCAAGGTTATTAATACTAAGAAACTCTGGTCACCTAATGCCGGAATAGATCCCAACCCTTCAGCCGCTGGATATAATACAACCAACTTTTCGCAACACATATATTGGCCGCTACGCCATCAATTTGCTACAACAAATTGCTCCTATGCCACCACATATGCAACATGGGCACAAGTATTGGATCCGCAGTCTAATAGGCAGATTTGGATACCTTTCTCCGGATTTGCATGTGCGGCAATGGCAAACACCGATTCAAACTTCCAACCGTGGTATGCACCAGCAGGATTTACCCGTGGTGTATTGGTTGGAGTAAACGATCTCGCCATTTATCCAAAACAAAAACAACGCGATCAACTATACAAAATATCACTCAATCCTGTTGCATTCTTCCCGAATGAAGGGTTCGTCATCTTCGGTCAAAAGACATTGTTGAAGAAACCATCAGCATTTGATCGTATCAATGTTCGACGCCTATTCCTCAACCTCGAAAGAGCCACGAAAGAGACATGTAAGTTCTTTGTATTTGAACCAAATACATTGTTCACAAGAACACAAGTTGTCAATGTTCTTAGTCCAATATTTGAAAATGCTAAAAACACCGAGGGTCTATATGACTATAGAATAGTTTGTTCTGAATTGAACAATACACCTGATGTCATAGATAATAATGAACTTAAAATTGATATCTACATTCAACCAGTTAGAGCCGCCGAATTCATATTGGTGAATTTCTATGCAACAAGAACCGGAACTAATTTTGACGAAATTATCGGAGCGTAATCATTAAATAATTAATATACTATGGCAGCTACAAAACAAACTATTCAAGACTTTTACAGAGTAGCATCTGCAAGAGATTTCACAAGAGACGTTCAATTCAGATTATTGAGCATATCCCCAAAAGGAACCACCGTTAAATTTGATGAAGATGATCTAGTTTATGCTAGAACAGCCGCTTTACCAGATAGAGCTATTTCAAATGTAACGACCAAATACATGGGATTGAACTTCAATTTACCAGGAATTGCAACTTATCCGCAATCAGAAGGTTATATTATAAATTTCTATGCTGATGCCAAGTCCACTCTTCGTCAAAAATTCGAACAATGGAGCAGAGACATTTTTGATGATACCGACAGCACTGGAAATTATCTAACACCGACTAGCAATTCAACTATTGATCTTATTCAATTGGATAATAACTTCGAGAAAGTAAACCAATACCAACTTGTAGGGGTTAGTATCAGAAACATCGGTGCAATTTCATACACTATGGCAGATGGAACTGGTCAAATTATGAATTTCCCAGTTACCTTGGCATATCATTATTGGAAAACCGTATCTAATAACTAATTTCACAACCATTCCCCCTAAATAATTAAAATGGGAAACGGTTTGAATAATCCTTTCAGTAATGCTATAGACAGCTTGTTGGGTAATATAGGGGGAGTTTTCACAGGAACAAACCCCCTAACACAACCACAAGTTGGTAAATTATTTGGTTTTAATATACAGGGAAAACCCCTAATATCGACAAGAGATTATTTCTTAACACAACTTGAGTCTTGGCTAACTGCAATACCACTACAATCTCAGTGGATAGTACTAATACAATCATTCCCAGCATGTATTAACACGGATATATTACAAGGTCTGGAAAGAACAGGTGGAGACTACAATAACAATGATATAAACATGGCCAAGGGACTTTTAACATCTTATCCCTTCCAGAAGGTAAGCGGGTGTTTGTTTTCCCAATCTGTTGTAATTCCAGGAGAAAAGATGAATTACAAACAGACATCTATTTCAAACCAGAGGGGATTTCTCCCAGGTATAGTTAGCAATGGTAGAGAGTCATCCAGTGCACTTACTATTGATTTTCTAGAAACAAATACATCATTTACTGATTTTGTAATTAGACCTTGGGTGATCGCTGGTGAACACTTTGGTTTTGCGGCCAGGGAAAATGACAGCGTTTATCGTAAAGACCATAGGAACGTGAAAACAACCATATACGTTATGGAATACACGAGAACATATCAGCATGTATCCATGATACCTCGAAAGGTCTGGACGTTTTTTAATTGTGCACCAACATCAGTTTCACCGAGAACTTTGAATTATAATGAACCAAATACAGCGCCTGTCATGTCAACATCTTGGACATATACGGATTATGCTATAGCCAATTCACTATATTTACCTCTACCGAATATAATAGATAAAATCTCATCGGCATTTAAAGGCGATTTCCCAAAAATAAGCCCATTACAAAATAAAAATTTCAGTAATATACCACTAACAGGATTTCTATAATGGATTATTATATTAGTTCATATTTACCAAGTTTAAAAAAAAACATAGAAATCAATAAAATATCATTTGGTGATTTTTTTCAATTGAATTTATATATTCAAAACGGTGATAACGAGAGAATATCATCTGTATTTGATTTAATATGCCACGAATCAATAGGATATGGTGATAATATTACCAACTTGGATAAATTTTATACCTTAGTTAATTTATACATTTTTCATATACATTCTATATTGAAGATATCAGCCAAGACGGAAAGTGGAGAATCTAGCATATATGAAATATTTTTAAAAATAATTCTCGATAATTGTAAAAAATACGAAATTGGTAATTTTAAAATACCTCAAAAAATGTATTATATTGATTCCGATGAAATTTTAAATGAAACTGGGAAAAAAATCGAAGATATAGAAAAACACATTTATTCTAATAAAATTCAAATGTACGATGTTCCTGATTTTTTAAAAGGCATCCCCACAGTTTATTTTAATTGTTTTGATAATAGTTTGTTTCACTTTTGTAAGTTATTATATAAAACAAACATAAAAAATTTATATAATAAAATAAAAACATTGAAAAAAAATTACAATTTTACATTGTCGGAAATATATGATATGAGTCCCAAAGAATTGGAAATATTTTTGGAAACTAAATAATTATAAATGAACAACAAATCTCCGGAAAAAATGTTTGCCATAAAGGATTCAAAAAATAAAGAATCGGATAAAACCTCGGAAAATATCAAAATTGACGACGATAAAAACATTTCGGAGAACGAAAAGGATTCCGATAATGGTAACAATACAGAGTCTGATGAATTTTCAATGGAGAGTTTCAAAAATCAACTCAAAAAAGATAACATTAGTATCGATGAAAAAACGATAAACAATTACTATAACGAAATATCCAATAACAAGAAATACATAAACGAATATAATACAACAATTCAAAATCTAGAATCTTTAAAAAAAGATCAAGAATCAAAAAACGAAGAGAAGGGAACATCGTTGGGATCTAATGAAATTTCAAAACAAATATCAGCAATAGAAGAAAAATTGGCCAATTTCAATGTCGAAAAAAGACAAAAAGAAGATCAAATTAAGAGTATAATAAATGATATTTACAAAGAAGATACTAAAACGGAAAATATTGAAAATGTATCTAAAATAGATAATATTAACACGACTAACAATAGATTCGAATCTAAGACTAAACTTTTAAATCTCACATTAAATCCAGCGAAGGAAAAATCACTCGATAGGAATGAAGATGACAATACACCATCTACACCAGAAAGTAAATCCTTTTTGGGGGAAGATGACAATACACCATCTACACCAGAAAGTAAATCCTTTTTGGGGGAAGATAACAATACACCATCTACACCAGAAAGTAAATCCTTTTTGGGGGAAGATGAAGAAAGCGATAAAACTTCTTTTGATTCTTTAAGGAAGGAAGAAGAAACACTGGAAACCGATAAAGAGAAAAAAACAGAAAACAGCGGCTCATCTATGGATGGTTTGTTTAAGAAATTGTCTGATGATATGTCTAGGGGATTTGAAAGTGTTCTGTCCGCAATAGGATCGGTTACGAAATCCAAGGGAGAAGAGACTCCGACAAAAAAGGGGGAAATGGCACAACAGCCCCCAAAACAAGCAGCATACGACGATAAACCGAAACAGAGACAACAGAATTACATAGATGATTACCGCAAAAGTCTCAGATCAAATGCTCCGTTGGATGGAATGGTCGGTATTAAAGGTTTAGAGTTGAAAGTTAACAACATCGGATCGTATATCTAAATAATTTAAGTGAAAAACTTGTTTAAATTCGAAAATGCCACGAACGCTAAAGCCGGGCATGGTGCACCAAGACTTGCTCCATCTGGTGGTAATAGCATAATCGAAAGCTTGTCACGCAATTTCTTAAAGATGGATTCTGTATCTTCAAATGTTGATGGTTTAATAGATGTTATTAATAATTTTCATTGGACATCGTCGCAACCAAGTAGCAGACAAGATATACCATCGATAATGTTGAAGGAGAAGAGATTAAAACAAAATTCGCTGGTCGCTCAATTGGCATATTATGGAATGATCGCAAGCGAAGAGGGTGGAGCTGTTACAGGTAGATTATCTAATCTTTTATCCAATTCAAAATTATCTTCCGGTCCAATGGGTCAAGTTTTGAGCGGGTTTTTGGGAAAGGCTGTTTCTGGATTCGGTCAAACCATATCTGGTGCTTTGTCTAATTTCGGAAACGGTATCGGTGGTGGTATACTCCAAGTATTAACAGGCAAAAGCCCAGCATCGCTTTTGAGTAGTATAACAGGAGAATCGGCATCTAGTGATGTTTTATCACCATACGAGGGTCTTTATATCACAGAACCCACAAAATTCGTTTATAGGATGCCATATTTCGAAGATGCAGCAGCGGTGGTTAGTAATGCATTTGGTACAGATGACAAGGCATTGAGCAATAATATGGGTTTGGGTAGACTTGTGTCAGAGGGAGCCAAATTAGCCGAAAGTTTATCAAATACAATGGCAAGTTCAATGTATATATCTGAACCTGGTATGTATATAGAAAAACCGCAATTTTACTCATTTGCTGCATCAGGTGATACGGTTTCATTTAGTTTTCCCCTAATAAACACGGGTTGGGCCACATTCGAAGATGTTCAGAGGAATTGGCAATTGATATACATGTTAGTGTATCAAAATAGACCGAATAGAAAAACGAGAGTTTTAATAGACCCTCCTTGTTTATACGAAGTGATGATACCAGGCATTAAGTATATGCCATATGCATTCGTGAATAGTTTAAATGTCCAATTTGTTGGATCCAGAAGGAGCTATGTCATCAATGTTCCAAATTCTGGTGGCGGTTCCACTAAAATACAAACTATAATTCCCGATGCATATATGGTGACGATTCAACTCAAGGGTCTTGTCGCCGAAACCCAAAACTTCCTTTATCACATGTTATATGAAAAACAAAATAAGGTGAATGTCATAGAAAGTGTTTCAAATATAATAGGTGAAAATTTCATAAAAGGATATCAGAGAGAATCATCAAACGCTGAATTAAATGGGATGAATCAAAAAGTAAACAAAAAAACACAGAATTCATAATGATAACTTCATATACAGACGGATTATCTTCGATGGGCGATTATCAAAAAGACATTTTTTCTCTTCCTAAATTGAGCGAGTTTCAATATGAGAATTTTTTTAAAATGTATCTTACGGAAGATAATCAATATTTTTATAATTTAGCATCTTTCACAGTATACATATTGGATGAACTGGACACCTCCACATATTATACCATATCTATGGATAGATCAATGCCATGGACAGCCATTAGTTACAATGAATATAGAACCATGGACTTGTGGTGGTTAATTATGGTAGTAAATAAAATATATAATCCCATGGAATTTCCAATAGCTGGTTCGAAATTAAAAATATTATATCCAGAATATGTGAGATCCGTGTTGACACGATTGAAAAATGAACTCTAATAGCGTATTATCTAATTTTACGGGAGGAGGTGGTGTTAAGGGGGGCACTTCCAATACCATCAAAATAGGCGACAATCAATATAAATTTGATATATTCCTATGGAATGGTGAAACGAAGACTGGTATAACATATACATCTATAGAGGAATTGAAAATAGTTGATGATTTGAGGTATTTTTTCTCATATGGATACATGACATTTAATGATAATAATGATTTTTTAGAAAGTTTCGATGGTGTTGGGGATGGTAAGAAAATAATACCATATACATTCAGAGGAGATGGTAGAGATTATATTCAAATAGAAATAATGCCACAAATACATCAAAACGATGATAACATGTTAGAATCTTCGGAAAAGGAAAAACAAGAATTTTGTTTAAAATATACATTTTCTGTATATAAAATAGAAGAGGAGATGATGGAAGAGAGAGGTGTTAAATTTAAAAAATTATATTTTTGGGATACTGACTATCAATTTCTAAACGAAATAAATTCCAATTTCAGCACATCGGAGGTTACACTATCACAAGAAAGTTCTATACCACAAAATATCAAAGGTGGTAGCACAACAGCATCAACCACACAAGAAAATAAAAAAGTAAAAAATACCGACGATTTTAAAAGATATACGGGTGACTCCATAAAAGCATTACTGAAAAAATGCTTAAGTGAAAAAACAATGATCGGATTTAAGGCTTCGAAGGAATGGGATAAAGGCGGTGCTCTACTGGAATATAGTACAAATGGTGGAAATAAGGCCATAGATGACCTCCAGTATTTGATGCAATATCACGTTAGCGATAAAGCACATGATCACGTTCCCTGCATATTGAAAAAAACAAGATATACCGATGAATATACCTTAATACCAATAACAACCTATTTGAAAAATTCATTTTACTCTTCAGGTGGAAGCACAGGTGGTCTAACGTCCGGAATAGCGGGAATGATGGGCGGCGCTCGTAGTTTATCAGAAGACTTTTTTATCGGTAAACTAGATACGGGTGGAGATGCTATGGGCAATGTATTCAGTAACAGCTCTAAAGCGTCTCAAAATTCTTTTAATGCTATAAATTACAACATCATAGAAAATTATTCATTTTTAAAACCAGATGTCGATATAATACAAAAAGATGTATCGACCCATTTTGTTCATTCATACGATCCGGATGGTTTTTTCACATGTTCCATAAAATCGAATAATTTCAAAAATGCAAAAAAGGCCGTATTTAATAACAGTGTTAAAAGTATGTCGGACTCACCGAATGGTGGAACACATGACATATTACCTTCGAATCAATTGAGGGAAGAAAACATGAACGTCCAACACGTATATTCATCCGGCTTAGGCTTGGGTCAAGATTTTCAAAAATTAAATTTTGGTAGAAATAAATCATTATTAGCATCTATTTTTAAAAATACGGCGATATATTTTCGAGCTAGGGGTTTGACAAGAAGAAAATCCGGTACATTTTTTACGGTAAATCGATTGGACAATCAAACAAAAAATGATCACGATAAAGCTATTCTTGGTAAATATTTTACAACATTGGTTATACATGAATTCAAAAAAGGAATGTATTATAACCACATATATGGTGTAAAATCAACAACGAATGAAAAACAAAAGTTTGCAGAAATGTTATGAACAGTATAGATGGTAATATATTATATCAGGCAATAGACCCACTAACTAAAAGTGTGTCTCCCGAATTTTATAAACAATTTGAAAGCGTTGGTGAAGAAACATTGAATCTTTTTATAGAATTGAAGAGCGTGATGACTTCTAATTTTACAAAAAGAACGGAAAATGTTGCTAATTTTCTTAAAAAATTAGACGGACAATTACCGAATTTATCCACACCCATGCAAAGTTGGTTTAAAAAATTTTACAAAAACAGAATATCCGATGACATCAAATCAACACTACTATCCGGTGGCCCATTGAAGTCATTGGATAAAAATTACGCATTTGATACGATGAATAGATTGGTAGATGCACTTAATTGGTTCACACCAAATACGGTTCCACCATGTGATAGTTTAAACCAAAAAGTACCATCTGGTATTGGCAATATACCCAAAAATGTTAATAGTGCTGATCTCGCCATGTATGTTTCCAAAATGACTAAAATTAAAATATGTAAAGATAGATCTTTAGGTGCGGTAATACCTAAAATCGCAACACCTAATGGAGCGCATGGTCAACCGCTTGTTGGTGATTATGAACACCCTAAAAGAATGGGTAAAATAGCATCGGAATACATGGGCAAGATACAGAAATTACTTGGTGATAACTCGAAATTTGTCATGGATAATTTCAAATATAAGCCAGCGGCCAATAACGTACAAACGGGTGCTCCAAATATAAAAATACCAACAAAAATTGGTGACAAAGTTGTTAATGGCACATTATACGGACCAACTACAAAGAGTTTAATAGCGGGAAATCCTTTTCTTCCTAAGAAGAGATCTTGACGAATTCGGTATCAACTATATCTCCACTATCTTTCAACATTTTAAATATTTCATCTCTAGTCATTCTCAAACCCTTCGGTGATTGATCGTCATCGATTTCCAAATGTCTCTTGCTTTCAATTTCCATTTCCTTTATGTCTTTACTCGCTTTTGTTTTAATTTTTGCTATTTGAATATCTTTTAAAATATTCATAGTGGTAGAAACGCCCTTGAATATTTCGGCTAATGCGCCAACCTCATCGGACTGTGGATTCATCATCACAGTCTGTTTAATCTCATTAATCGCATCTATACCACATTCCACTAATTCTTTCGAGCTTCTTAAAATGAACG
>Ga0209770_10001017_pt1 | contig 14717 bp, 13 predicted proteins | sample LauGreSu1BDMLBDD_2_FD_187572 | JGI IMG/M metagenome (GOLD analysis project Ga0209770, IMG submission 187572) | Freshwater lake microbial communities from Lake Michigan, USA - Su13.BD.MLB.DD (SPAdes) (version 2) | ecosystem: Environmental > Aquatic > Freshwater > Lake | place: Lake Michigan, USA...
GGGGGCGGGCTTCTCGCTGGGCAGCGGAGCGATCGAACCGCGTCGGCCGTGGAAGGCTTGGGCGATCCTGGGTCTGCTCGTGGCCGTTGCCGTCGTCGTGACGGGCATCGTGCTCATGCGCGACCGTGCATCGAACGAACAGGGGCCGGGTGGTCCGCCTCCGTCGACGGTCACCCCGCCGGCAACGCCGAAGGGTGCACCCGCGTCCACGCCAGCGTTATCCCAAGCAAAGCCTGCGCTTCCGGCGGCAGCCGCCGGGGATCCTCGCAAGGCGGGCCTGAATTATCTGGTGGTGATGACCGGGCCGACCGCGGCGTCGGCTGAACTCACGACCTACCTGCGCAGCAAGGGGCTTGATGCGTGGCAGGTTTCCGGCAATAATGCCGGACTCTCCAAAGTGATCGTCCTGCCCGCGTCCACGACCGGGTCGGACCAAGCCGCGGAGACGCTGAAGAACGAGGTCAAGGCCGTTGGTCGCCTGTGGAAGGCAGCCAAGGCGGGCAACCCGGACTTGAGCGACTGCTACTACGAGAAGTACAAGGGCTGAGTCCCGCGCACGAACGACTGAAGGAACACGACCATGAGCATCCACCCGAGCCTCAAGACCAAGTCCGGCGCCCTCGCGCAGCACCGCAACGTGCTCACGCGCACCGAGCGCATCGCCAAGCTCAGCGCCGAAGAGCGCTTCAGCATGGAGAAGAACAGCGCGCTCGGCCTGGTCAAGGTGCGCAGCATCAAGGCCGCCGCCGGCAAGAAGAAGGCCAAGGAAGGCGAAGCAGCAGCCGCCGATCCGAAGGCCAAGGGCGGCGCCAAGGCCGCAGCTCCGGCCGCCAAGAAGAAGTGAGCCTCGGCTCCCATCGCTAGACTCCTCGCGCCCCCGGCATCCACCGGGGGTGCTTCATTTCGGAGACCCCATGAGCCACCCACTCGAACACCTGATCTCTGATCGCGCCCGAGGCATGCAGCCCAGCGGCATCCGTCGCATCCTCGAGTCGGGGCTCAAGCTCCAGAACCCGATCAACCTGAGCATCGGCCAGCCCGACTTCCCGGTGCCCGAGCCGATGAAGCAGGCGGCGATCGATGCCATCCGCAACGACCGCAACGGCTACTCGCTGACCGTCGGCGTGCCGGAACTCCTTGAGGCTGCATGGGCGCACGTGGGCCGGGACATCGGTTGGCACAACGATGGCTCGCTGGGCCTCTTCATCAACTCGGGCACGAGCGGCGCGCTGCTCCTGGTGGCGATGGCCTTGCTCGACCCGGGCGATGAGTTCGTGATGCCCGATCCCTTCTTCCTGCACTACCCGCAGCTGTGCCACATGACCAACAGCGTGCCGGTGTACTGCGATACGTACCCCGACTTCCGCATGACGGCCGACCGCATCGAGCGGTGCATCACGCCGCGGTCGAAGGCCGTGCTCATCTGCAGCCCGAGCAATCCATGCGGCACCGTGCTCACCGAGGCCGAGCTGCGTGACATCGTCGACCTCTGCAAGGGCCGCAACCTGCAGCTCGTGAGCGACGAGATCTACGACGAGTTCGTCTTCGGCATGCCTGAAGCGCCGAGCCCGGCGCGGTTCTCGAAGGACGTGCTTGTGATCCGGGGCTTCGGCAAGACCTACGGCTGCACCGGCTGGCGGCTGGGCTACTCGGCCGGGCCGATCCACCTGATCCAGCAGATGACCAAGCTGCAGCAGTACACGTACGTCTGCGCACCCACGCCGCTGCAGGTGGCTGCTGCGCACGCCTACCGCTGCGACCTCTCGGGTGCGCTGCTGGCGTATGAGCGTCGCCGCGACATGGTGCTCAAGGCGTTCGATGGCGTCGTCGACCTGCCCAAGCCCGAGGGTGCGTTCTACGCGTTCGTGCCCGTGCCGGAACGGCTCGGCATGACTGGCACGCAGTTCTGCGAGAAGGCGCTCGAGCGGCGCGTGCTCGTGGTGCCTGGTGGCGTCTTCAGCGCACGCGACACGCACTTCCGCATCTCGTATGCGGTGAACGATGCCCAGCTCGCCGAAGGCCTGCAGATCCTGCGTGAGCTGATGCTGGGCAACTGATCGAGCGCGCGCTGCCGTGCGCACGGTGGCCAGCCGCACGAAGCACCCATGAACGACGACGCCCCGGCACGAGGCCGGGGCGTTGCCGTTGGTTGGACTGTCGTTCGAAGGCCCGATTGATCGGGCGATCGATCAGTTCTTCTTCGGGGGCTCGACGCCCGCCGCGCTGCTGCTCGACTGGAGCTTGCGGTTGGCGTTGAAGGCATCGTCAGGCGCCTGGACCTGGGCCGCAGGCGGCTTGCGCTTCTGGTCTTCGCGGACTGCGGTGCTCGACGATCCGCCGCCGCCGCACGCGGTCAGCATGGATGCGCCGAGGATGCTGCACAGGATGAGGGTCTTCTTCATCGGTGGACTCCTTGGTTGGGTGGAAGGATAGCAGAAAGACGACGCGGAGTCAGCGCTGGTTCACGCCAAGGGTCGCCGGAAGATCGCTCGGCGACAACCACCTCCACTGGGTGTGGAAGGTGTCGTCGTTGTCGGCCACGCCGATGTTGATGCCACTGACTCCCTTGAGGAGCTCGGGGGAGATCGTGCACCGTGCCGACCAGCCATCGGTCGAGGGCACGCGCTCGAACGTCGGTCCATTGGGCGCACCGAGCACCGAGGCGGTCGAGGGTTCCCAGGTCCACGACGCCGGTTCGCCAAGGCCGTGCAGGCGGATGGCCAGGGCATCAACCAGGGGATTCGTGGCCCGGTCGCGGCGCTTGGCGGCTGCGGGGAACGACTCGGCCACGCGGTCGTCGGGGACCCGCACCGTCAGGACGAGTGACTCGCCCACACGCTCGGCCATGATGGTCGGTGGCGCGTCGTCAGTGGCGTACGGGGTCCACTCCCACTCCTCGAGCGGCATGGGAACGAGGGCGGGCAGCGTGCGCGCAATCGGCAGCCTGCGGCGCACCGCGACCGGCACGGTGCGACCCTTCGAGTCGGTGAACGAGAGCGCCACGACCGCTTCGGGGGCGCGCAGCGGATCCTTGAGCGCTGGGCAATCGACGGTCAGGGGGATCGTGGCCTTGGCGCGGGGCGCGATGGCGATCGGCGTCACCGGGTCGATCGTGATCGGCGTGTCGAGGTCGGTCACTGCCGGGTTGTGCGTGTCGCGAGGCGTGCGGCTGACCGCGGGCTCGCCGGGCACGATCCACTCCTCGCCGCTGCCATCGCGCAAGTACACCAGAGCGGTGATCGGTTGATCCATCGGATTGCTGATCGTGACCGACAGCGGTGCATCGCGCAGGCCGTTCGCGCCAGGCTCGGGCAGCGATCCCGAGATCACGACGGTCTTCTCGTCACGCTTGAGCTTGAAGGCGCGCTCTTGGTCCTCGGCCACGATGAAATCGCCCGGCAGCGTGGCGCCGGCGAACTGGTGCCAGACCTCGGCCGCACCGTCCTTGAGGTCGAGCATCGAGATGTGCTGGAGCTGGCCCGTGAGCGGGTGCTGGTCGATCGCGCCGCCGCAGGTCCCGAGGATGTGGTACTGCACCCCGTCGCGGTCAGGATCCCGCTGCATGCTGTGGAAGTGGCCCGCGATCACGGCGACCGTTCCCGCCGGGGCAAGCAGCGGGTGCACGCGTTCGTCCCATCCGACCTCGCGATAGCGCCAGAGCGGGCGGTGCATGAGCAGGATCGATGGCACGCCACGCGCCTTCGCCCGCTCGAGTTGCCCCTTCAGCCAGGTGAACTGCTCGTCGCCGAGCTGGATCGAACGGTCGTCGAGGTTCTCGTCGGAGTAGACGATGATCGCGGTCAGCCGATCAAGATCAACCGCGTACCACAGTGGGCCGACTTCACGGCGGTAGAGCTCGGCAAAGCGGCGGTCGCCCGGATCGCGCGTGCCGGCAATGACGTCGTGGTTGCCGGCGGTCGGGTACCACGGCATGTCGAGTGCCTTCACGCGCTTGAGGTAGGCGTTCATCTGCGACTGCCACACTTCGGGGCGGCGCGTGTACCCCTGGATCAGGTCGCCGACGCAGAAGACCGCGTCGGGCTTCAGGCGATTGAGGTCCTCGACGGCGGCGTCGAGGTAGGGCAGGCCCCAGTCGCGACCGGTCGTTCGATCGGGCAGGATCGCAATGCGCAGATCGCGCTTGGGTGCCGGTGACTGCACGACCTGGCCCTCGCGTGCGCCGCCATCGGGGGCATCGGTGAAGGGCGGGACGACGACCAGTGCAAAGAGGAGCGCAAGCATGGGTGGATGATCCATGTGGGGTGGCGTGTCGGCAACTCGGTGCGCCAACGAAAAACTCCGCTGACCCAACGGATCGGGTCAGCGGAGCGGAGGGGAGAAAGATGCTTGGTTGGGCAGCTCACGTCCTTGCTGCACCGTGTTATTCGTCAGCACCCCCCATGAACCTTCAATTTTGCTTGATCGCGATTCCGTGTTCGGTCAGCTCGTGGCGATGGCACCCGCGATCGAGCGCAGCGGCACGGGGCGCCGCGTGGCCAGGTCCACCAGCGCCCACGCCGTAAGTGCGGTCAGCACAACCTGTTCCGGCGCGCGCCAGATCGCCGTACGCCGCCAAGCTCGCGCGCCATCGACACGCTCGATCCAGGTGGCGGCATGCAGGTGGTCGCCCGCGAAACACTCCGCGCGGTAGTCGAGTTCATGTCGGGCCACGAACCACATGCGGCCCGCGTCAAGCATCGCCGGTCGTCCATGCCCGAGTTCCTGGGCGTGCAGCGCAGCGAGTTCATCGATCCACCGCACGTACTCCACATTGTTCACGTGCGCGACGCCCGAACTCAGTCGCACGCCATCCACGGTGGCTCGTGCCGTGCAGGCTCCGGCCGGGAGAACGAGTCGGCTCGGGCGCGGCAGCGCTTGGTCGATGATCCACTCCATCAGCCGGTCGGTCCTTGCGAATCCAGGCTCCGCAGGTACCGCCACGAATAGATGCCGGTGTCGTGGCCATCGTTGAAGCGGATGCGCAGCGCGTAGTTGCCCACGAGCTCGATCGACTCCGCACGGATCGGTGCATAGAAGGTTCTCGATGGCAGCACGGTGAGCGGGTTGGACGCCATCTCTTCGCGCAATTGGCGTTGGTCGGCGCTTGGCGACATGCGTCGCAGGAGGGCGATCGGCAACCTGCTCGCGTGGCCGTCGTCCCAGGTGATCGAGAGCGCCTCGTCGCGGATCAGGTCCAGGTGAACGGGTCGAGGATCCATCGCCGTCATGGCACGGATGCCTGATCCATCGCGCCTGCCTGCTCGGCCACCAGGGCCGCGCAGCGGCGGCGCAGGTCGTTAGCCGGCGAGGTGCCGGCCGGCCACAGGCCCTTGTCTTTCCACTCGCCCTTGAGCCAGCCAGCGCGCAGCGTGGCGAGGTTCGCGGGATCCCACAACGCCTTGGTGGTGCCGTCGGGGCCGGGCAGGAGGGGCATGGCATCGAAGGCGGTCAGCATGGCCTTGAGTTCGGGATCGGCGACATCTTCTGCACGAACCAGCTCGGCGTGCTCACCGGACTTGGGCTTGGGGTACGCCGGGTGCTCCATGATCTGGCGCCACATCGCGCGAAGGGACTTGTGGTGATCGATGCACAGGCCGCTGAAGAGCGGCGCGATGAAGCTGCGCATGTTCGAATCCTTCGAGAGCGGCGCGGCCACTGCGAAGGGATCGATGCCGTCGATCGTCTCGGTCACGAACCGGCCGATGAAGCGGCGCGTGGCCGGCAGGCGCCGAAGCTCGTACTGCTCCGGACCTTCGATGCGACCAGAGTAGCCACGGGGCAGCTGCCAGAGTGCTTGCGCCTCGTCGCTGATGCAGAACTCGATGAAGCGGCGTGAGAGTTCGGGGTTCGGCGCCCCGCGCAGCATGGCGACGGGGTCGGCATCGATCGCGGTCTCGCCGACCGGATCGACGAAGGCCAGGCGACCATCGGGCTCCTTGCCGGCGAGGCGAGCGTCGTCGATCAGCGCCTGGGCCTCGAAGCGACCGTAGAAGTCGATGCAGACGCCCACGGCGGCTTCGCCATCGGCCACATCGACCGGGATGCGGCTGCTCGACGCGGCGATGGTGCGGGCGTTGGCCGCCGCGCGTCGCAGGATCCGCCAGCCATCCTGCCAGCCACACCGACGCAGGATCGTTTCGAACGCCGTGGCCACCGAACCCGACTGTGCGGGATTGACCATCGCGACCCAGCCGGCCAGGCGCGGATCGGCCAGGTCCTGCCATCGAGCAGGAGCCGGTACGCCGAGCGGCTCGAGCAGCCGCCCGTTGTAGACCATGCCGAAGCTCGACAGCGCAGCGCCGTACCAGGCGCCATCCGGCGCATAGAGCCGGTTGCCGGCGATGTCGTTGTCGCCGTAGGCCATGTTGAGGAAGCCTTCGGGAAGCACCACGGGTTCGAGCACGGTCGCCGAGCGCTGCTCGCCATCCACGGTCACGCTGATGGGCTTCGACAGGAGATCGAACTCGTAGCTGCCGCCGCCGAACAGGAGGTCGGCATCGCCGCCCACAGGCTTGCCCGCGAGCAAGTCGCTCTCGACGCTGGCCACCAGCATGCGGCGGATCTCGCTCGTGCCGCCGGGCGTGCTCCACACGACGGCAGCCGGCGTTCCATGCACGCGTTCGTGCCAGCGCGCGAACGCTCGGCCGAACTCGTGGCGGATCTGCTCGTTGTGCGGCGTGATGACCACGATGCTCGGCACGCCCTTGGCCACGCCGGGTGCGCTGCGCCGAAGCGCCAGCGGCAACGACACCAGCACCACGATGAAGACGCCGATCAGGAGCCGTGGGAGATTCATGCGCGAAGCCCTTCCGACAGTTCGCGGTGGGTGGCCTCGGCGGCGCGACGGATCGAACCCGCCCAGTCGGCATCGTCGGTCGCAAAGGGATAGATGATGCTGCGGCTGGCGGTGATGATGGCGCCGCGACCGTCAGCGTTGAAGCAGGGCTTGATGTCGGCGATGCCGCCGCCCTGCGCGCCATACCCGGGCACCAGGAACAGCGTGTGGGGCATGCGGCCGCGAAGACGCGCGGCATCGGCAGGCTTGGTGGCGCCAACGACCGCACCCAGCGAGCTGTAGCCGGAGCCGCCGATCGTGGCCTTGCCCGCATCGGCGACGAGGTCAGCCACGGCTTCGGCCACCGAGCGACCATCACCAAGCCGAAGTGACTGCAGGGCATCGCCGCCGGGGTTGCTGGTACGCACCAGCGCAAAGGCGCCGTGCTCATGCTTGACGAAAGGGGCCAGGCCATCTGCACCGAGGTAGGCGTTGACCGTGACCCAATCGGCGTGGGCTGCCTCGAAGGCTGCGGCGGCATAGTGTTCCGCGCTGATGCCGATGTCGCCGCGCTTGGCATCGAGGATCACCTCGTACCCATGCTCGCGCGCCGAGTCGAGCGTGGTGGCAAGTGCCTTCATGCCGTCGACACCGTACCGCTCGTAGCAGGCGCTCTGGATCTTCACGACGGGTGCCACGCGCGCGCAAGCTGCGAGCACCGCGAGCGAGAAGGATTCGATCGCCGTGGCGGGTTTGGTCGCGCCCACGGTCTGGAGCGCCGCAGGCAACTTGCCCACGACCGGGTCGAGTCCCACGCACAACGGTGCGCCGCAACGTTGGACCGCAGAGAGCAGTCGATCGGCCACATGCATCATGTGGAAGAGTGTACGGAGCCCCGGCACGCCCGGGCGGTTGCACCCTACGCTTGGCGCATGGCCACGGCTGCGATCCTCTCCGTTGGTGACGAGCTCTCGCTCGGCCAGTCGCTCGATACGCACGCGCAGTGGCTCTCGCAGCGGCTGGTGGAGCTTGGCGTGGTCCCCATCCTGCACGCGACCGTGGGCGACGATGAGCAGGGGCTCGTCGACGCACTCGCCAGCGCCATGCCGCGCGCCGACGTGGTCGTGATCACGGGCGGGCTTGGTCCGACCGCGGATGACCTCACGCGCGAGGCGCTGGCAGCACTGGCCGGGCCCGGGCTCGTTCATGATCCCGATGCAGAGGTCGCCCTGCGCGCGCGGTTCGAGGCCCGCGGGCGTCGCCTGCCCGAAAGCAACCTGAAGCAGGCGCTGCGTCCACCGTGGATGCGCATGATCCCGAATCCGCTCGGGACCGCACCGGGACTCCTGGGCACGCTCGATGGGGTGCTTGTGGCCAGCCTGCCGGGACCGCCTGACGAGATGCACCCGATGTGGCGCGATCATGTGGCGGCTGCGGTGCGGGCGCATGTCGGCCAGGCGCCCGTTCGGTGCGAGACGGTGCTCGCGTGCGGCTTGCCCGAGAGCGTGGCCGCCGAGCGACTTGGTGCGCTCATGGATCGAGGCCGCAACCCGATGGTTGGGATCACCGTGAGCGGCACGACGCTCGCCGCGCGCATCCGTGCAACCGGTGATGCCTGCACCGATGGCTCGGTCGAGTCGACCATCGCCGCGGTCGAGGAGGCGTGGGGGCCGCTCTGCTTCGGCCGCGATGTCGACACGCTCGCTGGTTCGATCGGTGCGTTGCTGGTGGCGCAGCGCGCCTGGGTCGCCACGTGCGAGAGCTGCACGGGTGGCGGCGTGGCACGGGCGCTCACCGCCGTGTCGGGGTCGAGCGCATGGTTCGGCTCCGGCTGGATCACGTACGCCAACGAGGCCAAGGTGCGGCTGGGGGTCGATCCGGCACTCATCGAGCGTCACGGCGCGGTGTCTCCGGAGGTTGCCGAGGCGATGGCGCGATCGGCGGCGCGCGCGGCGGGTGCGCGGTTCGGCGTCGCAACCACCGGCGTGGCCGGGCCGACCGGTGGCAGCGATGCCAAGCCCATCGGTACGGTTTGGATCCAGGTGCACGATGAGACGGTGGCGTTGCGGCCTCGACGCTTCCTCATCACTGGCGATCGCACCATGGTCCGCGACCGCGCCACGGCGCTTGCTCAGGTCATGCTGCGACTGGCCATCCTCGGCCGCGACGAGCGCAGGCTGCTCTGGGAGGTCGAATGACGGCGACCATCGCCTGCATCGCGCTCGGCAGCAACCTGGACCTGCCTGAAGGAGACAGCTCGTGGATCCTGGCTGAGGCCGTGCGGCGACTCCACGCGGCACCCGGGGTGCGCGTAGTCGGCGCCAGCTCGATCCATCGCACCGCACCCGTCGGCGGACCGGATGGTCAGCGCGACTACCTCAACGCCGTGATCGCGGTTCAGACCACGCACTCGCCGCGAACGCTGCTGGAGCTCATGCTCTCCATCGAGGCCGGTCTGGGTCGGGTCCGTGAGCCATCGGTCCGCAACGGCCCCCGCACCCTCGATCTGGACCTGGCGCTGTTCGGGGAGGCGGTCATCGACGAGCCTGGGCTTCACGTGCCGCACCCGCGGATCGAGGAGCGGTCCTTCGTGCTTCGACCGCTGCTTGAGGTGCACCCCGGCGCCATCAACCCGCGCACGGGAAGGGCGTTAGCATCCGCGCTCCGATCATGTTCGCCCGAGGCAGTGTCGGTGTGCGGCAACCTTGGCGTTCCCCCTTGAGCGGCCGCGCGCCGCGATGGAGCCTCAGATGATGTTGACCACTGCCCGTGCAGCTGCCACGGTCCTTGCCCTTGGCCTGGCCATGCCGTGCCTCGCGCAGGACGGCGCACCCGATCCCAACGCCCCGATGGCCGATCCGCTCGGCGCGCTTGCCGGACAGATGCCCGCTGCCAACGCCGCAGGCTTCAAGGACGGCGAGAAGGATGCTGCCTCCGTCGCCAAGGGGCAGGCGGCCTTCGACGCCATGGTGAAGGCGTTCCGCGACGCTCCCTGGATGACCGACACCTTCTCGTACACCGTCAAGACGCCGATGGGCGAGCAGAAGGACTCGTTCGATGTCGTGGTCGGGCCGGAAGGCTCGATGCAGATCAAGAACGAGCAGATGGAGTTCTACGCCGTTGATGGCAAGCTCAACATGATCGTGCCGACCAACGAGAAGAAGTACCTCTCGCTGCCGATCGACGGCTCGGTGGCGAAGACCCTCTCGGGCATGGGCATGGAGCTCCCGATGCCCCACGTCAAGCTGCGCGATGCGTCGGTGCCCTCGATGAGCGCCATGAAGCTCATGGTGCTCCAGGAGCCGAAGATCGCTGGCTTCCGTTCGGGTGCGGCCGGCAACGAGATCCTGCTCACCGATGAGCGCGGCGACGTGCTGCTGGTGACCGATGCCAAGACCAACCTGCCTTCGTCGATGAAGCTTGTGTTCTCGCCCGAAGGCGCGCCCCCCGGCTTCACGGTCGGCATCGACTTCGCCATGGCTCCGAAGGTCGTGGAGAAGGGAACCGTCGCCTTCAGCGCTGGTGCGCGCAAGGCCGTGTCGAGCATGGGTGAGCTCGAGACCATGGTCGGCACCGGCGATGCGGCCCCGGCCTTCTCGCTCAAGGACCTCGAGGGCAAGTCGGTCGAGCTCGCGTCCTTCAAGGGTCGCGTGGTCGTGATCGACTTCTGGGCGACCTGGTGCGGTCCGTGCCGCAAGGGCCTGCCGCTGATCGACAAGGTCGCCAAGTGGGCGGCCGAGAAGAAGCTTCCGGTGACGGTGCTTGGCATCAACACTTGGGAAGAACAGGGCCCCGATGACGCCGAGGAGGCTGTTCTCGCCAAGGCCAAGGACTTCTGGACCAAGCAGGCCTTCACGTTCCCCTCGCTGCGCGACATGGGCGGCGCGTACATCAAGCAGTACGGCTTCAACGGCATCCCGGCGACTGTGGTGATCGGCCCCGATGGCACGATCGCGCAGATCCACTCGGGCTTTGCCCCGACGCTCGATGCCGACCTGCAGAAGGAGATCGAGGCGCTGCTCGCCAAGAAGTGAGCGCATCGATCGCACGGCCCAAGCGGGCGGTCTAGACTCCGGTCTGGGCCGCCCGCTGTCGTTGGAGGAACACCATGCTTGCCGCCGTTGCTGCGTCACTCGTTGCCGTGATCGCCCCGCCTGCGATGAACGCGGAGGACTGGGATCCATCAACACGGACAGCGGAATCGATTGCCGCCGCGACAAAGGCGATCGTGCGCGCCGAATCGGCATGCCGTGCGCTCGACGATTCTGTCATCACCGAGACCAACGCGGCACGCGGGGGCAGTGACACGGTGCGCTGGGAGTCCCGCGCGGCCGCCCGTGCGTGGGCCTACCGCGCGGAGCGCGGCATCGACGTCGTTGGCCTCGATGACACGGCCTTCGTGACGGTCGATGCGTTGCCGGGGCAGATGGCGCTCGTCGAGTGCGCGAAGGGCTGCCGGGAGTCGTTCGCCGAGGCGGGCATCGTGCTGCCGGTCATGGTCTCGGTCCGGCTCGGCGGCTCGCTTGCCGATGCCGTCTGGGGCGATGAACTGCCAGATGCCGTGGTCGCGGGCTCCCGGGTCACCGAGGCTGGCACAGAGGTCCTCCTCATCGACGCTGCCGGTGGGGGTGACGTGCTGGTGCAGCTTGATGGAGCTACGGGCTTGCCGACCCGGATCCGGGTGGCTCGACGGCTCCCTGAGGTGATGTCCCATCCGGCGCTGAAGACTTCGCCCATTCTCGAGTGGTCGTGGACCGGCAAGGTTCGGCCCGTCGAAGCGAAGCCCGTGGCTCTCACCAAGCCCAATCGCACGATGGCGCCCTCGTTGAAGGCGCTCCTCGATCAACTCGATCCTGCGCCGCGCCCACGTCCGACGGGGTTGGAACCGACACCGTGACCGCGGTCCCGGCGGTGCTCACGATCCACGGTGAGCCTGCGTCCGTGGATGCAGCAGAGTTGGATCTGCTCGCGGGCCAGGTCCCGGGCATCGAGGTCCTCACGTCGCGGCACGATCGCATGCTCTACGCGACGGATGCGAGCATCTACCAGGTCGAACCGCTGGGTGTGGTGCTGCCGCAGACGCCCGAAGCAGGTGCCGAGGCGGCATGCTGGCTTCTGGAGCGAGGCATCCCGGTGCTTCCCAGAGGCGGTGGCACCGCGCTGGCCGGCCAGACCGTCAATAGCGCGGTCGTGATCGACTTCAGCAAGCACTGCCGCACGATCGAGTCGGTCGACGTGCAGGCGCGACGTGCGATCGTGCAGCCGGGCGTGGTACTCGACCAGCTCAATGATGCGCTTGCCGCGCATGGGCTCATGTTCGGTCCCGATGTCGCCACGTCGAGCCACGCCACGATCGGCGGCATGGTCGGCAACAACTCGGCTGGGGCCAACAGCATCCTGTACGGCCGCACCGTCGAGAACCTGATCGCGCTGCAGGTGGCGCTGCCGGATGGTCGGGTGACGTGGCTGCGCGAGGGCGGTGCGATGGATGACCCGGTGCAGGCTGAACTCGCTGCCCGGCTCTGGTCGATCATCGAGCCGCTCGCAGCCGAGATCGATGCGCGCATCCCGACGATCCTGCGCCATGTCGATGGCTACAACCTCGACCTCTTCCTGAAGCAGGTGCGTGCGAGCACGCCGGGCACCTTTGACCGCGTGAATCTGGCGCACATCGCCTGCGGGGCCGAAGGAACGCTGTGCACCGTGCTGCGCGCAGAGCTTGCGCTGGTGGCTCGGCCGGCGCACCGCGGGCTGGCCATCCTCGGCTTCCCATCGATCGACGAAGCGTTGGCGAGCCTGGGCGCGCTCCTTGCGACGGGGCCATCGGCGGTCGAACTCGTGGATGATGTCATCATCAGCATGGCGCTGCGCAACCGCGAGTATGCGGGATACGTGCATGTGATGCCGCAGCCTGCCTCGGGGCAGCTCGGCGCCGTGCTGTACGTGCAGTACTTCGGGAACGATGCAGCGGAGGTGCGTTCGCGTTGCGATGCTGTGGCCGGCATCGTCCCCTCGGCCGCTCACCGGACCTGCATCGACGCTGCATCGATGGAGCAAGCCTGGAAGTTGCGCAAGGCGGGGGAGCCGCTCCTGCATGCCGTGCCCGGCGCGCGCAAGCCGGTCACGTTCGTGGAAGACACGGCGGTCGACCCTTCGCGCCTACCCGCGTTCGTCAAGGAATTCCGGGCGATCGTCGAGCGGCATGGCACGACGGCGGCCTATTACGCGCACGCCTCGGTCGGGTGCCTGCACATCAGGCCGCTCATCGCGCTCGATGACGAGCAGGACCTCGTGACGATGCGGGCCATCGCCGTGGAGATCGCCGAGCTCGTTGCGCGCCACCATGGGGCGTTGAGCGGCGAGCATGGAGACGGTCGCGTGCGCACACCGCTCCTGCGGATCGTGCTGGGCGAGGCCGTGTGCGAGGCCTTGGTCCGGGTGAAGGTGGTCTTCGATCCGAAGGGCCTGATGAACCCGGGCAACCTGGTCGACCACGCTGATCCGGCCCGCATGACCGCGCACTTGCGGGTGCGCCCGGGCGATGCGTTCGTCAAGGTTGAGCCTCGTCCGACGTTCTTCCGCTTCGCAGCGGAAGAAGGCCTGGAGCACGCGGCCTCGCAGTGCAACGGGGCCGGGATCTGCAGGCGCACGGCTCCTGGTGGCACGATGTGCCCGTCGTACCGGGTCCTCCTGGATGAGCGGCACACGACGCGTGGTCGTGGCAACGCGCTTCGCTTGGCGATCACCGGCCAGATCGGCGATGGTCGGGCCTCATGGTCCGACCCTGCCACGCAGGAGACGCTCTCGCTCTGCCTCTCGTGCAAGGCATGCGCGAGCGAATGTCCGAGCAACGTCGACCTGGCCAAGATCAAGGCCGAGTACACCGCGCAGGGATTTGCGGAGCGAGGCCGCGTGCCGTGGCGTGTGCGCGTGCGCGGGCGCGTGCGCGGGCTGCAGCGGCTCGGCAGCCGCATGGCGCCCTTGGCCAACGCCGTGGCGAACATCGTGCCGCTGCGAAAGTTGCTGCAGTCGATCTTGGGGCTGTCCACCGATCGGCCGCTGCCGGCCTTTGGCAAGGATGCGGCACTTCGCTTGCGCGGCGTGCCGCAACCGACGGGTGCACCGACCGTCCTGCTCTTTGGCGATTGCTTCACGCAGTACGGCGAGAGCGATGTGGCGATGGATGCCGTCGCCGTGCTCAACGCCTTCGGCTATCGCGTGGCCTTTGCCGATGCCGGGTGCTGCGCTCGTTCGCTCATCTCGTCCGGCATGCTGGCCGAGGCGCTGACGACGGTGCCCCGAACGGCCCGCGCGCTCCGCGAGTCGATCGAGCGTGAGCGTGCCGTCGCTGTCCTCATGCTCGAGCCATCGTGCATGAGCGCCGTCGTCGACGATTGGCAGGACCTTTCGCTGCCGCCCGCCGCAACGGACGACGCGCGCGCCGTCGCGGCGCTCGTCGACTCGATCGAGGGTTTCCTCGAGCGCCGATGGTCCGAACACCCGCAGCGTCCTGCGCCGGCTGCCGGCATCGATGAAGCGATCGCCGTGCACCTGCATTGCCACCAGAAAGCGCTCTGGGGTGGCGCCTCCACGATGGGCCTGCTGCGCCGCTTCTATCCCGGTGCCGAGCAGCTGGCGACCGGCTGCTGCGGGATGGCGGGGGCGTTCGGCTACGACGCCGCCACGGCAGGCCTTTCGGTACGGATCGCCGAGCACGATCTGCTTCCGGCCGTGGCTGCACGGCCGGGCCATCTCGTCTGCGCCCCCGGTACGAGTTGCCGACACCAGGTCCAGGACCTCGCAGGCCGCGACGCGATGCATCCCATCAGCCTCGTGCGCCGGGCGTTGCGCTAGGATCGTCGCATGGCTTCCGAAGGATCCGATGCACTCGACCTGGGTCTCGACCCCTCCATGGCTGGAGTGGACTTGGCTGCCGGCAAGG
>Ga0209770_10001018_pt1 | contig 14706 bp, 34 predicted proteins | sample LauGreSu1BDMLBDD_2_FD_187572 | JGI IMG/M metagenome (GOLD analysis project Ga0209770, IMG submission 187572) | Freshwater lake microbial communities from Lake Michigan, USA - Su13.BD.MLB.DD (SPAdes) (version 2) | ecosystem: Environmental > Aquatic > Freshwater > Lake | place: Lake Michigan, USA...
TATGTATTACGCACTTATATTCTACCATTACCAACATTATAGTGCGCTACTATCATGATTAAAAGATAACAGAGATGCCAAGAGAATATGTGTCTCACGTGCTTATTACATCATTAGGTTCGCCCACAGTTAAGTAGGACACGCTGTTATCTTAGAGCCCAGTCTCGGGATTGAACCGAGGACCTTCCGCTTACAAGGCGGATGCACTACCACTGTGCTAACTGGGCGACGGCATTAGTGTATACTAAAACCACCGCAGTTGTCTAAAAATTCTTGAAATTGAATTACATTATCAACATCAAATGGATATTCAGTAGCCCAACTTTTAACTTGGCCTGAACCACGACATGCGTTGCATGTTCCTTTAACATGTTCATCATTGCGGATTCCTGTAGCAGAACAATACTCACAATTTTGAAGTGGCAAAGAATCTAAATAAGCTTTTCTATCAATAGAGTATTGATGGACTTTGCCAGATTCAAGATCTTGTTTAATTAACTTAGCTAATTTTTTAGAATCAACTGCATTAAGACCGTGTCCACTATTGCAATGTCCATCTCTTACTTTTCCAGCAAGATCTGGATAACAATCTAAACAAAAATCCCAAAGTGGACGCCACCACCAAACATTGTTTCTAAAGTACTCACCTTTTTCATTTTTTGGTTTATTACCAAATACATCCATTCCCATAATGAACTCCTTAATAATAGTGCGCCCTCTGGGGCTCGAACCCAGGACCAACGGATTAAAAGTCCGGTGCTCTACCGACTGAGCTAAAGGCGCAGTGAGAACAGGTAGTGCGCTTTTCTTTTTATGATATTATCTTTTTTCCCAATCTTCATTGAAGTTATCCTCAAAGAAGTCTTGATTATCTTTATATAACCTATATACAAACCAGGCAATAAAAATAATAACAGGAGAAAATAAAATAATTTCTAAATTAAAAATACTATTAAACATTTTCTGTTTTCTTAGTTTCTTCTATGATCATTAAGTGAAGTCTAATGTCTAACAATAAATCTGTCATCTCAGCAGATGAGACTAGTTGTCTACCAGAAATATTTTTTATTGCTATATCAATCATGTCTGTTATTTGTTTTGTCATAGCTGGCGAGGTAGGGCTCGAACCTACGACCCAGGGATTAACAGTCCCTTGCTCTGCCAACTGAGCTACTCGCCAATATAATAGGGCACACCACAGTGTCGTTTAAGCCGAGCTATACGCTAACGGATCCCCTATTAATATTTATTTGTTCTGTTTAATGTCGGCAACCAATACAAGGAATAAACTAACAGCTATCAAAGCTACAGGTATTCCAATTACTAATCTAATAATATCAAACCAATTCATTATAATTGAGCCTGAACAAATGCGGCATATTCTGGGCAAAGATAAAGAACAGAACCAGCAATAACAGCTGCGTACAGATCATCATCATATTTACCAGTTGAAGTACTATTAAAAACTTCAATAAGACGATCAACCGTTCCGCCTAGTTCAAAAACTTGACAAACAGTTGTACCTAATTCAAGCAAATCAGACTCAGTCCAAGAACGAGATTGAGCAGCTTCTACGTATAGAAATTCAAGATACTGATCGAACTTACTTAATTCAACAACTGGGGCTTCAGTTGGTGGAGTAGTAACAAGTACTTCTCTTACGGTTTCCTTACCGCAAGCAGTAAGTGATAATACTGCTAGAGCAGTAAGAATAACCTTCTTCATGATTGTTCCTTATTTAGTTTCGAACACGGACTTTGCTTTAATGTCTAATGCAGCAAAGATACGTACTAGTGTATCAAGGTTTGGAGAGAAATGTCCATTCTCAATACGATTAATTGTCTTGCGATCTACACCAATAACTTTACCAAGATTTTCTTGGCTAAGCTCAAGTTCAATACGACGTTCGTAAATTGTTTCAGCTAAAGTATTTTTAACTTTCTTTACTTTAGAATCAAAACGATATTGACCTTTAGATACTTTTTTAACTTTTACAGATGTCATACATTTTCCTTTTGTTTTTGACGTTGACGTTGTATTCTTCTATTTATATTAACACCAGCATAACGAGGGATGGCATGGCCAGCAACAAAACGTTCTTCTTCGTTTTCGCCACCCCAAATTCCAAATTCACCATTGACCCTAGCATACTCTTTGCATGAATCTATAACGGGGCAAACAGCACAAAGAGTTTTTGCTTTTTGTTCTCGACGATCTTTGGCTTGTGGACGCTCAGCATCTTTAGGATAAAACAAATGTGAATATCCTTTACAAGACGCTTGTTCGGACCAAGAACCAATAGATAGTTTCATTTAAATTCCTATTCTGATAGCGAAAGCATTGCTGCTTTAAATTCTATGCAAGAAACAACAATTGAGGCAATTGCTGCAATGACCGCTGCTATAACGACAGCTATGTCCATAACCACTCCGATCAATATCTGTTGGTGTTATTTTGAATTTCACCAACGAGACTTAACAAGTTTTTGAGTCTCTTCAGATACTTCAGTTTTGTGAAATGGATCGTGTATAGTTCCACGTATAGACTCAGCTATATCTCCACGTACAGATGTTAAAACGTTAAAATAAGTTTGACCAAATCTCCACTCATCTTTAAACTGAGCATGGTACTTATGAACTCGTTCTAAAAAATCTTCATATGAAATAGGTTCTTTCACAAAAATCCTTTGTGTAGTTGTGCCCAAGACGGGAATCGAACCCGTACGGCTATTTCTAACCGAGGGGGTTTAAGCCCCTTGCGTCTACCAATTCCGCCACCTGGGCTTAATTTAATTTAAGCCAGCTGGTTCTAATGGAATGTCTTCTAGTGAACCAGAAACATTCATTAATCTAACAAGTTTGTCAGCCCAACGAGCTAAACGATCTATGTCGTTAATATCAAACTGAAGACCAGCAATCTTTGCATGGTCAGTGTGATAAGCATCAACAAGATTGTTTAACAAGTCTCTTGTGCTAGAAAGATTTACAGCATCGCTGCTATTGCTATTAATTAATACTGAATATGACATAATACATCTCCGTAATAATATAGATATCTTGTTACTTTGTATTAAACAGACGCTACTTGTACACGAGCATTTGTTTGGTAGCGTACAGTAAATTGGTTTTGATTAGCATCTACAACTGTAAGATACCACATCTCATCATGATAAGAAATGTCAGTTACTTGCAGCTTCTCAGCATTCCGGTTATTACCAAGATAGAGAACTGTCCCATTGTAGATATTGCTTACAGCCATAGACATGCCATAATAATTTTCTGGCATTACTGGTTGGTCGATAATTGAAGGAGCTTGAATAGTGCTCATTTATTTTCCTTATGTTTGTATTTGATTATATAGAGAATATGGCAATTAACATTAAGATAACTAATGTGCCAATGAATGGTAAAGCAAAAATCATTATGGTCCTAACACATATCCGCACCACAGTAGATCATCACGATACTGTTGGGAAGGACCGTCTGATCTAGCAAATGATGTAAAGTTTTTAAAGTTTTTCTGAGTTGCTGCAACAAAACAATCACATGATTGAGTATATGGATCTTCACCCATTTCCTCAACACAAAATGCTTGTCTTATACCTTCTATTCTTTTTTGTGACCAAGGTTCACCTAAAGAACAGGAGGCTAAAAGCAGTGATATAGTAGGTATTAAAATATATTTTTTCATAAAGTCCTAAAAACAAGTATCGCAAGTGCAATGATTATGATGACCTGATTGGCATCTAGGAGACGCTGTGTGAGGCGGAAAGAAACCAGTAGGTTTATCATACTCTAGGTCACAATAAGTGCATTCACCCTTAGGCATTTGTTTAATATAGGGTTGTTGTTCAGATTGTGTTTTCATAATTAGCCTCCGTAACTTTCGCAACCCCAGCCATCGCCATCAGCGTCAAGACCATCTGGATCATCATATGGAACTGGAACTTCTTGACCAATATCTGAACAGTCTTGATCATAACCATCACTATAACCTGAATAAGGTTCTTCTTGATAATAGTTATCATAGTTAGAAGTAGCACAACTAGAAAGTGTTGTTATTAATATAAATGATATAAGTATTTTTTTCATAGTGGGCCGAGTGGGGATTGAACCCACGACCAAGGGATTATGAGTCCCCTGCTCTGACCACTGAGCTACCGGCCCTAAAATTAATTATTGTAATTAGGCAATGAATCTATAGCATAGTCTAATGCTGCTTCATAGCCTTCCCAATAATAAGTATTTTCAGCATCGCTAGCATCTTCTGCTGCTACTCTAAGCTCTTGAGCTTCGCCTGCTTTTGTGCTAATTAAAATTGCATAATCATGTAATCCATCAAAAGATTTTTGAGTATTAATATTAGCAATCATTCTCTCACGGACTGTATCGTAAAGTCCACTGCTAATATCTTCGTAGCAATCTATAGCCATGTCAGGATTACCAGCATCTGTAGCAAGTGCAATGGCTACTTGTCTCCAGTCATCAGCAATCTTTTTCCAGCGTTTAACATCATGTTCTAAATCTTTAATTTCATTAAATGATTCTTTATTTGTTACAAGAACTTTAGATTTGTCCATGACATTCCTTGTTAGATACTCAGCTTCTGCTCCGCATTGTTCTGTTCCTTCGTATGAACATTGAGACTTCCAAGGCGTCATGTCATAAACATCACACCATGAAACTCCACATGGTAACACTTGTTCATTCATAGAGATAGAACCCATCTATTTTAGAGATAGTACCAATTGGTAACTTCACTAAACGTGATAGTATGATACTATACATAACATGATAATCACATTAATAATTTTAGCAGCAATCGCAATTACATTTCATAAATTTACTATGAAAGCAGTAAATACTTATGAGTACGACAATACACCTAGAAGCTACGAAGATCGCGTAGGTCAGATGTATTGGGACGTCATTAAAGAACCGCGCAGATTTAATTAATTGTAATCTTCGTTCTTTAATCTTGATTGGTAAGTAGGACTATTAGCCACCCTATGAGCAACCTCATAGGGTATGCTAGCTCCTAGACTAGTGGCTGAATAGTGACTTACACCTTTAACATCTTTAACGCTAACATAGTTAGCCTTAAGCATATGCTTTAAAGCTGTTCTTACATCTGCAGCTTTTGCGCTGCGACGTTGAAACTTATGAGGAAAGAAAGAAGCAATCTCTAAATCAGATGCCCATGGTTTACCCATGCGCTTTCTCATACCTAAGTAATTCAATATTAAAATAGTTGAACTACCTGGTTTAATTTGTTTAGTGTCCACAATTATCCTTATAAATAGATTAATATTTAAACCAATTGTATTCATCAATATAAACAGGTCTCATCCATGGGTTATATCTTTTGTATAACTCATGCATAAGTTGTTTGTATTTAATAATAGCTTCTACATATCCAACTTCATCTTGTTCTTTATAAAATAAATTTAATATTTTATTACGATCTTCAAGAGGAGGTGGGATTATCTGACGAAGCTGGGCTTTGTCTGGCTTGTAAGATTTCTTCACTTTCTTCCCCATCTTCAGGCAATACGTGAACAATAGATTCTAAAGCGCTAAGATAACCATCCCAAAAATGATAAGCATTATGGTTGGATTCAATAGCTTCTTCTTGTCTTATTTTAGCAAGTTCGATATTGCGCTTAACTAGCGACTTGAGATACATCATTAGATGTTTCCTTAGCCTTAAAGTAACCTTCAAGTGATGAGTATACGGATTGCCAATCAGGATCGTAAGAAGCAATAAATGTTTCAATTTCTTTCATCATCTTATCTTTAAGACCTTTTTGAGAAAGCTCATAAAACATTTCAAAGAAAGCAGGATCTTCAACATTAAAGAGAGGATCTTTACCAGTAAGTGGATTTTTAATACGGATATGTTGAGCTTTATATCCTGGTATCAAAGTATTATAATGTGAAGTCATTGCTGATTGAATAGCAATTTCTTCAGCACTACGTGTATCTTTTATTTGTTTCACTGGTGGCATAGTAGAATCTCCTACTTGATTGGTTGTTTTACTTTTATTAAAACTTTTTTTACCTTTTTACTTTTAATGATCTTAGGTTTGATCTTTGCTTTATTTACTATTGGTTCAGCAATCTCGGGAACAATTATAGCAGCTGGAGTTAGCAATGAAACAGAAAAAGCAACGTTGGTTTCATCGACTACTATGGGAGCTGTATACTGTTGCGTATTATCTAACGATGTTTGCTGTGTTGGCACTGGTGCTTGGGGTGTTGGCGTCGGAGCTGAAACTTGCAGCTCAGGAACACTTGCACTGGTTTGTTGCGGGATAGCAACAGGTTGTTCAACTACAGCAACAGGTTCTTCATATGTTCCATCGCATGCAATAGCGCAATCTCCATTTGTTGTTACTGGATTACTAGGAACATTAAAGAAAGTTTTAATAGTGTCCAATCCAGTAGAGACATTAAATGGTTGGTCAGTCCATACGGCGATAAGAATAGAAGGGCGATAACCGTTGCCGCCGGAACCAATGCTAAAGCCGATACCTGGATTTGACAACATTTTCTGCGCATTACCAAGTATAGCACCCATAGCAGCATGACCGCCATTGCCATAAGAAATCAATTGTTCAAAAGCTTCAGTTCCAATATCGGTATCTTTTATTTCAATAAGAATTGGTTCTTGATTATCAGCTAATGCCCGATCAGCAGAATAAAAAGCACCGGCAAAAAGTAATGTAAATAACAATCCTTTAAGTATTAACTTAATCTTTTTATTCATTGTAATTTTCCTAACATAAATTGGTCGATTGATACAGGCCAAGACTGTGTGGATTGGACATCATGATGAAAGAATTGCCTCACTGCTTCATCATATCCACAAAAAGAACATATCTCAGTTTTGTTATCTGCTCTAGATAAAGATCCAGGATATGCACCGGGTGCATCATTAGTTGGTATTAAATTTAAAGTACAACGTGGGCATAACATTATTACATAATCTCCCACGACTCAGCATCGTCTGAAGCTAAATAGGTTATTGAGCTTTGGCCAATTGATTCAGATTTCCATGCATATTGACAACAAGGTTTTTCATTTGGGCCATTTTGGCTATGACCACCTTTGCCTACTAACACGCTTAGTAATGGAAATGTATCTAAGAATTTAACCACGCAATCATGACACAATCTTACTACTTGTGGATCTTGTAAAATAAAATCTGTAAATCCAGCGTAGTATCCAAAGTTATTGAGATCAAATGTCCATCCATTATCTGGAGCGTTTTCTTGAGTATGATGAGGGGCCATGGACCCACATCCATGACATAGATGAAACCCATGACGAGGATAGTTTGGTGGGTATTCATTCATAAAAAATTACCACCTTTTGTTTTGTTTAATTTTATTTTCAAGCCAAGCTGGTCTTTTATTCTCAGGTCTTTCCATCCACTTAGAAATAATCTGACTAGCCATACCTTTGGTCATCGTATTAGTAATTGGTACACCAATTCTTTTAAGAAGTTTCATTTGCTTGTCAGTTGGAGAATCAGATCTCCAAACGGCTGAAGCATCTATCAGTGGAAGAGATACAGATCTATTTTCCATAATCCATTTATCTGCACCAGCAAAAACAGATCTTATTGTTTGACCGCGGCCAATCACATAAACATGTATGTTTGCACCTGAACGCAAACGTGATTCAGCTGTCCATCTTCCAAGAGTGTCACAATAAATATGTAGAGATTCAAAACTATTAGTATTTAAATAGAATTCATCTTCTCCAACTTCAGACCAAATAAATGTAGAGTATTCAAGCACTGCTGGGTTCGGAGGTGGAGGCATAAACAAATCAATTCTTTTGTATGCATTTGTGATGTCTTCCATGTTAAGAACACTAGAAGCTTCACCAGGAGCTGTTTCTTTTAGCTTCTCAAACTCATCAGCAATGTCAGTTAATGATTGACCTTGTAAATCAAAGTCAGCTGGCATACCTAAAAGAGTTGGTAAGCCAATAGGCTTTTTGCCTTTTGTAGTGTCAGCAATATCAATAATCATACAATGTTCTTTACCCTCAAACAAACGTGTTCCACGTCCTACAATTTGAGTATAAAGAAGTGATGATCGAGTAGGCTTAGCTAAAATAATAGCTTCAATACTTGGCTCATCAAAGCCTTCAGTTAATACACCTACGTTAACGAGTACGGTTACCGCGCCAGATTTGAAGTCCAACAGTATTTGTTGGCGCTCCTCGTCTGGAGTCGTTCCTATAATTACTCGTACCGAGGACCCGTTTTTTCTAAAGGCTTCTTCGAGGTTTCTGGCGTGATCGACTCCGGCAGCGAAAACAACGGTTTTCTTAGTGCTCGCCAAATCGTTATAGGCAGTAACAATACTGTTGTTACGGCTAGGATTATCAATAGCTTCAATGAGTTGGTCTTGTTTATATTCACCATTTTGGATCTCCACATCTGAAATGTCGGTTGATGTTTTAACTCTGTATCCAACTAAGGGACTGAGCCAGCCTTCCTTAATTAAATCTTGTATAGACTTATAGTATACTATTTCCTGAAAGACATCAATAAGTCTAACAGAATCTGATCGCTGAGGAGTAGCAGTAACCCCTAGCAACAAATCAGGTTTAAAATAATCCAATATTCTACGATACGATGGAGCAGCAGCGTGGTGCGCTTCATCAACTACAATTGTTTTAAAATAATCTTTAGGATATTGTTCAATGCGAGAAGAAGACTCACGCCCTAAAGTTGGAACAGATGCAACAACAACATCTGAATAACCAGCTTTATTCTCAGCTTGTTCAATACCTACAGACAAGTCTTTATTAATTGTTTCTATTTTATCTTTAGCTTGGATTAAAAGTTCAGACCTATGTGCAAGAACTAGCATTGGCAATGATTCTTTGCGCATGATTGGCAGTTGCGCAAATAGTACTGTTTTACCTGCGCCAGTTGGTAATACAACTAGCTGCTTGCTAATACCATTTGATTCAGCTTGGAGCATTGAATCAAGAGCTTCTTGTTGATAAGGTCTTAGTTTCACAATAATCTTTCGTTAAAAATCAAATGTATCGGAATACCAAACTTCTTCTTTGGTAGAAGAAAATAGTTTATCATAAGGGTCTTCGTTAGAAACAATAACGTTTTTAAGTTTAGTATCTTTTTCTAACATGTAAATTTCTTCTACAATATTTGTTTTTTCTTTTTTAAGTTTCATTTAAATTTCCACCTTAATAACACTTTTTGCAACTGCATTATCGGGGAAAATAAAATTATAACCTCTAAAGTTATAATAGTTTAATAACTGAGCAGCAGTAAATAATGGACCATTTAAATGAGTCATTAAATAAAATAACTCAGCAATTTCTCCTTGATAAGATTTAGATGGATCATCACTTGCTAGACTAGTTAAATTAAATTCTTTTGTATCCCAAATAACATTATCGTTATCGTCGATAGAATAAGGCATAATCAACATTCCGGAAGAATCTTCAGAAGCAAAAACTAAACTTAGCGCATCTGTAGCAGAAGCTTTTTTTGAATCTGGATCTTTTTGAGAGTAAGAAGTTTGACGGATATCCATTGCAAATATAAAGCTATGAGCTTCTGTAGCGGAAAAATAATGAAGCATTTCGTTGAACGCTTTATACATATCATCTTTATCAAGATAATCTCTGCATTGAATAGTTATTTCTATGTCTTCCATATTGCTAAACATGGTTACCATAGGAACAAAACTATTTGGTCCACCTCTTTTTATGGTTTCTTCAAAAGTACCAGAAAAACCTTGAATATGTTTATCTGGGTGATTAACAAATTCATTTAAAGGACTAAAATCAATATTGCTTAATGTAAACATAAGTTTCCTTAAAATATTTCTTGAACAGTTCCAACCACTGCATATGTATGATAAACAATCAAGGCAAGGACTGCTAATGATAAAAGATACTGAGTTGATAATACTAATACAATAAATGTAAAAATATCCACAACTAAACCAGCAGCCCAATGTGAAACTAATGCAAAGACCTTAGTTTCTTTTCGTTTTAAAGATTCTTTAATAGAAGAAAAAGAATAATTAAAATTATTATCAAACGTAAAATTGGTTATTGTTTTCATTTTTAAATTTTACTTTCGGATAGATGTCCAATAGTGCATCAGCTAAAGCTCCGGTTCCGGAGTTGTCATAAATTGCTTCTTCTCCATCAAGCTTTATCACTGAATGTATATCTCTTTCATTTGTAATAATACAAACAAGAAAGACACGAGTTCTATCAGGATGCTGAGATGGAGGAGTATCTGTTTCTTCACTTGATCCCAATGGAGCAGCCCAACCTTGAGTTGTTACTGCAATTGCGTCCCAAATTAATCCAGAACTATCATTAGATATTTTTTCAATAACTTGATAAACATCTTTTGATTTGTCAATTTCAATATGATTTATAACTTCATTGTTGTCGTTATCAATATTTAATCCGTAGGCGTGGGCATAATCTGATTCGCCTTTATAGATTAAATTAAATATTTCAATAGCGCTTGATTCAGTAATCATGATATAACCTCTCATTAAGAAGAATGTGTCTTATATTTTGTATAAGATACTTTATTTAGATACAGGTATATTTTGAGTTACTGGACCATTGTTATTATTAGAATCAACTGCGCGCAAAGTACACGAACTAGCAGTTGAATCAAATGAAGTAATTACATAGGTGTGATTAGTAAATCCATTTACAGGAGAAAATTGATATTGACTTGAACCACAAACTAGTAAGTAGCTAGCTATTAAAGACTTAGCATAAATAGGATCAGTATAATTGATAGAAGCAAATCCATTTTTATAGTATTGAATACTGTTAAGTCTTGGCTTACCAAGCATAGTTCCGTACACCAAAGGTGGAGCAGTAGTTGGAGGAGTGGTAACTACTGGTGATGGAACGGTAGTGGTAGGAGATGGAACAGTAGTGTCAACTGGTGGAACAGTGGTATCTGGAGGAGCTACAACTTGACCACTTGCTACATAAGTAAAGTCTAATCTACAAACGCTAATTTTAGTAGGAGCATCATATGCTTTAGGACAATTAGCTTTAAGATTAGTTACTTGTTGAGTTACAGGTAGTCCTGGTTTAAATGAATTGTATAAAGCAAAAGCTGCAGCTACGTGAGGAGTAGCCATAGAAGTACCAGAAGCTTGCTTATAAGCACCGCTTGCAGTAGATGAATTGATCTGATAACCAGGAGCTGCAAAAGTTGTATAGTTAGATATATTACTAAATTCAGTAATGTCATCATTATTACTAAAGCTAGCAGCTACACTGGTTACTCCAGATATACATGCTGGGTTAGCCATTCCATAGGAATAACTATTACCAGCAGCAGCTACAACAGCAACTCTATTGGCAATAAGAGTATGAATAATTGTAGTTAATTCTGGAGAAACACTGTCACATAGTCCTGTCCACATACGGCTAGTGCCTAAGGATAGGTTAACAGAAACAATATTAAATCTAGAACGATTAGTATTAACATATTCTAAAGCAGAAATAATACTTTCTTCATTAGCAGAAAGATCTGTTTCGAATACGTTAATACCAAGTATCTTAGCACTAGGTGCTACACCATTCATTGTAGAATTTTTACCGGCAATAATACCAGCTACGTGGGTACCATGCCAGTGAGTAGGGCGTGCAGATCCATCACCAGTCATTTGATTGGTTCCATTGGGACAAGAATTAGCAGCAGTAAAGCAGGCTTCACCAGCTTTTTTACCGGCTAAAAATGGATGAGAAAAATCTACACCAGTGTCAATAACTGCAACAGTATATCCTTGACCAGTATAGCCAAGAGAAATTAAAGCATTGTTATTTACACGTTGAGTAGAATTATTTAAAGATGGAAGAAAGTTATCTAAAGTCTTATATATAATATCTCCATTTTTAGTTTGGAGTTTAATATTTTTATAAGTTTTAGTTTGACTTTCTTCACTCTTTGCATGAGCAATAGAAGGGGTAGATAAAAGGGCAATAGCTATAATAGTTTTAAATAGTTTATTCATTGTCTTCATTTCCAAACATTTTATCCCAGCATTCAGGATGAATACCAGTCTTAATTAATTCTCTTTGATTAGCATTTAAATACGGAAAAGCGTCTTGTATAAATTCTCCGCTTTGCCAAAATGTTAAATCATTTATGTTTACTATGATTACATTTTCTTCATGGCAGTAATAACATTTATTGCGATAATATTCTACATCTTTAAAATTAAGATCATCACAATCTTGGCGGTAATCATAAGCTGGCATCGTTTACCTCACATGGGTTAAAGTATTTATCAAAATCTAAATGTGGAAACATTTGCTTACAGACTTTAGTGCAAGCGTAGATATCAATGATTTCCCTGTATGTTTCAGAGCTTATCTCATGAAGAAAAGCTTCTTTATCACACATAAAACATTTAGCCTGTTTAACAGGGCCAAAAGTTATATATGTTTCTGAATCAGTGAAATCCATAATTATCCTTAACTTTGTATGAAATAAAAAAGTAATGCCGTACACTCACTAAGGTCGAAAGGGGCGAACTCAACATAACAGTCTGGGGTTGTTATGGAGCTCTAAAATCCTTAGCAAATGTACGGCACTTATCCCGCTTAGAGGATAGAGTCTACTAAGCGGAAAGCATTACCCAAAGTTCAAATGTCTTTGAACGATCATTAAACATTGAGCGTGAGCTAATGTAAAGATTATCTTTACGAGCACGAGCATATAGTGAAGCTATGATAGCTGCCTTCTGCTTTGCGTTAGTGATCTGAATATCAACATGTGCCCATTCGTTACGACGAAGCGTAAGAGCATTGTAGATATTGGTAATTATTGGATTGCGCTTGCCACGGCCTACGCCTGTTGGTGGCTCACCTTTAATAAAGGTTACAACCTTGCTTGGCTCTTTAATCGCAAAGCGTTCTGGATTTTGTTGTACTCTAGTTTCATCGCTGAGATGGGCTGACATGGTTAACTCCAATGGTATAACGGTTATTTATATGTGGTTTTTTATGTAACTAGAATGGCGAATTGTGAATCGGTATAATATTTTTATGATGAGTTTCATACTCAATACCAAACGCTTCATAATATGCAACAGCATGCAAATGCGCTAAAAATATTTTAACAGCATAGCGCTGTGCTTGAGCGTCAATCCTTTCTTGTGGAAGTTTACCTAATTCATAAATTGGTTTATCTTTAGCAAAATTCTTATTTTTAGGATTAATATTTTGCAAAGTTTCATTAGCTAGCTCGGTATATTCACCTTGTTCATTAAGTTCCATACGGCGCTTACGCTCTTCTAAATATAGCTTGCCATAAAAGCAATCTTCTTTAGCCGAATACTTAATGAAATTTTTACCAATATGAATGCATACTTCTTTAAGATTATTATTATAAGGAGATTTCATTTTACCAGCTTGGCTTGGGGCTAAACCAGCATAACTCCATAAGTGTTCTGGAGTACGAGATCTACCTATATCAAGGTAGCTTAGTAAACGAGTAGCTGTAACTGGGCCAATTCCAACATTTGAAATTACCCATTTGCCAGTAATGGAAGACCGGCAAAATGATTCTAATGAAGAATCTATTTGTGATTCTAATTCTAGAATAAGATCTTTAAAATAAACTAAAGTTTCGTCTTGTGCGTTTAAATTAAATAATTCTTGTCGCTGATTCCGAATTTCCCAGCAAATTTTAGATAAGGTTGAGGCTGTTTCTTTATTTTTGGTTAATGGGATAGAAGCAGTTCTATCAATGGTAGTCATAAAGATAGTTTCTATTAGTAGTGATATGGCATTTACTTTGTATGAAATTAAAACAATATATTAAAATGGGTAGTAGACAGGTTGGTTCAACCGTGTTGTGTTATGACAGACGCCAAGGCTGCTGCCTACTACCCAAACTTAATTAATTAGATGATTTACATCTATGAGCATATTCTGGTCCCCATGCACATGGGTCCCAAGGATCCCAACCAGCTTTCTGGTAAAGTAGGAGTCCAGCTCTTAAATTATTAACAGGGTCTAATAGTTGATCTTGAGTACAAAACTTAAGTTCAAGACAAACCAAAGCGTTTTTGTTTCTTTCCCTATTATAATTAACTCCATTAATTTGCAACAATCCTGAATCGGATTTATTAGTTGCTTTAGTATAGCCAGTAATGTTGCAGTTTTTATCTACAATAGAACTACCTATACGATTAGGACATCCACCTGATTCACGTAGGATAATTTGTCCTAGTCTTTTCCAGGTATGTTTTGGCCAGCCAACTGCACCTGCTAGTTCTGGAAGCCATGATATATCACCATGTCTCCACTCAACTACTTCAGTTTGCTGAGCTTGTGCTTGGGTTTCCATGCGATTACCCACGATAGCAATTTGCTCCATGGTTGCTGGAATGGCCGAACTTACTGGCTCAGCCAATACCATTCGACCTGTAACTCCAAGTACTAAATAGATTCCTAAAATAATGGAAAGTATTTTATTTCTTTTATTCTTATTTATATTCATGTTCGTTTGTTCACTTTCGTTCTTGTTTGCTAAGCGGACTTCACTTAGCATTAGTATAACTTAGGTGTTCAACCGAAGATTGTGCTAGACAATTACGATATGTCCTTCACAGTGGCAGGTTAGCCATCTCCGACTTCACAGTATAACTGTTATGTT
>Ga0209770_10001019_pt1 | contig 14698 bp, 16 predicted proteins | sample LauGreSu1BDMLBDD_2_FD_187572 | JGI IMG/M metagenome (GOLD analysis project Ga0209770, IMG submission 187572) | Freshwater lake microbial communities from Lake Michigan, USA - Su13.BD.MLB.DD (SPAdes) (version 2) | ecosystem: Environmental > Aquatic > Freshwater > Lake | place: Lake Michigan, USA...
TTGTTCAGCACGCCGAACGACATCGCGCGATGGACCACAGCAGCAACAATTCTTACGAAATTCTGGTAGAGAATAAATCAGATTTTCCAAACACTTGTTACGCTTTGACAGCTTTTTATTTTTCTTCAACAGCTTTTTATTCTGTTTGAGAATTTGCTGCACTAATGGCAATGCCATAAGTGCATCATAGTTCGCTTGGAGGTCTTGGTTACGGGCTGACATTATATCAAATTAGTTGCAATTTATTATCGCAATATGATGTATTCAATTTTTTAGAAAAGGTCAAATGATATATGTAATATTACAACTATCATTCATAAATTTTACCACATTATACGTTTCCATTCAGCAGGAAATAAGTCAGTTACATCGTGCTTTGCACTTGGACCAAACCACGTGTTAGGATAACATACTTGTTTATTATGAGTTTGATTTAAATATGCCCCCCACCAACTGAATGTGCTATTTGCAATGATGTTGTCGTTACAATTTGCCATAAGCAACATTTGTTCCCAGTCACTAATTGTATTATCTGCTCGTACAAATGTTACGCCACAAACAATGGATTTAATCTGAGCAATCATACTAGACACTGTATCTAGGTCTTTTTCTTCACAAAAATACAATACATTGCATTCGGCACCATTTCGGCACAAAAGCAAATGGTTTAGTGCCAATACATAATATTCAACCGGCATTAGGGGATGATAATCCTGAATATGTTTATAATCACCAATGCGAAAATGCATACTAATTGTATGCACATTTTCAGCAAAGTAATTGGGGTAATAGTTTCGCACACGTTCAATCTGGGCGGGCAAATTCATAAGAGTGAATATGGTCTCAGAATGTCCTTTAAAGTATTTCGGGCTCTGAAAATATCCATACAGTTGTAACTTGGGTGCATCAGATAGGGCAATTTCTTTAAAACGATAACCATTCTCTCTGAATGAAGGAAACTGTGATAAAGCATCAACCGTGTATTGTGCATTATTGAAAGTCGTCATATATTTGATTGTTTTAAACAAATTGTCCCAATAAGTAGATCGTATAGTGCCAGTCGTTAATGCTTCTGAATATGGCAGTATGATTCGCCTTGATGTGCGAATTCCGTACGAGATGCAGGCAAACAACTGAAATAGTTGGTTTCCGAGACCACCCATAAGAAAAACTGTAACTACTTTTTGGTCAGACATGTGTAATGTTTGTAATTAACGTCGTGGGTTTATGTTGTTTATGTATATATTTACACTCTACGTTTATTGTGCTTGGTCCGTTTATTACGTTTGGTCCGTTTATTGCGTTTGGTACGCTTCTTAGCAATTCCACCATATTTGCCAGATAACCAAGCAGAATCTTGTTTCAATACCCACTTCTTAAACTCCTCTATATCTGTGTAACCACCAATTTTATAACCAGTGGCTTGGGCTTGACGGTTCAAAATCATCTTTTCAAAATCTAACAATGATTCTCCAAAATCTATGACAATTAATTTCTGCTGGTCATTGATGGTGGCAAAATATACATTTCTGCTAGCTGTATCCAAGTGTAGTAAATGATTATCAACAAAATTATTGAATGTATTCGTGATTATCGGGTTCCACATATTGAAAAATTCAGGGGTAATAATAGTTTCTATATTATCGCTAGTAATATTAGTATCCGGTAGTTTTTCCATATAGATGTCTATGCATGTGTGGGCGTTATCGTCAATCTGAGCGGTTGTTAATTTAATCCCGTATAATTGCGGGACAACGACATTATTGTTTATGCTGTTCATAACTAATTGACGTGCATAATATTGCATACAAACCTCGTGTATAATACTTAGGTATCCTTGCACATATGCATCTACATCACCAATATATGCGAGACAATATTGTTTTACAATAGTCGGTTTTTTGTCAGCACGTTTGTAAATATTAGATGTACTAAACAAATACGACTTTTTATTTGGTAAGAAATTTACGTGGGGTCGTTGCTTCACCCGCTGTACAAGTTCTGTGTTAAAATCTATTGGGGGTTCAAAACCAGGTTCAAACTTATATACAGCATTTTGTTTCAATTCATCGTGTATATTTCTGAACAATGTGCCAACCGTTATATCAACGCGGTTCTCTGAAACTGGGTTTGGAACCATTATCTCACGTGCATTGGCAATAAAATCGGAAATAAAACCGGCAATCTGGTTGTCGGGCGTTTTTGTATTATCGGCGTCTAATTTTAGACTCTCCATGATTGTCACTGGGGATTCAGATATAGGCTTATTCGGCTGCTCTGTATCAACCGCGATTGTCAATCTAGGCTTTTTGTAATGCTTACTCGGGTCATCATTAACCATGTGTATATCTATATACTATACATATACACATTTATACTTGGAAATTAAAATCCAAAGTTTTCTTTCATAATGTCGGTCTTGCTTGGTCCCTTCTGTTTTTCACTTTGTCGTTTTACTTTATAGACGCCAGTTGTATTGCTATTATATTGCACTGGTTTACCGCCATAAATATTCGCCCCTAAATCTTCTACATCGTCGTGTAGTTCGGGCAATATACGTGTCATAGGTTTTTCAACAACCAATAACATATGGTCGGTTTTTAGTAACTTCCGGTACTCTTGAATGGTAAGATTGCCATAAAATTTGTCCAATAGGTAATATGGGTCTGGTGCAGGCTTGATATTTTTATTATATCCAGATGCCTTGCCATATATTTGATTGATAAGATGATATCGCTCAAACTTGGTAGTATCGTCAATGTTCTCTTTCATCAAATATGCAACTGCACATTCTGGGCGACAAAAAGAACCATAACCACACATTTCGTCATTTAACTCAAATTTCGGGATATAACAAGCTGGATTATCATATTCATATGTGCACCAGAAACAAGCCGACTTTTTGTCTTGGTTAGACGATTTATACAGTTTAATTTTAAGGTTCTTTAACTTAGAAGTGATATCTTTCATATTCACGTCAGCCGATTTATCCGATTTAATATCAAAAAAATCGGGTGCGTTTTCGCCACACTTGCTGCATATATGATTGTTAGATATTTGAACCAACGGAGGAACATCATACGCCGTTTTATCGGAAGCATTATTGCCGACGGTTGTATCGTTATTATTAGTATTGTTGTAAGAAGCATATTTATCAATAGTTTCTTTGTCGTTGAATGTGACAATAGAAGGGGGGACTGCGGGATTATATTCTAACGGGTTACTGAGTAAAGTTTTTCTGCTTTCGTTTTGCATATTTAAATCTGATAAGGAACATTTTAAATGCAAAATAATATTATTGATTTGTGAGATTGGCGGTGCAGGTTCAGCATCCTTTACAACCAACTTTCCGCCCTTTGGTTTTCGTCCACGTTTCTTAGGGGCGGTTTCGCTTGGTTCTACAATTGGTGAGGGAGCATCAGTTACAACCAATGATATATTCTGATCGGCGATTAATTGATCATTAATAGTAGTTTCTTCGGTCTTCTTCTTTCTGCCTCTTCGCTGTTTAACGGGTTCAATAGAAATATTATTATCCATAGTATTGTAATAATATCTAGACTAAAACGTTTTTATATAGTTTATATTTTGTTTTTGGGGCAACAAATCAAGCGGACGATGTACGAGCGTCATAACACCCTCTACATAGAGGAACATAAATGTCAGAACCAATTACTACCTGTGCATTGTCGGTGGTAGTGCGATGTGAGAATATGGCATTATTTCCACAAGCATCACATCTAGCAGACAGTTTGACAACCTTATCACATATAGGAATTAAATCTAACAATGCGCCAAACTTTCTGCGTTTAAAGTCACCGTCTAGTCCACAAACATATACCCGTTTTTTGTATGTTTCTACCAGTTTATATACGGTTTCGTATAAATCCGGAAAGAATTGACCCTCGTTGATTAGTATAACATCAATATTCGCAAGGCGAGCCTCGTCACATACATCAGATATCAAGTTTGTAAATACGCAAGGTATCATAACCTTATCATGGGTGGAAAGCATTGTGCTGTGGTAACGAGTGTCACCAGAATAATTTATAACTTTAATGTTGCAGGTCTCATACAACTTATTGTAAATGTTAATTAAGTGGGTAGTTTTCCCAGAAAACATAGGACCAACGACAATTTCTAAATATCCTCCTGTTAAATTTGGGTTAACCTCGCTCATTTGTAATATAGATATAATAATCATCTAGGATTTCAACGTATTCAATTTTACAGAGATACATAAATGTAAAATACATAAATAGAAGGGGTTGTATATTTACAACAAATGCAGTCTAATGATAATATCCCGTGGGTTGAAAAGTACCGCCCAACAAATTTTGACAATATAGTACTTGATCCAGCCAATCGAACATTGTTTAACAATATCATATCGAATGAATATTTTCCGAATGTGTTATTTTATGGACCCCCTGGCACAGGAAAAACCACGACGATTATTAATTTGATCCGCGAATTTCAGATAAAATGCAATCAGCGACAACAGGGAACAGTGTTGCATTTAAACGCATCTGATGAGAGAGGCATAGACATTATTCGCAATCAAATACAGCAATTTGTGAAATCCAATAATATGTTTGAATCTGGATTGAAATACGTAATATTGGATGAGGTAGATTATATGACAAAGAACGCACAACAAGCATTAAAGTATTTAATTCAATCATCTAGATACAATGTCCGTTTTTGTTTAATATGCAATTACATAAGTAAGATTGATGCTTCATTGAAAAATGAATTTATATGCATTCGGTTTAACCAGCTACCAAAACAAGAAATATATAGATTTATAAAATCAGTAGCGTCAAACGAGAACATCCAGTTGTCGGATGACGTAATAGCTTCAATCCAAGAGATGTACAATTCAGATATTCGTAGCATGGTAAATTTCATTCAATTAAACCAAAAAATGGAGAACTGGACGAATAGCATAATATCAACCGCCACGTGGGAAACACTGCACACGTTATTTATACGCAATGACTATACAAAAACGTTATCATTCATACAGGATACAAGCGTTAAGTATAATATTGACAAAAAGGCGTTAATAAAGAAGTATTTTAATTACGTGATAAGAAATCACGCGAAATATGTTACGCCGCAATTTCTGGATACAGTTGAAGTAGTATTGCATACTACTGACATGGGCATTACAAACGTCTTGATGTATCTGTGTCACCATCTGTATCAATGAACATAAAATTGAAGAAGCCAGCAAGTTAGAATTCGTATGCAAATACTATTAATATGAATACGAATATAGATGACGAATGGATGAAATTCATCTCAAATCAGGCAGGTGGGAATTATGGCAATGCAGTCTCGTCTAACAATTATGGGCAATCTGTGGCTAAGTTAGCTACTATATCTTGTGATGATAGTGATGATGAAGATCTAGATGAAATGAAATCATCTGCAATTGCCCCTGACGGTGACGATTTGTATATATCAACTACAACAAAGGTAATGTTCTTAAATCAGCAGATAGACATATATAAAGTGTTTTGGAATATTCCAATTGTCGAATACTGGCGACCACAAGCTGGAATTTTAAAAAAGCAGATTAAGGTAGTCTCTAATACACCCGAAGAATTTGCGGAATATCAGGCGAAGTTGCAAGGCGTGCCATATTACAATGAAAACATTATCAAACAAATAAACAATCCATCTGCCCGAAGATTAAAGTTCAAAGACGAACGAAAAATTACAATTGGGCTGTCTAAAAAGGATATTATGAATTGCCGTGGAAAGGTAAAAAATGCATTTTACAATTGTTTTGCGATTATTATGCGGTTTATGTACGAAGGTGCCTTCCGTGAAATGCACGTGAAAGTGTTTAATACGGGAAAGATGGAAATACCAGGCGTTATAAATGAAGAAATATTAACAATGGTGAAGCACAACATACTCAGCTTAATACAGCCACACGTAGACCTCCCATTAGAATTTGTTGAAACGACCGACGAGAACAATATTCTGATTAATTCCAACTTCAATTGTGGGTTTTTCCTAAATCGCGATGTATTGCACGCAACGTTACGCAGTTCTAAGTATGGCATAGAAACCGCATATGATCCGTGTAGTTATCCTGGCGTAAAATGCAAGTTCTATTATAACAACCGTCTTGCATTAGATGACCCAATGCAGAATGGGCAAATATTGTCAGATGACCGTGGAATGAAGATGAGTGAAATTGGAGAAAATAAAACCTATACCGAAGTATCCTTTATGATTTTCCGAACGGGAAGTTGTTTGATAGTTGGCAACTGCTCGGAGCCAGTACTGCAAGTAGTGTATAGATTTATCAGAAACATATTGCGCGATGAATATGCATCCATATGTGTTCCCACAAGTGACCAACCTACAAAAATAAAGAAACCGAAAATTAGAAAACGGACAGTAGAATTTACTGTGCCAAGCAATTAGGATGTGCTATATAACCAATTAACCAATTCTATCATATTGCCCGCTTCGTATTTTTCTTTTACAATGTCGCGACATAGACTAAATTTGGTAAGTATTTGGTCGTTTTTATCTTGTTCTGATACTGACCCACTGCGGACACGTCTCATTTTTTCACTCTTGATAATCATTGCATTCAGCAAATCCATATACGTAACAACGTTGGGCTCAAAAATGCATTGGATATTTTCTAAATATATGCTTGCAAAATCTAGTTTATCAACTGCATACAAATACCGTAATAAAAATTCATCGCAAATTGCTTTTCGGTCAGCAAATGTATATTTTTGATTATTCCAATAAAACAAAACATTTACCACTTTTAGTATTCGTGAATACATATTTCGCCATTCGTGATTATTAAAGCTTAATAAATCATCAGACATAGTTAATATGTTGCTTATAGTATTAGACGTATTATCTCCATCGTCATCACGCATTTCAAATATAGTTTTTTTGTATACGAAGAGAACCGCATCGGTATTATTTAAACTGTGTGTTAAATGTGAGAGATGTATCTGTTCAATATATTCCAGAAAATAATAACAGGCCTGTTGCGAGTGGTACTTGGCGTGTTCAATATTCTTTTTTTGCAATAATACATATTCAAATACCCGATGTATCGCATTTACTCCAATAGATTGTATTATTGGCAGTTTGTCGGAGGATTTAATGACCTCCGATTTATCAATATGTACAAATAGTTCTCTAATTGCGTGAAAATATTGTTCGGCAATAGATTGTTTTAGCGATTTTGGTGGATGAGAGGCCATATGTACTAAATGTGTATACATATGGATGGTATACAAATGTACGTTTAATTACGCATCGTGTCCAACATTTAGAAAATTATATAATTATTCGTTAGAATGACTTAAAGTATTCTCTCACATATAATTTATATTCGCCATAATGGATAAAGCAAACGAAAAACAAACGCTGGTTACGAGCAATGGATATAGATTGCCCGAGAATAATACACTGCAACACGCAACTAAATTATCAATTGTAGAGGACAAGCCAATTATGATGGATTATTGGACGAGTTCGCTAGATAAATCAGTCCTGATCGGTGTAAAGGACAATCAGGAGAAGTTATTGGTAAAGAGCGAGGAAGAATATACAAGCCCTGTATCTAAGATATATAAGGTCGGTAAAGAGTACATCGTCATGACGGAGAACTCTATTTATATTGTGGATGTGGAAATTCCCACGAAACGCATTAGCGCTTAGATCAATTAATATTTGATGTGAAATTGTATCTCATCAAATATTGTTATGCATTTATAGTATGGTAGATAAACTGGTGATTTGTTCCGCTGTCAATGAATCTGGAAAAATCACATCAAGTTCTAAGATTAGATTACCGACAGTTTGTTCTCGCGTCATTCCCATTGAACGGAATACGTTTCGATGACCGGGTCTAATTACAGATGGATTGTCTGTGTTATTCAATCTTAGTCGTTTGCCGCTTAAATGTACAAATTCAATAGAAAACCCACATAGAGCTTCTTTTAATTGTATGGATTGTTTATATATTAAGTCCAATCCATTCCGTTTAAATATAGAATTATTAGTTACACGCGCAACAAGCTTTATGTCACCGCGCATTACCTGGTTGACAATGTGTCCTTTTTCGGTAATAAGTATGATTTCATTGTTATCTATTCCTTGTGGTATATTTACATACAATGTTTCAACTTCAATGGTTTTGATGCCATTGTTTAAAGTCCATCGTTCAATTTCAACCGGCATTACGCATCCAGAATAACTTTGTTCAATTGTTAGTTCAATTTGCTTTACAATTGGCTCGGGTGGACGCATTATATTCGGGTCACCTTGATGCATCGGGACACCTCCGCGAAAAATTCTTATATTTGGTCCACCCATCCCGCCCATTCCACCATTGAACATCATATGAAATAGTCCATTTATATCCGGAAAATCGCCAGGTCCACCCATATTATGAAATCCACTCATATTATGGAATTGCACTCCTTCATTCGGGCCCATATCGTATGCTTGTCGTTTTGCATCATCTCCCAAAACCTCATATGCGGCATTGATTTCCTGAAACCTAGTTTTTGCATTTTCATCTGGATTTCTATCAGGGTGATACTTCAATGATAATGCGCGATATGCCTTTTTTATATCAGATGGTGAAGCATTTTTATCAACCCCAAGAGTATCATAATGGGTTTTGGCTGACATTATTCTGTCTATCTATACAGTTATAAACAACTGTTTATATATTAACAAAAGAATATATAAAATAAAATAGATGTACCAATATCCAGTATTGCCACAAATGTCTATTGCCGCTCGCCAAAATAATACCTTTATTGCCAAATATAAACCCTACTTTATTGATAATTTTACATTTGCACCAAATATTATTGATACGATTAAGGTCTTAATTAAAACTGATAATTTGAATACGTTATTTATTGGCAATCCGAGTTCAGGTAAAACGTCATTGTTATTTGCAATCGTACGTGAATATTACCACTTGGATAAGAACGCACCCTTTCCGGAAAATAATATTTTATTTATCAATAATTTAAAAGAGCAGGGAATACAATATTTTCGCACTGAAATGAAGACATTTTGTCAATCACATTCAGCAATTCACGGAAGAAAGAAATTAGTCATTATAGATGATATTGATAATATTAATGAACAAAGCCAACAAGTTTTCCGAAATTATATGGACAAACACAAGAAAACAGTTCATTTTATATCCGTGTGCACAAACATTCAAAAGGTAATTGAAAGCATACAATCCAGAGCCCATATTATAAAGTTGTCGGCTACAACGAACGAGCAAGTCAGCGATATTATGAACCGTATTATAGCAAATGAGAAAATTCAGATAACAGAGGATGCAAAACAATATATCATATCTATGTCGCAAACATCTATACGAAATATGATTAATTATATTGAAAAAATATTCATTTATGGAAAACCAATAGAGTTGGAGACGTGTAAAAACATATGTTCAAGTATTTCATTTCAAAAATTTAAAACATATATTGAGAACGTCAAGCAAAATAATCTACAAGAAGCCATTAATGTGTTATATGACATTCATGATTACGGTTATTCGGTAATCGACATCTTAGATTTCTTTTTCACATTTGTCAAGCAAACTGACATTCTAGCCGAAAATGTGAAATACCAAATTATACCGTATTTATGCAAATACATAACAGTTTTCCACGATATACACGAAGATGAGATAGAATTAGCCCTATTTACGAATAATCTGATAGATATTATGAAGAAATGTAAATAGCCAGCAACAATATAAACGTTTGAGTATCTATTACAATAATGTCAGACAAGAAATCTGAAATTATTGATACTACTCACTTAGATAGTGTGGTAACATCGGTGTTGCACAAGTTTACTGATAGAGCAGTGTTTGGTAAAAAGAAGTATGGAACCGACTTAGACCGACAAGATTTATCTACGCACCAGTGGATAGAACACGCACAAGAGGAACTAATGGACGGCATTTTGTACTTAGAAAAACTAAAACAACAAACAAGTATAGTACAAACAAAATAGACGTAAATTTAGCAAATAATATAATCGGGTAGTGTATATACGCATTTTAAATATCAACATGTCATCACAAATATTTAAACAACCAGTACCCATTGACCATTTATATAAGTTGCTGGATCAAATTTGTTTAAAAACAAATAAATATTATGTGATTGATATGAACGCTTTTCGTAAAATGCAATTTACACAATTACATACAAAATTTTGTTCGGACATTTTGCCATATTATCATTTGGGAAAACAGTTTTATGTTAATCGTGAGATGACGTATAATTCATTTACCACAATTCTCCGACAAATTTGCAAATATCATGCAATCATGTTTTCATCACAGATAAAGTATAACGAGTCCAAGTATAATATAAACTATCATATTTACCACAGCGACTAAAAAGAAAATATACAATCATACTATACAAGGAATATAATTATGTTGTTTAGTTCAAAGAATGCTTCTACTTATATTTTAACAATTGGTACCATTTTGATTGCGAGTTATTTCGCAAATGCATACAAACAGGCATTTGAAACGAATGATGAATACGATTTAATACGTAAATATCTATTAAATGATTCGCCGTTGTATGGTTATAATCGCCCCAAGCTTTGGATACATTCCAAATATGAGATAAACGCTCGTAAATGGAAGGATTTTTATTCACGCAACACTACTGACTTGAACCAACCATATATACACTTAACTATTAAAACAATCCTTGACCATTGTGCGGATGACTTTAACGTATGCCTCATAGATGATCAATCATTTAGTAAGTTAATTCCGTCTTGGGACATTGATATATCCACGGTTGCCGAGCCTATGAAATCCCAGTTGCGAGGACTTGGAATGTTGCAATTGATATATTACTACGGCGGTCTTGCAGTTCCCAACTCATTCGTATGCAAACATAGTTTGAAACCTATGTATGAGAAAGGAATTGCGAATGGAAACCCGTTCGTATGTGAAAATATTAATCGGACGGAGAATATTCTAGCATCTTCTCATAAAAAGTTATTCGCACCAGATACCCTATTCATTGGTGCAAAGAAAAACGATGAAACGATAAAGTCGTTTGTTGAGTATACAAAAAAACAGAGCAGCAATACTCATTTTACAAGCGAAATGAATTTTAACGGCACCAGTGCAAAATGGTGTGGGTTAGCAATCGCTGATAATAAAATGAATTTATTGGGGGGCGAATATATTGGAGTTAAATCCGAAGACAATAAGCAGATTTTATTAGAGGAATTAATGGAAGAGGCGTACATAAAGTTCCATCCGGATGCATTCGGCATTTATATTCCAGCAGATGAAATCCTTCGACGTCCAAAGTACCAATGGTTTGCCGTTATGCCATCCGAACAATTGTTAAAAACCAATCTAATTGTTTCTAAGCATCTATTGGATGCCATATCTGATGGCGCAGACGAATACAAACAGACATCTGAAATACGCAGCGTAGTTGCAATATAAACAATATAATAATGCATATAAAGTATATGTATTATTGACAATATACATATACGAATGAGTTCACAAGACGAATTGCAAGAAAATCAGAATAAATCGCATACAACGATTAATGAATTATACCAAAAATATGAATCCGATCCATATATGATCTCCAAAATCACGTCTTATATATGCACACAACTGCCCAATATTTGCGAGAACATTAAATTAACTCATTACCAACGTGCACTTCGTATGGAAGAACTTAATACCGAACAAGACGCATTTATTCAGTCATTTTTGACAAACAATCAATACTTTTATGCATCTGCTACCGATAAATACTTCTTTTACGACGGCATTCAATATCAAATTATTAGTGAAGACGACATTTTGCATAAGGTTCTCTCTACTATTAGTAATGGTCGAAATTTGATGTCTTGGAAACAGCGGACTAAAATTAGCATTATGAAACGCATTCGGGAAAATAGTCTCATTCAAACTATTCCCGAGTCGGAAACAATACAGACCGTATTGGATGCTCTGTGTCCATCTATATTTGCAACTCGCAACGAAGCAAAGTATTTTCTTACGATTGTAGGCGATAATATACGCCGAAAGAACACAAATCTTATTCATTATATTCCACAAACTGCGAAGAACTTTTTGAGAGAACTGAATTCGGCGTCGCAGTTTGTTTTGGGCGTAAGTCTATTTCAAACATTTAAACACAAGTTTCACGACCATACATACAGCGAATGCAGATTGGTAAATATAAACGATATAGTCAAACAAGATAATAGCTGGACCAATCTGATTAGCCAACACGCACTTGATATCATATGTGTTGCTTGTCACTATTCTAGTCGGTATGAATCATCCGACGACTATTTATTAAAACATAGTCACGATATGGAATTAACAATGTCGGTTTGTTATTTAAAAGACAAGTCACAGGTGGATATTGTGGATCGGTTTATAACATCCTATCTAGACATTCATAAAAACTCGGTCGATGTTGCGAATGTAAATATAATAGATACGCAATCCATTCGTGGCACACAGATTACTTGGAAAAATATGCAGTATTTGTGGAAACACTACTTGGATATGTGTGGGCTTCCGTCAGTGATGTTTCTGCTAACGTTTAAGACGATACTTACCGATAAATTGATGATGTACTACAATAAAGATCACGATACATTCATTGGCATATGCAGCAAACACCTGCCCGCCATTCAAACGTTCTTATCTTTTTGGGATGAGGCTATTATTACAGACGAAACCGAAACTGAATTTGAGATTGACGAGGTAGTAACCCTATTTAGAAGATGGTGCGAATTAAATCATCACAACGTGACTACCCTAAATGACAAACAGATATTAGACATTATTGCGTATTTCTTTCCAGCGGTTGATATTGAGCGCGATAAATACTTGGCGGGCATTCGGTGTTCGATGTGGGACAAACAACTAGACATTCATATTGCGCTGGATAGTATGAAAGGGGTTCTGAGAGAAACCCATACGGGGACTGAGCGGTCATTATCGCCATCGGTGAACCGCAATATAGCTATTTATGATGCGTACATTTTCTATTGCAAGTATTATACGAACACATCGGATACGTATCATCTCATTGTAAGCAAAGCATATTTTGAAAAATACATTTTTGATACACAGATGCAGTATGTAATTGACGACAAATTTCTGTCGTGTGATTGGTATCTAGTATAACACCACGACATTTACATTATGAATAGACTAGCACTATTCATAATATCATAGACCGGCTATTTATTTCTTAGCTTTACGGGTTCGGTTCTTCTTAACATAGCCGAACTTGCCCTTTTTGGCAAAGTAACCGGCTTTCTCCAACCGCTTCTCCTTCTTGGCAGTCACGTGTTTGTCGGCAGACACAATGCGACCCCACTTGTTCATGAACAAGTCCTTGATAGTGAGACCACCAGTGGTCTTGTATGCGGTTCCATTGTGCACCTGTGTACGAGAACCTCTTAACTCCTTATAAGTCTTTCCTTTAACATGGTATAATCCATCAGCTTGACGATCTGGGCGTTTCATTTTATACTGTATCGTTAGAAAATAATATGGTTACTAAATATTTGGCACTTACATTATTTTCTTTTGTGGGTAGCCTTTTTCGGTTTACCCCTTTTATGCGTCTTGCGGCGTTTATTACGCATTAATCTTTTGTGTGACTTTATTATTTTGCGGGATTTACCCCCGCCTTCTTCATCCGAGTCGTCAAACAATCTGTTGCCAAAAATTTGCGGTTGAATAGCACTAGTAGAAATGTTCATACTATCATCTTCGTCGGAGACGTCAAATAATTTCTTTCCAAAAATTGGCGGTTGAATAGCACTAGATGAAATGTTCGGTCTTTGTTTTTTTTGTGCTCGTTCCTTAGCATCTTCTTGTGAAACTCTGCGCAGATTTTGGTCAGCTATAATTTTGCCATCGTTAACTGGCTTACCATCTACCTGGGTTAATTTCTGCACAAAATCTACACTATTTTTGTCACATATAACGATTTCGCGATGAAAAACTCCGCCAAAATCAGTTTCCATAAAATCAGTTGCATAACCAGGGTATCTTTCACAAATGTACTTAGTAAGTTTTTTATCTGCTGCATCATCTGAATTGCGAATGCCGTTAATATATCCGTAATTTCTTTTCAATATTGCCGGAATAACAACATTTACTGGTTCACCATCAATCTTTGATTTCTTATCGTTTAATGCATTATTATAGATTTGTTCCATGGATTGATCTAGTGCAAGTAAATGCATTTCAGAATTCGTCACATACTCAAATGGTATTCCATATGTAAGTGCAACATCTGCGGTTTGCCCAAAAAATACTGGACCAGAAATGTGGTCTAATGGGCGATTGTAATTTGCGGGGATATCGCCCCTAAATAAATGTGTACCCACAGGAATGATATAGTATATTATACCGTCGACAGGTTCGGTAGTGTTAAAAAATGACGTGGCTGCCATATAACATATACGTATATAAAATTATATTACGATCGTTGCTTACAATAATGGTTGTTATGTTGAAGTTGTCTGTGTGATTGTAGTTCCGTGCGGTTTTGCATTTCTTACATATTGGGCATATCTCATTGCTTTTGTAATAGATGGGTCATTTCCACCGGTTGCCTGCTTT
>Ga0209770_10001025_pt1 | contig 14660 bp, 13 predicted proteins | sample LauGreSu1BDMLBDD_2_FD_187572 | JGI IMG/M metagenome (GOLD analysis project Ga0209770, IMG submission 187572) | Freshwater lake microbial communities from Lake Michigan, USA - Su13.BD.MLB.DD (SPAdes) (version 2) | ecosystem: Environmental > Aquatic > Freshwater > Lake | place: Lake Michigan, USA...
GCCGCTGGTCAAGGTCTGGCCAATGGGTCTGGCGAACGCATTGGATTCCCGGGGTTGGGGCACCAGGGGATCTTGAAGGATCTCTGGGGCTGGGCTCCGCAGCACCGAGCCTGCGGTCGCTGAGGAGACTCAGGGTCTGCCGGATCGCTCTGGCGAATGTTTTGGATGCCCGGGGTTTGGAGAATCGTGCAAGACGGAGGCGGGTTCAGGACGCGAGGAGTCTGAGGATTTGGTCGAGTTTGCGGTTCAAAGCCACAGAAGGCGAACGGGCTCCGGACTGGATCTCTGACGAAACTCTGGGGATCTCGACGATGCGGTCGGCGGGGTGGTATTCGGAGAGGCTTCGGGCATTGCGGGCGGTGGACGGATCGACAGCGGCCGGGGCCATGAGCACGACGGGGACGCTAGAACGCAGCGACGGCGGCAGGCAGCCGAGGGTGGCGCGGACGTCATGAATCACTCCCAGACGATTGGAGGCGACGATCAGGGGCCTCGCTTTCAGACGGACGATCAGATCACGGGTATCGCCGTCGACGGTCAAGGGGCTCAAGAGCCCTCCGGCTCCTTCGACGAGCGTGAGTTCGCTCTGCTTGGAATGCTGGAGAATGTGGGCTGAAACCGCTTCCAGGGTCACGGTCCGCCGCTCCAGTCGGGCCGCCAAGGCCGGGCTCAGGGGAGCCTCGAAATACCACGGATTGATCTCGTCCAGCGTTTGAGCCCCGCCTGAGGCCGCCTCCAAGGCGAGGGCGTCGCCCCGACCGCCGCTGCACAGCGGCTTGAAGGCCCGGATCGTCCGTCCGAGTTGGATGATTCGGCGTACCAGGAGTCCGGAGAGCACGGTCTTGCCGACTCCAGTCCCCGTACCAGTCACTACGAGAAACCGCTGTTTCGCTGCCATGGGCGGGGACTCTGGAACCGCCATTCCCCAAGGACCAGCCCATTCGCCCCTTGTGCGGTCTTCCACCGTTTTGCCACCGTTCAGCCCAGTCCCGGAGGCCAACTTCGGGTCCGAACACCATGAATCCCAGCGCACCCGGCACCCAGGCCATCCCGTTGCTGTCGAACCCGCGGCCGACGCCATTGGCACGGCGGATCATCCCCTGCCTGGATGTCCACGATGGGAAGGTCACGCGAGGGGTGCAATTCGGCCGAGCCGAAGACGGTGGACTGCGCAATGTCGGCGATCCGGTGGAGATGGCTCTGCGTTACGATGCCCAAGGCGCCGACGAAATGGTCTTCTTCGACATCACCGCCAGCGCCCACGGGCGCGCCTCGATGATCGGTGTCATTGAGCGGGCGGCGGACCAGTGTTTCATGCCACTGACGGTGGGGGGCGGCATCCGGACCGTGGACGACATGGGGCAAATGCTCCGCGCCGGCGCCGACAAGATCAGCATCAACTCCAGCGCCATCTCGAATCCGGAATTGATCCGCCAAGGAGCCGAGAAGTACGGAAGCCAGTGCATCGTGGTTTCCATCGATGCCAAGAAGGTGGGCCCCGACCGCTGGGGCGTCTTCGCCGCCGGTGGGCGCAAGGAAACCGGTTTGGACGCCGTCGCATGGGCCCGACGGGCCTGCGAGCTGGGGGCGGGCGAGATTGTTCTCAATTCGATCGATGCCGACGGAACCAAGCAAGGGTTCGACCTTGTGATCACCCGTCGCATCAGTGAAACCGTGGGGGTCCCGGTGGTCGCCAGCGGTGGGGCAGGCAACTTGCAGCACCTGGCCGACGTCCTGAAAGAAGGGCACGCAGACGCCGTTCTGGCCGCCAGCATCTTTCATTTCGGCACCCATACCATCCGGGAAGCCAAGGAATTCCTGGCCGCCCGGGGCGTCATGGTTCGGCTTTAGCCGGCCAATTGATACAGGTAGGAAGGGTCCCATAGGGGCCAATAGGGGATAACCACCCCCGAAAAATAGTCAGCGAAAGGAATTGCCCTGAACCTGAGAATAAGGAGGATGGGTGCTGTCTGTCAGAGATCTAGTGCTTCCAAGGCGTGGTGAATCCTCAGGTGAACATGGTTCGGTGATGATTTGAAACCCGGCAGTCGGGAACAACCTCGAGAACGCAAGCGGTACTCCGAACAGCAAGTCATCAATGAGCAACAAACTGTTTGTCGGAAACCTTTCCTACAATACCACCGAGAACGAACTGCAGGACGCCTTCGCCGCTTACGGCACCGTTCTGGAAGCCAACCTGATGGTCGACCGCGTTAGCGGCCGCCCCCGCGGTTTCGGCTTCATCACCTTCAGCACCCCCGACGAGGCCCAGAAGGCTGTCGAGGCCATGAACGGCGCCCAAGTCGGCGGCCGTCCCCTGACGGTCAACATCGCCCGTCCCCGTGAAGACCGTCCGTCCGGTGGTGGCGGCGGCTACGGTGGTGGCGGCGGCGGTGGCGGCCGTGGTGGCCGTGGCGGTGGCGGCGGCGGTTACGGTGGCGGCGGTCGCGACCGTTACTAATCCGTTCCCACGTCATCATTCTTCTTTCACGGGCGAAGGCTGGAGTCTTCCGGTCTTCGCCCTTTTTCTCATTCCTGTTCCCATTTTTTGGACGAACTGCCTGCAGATCGTCCCATTCAGCCCCTGTTCCCGTCCCGATAGAGTCCTGTCCTCATGAAAGAAAACGCCATCGAAGTTGAAGGCCGCATTTCCAGCGTCCTGGCTGGCACCATGTTTCGCGTCGAATTGAACAATCAGCACCTGGTCTTGGCCACCGTCTGCGGCAAGATGCGCAAGCGCTGGGTCCGACTCACCGTGGGTGACCGGGTCAAGATGGAGATGTCTCCGTACGACCTGAACAAAGCGCGTATCACCTGGCGGATCGGTTGATTCCACCGCACCCGCTCGTTCCTTCTGTATCTATCTGCTCGATTTTTCTCCTTCCCTCACGGATTCCTTGGCAAAAATGGATTTTAGACAACTGGGCCTCGACCCTCGCGTGCTTCGTGCCGTGGATGATGCCGGCTACAAAGAGCCGACACCGATCCAGGCCGCAGCCATCCCCGTCATCCTTTCCGGCAAAGACCTGATTGGCATCGCCCAGACGGGAACCGGCAAAACCGCCGCCTTCACCCTGCCGCTGCTCACCCGGCTGACGACCGGCCACTCCAGTCCAGGCCACATCCGCGCCCTGATTCTCGCACCGACCCGGGAACTGGTGGTCCAGATCCACGAGAACGTGCGGGCTTATGCCCAATATCTGTCCCTCAGCGTGGCCACGGTCTTCGGTGGTGTCGGCGAAAAGCCTCAGATCGAGGCCCTCCGACGGGGCGCCGACATCATCATCGCCACCCCGGGCCGATTGTTGGATTTGATGGGCCGACGCTACGGCAACTTTTCCGGCATCCAACACCTGGTCCTCGATGAGGCCGACCGCATGCTCGACATGGGCTTCCTGCCCGCCATCCGGGATGTCGTTCGCCAACTGCCCAAGCGGCGGCAGACCTTGCTCTTTTCAGCGACGCTCTCTCGGGAAATCGAATCAGTGACGCGTGAGTTCCTGCAAACGCCGCAGTCGGTCGAGATCGGCCGTCGCTCCAACCCGGCAGAAACAGTGGCCCAGTCGGTGTACGAAGTGCCCCGTCATCTGAAGCCGGCCATGCTTCAGCATCTCCTGCGTGATCCGGCTCTGGAAATGGTGTTGGTCTTCACCCAGATGAAACATGGTGCAGACCGGATCGCCCGACGACTGGAGCAAAATGGCATCCGAACTGCGACGCTGCACTCCAACCGTTCTCAGAACCAACGTCTGCGGGCCTTGTCCGAATTCAAGGCCGGGGTCGTTCGCGTTTTGGTGGCGACGGACATCGCGGCCCGCGGCATCGACGTGGATGGTATTTCCCACGTGGTGAACTTCGATTTTCCGCCGGCTCCCGAAGACTACGTGCATCGGATCGGCCGCACTGGGCGGGCCAATGCCGTCGGTGATGCGATCAGCCTCGTCAGCCCGGACGAGTCCAATGACCTTCGGGCTCTGGAACGATTCATCCACCGGACGCTGCCCCGCAAGCAATTGGAGGGCTTTGATTATTCTGCGGCCGCCCCAGCTTTCGCTGCGGATTCGGGCCGACGCCCCTCCGGCGGGCATCCAGGTTCCCGTGGTCGTTCCCCCGGGAATTCATCGCAAGGACGTCCGTCCCGAGCCCCCCAAGGACGCGGTCCCGGTGGACCCGGACCCGCAGATCGAGGCCCCCGACCCCAAGGGGGCGGCGGTGGCGGCACCGGTGGCACGGGTGGCGGTTCATCGCGTGGTGGCACCTTCCGGCCCCGTCGATTCCGCTAAAGACGCCCTGGGCTATTGAGCTCTATCGCCGCCGCAGGCCGTCATTGCCAATGACGACTGCTGCGGCTCCCTTCGGCCACTCATGACGCTGGACTCGCCCGCCGGGCCAGCGCACTTCCACAGCGGTGGGCGTTTCGGGAGTCGCCAGAACCGTGTCCGACGCATCCTGGGATCGAAATCCGGATCCGGCGTGGAGTTCGCGGGCCGGCCCCAGTCGAGACCCCATCACCATCCGGATCACGGCACCAATCCCCTCCGGATTGCCGTCTGGCCCCTCCAAAGCCACGCGGACTCCCGGCTTGCCAGTTCGATTGCGGAAAATGCGTGTCTTGCCGGCCTGCTGTCCCACGGCCAGATCGGGACGCCCGTCTCCGTCCAGATCAGCGATGGCGCTGCCGCGCTGCTCTCCCGGCAGACGAATTCCAGCATCACTGGGTCTCAGGCTGCGAAATTGCCCACGGCCATCACCCAACAAAACCAACCCGAATCCGGCATCCTGCCGGGCGGTTTCCACATCCATGCCGAAGAAGTTCTGGGCCAGGAACAAGTCTTCGTGCCCGTCGCCATCCAAGTCAGCGACCGAGACACCAAAAGCGGGTGATTCCTGAGCCATGGCAGGCAAGGCAACGGCCTCAAAACGGCCACCCCGATTGAGGAAGACCATGGAATCCAAGGTATCTACACTCAACGTACGGCCTTTGGCAGCCAGAGGTCCCAGCAAGGAGTCGAGGCTCAGAGCGGCAAATTCCCGGTGCGAATGAACTCGTTCCGTGAGCGCCGGAATGGCTTTGGCCAAGGCCGACCACGAACGCCAAGGCGTCTGCCGCCCACTCATCGGATCCCATGAAGCCATGAGCGTGAGCACGCGACCGGGTTCATGAAACTCACCATAAACCAACTGGATGGGTGCATTGCTGGCCCCCGGTTGGTCGGTCCGCCAGTTGCGGCCCCAATTGGAGGCCACGAGGTCGAGTCGGCCATCGCCATCGAAATCTCCGGCGCTGACGCCATTCCAAAGGCCACGCCACGCTCCCAGACCGGACTCGGCGGTGGCCTCGACCCAACGACCCCGGTCATTGCGGAACAAACGCAAGGTGTCCCAGTCACCAGCCAAGACGAGATCCGGGTCGCCATCGCCATCGACGTCGGTGAAGACAGCACCATTGGCCCGGACCCCCTCCGTCACGGTTTGCGCTTCACCCCAACCCTCGACCCGACCGGGCAAAAGAACGGTCTTGGAAGACTCCGGGTACCGACCCGCATGGGCCCGGGCTCCGACCAGCAAGTCCAACAGGCCATCGCCATCCACATCGGCCATCGCCATCGGGCCGGTGGTGGCGTCATCGACCAGGGCATGGGTGCCCAAGACGGCCTTGCCGGACTGGACGGTCCAACTCAGGAACCGAGGCGCCTGGGCTCGAGCCGCCTTGACGTTGGACAGGCCGGCGATGATCCGGGGCGGCTCAGTGCGTCGTCGATGAACGAGCACACTCACCGCCTCTGGATTTTCCGGGGTCTCCAGACCTGTCCCCAGCGGTCCGGTTTCCGGCACGAATCCGCCAGGTCCGTCGTTGCGCAAGGCCCGGAACCGACCGTCCTCGTCGGCACTGATGAGCAAATCCGGATCCCCGTCGGCATCCCAATCCGACCAAGCCAGACCCGGGGCCTCCGTGCCCAGGCGCCGTGGCAACAGGGGTTGACGATCCATTTCCGACGCATCGGGCTCCCGCGGAACGGGGTCGGGATCGGCGATGAGACTCTCGAACAAAGGCTGTGGAGGCGGCGGGCCAGGCTGGGGATCCAAGGTGTCCCGCTCCTCGATCTCGACGACCTGATTGGCCTCCAAACCACGAACCACGGACCGGCGGCCATTGCGCCAGATCACTTCCACATCGAGTTGACGGGCCTGACCCGCGGCAAAGACGCGGAGGGCCTGATCGCCCGACAAGTAGCGACCGCCGGAGATCATCTCCTGGGTTTGCGTCACCGGTCCACCGGTGACCTGGATCTTCGCGCCGATACCTGCGGTGTTGCCGCGCGCACCTTTCAGGCGAACCGCCAGTCGCGCCGCCGGAGCGCCGTTGCGCAACAATCGGGCCGGTCCATTGAGCACATTGATGACGCAATCAAGGTCGCCGTCGTTGTCGAGGTCACCGAAGGCCATGCCGTGGGCGAACCCACGCTGATCAAAACCCCAGAGCTTTCCGCTGTCTTCGAACGTCAGATCCCGGCGATTGCGAAAGGCCATCGAAGGGGTCTCCCGTCGCGGAAGCAGGGCCAGAGCCCGCTGTCGGGTCTCCGGAGTTTTCCAAGCGCCTTCGCGGATAATCCGGCTTTGAACATCGATGTCCTGCACATCGTGGAAGTTGCCGGTGGTGAGAAGCAGGTCTTCCCAGCCGTCGAGATCCACGTCGAGGAAGGCCGAAGACCACGTCCAGTCGGTGGCCGCAACGCCCGCCATTTGAGCGATTTCCGCCCAGCTACCGTCGCCCCGCGACCGTTGCAAGGCGTTGCGGGTGACCTCTGGGCGGAAGCCGGGCTGTTCAACCGGCCAGCGCACCACACCATCCAAGGTGTCGGGACGCTGGCGCGCGCGGTCTTCACGCCGTGGGCTCAGCATCTCGGCGACAAAGAAGTCATCGTGCCCGTCGCGGTCGATGTCCGCCACATCCATGGACATCGAAGAAAGCGGTTGATTGCGCAAAGCCGTCTCGGGCGCTGCCTGGAATCGCTTGCCCCGATTGAGCCACAGCCGATCGGGCCAATGGATGAAATCGTTGCAAACGTAGAGGTCGGGTTGGTGGTCTCCGTTGAGGTCGCGGAACATCACGGCTAAACCCCAATCCCGCGGAGCATCGGTCAGGGGCTGCCCCTGCTCGTCGAGAAACAAACCCACATTCCACGGGGCGACGACCACGTTGGTTCCGCCCCGATTGATGTAGAACGCGTCGGGCTCTCCGCGTTCAAGGACCTCCAAATTGCCATTCATGGCGGGGACTCCGAGGTAGCGGTCCTTTGGTTCGATCACCGTACTGCCGTCGGGCTGGCGGCGCTGGACGAACCGGCCACCCTTGGGCGGGTCATGGAAGGTGTCGGTGCGATAGTGGGTGACGTACAAGTCGAGGTCGCCATCGCCATCGACATCGGCCAGAGCCATCGAGGTGGCGCCGGTGTTCCGGAAGAAACCCATCTCGACCTCGGTGAAACGGCCACGGCCGTCGTTGTGGAAGGAACGGGTGCCACCGCCCAAGCTATTGACCAGCAAGTCTAGATCGCCGTCGCCGTCGAGGTCGGCGAAGGTGCACCCCGTCGAATACTGATCGGGACAAGCGACACCCGCTCGGGCCGTGATGTCTTCAAAACGCCAGTCGCCGAGGTTTCGATAAAGGACATTGTCCCCTTCGAGGCGGCAGAAATAGACATCGACGCGCCCATCACCATCGACATCACCCAGCGCGACGCCCGAACCCAATTCCAACAAACGGTTCCGGGCGACGGTGGCTTCGGCCAGATGATTGGTGAATTCGATGCCAGTCGCCGAAGCGGGCTGAAGGGTGAAACCAGGACCGGCTCCAGGACCTGGGCGGACCATGGCCCTACGAATTCCTGGCTCCGATTTCCATTCCAAGGGTGGAATCGATTGGCCGTGGGCAGAGACCAGCAGCAGTCCAAACGTGATGGACACGGTTCGACTCAACACGCTCACACCACGCCAATGGGCAAAGCAGTTCAAGGGAAAGGGGACTTCTTCGACGTTATTTCCCCAACCTCGGACGATCCAGCACGAAAGATTGACGGTTCTCCGCCGCGACGCTTCGAGGGCCGAGCCATCGAGCTTCTCGACAAGCTGGCCGTGAGGATCCAGCGTGCCGTCCATTCCCATGAATCGAAGACAGTTCTTGGAGCGGTCTTGGCTGGGCAGCCTGACCGTGGCTTCTGGATGCTCCCTGATGCCGGTGGGTGGCCACGGGCCAAAGCACCTGTTCTTCACCTCGTCGGGCAAGACTTGTGTCATCGACTCGACGGGCCAGAACGTTCACGAGCTGGAAGTTTCGGCCCCCGGTCAGATGACGTGGCAGCCGGCCGGTTTCCTGGAAGACGGGCGTGTGCTCTTGCTGAGCATGGAGGCTCGCCGGGACGGTCCGGGCCGACCCTTCGACGAATACTACCACCAGACGCCGACCCATGTGTGGGCCTACGACCTCGATCGGAAATCCCTTCAGGAACTGGCCACGCGGGATCGCCTGGCGCCGTTCTATGCCCCGCAACTGGTGCTTCAAGGCGGACGCATCCTCATGCAAGTGATCCGCACCCGGCCCGGGCAAACCTTCAACATGCGTTTGGACGGTTCGGATGCCCGCGAGTTCACCGGCCCGGACGAAGGATTGCCCTACGGTTACAGTCTCAGCCCGGACGGTCAGCGCGTGGCCTTCCATTTGGCCAGCCGAGAAGGCTACCAGATCTGGACGTGCGACACCCGCGGAGGCAATCGGGTGAAGGTCGCCGCCCAACCCGGTCATTTGTATTTCGGACCCAGCTGGTCTCCCGATGGTCAGTGGTTGGTCTTTCAAGACTGCCACGCACCGGTGGATCCAGGACACGACTGGTCCGACGTCTGCGTTTGTCGCCCGGATGGGACCGGATTCCGAATGCTCACCGAGGGTCAGTCCATGTGGTTCGCAGCCACCTACGGCACGGCAAGCCATCGCGGCGGCGGTTCCAATGTGCCCGTGTGGACGCAGGATGGCCACATCCTCGTCCCCTTGCGCATCCCGGGCTCGAGGGTGCCTTGGGAATATCAATCGCAGCGGCCCGACACCGATCATTTCAACCGCGACTTCAAGCCCGACCAAGCCCGCGGCGGCACCGCCATCGCACGGATCGATCCGCAAACCGGATCCATCGTATTCCTGACGCCCCGCGCGGAGGGTGTCTGGGATTTCCGCTGCACGGAGTCCCCGGACGGACACCGGATCGCCTTCTGTCGGGCTGAGACCGGTGGCGTGCCTCGCTTGTGGATGATGGATCGAAAAGGCCGGCATTCCCGGGAGATCCACGCCGGGATCGGCCCTGGCGGCCTGGATCATCCGCGGTGGCTGCCCCGAAAACCCGCCTCCTCCCAGTCTGGATACCGGTGACTTCCCGGAGCTCACCCTCCGCCCGCAGTCCTTGCTGAGTGGCCACTCCTCGGGGTTGGCACGAAACGACGGCACGGCGGATCCATGGACTGGGGGGAACACAAAGCCACCTCGGAGCCTGTCCCTATCAAGAGGGGCCGGCCCGCACCCATCAATTCAATGACCCAAGGCAACGGGTTGGGGATTGACAGGCGGATCGATCAATTGCAAACTGTTTGCATTGGTTTGAAACTCGCCCCTTATTCCTTATGAAACTGCCCTTGATCGTTCCAGCGTTGACCCTGGTAATCCCTGCGTTTTCCCAAACTTTCATCCAATCCGGCCATGTCGATATCGGTATCGGATACGAAGATAAGGCCTTTGATTTGCATGTGCATCAGGAGGAGCCCTTGGAACAGGAGTTCGCGCCGGGCGAGGCGGTGTTCGCCATCGGATCCGCCGCGGCCGGAGTTTCTCCGGGCGGCGCTTTCACCAGTTTTCTGGGGGCTTCGGGCACACCAGTTTGGGTGCTTCCCTCGACGGAGAATTCTCAATTGCCCTTCCTCGGGTTCGGCACCGAAGAACTCACCGCCAGCGACTGGTCCGGCAACATCACTCTCAGTCTGAAAGCCGTCAGCGGTCCGGGCACGTTCTCGATCTGGGGCACTAGCGGATTCGGCGCACCCGAACTCAAAATATCCACGGTCGATGGCATCACCGCTGGCGACCGTTTGCCGTTGGTCCCCGGCAGCCACGGTCACTTCAACGTCGGATTCTCGGCTCCAGGCGACTATTCGGTCACGCTGGAAGCCTCCGGTACCCACCTCATTGACGGCTTCCGCACCAGCGATCCGGCCACCTACCGCTTCCAGGTGATTCCAGAGCCCTCCACCTGGGCCTTGGCCTTGAGCGGCTTCGCCGCGGGCGCGCTTTGGCTCCGCCAACGGGGCCAGCAACGTCCGCAGTGAGTTTCCCCGAAGCGGATTTCCCCGAGAACCACGATGCGCGTGAAAACTCACTATTCGCGAAGGCGGACTGGGGTTTTGTGTCTGGTTTCCGGACTTCTGATGACGGCTGCACGGCTGGCTCTGGGAGACGATGCTCGCGGTTCGTACCTGCTGACCAACGAGCATGTCGACCTGAAGGTGATCCTGGCTCCCGAAGGCACCAATCTGTTGCAGTTGGTGTTCCGAGATCATCTCCAATCGGTCGATCGACCGACGCGCGAGACGGTGGTTCGAGTGCCCGAGACCGCGCGCTTGACCATTCCCGAGGGCTTCGAAGCCGTGGGACCGGCAGGGTCCGACCTCTGGGTCCTGCCAGCAGGTCAAGATCCCCGGTTGCTCTATCTGGGTTTCAGCACCGAAGGTCTGAATCTGCCGCCCCAATCCCTGGAACTCTTCGCTCGACGCGTCGATGGCCCTGCGCAGTTCGCCCTCTGGCAATTCGATGGTACCGGAGGGCTGTCGGTGACCTTCCAAAGTCGCGACGGGCTCGATGAGACCGATCGGCTCAGGCTGCCCACTGGAGCGCATCAACACCACAATGTGGGGCTTTCCAAGCCGGGTTTGACCACCGTTTGGCTCCAGGTTCGAGCCACGGTCGGAGGCACGAATGCATGGAGTCCCGAGACGCCGGTTCTCTTCGCCGTCGATCCGCTGCCGAAAGAACCGGTTCGTCTCGGGATCGGCCCGGGGCCGTCGGAAGAGCGGTGGCGGCTGTCCATTTCAGGAACTCCGGGGCAGGCAGTCACTCTGGAAGAGTCCATCGATCTGATCCACTGGACCCAACGCCCGGCTCTCACCAACGGATTTCAACCGATCCAAATCCCGGTGGCCTCCACCCAGGATTCACCCGCGCGGTTCTTTCGGGTCCACTCCCCATGAACGACCCGCGCACACCTGACCCGGCGATGCCAGAAGGATTCCGGCTCAACCCCATCGGATCTCCAATGGCCCGTGGCGCGCGCGCATGGAGCCCGGTCCGGTGGAGTGCTCCTCTCGTCTGATTCGTCATCTCCTCCCCGATCATGCGGACTCACCGGATTCCATCGCGGCCCTGTTTTGCAAACGGTTTGCATTATAAAAACTCCGAGGGGATGACCTGCGCAGGGGCTTCGGCGAGTCGGCGTGAGCGGCAACGGATCCTCCAGTTCCTCGAGCTCCAAATGAAACGATGGGGAGCCGATGTGATGCACCCGGAGGGCAATCTGCTCGTCCGTTTCGGGATGATCCGATTCCGGGTCCCCGGACAACCGGGAAGCAGCCGCTACCGATGCCGATGGGCGGACCATTGGATCGAATTGCACTCCACCTGCGCCGGAATCTACAGCGAGACGGGGGCCGGCATCGTGTTCCTGCGGCCGGTCGGCAAGGTCTACCTGTTCACCGGTCAGGAACCCCCAACCCCCGGCGGTGCTGCCACCTCCCACTGGGTCGTCCCACGGTCGCCCGATGAACGGGCCCGGTTCTCGAAGTCCTGTGCCCTGCTGCTGGCATGGGTCGAAGCCTACGAACGATGGGCGTCCGACCATCGAACCCCGCGCTCCAGGTTTGGACTGCAAGCAACAGCCAATCCCGTCCCCACCCCCCGATGATCACCGGACCCGACGATTCCAATCGCATCGACCGGATCTGCGCCGGACTGTCCATCGCCGCCATCGTGCACTGCGTCCAGGCCCCCTGGCTTGCTCCATGGGTGCCATGGCTGGCCGGGGAAACCGCGCATGGGATCGTGGCATGGACCCTCGCCCTGCTCAGCATCCTCGCCGTCCTGAAAGGATGGTCGGTGCACCGGGCATCCCGAGTGTTCGCCTGGGCCCTGCCCGGGTGGTTCTGCCTGATCACCGCCCGAAGCGGATCGGCCTCCGGATCGGGTGAGATCGCAGAGATCTTCCTGACGGCCACGGCCGGAATCGTTCTCTGGGTGACCCATCACCTCAACCGATCCCTGGCCTACTGGCATCACCGATCCTGAACCCAGCGCCTTCCATGATTCCTCTTCGATCGTCATCGCTTCCAGTGACCGTGCTTTCCGGCTTCCTCGGAGCCGGAAAGACCACGCTGCTCAACCACATTCTCCACAACCGCGAGAACCGCCGAGTCGCCCTCATCGTCAACGACATGAGCGAGGTGAACATCGACGCCGCGCTCGTCAAAGGCGGCGGTGCGGCCCTCAACCGCGCCGAGGAGAAGCTCGTCGAAATGTCCAACGGCTGCATTTGCTGCACGCTGCGCGAGGATCTGCTGAAGGAGGTTTCGAAACTCGCACGGGAGGGTCGCTTCGACTGCCTCGTCATCGAAAGCACCGGCATCTCCGAACCGCTCCCGGTCGCCGAGACGTTCACCTTCACCGACGAGGAGGGCCATCGCCTGAACGACCTCGCGCGGCTCGACACCATGGTGACCGTGGTGGACGCCTACAACTTCCTCCGCGACTACTCGAGCGAAGACAGCCTCGCCGACCGCCGGCAGGCCCGGGCCGAAGACGACGAACGCTGCGTCGTGGACCTGCTGATCGAGCAGGTCGAGTTCGCCGATGTGATCGTCCTCAACAAGGTGGACCTCGTCGACGGAACCCAGCTGCGCCAGTTGGAAGGCATCCTCCGGGCGCTCAACCCGCGGGCGCGTCAGGTGATCAGCCGATTCGGCCGGGTCTCCGTGGGAGAGGTGATCCATACGGGGCTTTTCGATTGGGAGTCGGCGCAGCGGGCTCCCGGGTGGCTGAAGACAATGCGTGGCGAGGTGACTCCGGAGACCGAAGAGTATGGGATCCGAAGCTGGGTCTACCGGGCCCGCCGACCCTTTCATCCGCTGCGTTTCCGGGCCTGCATCGAATCCGAATGGCCGGGGATCCTTCGCAGCAAAGGTCTGTTCTGGCTGGCTTCCCGCAATGATTGGGCCGGGGCCTGGAGTCAGGCTGGATCCGCCTGCCGGGCCGAAGGTGGGGGTCTCTGGTGGGCCGCCACACCGAAGAACCAATGGCCGGACGACGACCAGGAGGTGCAGGAGATCATGGACGACTGGCAGAACCCTTGGGGGGATCGCCGCCAGGAGATCGTTCTGATCGGGCAGGTTTCCAATCCGGCCGAACTGAACGACCGCCTCGATGCGTGCCTGCTGACCGACATCGAAATGGCCTCCGGCCCCGAGGGTTGGGCACGGCTGACCGATCCGTTGGCGCCATGGGTGGCGCCAGAGGCATCCGCTCCGGAATCGACCCCCACCCATATCCGTTCATGAAACCTCTGATCCGCATCGATCACTTCTCCGCGAAAAAAGGCCGACGCCATCGCGGCCCCGGTCCGACCGAGTGTGCCCGTCGCATCAAGGACTGGACCCGCGAGCGGCTCGGCCTGGATGCGGATTCGACCGTTTGGGTGACCGAGTTGCGATGCAGCGACCCGGGCTGTCCGGATCTTGAGACCGTCATCGCCATCCCGATCCCGTCAGGAGACTGGCGGACTCTGCGAATCGCCAAACCGGTCGCCGATGTGTGCCGGGAAGACATCGAGGCATTGACTTGACCCCCCGCCCCGTTTCTCCCGCCCCAAAACCAAACACGATTTCTGAGCAACCCCTGACCAGACCCCTCCACCTTTATGGATTCACGCATCCCCGTCACCGTCCTCACCGGCTTCCTCGGCTCGGGAAAGACCACACTTCTCAACCGCATCCTCTCGGAGAACCACGGCCGTCGCATCGCGGTCATCGAGAACGAGTTCGGCGAGGTCGGCGTGGACAACGAGTTGGTCATCAATGCCGATGAGGAGGTCTTCGAGATGAACAACGGCTGCATCTGCTGCACCGTCCGCGGCGACCTCATCCGCATCCTGGGCCAACTGCTCAAGCGAAGGAACCGCTTCGACTACATCCTGGTCGAGACCACCGGGCTGGCCGACCCCGGACCCGTGGCCCAGACCTTCATCGTCGACGACGAGGTGAAGGAGGCGTTCCGGCTCGACGGCATCGTGACCCTGGTGGATGCCCATCACGTGGAACGGCATCTCGACACCTCGGAGGAATGCCGCAAGCAGGTGGCCTTCGCCGACGTGATCCTGCTCAACAAGACCGACCTCTGCACCGGCGAAGCCGTCGCGTCGCTGGAACGTCGGCTTCGCGCCATGAACGCCGCGGCGCGCATCCACCGCACGGAGCGCGCGGTGCTGCCGCTCGAACACCTCCTGCACATCCACGCCTTCGATCTGGCCGCGAAGCTCGCGCAGGACGCGGACTTCCTGGTCGAGGAGCTGCCCTTCGAA
>Ga0209770_10001026_pt1 | contig 14650 bp, 11 predicted proteins | sample LauGreSu1BDMLBDD_2_FD_187572 | JGI IMG/M metagenome (GOLD analysis project Ga0209770, IMG submission 187572) | Freshwater lake microbial communities from Lake Michigan, USA - Su13.BD.MLB.DD (SPAdes) (version 2) | ecosystem: Environmental > Aquatic > Freshwater > Lake | place: Lake Michigan, USA...
GTGCGGGCCGGCGCATCGGTCTTGGAAAATGGATTATTGTCCATTGGATCGAAGTCATCGACTTCTGGTTCGGAAGTCCCCTTAAAGAGTTTTCCTTGAGCTTCGTCCTGCGCTCTTGCAGCTTCCTCTTTGGCGTTGCGCTCTGCTATAATCTCAGCTCCGTCTTGCGTGTTCTCAGAGGCAAGAGCGAATCCGCCATCATCGTCAAACAACTGGCGCGAATCTTGGTTGCGTATATCCATCTGCGATACCGGGCGATTCGGAGCGCTTTCTTTTGCAAGGGCTTCCTCCTTTGCAATGGCTTCCGCCTCTAACTTCGCCATGTAGGCATCGTATTCGTCTTCGTAGGCGCGACTCTTGCCTTGTGCGATGTCTTCAATCTCGCTCCTCAGCTCACTCCACAAAGTGCCAGCATCCTTGTCTGGAGAAATCGTATCTGGCCCGCTTGCCGAGTAATCGTCGTGCTTGGCGTAGATCGAACGGAGAATATCCTTTGCCGCCTCGCGTCCCTCGGGGGTGCCAGGCATAGCGTCGATGTCGGAGATCTTGATGAAGCCGTCGTATTCACCACCCTTTTTGTTCTCTGCGAGGAAATTGATTTCTTTGGAGGAGAGCGTGATCTTCTTCCTCTGCTTGCCAAGGATCAATGCCAGCAATGGAGGCGGGCTTTTGATCCTGTCATTTCCAATGCTATTCAGCCCTGGGAAGTTCTCGATATTATCCCAGACCGCGCTGCGAATTTTCGATGCGCCTTTTGACAATCCCTTATACACGCGAGGGATTTCAAATTTGGCGTCGGCTCGTTCCTGCTTCTTCTGAGATTGCGTGTCCTGCAATTTCGCAAGCTGCTTCTCAGCCTTGGTGATCGTCTGCTTCGATGCACTGTTCTTCTTCAGATCCGTGATCTTCTGGCGCTGAGCCATGATCTGATTGCCGATGTCTTTGATCTCCACTGCAAGTCTTTTCGCACGAGTGGCAGCGGATAACTGGCGAGGAGCTGGGGCTGGTGCTTCGGGAATAACTGGCTGAGTCTCAATAAGAGGAGCTCCCGCATTCTCCAGTGCGACCGGAGCGATACCTGTTTCTTCAGGTCCGAGAGTGAGCTTGCGGCTAACTGGAGCGGCAGAGGCTTCGGCGGGTAAGGCGGGTTCGTTATTCAGTATTCTGCTGGCGGCGCGGGCGTTGGCGATGGCATCTGCGGCTGCGATGCTTGCGCGCTGCGACGGGACTTCTGGGCTGCCAACCGGAAGAGGAAGCCGTTGATATTTCCCAGCGTCCCTGGCTGCGGTGATGGCTGAGATGTTTTCGAGATCTCCTGAGAGCTTGTTGATAACGGCGGTTCTGGTTTCATCGGATAGGGATGGGTTATTCTGGGCGCGGTCTATTGCCTGCTTGATCTGGTCTTCAGCAAGGAGGATTTGTTCATCGGTGATTGAGCGAAGCTGAGGAGCAAACTCCGGGGTGTCGTGCACCGGAATGCTTTTCTGCCCCTTCTGTTTCTTGAGTGAGACGCCAAGCTCGGCGATGTCAAGAAGATCATCGGTGTTATTGTCGATAACACTGAAGACTGACTGGAGGGATTCGTTCTCGGTTTCACCGAAGAAGCGGGTTGCCGTGGCGCGATCCTGCTGACGATCGAACGTCGGCTGCACACCAAGATCTGCGAGGGATCTGTCGGTGGCGTAGTTGAACGGAAGCTCGACGAGAGCGCCGTCAGGGCGAAGCATGGCTGGGCGCCCCTCGTCATCGACGAGCCGGCCTGCCTGGCCTTCCCATTCGATGTTGCTGTCGATAAGGTCGGTGATGGTTGGATCTGGTTTCCGAGCCGGTGTAATGTCGATCGTTCCGCCTGAGTCAGATGTAATCGCAGGGAGGTTAGCTGCCGCCGCGCGCACGTCATTTGGCGTGACGGTGGCTCCCGCTCCGGATGGCCTGAGTGCCATGGGGTCAATACCGAAACGCGCAGCCATATCTCCTGCAAGCCTAGTTCTGCCTGTGGCAACCGGAGGGGTAGTGGGAGCGATTGGTGTAAGAGGTCCCCGCAGGGGGATAGGAGCGGCTGCTTGAACTGGAGGGGCGGCAGCTTCGATTGGAGATGGGATCATTGCTCCCTGCCCCAGGGCGCGACCGAGACGGTTTGGATCACTGAAGAACGCACCGGCTGCGGCGTTCAAGGCGATCTGGCGAGCGTCCATTGGCTGACCGCTTGCAAGAGCTTGTCCCACGTCCAACGCGCCACCGATGCCAACCTCAGATCCCACATTGATCCGGCTGTTGATGATCGCTGCACGCTCGACTGCATTGCTGGCACGACCAAGAGGGGTGAGCGCCGTGCGGATGTTTCCTGGGGAGAACTTACCGGTGATGAGGGCTGGGGCGATCTGACCAGAAAAACTGGAAATTGGATTGACTTCCATGTCGCGAGCGATAGCTGCCTGCCGCTCCTCGGTGATGGGATCGATCGCCTCTTGGATCTTCTGTCCACCAAAAGCACCGCCGATGCCTCCGATGATACTGCCGCCAATGGTCCCGATACCAACGGTAATCGGGTTGAGTCCCATTGCTCCAAGTCCTGCTCCTGTTGCAGCGCCGCTGGCCGCACCAGCCAAAGCACCACCTACGCCGGCGCCGAGGTTTTCTCGTGCGCCACGGAGGAATGATCCAGCCATGGAGGGATCGTTTGCTGCGGCTTCAAGCTCAGCCTGCTGTCTTGCCGCTCCCATGCCAAGAGGTGTGAGCGGTTTTGGTGGACTGATATTGTTTTGGATGGCGAGAGCGATGTCGGCATCGCTCATTCCGTCAGGAAATTCTACCTGTCCAATGTCGGGGATTTCAATGATTTGTGGCATGGCGACTATTCAATAGCTCCGGTGGCCGGATTGTATCTCCTGATAGTCTGTGCTCCGCCTGAGTTTTGTCCAGCCTGAACTCCACCGCCCTTCAGTTTTTCGAGCTTTGCTTCCATCTCTTTGAGGCGGTCGAGGTTTCTATTGTAGCCGTCATCGGACAAAGTGACTGGTCCGGATGGAGGAGTGAATGCACCGCTCATCATGCCACCATTCATCAAGCCAGCCGGGACATTGACTTGTCCAGTTTTGAGGATGTCGATGGTATCTTTGATCTCGGCTTCCAGTGCGGCGATTTCCTTCTCTTTAGCTTCGCGAACTTTTCTTTCGGTGGAACCTTCTCTGCGCTTGAACTGATCGCTCAGCTTATTGACTTTTGCAGGCTGCTCAGCAGGGCGCTGAAGCATCGGAGGGACAGCTTCTTGGGTTGAACCTGGGGCTACGCCGGTCACGGGTGTGCCGACATTGGGATTGCCTTGCTGAGGCTGAACAGGAGGGAGACCGAAAAGCTCTGGGATCGATGCGATCAGAGCAGCGGTTCTCTCTTGATCCACTCCAAACTCGGGGGATGCCTGCAACGGCTCCGTGTTCTTCATCGTTGGAAGCGATGGATCTTTGCCGAATCCGAATCTGAAAGTGTTTTCAGAATTGATCTCTGGCTGATCGGTTCCGAAATGATGCACGTTGGCCGCAGCCTCTGCTTCGATCGGAGTCATGCCAGCGCTCATCGCGTTTGAGAAGCTCTGCGACCATGCTCTACGGGAGGGCGCAAAAGGATCTTCGGTCGGAGCGCCTTCGTCGTCAACGGGAACACCGAATACCCTGAAGCTGGCATCTTGTGCTAGCTCATCAACTTTGCGAGCATCGCTGAAGCTGTTTGGAGCGGTCTTCGGAAGACCGAGCATAGAGCCATCTCCACGGCGAGTGCTTGATCCGCCATACAGATCACCGATAAGTTTCATCTGAGCATTGCCAGCGGCGATAGCTTCTTCGCTGCGTAGCTTCGGATCGCCGACTTTAATCGCTTCGGCAGTGGTTCCTGACACGGTGTTGAACTGAGGGTTTGCCGTTCCTGTTGCAGCCTGGGCCACGCGAATAGCATCAGGAGTGGAGTTTGGATCGTAAAAGATTTGAGCAGCCTTCGCGGTATTGAGCGCGTTGGTAAGCTGCTGAGGATCGCCACCACCTCCTGCTACACTGGAGAGGATCGCCGAGCGAAATAGATCGACTTCTGCGGCACGCCTGCGTTCAAGGCCAGGCAGCACCTTCCCTTCAGACTTACGGTATTCAAGCATCTTGGCGGTGAGTGCGTCTGGATCATTTCCGAACCGCTGAAGTAGGTTCACTCCCTTGCCGGTGTTGTAGTCGAAGGAAATCATAGCATCCCGTTGTGCAGGAGCGAGGTTGATCCCGAACTGACTGGCGGCGTTGTTAATGCGATTGGTGCTCGCTTGAAGTTCTTCAGCAAGCCTGCGCTCCCCCTCTTCGGTTGTTACTGAGGTTTCGCCGGGTCTTGCTTTAGTACCGTAGCCGATGCTCGTCTGGGCACCGTCCGGATAGGCGTTGGGATTGAACCCTTCAAATTCCTTAACGAAGCCCGGCAGTCCAGTCGAAGAATAGAGGTCAGAAAGAGCCTGATTGCGGGTCTTCCAATTCTTTGTCTGCTCGTTATACACACCCTGCTGAGCGCCTTCAGTTCCAGCCTTCGCGGTATTAAGTGCGATCTGAGAGCCGAACACCCTTGGTGCATACTCGTTCTCGATGCCCTGCCCGGTGTTCTTGAGCCGAAGTCCCTCGACCGCAAGACGCTGCTGATCCGCTGCCGCGCGCGCGCGCGGATCGAAGATCTGACCGATGTCAGAAAATGCGTTAGATAGGTTCTGCCCTAGTGCGGCTGCGGTGTATCGGTCCATGAGTTTTCTTTGAAATAAGGTTAGACGGGGATTGCTCTAGGCGGAGCTTTTGCGGTGCCTGCACCGTAGCCAAGCTGACCAAGACCCTGAAGAGCCTGACCGGCCAGCATCAGTCCAGATCCCTTTTTTGCTGCGGAATCGGATTCATTCTGATAGAGACGGCTGGATGCCTGAGAGTAGAGATCGTTTGCTTGGATCGGACGGTTGAGGGCTGACATCTGGCGGTTGACGAGGGAGATGCCTTCACCGGACTGGCGGAGGCGATCGATGCCAAGCTCGCGAGCGCGACCAAGTGCCATGAGTGCTGCCTGTGCCCGCGCCTGCTGATCACCGAAGTCCTGAGCGTAGCTGAGCTGGGTGTTCAGTGCATTGCGGTATGACTTGGTGTCGGAGCTTGGTGCTGCGTCCTCGACTGAAACCGTTCCAGTAGCCTGCGATGCGTCTCCACCCGTGCTGCCGGCGTAAGCCTGGTTGCCAGCGGCCTGAAGCGCCTGTGCAAACTGATTGGTCTGATTGTTGGTATCGGCTTCTACGTTATCGCGCGTGAAGGCATTGAGAGTGTTGTCCTGAAATGATTTGCGAGCACGCAGAGAGTCATCCTCCTGTTGCTTCTGCAAAGCCATCTGCTTCTGCATGATTTCGCCTTGGCGGCTCACTTCACGAAGACGAGCTGCCGACATGGCGTTCTGCTGCTGATTAGCAGCTTTTGCCTGTAATCCGATTCCGCCAACGGTGGCTGCTACTGCGGCAATGCTAACTGGGTCACACATAATTAAGATCCTTGGTAGTTGGTTACGGCGCTTGATCCACCAGTGGATGAGCTGCCAGTGTTGCTATTCTTGAACATTGGGCTGAACACCCCGCCGAACTGATTGTTCGTCTTGGCATTCCAATAATCGTTGGTCGCGAACTTCGCTGCCTGACCGAGCAGTGCTGAGACCGGCTCAAAAGCTGGTCCTGCGTTGAGGGCTGGCACTGATGCGTTGGCTGCCTGCAATCCTGCGTCCTGAGACTCGGATGCATACATCTGACCGACTGCTGACTGGCGTGCTGAGTTGACGAACTGGCGCTGCTGACTTGCGTAGTCTGATGCTTTGCTCTGGGCGTCGCGATACATGCCGTCGTAGGTGGAGGCGAGATCGCCATACTTACGTGCTGCGGTGGACGATGCCATCTTGCCGGCGTTGGCAAGCGATGAGCGAAGATTGTAGCTTGAGTCCTGCTGTGACTTCTCGATCTGCGGTCTTGCATAATCCAGATATTTGTTCTGGATGCCACCGTAGTAGTTGTCATCAAACTGGCCGAAGATGTCTCCGATCTTTCCAAGCCCTTGCTCCATGCTAGCCCGGCGTGCGGCTGCATCAGCTTCGGCTTTTGCTGCCTGATCCTTTTGCCATTCAAACTGCTGTTGAGCTAGTTTATTGGCTTTTTTCGCAGATTTATCTGATCCAAATAATCCCATTAGAAGTCCCTCCCTTCTGACCATGCGAAAAGATGGAAGGCTTCACCGTTCCGTCCGTAGTTGGGAGCCACACACTCTTCGGTTGCACCAAGCATATTCAACCAGTCGTGAGCCACGTCGTGGCCTTCGATGGAGAAACATTGCGCGCGGTGTGTTCCTGAATCTTTCAACAGGCGAATGATGGTCTTTTTTGCGAATTTCGTCAACGATAAAGCCACCAATGGCCAACGGTCAGTGGCATACATCCAGACCTGTGACACGTTGGGGTGCATCATGCTCATCCCGAGCACGGCGATAGGCTCATCACCACGGTAGCCGATCCAACCGATGCCCATTTTGGTGGCTGCATCGAGTGTCATCTGGGTGATCAGCTCGGTCGCTTCCTCATGGGTCATGTCGTAAAGCGTGGCAAGGATCTCATGTCGATCCTTTTCGCGCATATTCTGGGTGATGTAGAGCAGCGGCTCGTATTCCACCGGCCCAAGCCTGAACTCAGGACGGGGGTTCGGTGTAGTCGAAGTGGACAACTGCACTGGATATTCTTGCTGGTGTGGGGTCATTTGAGGTGAACTTGAGTCCGATGTGGGTGCCTGATGCGCCGATCCTGAAGTTGGGAAGGTGGAAGTTGGAAAGCTCGACCGAGCCTGCCAGCGCATAGCTGTTGGAGGTTGGATCAGTGGAATAGGAGATTGTCCAGCTTCCTTCGCATCCAATATCAATGCCCTTAAATTTCTTCTTGTTGCCGGGGCGATCAGCAGAGAGCCAGCTCAGCTCCACCTCGGCCAGGCTGTTGTCATAGACGCCACCGCTGACTCCGCCGTAGATGTAGATCTCGTCGCCGGATCGGCAGAGGAGTTGATTGCCGAACACCGCCCAATCCTCGACCGTGAAGCCGGGTTCATAGGTTGTCCACGCGGAGATCGACGACGCCGGGAAGAACGAATAGACGAACACCTTGTCGCCGAGGGCCAGCATGTAGCGGCCTTCGCGGGGTTCCACCACGCCGCAAGCACGCATTGCTTGGGCTTCGGTGAGGCTGTTCATCTGGTCGATGACAAGCGGATCGACGGCTGTTCCCACGTCAAACACCACTGCTGAGTTGGACGAGTCGCGCGCGCGCAGGGAGCGCACGCCGGTGTCGGAAAGGAAGAATACATCCATCTCTCCGAAGTTCATTGCGCTGCGGGGAGCGATCGATCCTACGTTGTCAAGGATCTGTTTCGGAAGGTTGTCGGAAGGATCGCCTGCCACCACTTGCCAGATCTGGGTGGACCGGCGGGCGAACACCGCAAGGAACCCTTGGTAGGGAGCGGTGGTGACGAGCGTTTCGGCGCCACCTGTCTGGGAGGAAAGGCTTTCAAACCCAGCAAAGGTATCTTCCTTCTTGCCAACGGAGTTGGTGAAGGTGGTCGTCCAGCGTGTCGGGTTGTTCACGTCGGAGAAGTAGAGCGTGCCCTGCACGGTGGCATATACCTTGCCACGGAAGGTGCGGGCTGATGTGCCGGTGCCAGATGCCGATGAGGTGACTCGGTAGGGCGTGCCATTGATGATCACTTCCCATGACTCATTGGCATCGAAGGCCGGGTTATATCCACCAACTAGCTCCACGGTGGCGACCTGATGGTGGCTTGCTGTCGCTTGTTGCGTAATTATCACTGTGGCGTAGTTATCCGATCCGCCTGCTACGTTGCTCACGCTCGCGCTTATCGCGAAAACCACATGCGCCAGTGATGCTGTAACCGTGATCTTGTTGGTGGCTGTATCGTAGGTCGCATCCACTGCCGAGTCGGTCGATATCAGCGCGGCGAGTGACTGACCGAGTGTGTCGATGTCAGAGATTGCTGGCGCAATCGTATCCCAGTCGGTGATCCGCACGCCGTTGTAGAAGTGATGGACCGTGCCATCGGAAAACTTAGCGACCACGTAGGGCACGCCGTTGTAGGTATCCACGCTGAGGATCTCGGAGAGATCGGGACTTCCTGGCGCCACGAGCTGCTGGTAGCGGACGGAGGTAGGAATGGTGGGGCTGGCTGCGCTGCCGAAAACGTAGATACCGTTTTTGGTTGCCCATAATCCCTTGGTCTGATCAGCAGGGAGAGTGGCAAACGGCACAAATGCCTTGCGCTTCTCTACCTCGCCGCCCCGGTTGATGTGGATGTTCTTGCCAACCGAAAGGCTTCCCTGTGGTGCAGTGATACGGCTGCGGCGAGAATCCAGTCCGCTCTTGAATGCGTTGACGAAGACGAATGCCATTATCGTGGGACTCTGATGGTCCAGTTTTTAGGGCGTGGTTGGAAATCGGATTGACCGTTCACGAACATTCGGTTCTGGGAGTATCTCCCCTTGAGCCGGTTGTAGTGCGATGTAGCGATCGAGAGCTTGAGCTGAGCGTCGGCTGACTTGGCGCGAGCAAGAAGCTCTGCCGCGGCAGTGAGGATCAGGAGGTTGGAGTCAAGCTCACATTTGTCGGTGGATGCCACAAGTGGATCGAGCTGCTTCATCACGCGGAAGCGGATGCGGGTCGGGTCGCTCGGCACCGGCCAGATCTCAAACTGGTTGTCTTCGGTGAAGTCCCAGCGAAGCGGTGTGGTCTCGGTCTCTCCTTCTTCCGGGTCAGAGGAATTGTAGAGATCGGGAGTGATGCCGAATTGGAGGGGAAGCCAGTTGTCGTTATCCCTCACCCACACACCGTAGATGCGGCGTGAATCGATGTCGGAATTGAATGTGTAGATGTTCTGGCCTGCAAGTATTTCCTCCTCGCGGAAGATCTTGAGGTGAGGCCAGTCGAAGTCCTCGTAGTAGGTTTCCTGAATCCGCTTGATCATCTGCCGAATACCCGGAAGAGCATCAACGCCCATCGCCATATCGGTCGAGTCGCCAATTTCCGCACGAACGGCGGTGACGAGTTCATCTAAAGTGAGGATGGGCATGATGCTTTTGGGTTAGGCGTCGAGCGGGGTGACGGATTTCTTAGATCCCTTCTTGACAGGAACGGGTTCCTCTTCAGGAGTTTCGACGACATCCTTTTCAACGGGAGTGATCCCTGCGTAGGGATCAACTTCCTTGAACTCGATGGCATCAAACTCAGTAGGGAGCGTGAGATTGAAGCGATTGGCGCCGAATGCCAGGGCTACGGTTTCTTCACCGTAGGCGCGGACGAGGCGATCGCATTCCACTTTGGCGGTGACTTCACCACCTTCCCGTTCGATGAGCGTGTTGGGCACGCGAGTGACTGAATGGCGACCATGGCCAGCCATGAGCACGATTACTTCTGGAACGGTGACGCCTTCCTTGAGGATGACGGTATCATTGGAGCCGCCGATGGCGACTAGGACTGAGCAGGTTTGCATATTATTGATGTGATGTGAGAGGAAAGGGAAGGAGGGGATGGCCGAAACCACCCCCTCCAGTGAAGGCTTAGGCGATCGAGTAGACGCCGGAGCTGTTGAGACGTTTTGCGGTGAGACCACCGGTCCATGTCATCGAGCGGTAGAGGGCGTATTTGCTCTCTGGACGCGCTGGTGCGTGAACCTTGTTGTCTTCACCTTCCATGACGTAGCCGCAGACGGAATCCGTGTCGATCATGTAGCAGCGTTTCGAGTAATCGATAGCGTTGCCCATGATGCCTTGGAGGTCGTCGAGGGTTGGGTCATAGACGAATGTGCCGATACCAGTCACCGTCACGCTAGGCGAGGCGATGTTCTTGGAACCAGCGACACCGCTCTGCGAGTAAAGCGACTTGGTTGCGACCTCTTTTTCGAGGGCATCAAGGAACTTGGAACCGCAAAGGATGAGGTTTGGCTTGCCACCGTAACGGGTGAGCTGACGGACTTCTTGGCGGAGAGTCTGGGTCAGGTTGTCCGAGCCGGCAGAGATACCGAGGTTGGCGCGGTTTCTCCACCAGGTGTTGGTAACACGGGACAGACCACCGAGCGTGCCGGTAGTAGGCGTGTCAACAACAAAGGCGAGGATACCTGGGCTTTGCTTGCCGGAGTCCTGAGCACCATCGCGCCAGAACATCTGGTTCATCTTGCGGCTCCAGCCTTCGCTCATCGAGCTGAGCTTGTGCTCAAGAAGGTTGGTCAGAGCGGTCTGCTCACGTCCAGATACCTTGGTGGTTTTCTCACCGAAGGCGCTGTCAGCGATGCTGATGCCGTCCTGTTTCAACTCAGTGAAGGTCACGCTGATACCAGCGTGGATTTCAAAGTAGTCGTAAGCTGCGCGTTTGACGGCGTTCGGGTTCTGGAAGGTGACGGTATCGTCGAAGGAGAATCCTTTGAAGAAGTTCGCGTCGCTGTCCAGATAATCGCCGACCACTGGGATCGAGATTTTTCCTTTGCCACCGGGGAAACTCTTCTGTTTGCCACGGATGGCGGCGAGAAGAGGCTTGTCTTGAATGCTTTGATCGAAAGCGTCGCCCTTGATGTAATAATCCAGAGCGTAGCTTGCAACCGCATCCATCTGTGCTTGGGTAAGTGCCATAATGATTTGGTTCGTTTGGGGTTATGAGTTGAGAGCAAGGCTAACCGCATCGTTCAGGCTCTTAGGCTGAGGCTTTGCGTGACTTGCTGATTGCGTGGAAACAGGCTGCTTCATTGCCACCCGCTTTGGCATCACACTGGAAAGCAATTCAGTCGCTTCCTTCAAGGCTGCTTCGGCGATTGCCACGGCTTCCTGGGGAGTGCGAGCTGGACGCTCGATGTGTGCGAGTCGGATGTTTTTGAAGACAAGTGCCTTCTTAGCTTCGTAGTCGGGATCGCGTGCCGCGACCTGCTGTTCCCATGTTTCAACTGCATTAGTGATTTGCTGATGAACATTTCGCTCCGAGATCTGCTTCTGGTTTTCCAGTGCTTCTTTTTGCTGGTGTTCTTGCATAGCGAGACGAGCGCGGGCCACTGCCAATTCCTTGGCCGCGGTTTCGGTCATATCGCCATCTTCAACCATCCGGCTCACATCCTCTGGCAGGGTTTCGCCTGCGAGTATGTTGAGCGGCTCAATGGTCTTGAGCAGCATTTCTCTCGCTCTCAACGGATCATTTTTCAATGCCGCCATTATCTCAAAGCCTTCATTGACTTCATCGGGTGTGAGACCGGTTTGGGTCATGTAGTCTGAGATAGCGCGGAACTGGGTAGCATCAGCTTTAAAGGCTTCTGCTTCGGCCTTGTAGGCGTTCTTTTCCCTGATTACCGCTTGAAAGCGTGGGTGCTTGTTGAATGGGAGCTTCTCGTCCTCTTCCGGCTTTACCTCGTCCTTGCTGTCAGTTTCGTCACTCGACGGCTGATCGGCTGGTTTCTTGGTATCACTGGATTCGGTAGAATCCGATTCTTCTGCCTCCGAGCTGGACGGTGCTTCGGCCTCGCTCTTCGCCACCACGTCTTTAACGAGGTCGAGAAGGGATGAGGGTTTTGCGTCCTCGTTGTTGACTGCGAGCGTTTCAGTCGTTTGCTCTGCGCTCTGTTCGATTACTGCGTCCGTCGATTGCTCGATGGTCGCACTGTCAAGGTTTGGTATTTGGTCGGAAGACGAATCCGACGCTTGGTTGATCGTCATGCTGGTCAGTGTAGGTTGATTACCCTACGCTGTCAACATATTCATCAGACAAAAATTCGTCCATGGATTATTACTGCATTGGCATTCCGCCACCCATCTGAGGGAGGGATGATGGCGGGCCGCTCGGTGGCGGTCCCTGCGGAGGAGCTTTCTGATTATCCGATCCACCCTTGGATTCGATACCTTCCTGCGGTGGCCCACCCTGCGCTCCGCCCATCATCTTGCTCATCACGTTCTGAGCGATGATGGATGGGAGGCCGGAGGCGATGGCGTCGGTCGGGTCGATCCGATCGTCGAGGCGGGTAATAAGCTGCTTGACAAGCCAGTCAGGGCGCACGCCTGGGATCTGGAGGAGAAGCGGGGTAATGCGTTCGATATTAGCCACCTCGGCTGCTTTGTTGGGGCGACCGGAGGAACCGGCTTCGATCTCCAAGAGAAGCTCATCGGCGATCTCCTGATTGGAAAGGGATGGCCACACGGCGCCAGGTCCGACGATCTTCATCACCGTTTCGGCCGACATTTCAAGAAGATAGATCTGACCGGCTGCGCGGCTCAGTTCGATCATCATGTCGTCGAGATCATCGACGTTGGATGCGAGCGCCACGGTGCGGTTCTGCTCGGCGATCGAGTCACCGGTGGCAGTGACACCACTGGCAGCCGTGCCGATGCTGGAATCGGATTGTCCAACAACCCGAAGGAGATCCTCAAAAAGTGCCGACGTATCGTAGAGAGCGGCGTCGATCGGCGCGTGCTGGATCGGCTGAAGGAGGTTGTTGACGTTGCCGTTGGGAGGAAGGGCGTTGAGCGTGATCACCGCGTTTGCCGGGCGGTTCTTGAGCTTCTCGATGTCTTCCTCGTCGAGCTGGCCGGCAGCCACGGCGGTGGCAGGACGGTTCGCCATGCGATGCTGGCGCAATCCCTCGCGCGAGCGGTTGTATTCCTTCTGGATCGGCTTGAGGAGATGCACGTCCGAGCGAGGGAAGATGCTGTTCTCGTTCTCGGCTTCGTTGAAGATGAGCGGGAAGATCGGCCAAAAGCGTTCAAGCTGGATGGCTGGCTGCTGAGGCTCGACGATGAAATCCTCATAGCCTTCCGCGATCACGCAGTATTGACCGGCGGGCTTGTCCCATACCACCCAAACCTTCACCCCATCGACCTTGCGCTCCTTGGAGTTTCCGCCGGTGGCAACTGAGGCGAGCTTCTCCCTGAGTCCTGGGATGCCGTTCTTGGTGTTGGTATCGTAAGAGGTGGCAGATGAAGCGGTGGAAAGATCCACGCCGTAGATCTCCTTGATGTCATCCACGGTGAGCACGTATTCCTCGGCGATCCAGCGGGCGCCAATGAAGGTGCGGAGGTGCCGGCAGGCAGGATCGATGATGATCGAGGTGGACGATGGGAAGTCGAAGACCAGTCCCTCGCGCACGAGCTGTTGTTCGCGCTGCTGATAGTCCTGGAGCTGAAGGCGAAGCTGTTCCAGTTCTGGATTACCCTCCTCCAGCTTGTCATCCACCTTGTCGGCGGTGAGGCGCTCGATGATGCTGATCTGCTCGGTGAGACCGTTGATGCGCTCCACGTCCTCGGGAGTGCGCTCCATGATGCGCTGGAAGCCGATCTTCACGTAACCCACGCCAGTTGTGCACACGCGGCGCACGAGGGCTTTCATCTGGGTCTTGAAGGGCGGAATCTGCTGGTTCAGGGTGTAATCGTAGAGAATGCCGAGTGTGTCGCTGACCTTCTGAAGCATCTGCTTCCGGCTCACGCCCTGGGACACGTCATCGATGAGAGAGAGAACTTGCGGAGGAAGTGGCATGCCGCTCTGCATGGATATTTCCATGGCCTGCTGGATGCCGGTGAGCTGATCCACCGTGCCGTCCCATACCTTGAACTCCATGGTCTTGCGGCGACGAACGATCACCTTCGGGTTCTTGGCGTAGAGCGCTGCCACGCGCTGATTGATGTGACGCTGGATGATGTTGGCGGTGTATTTGTCGTCATCCTCCTGGCCTTCCCACTGTGCGCCGGTGACGAAGCCTTGGTCTTCCTTCATGCGATCGAAGTCAGGCTTCCAATGAGCCTTCGCTTCTTGAATTTTGCCTTGCCATTTCTTGACCAATGCCGAACGGCTTGGATCGATTTCTGGCTTCTCGCGCACCATGCCGCTCTTGACCGCCATTTCGGTGGTGCTCATTTCGGTGGTGTCAGGTGTGGATGAAAATTCTTCGATCATGGCTTGTCTGGTGGTGATTGTATGTTGAATATCAGAATCCAGCAACCGTTTTCGCTTGCGCTTTGTAGCGAGCTTCGATGTTGGAGCGGTGCTTAACCCACGCGAGGCTTCCCACGGTGGGTTCAGCCTTCTTGCGAACCGGGCTGGTGGCGGTGGTCATGCGACCGAGACCGAGGCCGATGTAGGCTAGGGTATCCACAAAGTCATCGTGCTTTCCTGATGGGAAAGTAAGCATCTGGTGGCGAGCGGCTTCCCACCACGGAGCGAATCCGGGGAAGCGAACCTTGCCCATGGCTAATCGACCACGGATCGCCTGCGCGCGGGTCTGCTTGTCCTTCACTGGAACCACCTCATCGATGGCGCAATAGACCTGTTCTTCCTGCATCCGCTTGCGAAGGAACGGGCCGATCGACTTGGAGATATGGCCGCGCTCCGCCCACCAGATCAGGGGCTTGTGGCGCGCCATCATTTCGAGCATGGCATCGACCACGTTGTCGGTTTCCTCCCTGCGCCACCACACATCCGGCAGAATCCAGATGTTGTCATCCTCGTCCACGCCGGCTGCCATGAGCACGGTGGGATCTCGATCCTGGGCGGTGGATACGGCGTGGTCGGAGGCGCAATAGATGCGGAGGTTGCGGGGTAGAATCTA
>Ga0209770_10001027_pt1 | contig 14638 bp, 29 predicted proteins | sample LauGreSu1BDMLBDD_2_FD_187572 | JGI IMG/M metagenome (GOLD analysis project Ga0209770, IMG submission 187572) | Freshwater lake microbial communities from Lake Michigan, USA - Su13.BD.MLB.DD (SPAdes) (version 2) | ecosystem: Environmental > Aquatic > Freshwater > Lake | place: Lake Michigan, USA...
GAGTTTTTTGACCGCCTTGTTGAGCTTGACGTATTGCATCTTCTGTTTCACTGCGTGCACCAGCGGTATAGCCAGCTACATTGCGACCGCCACCACCTTTAGGTGTTAAGTCAACCATTTTGCGTTCTGAACGCAATTCCATGGTTTCTGGGATAAACTCACCAGTTTCTACGTCAAGTTCACCAAAGACACGATTGGCTTCACCGGACCAGTTCTCAAGCGTCGTTGGATATTTTTTCTCAATGCCAGCAATGCTTTCTGCAATTTGCTCTTGTGCACCTTTAATACGTGCATTAATTAAATTCAATTCGTTTTGTCGATGGCTACCAAGCTCGGGTCTTTGCCAAAGAGTACGAAGATTTTGAAGTTCATTCTCCAGAGTAGATACTACATCTCCCTGGCCTGAATTCTTGGCAACTTCAAGCTGAGGAAGAATTTCATTCGCCCGTTGTTCAACAAGAAGCCGACGTTCTTTTAAGATCTGATTTCGTTTTGGTTCAAGTTGTACACGTAGGTTACCAAGCCAATCAAGGGCTTCTCCTTTTTGTGTTTGATAGTAATCTTCCGCAGCTAACGCGGTATTTTCTGTAATGACTGGTTTACGAATATCCGCAATATTGACACGGCCCATACCTGGGACATCAACCTCAATGTTAGAGGTAAGCCCACGTGCAACAATTTCTTCATCTGGATAATAAGAAGTTACAAAAGGCGCAGACGATTCAAAGCCAGCTTGTTTAGCCTCTGGCATGTTTTCAAAAGTTTCAAACGTTACAGGGGAAAGTCCAAAGCGTTTAACTTTTTCTAGAAGTTCTGGAGAACCAGTTTGAGCGTATAGCTCCAGGGCTTGACGCCGAGCTGTGTATAAAGAACTATATTCATATGCCCCTTTACCAAGACGATTTGCTAATTCTGCTTCAACACGAGAAGGAGTAACAGGAAGATCTTGCTCTCCAAGCTGAGACGCAATTTCTAGACGTTCACGTTCCAGGAAGCGCTGAGCGGAAGAGCCTCCTGCTCGCGTAACATCTAGGTCGCGTTGCGCAGGTTTTGTAAAAGCACGTTCAACAGCTTGATCAAAACCACCATCTGCAGCTTCGGTTGCTTGAACAGCAACATTAGGTTTTTGCGTTTGTTGAATTGTTGTTAAGTCAACAGTCGATTGTGGAATTGCTGTTGGAGCACCCCAGGGATCAGCCACTTTTGAAGGGGCAGGAGCTGTTGACCGCAAAGGAGTCTCTTTGGCCGTGGCAAGATCAGTCAGATTCACACCCGAGGGGGCTTGTGGTGTTTTTTGTGCCTTTCGTCCACGTAATGCACGGACGCCAAGGAACCCACCACCTAAAATGCCAGCGCCGGCAAGTGCGGCTCCCACGGCACCAAAGAGATTGCCACCTTGATCAGGTGCTTTGAGCTGATTACGGCGGAATTCCAGGACCTCTGGGGCCATTTCAGCCCTTTCTTCCGGATCTTCTGGTACCGGCACCCCGGTTGCACGGCTGTAAGCGTAAAAATCAGCGGGTGCTAGTGCCATGGGTCCTTTATTTGCTTATGTGATCCTGTTATTTGTATTTTAGGGTATTAAAACGCACGTAGATGCGTTAAAGTAGTAGCAGAAGACGTAAGAATACCCTGAACCTAGGGATTTAACACGAGATGAACCCTAAAAACCGGGCAGAACGCGTTGTTGCGTTAGATGCAATTACCGAAGAAGCAGAAAAGTTAGCGGCAAGTGGTGCTGATCCCCTTACCCTCAAGAGTTTTACGATTGGTGCCAGGAAAGAACTAGCTGATCAACGGCCTGATGTGGAAAATTACTTTGATGCAGCCGTTGCTGCAAAGAAAGCAAAAAACAGTTTTTAATTTTAGGTAACACAAAAGTAAATTCACATACAGCCGGGGATAACACCCCGGCATTTTTGTCTGTAAATTAGGGTAAAACCTTAAATAGCGCGACACTTTTTAAGTTTTGGTACGTTGTGGTACAAAAGAAGGCCCCCTATAGGGTCAAAAAAGGATAAAAAATTATCTGAGCCTTCTCCAACACCCCACGCGTAGCGAAAGGTGTATAGAAAAAAAGAAAGGTGGATAGGGTATCAATTATTGTTCATCGAAAGTCCCTGACTACGTTGAGGGGATGGAAGATGAAGAAGAGTTGAGATAACGGGGGCTGCGCATCCGTAGAACGCAGAGTACCATCGCGTTTAGATCAATGCAACTGACCAAGGAAGAGCAGAAGGTTGTTGATTTTGACAACCGTTGTCAGATGGTTGCCAGCTATCTGTGGGAAGGTAAGTCTGTCACGATGACTGCTTCGCAGTTGGAGTGGTATGACGTAACACCGCACCAAGTGATAGGTGAGCTAGCAGGATGGCTGCGTTCAGAAGAAGCAGAGGCTTGCTGGGAAGCAGAGCATCTGTATCGTGGCAGCCGCCGTGAGCGTACACATGTTGTTTACTGCACAAAGTGCGGAGACAAGTATGTGTTCAAGGCAAAGGTTGTCAAGGTATCTGACTACGTTTGAAGGTTAACTCTTCCCCTGGTGAGAGCCAGGGGTTCATTTAGCCCTTAACACCTACTTCGTTGATAAGTATTCTTAATACTTGCTTCGTTTGATACGAATTCGTATCGCGCGCGACCTCATTTAGGCTACAGCCGGCTGTTGGTCTTACAGAACAGTTACCAGGATCTTTCGTCAAGCTGGACGTTAAACGTAGCAGACAACTCGGCGGTCGGTCACGACCTTGGCATCCACACTTCAGTGGTGTAAGACCAAGCTCACCCTACGGAGTAAAACCGTGACCAACACCACCATCGCCACCGTTCGTCAGATCGATTGCGTCGACATCACTGAGATGTCACGTGATGAGATCTTCGATATGTGTGGCGTACCGTCTCGTGAAGAGGCTGGCGAGAACGTCATGCTCCAGGTCCTTGACCTGCTTGAGTATGGCCGTAGCCAGACACTCAACCGAGACCAACTCCAGGTCATCAAGTCCTACGTGGACGAGATGCTTGGAGACAACTGATCCGTTAAAGCGGGTTGGGAGGTGCAAACCCTCCCACAGTTATTACCCCCAGCGGAGATGGGTACCGCATACACGGAGAACACCTGTGATTGACCTGACTACTGGTTGGGTGCCACACCCTGGTGTACCTGGTGGTTTTCACCTGGTTTACATCGATAGCCTAGTTGGCGAGATTTCTATCGTCACTGGACCCAAGGGTTCAGGACTGATGGCAGCCAACGATCCAGGCTCAGAGACTACGTATGAAGCGTGGTTTCCAGGTATGTGTGACCCTATCGGCTACCTGACACTTGCCGAATTGCAAGGCATCATCAAGTTCATGCGTCAGCGTGAGCAAGAACACCTTGCTTGGCAAGATGAAGACTGAGTCCGTATAAGCGGCATTGGCAGGTGCAATCCCTGCCTTCAGTATTGCCACAATCCCGTGGCATTTTACGACACTAACTCATGACTTACTACGTCATCATCAAGCATCACGACGAATTCTCTCAGTCCTACCTTCAAGGCTGTGAGCAATCGTTTGATACTGAGCAGGAAGCTCAGGACTACATTCAAACATTTGAGGATTGGGAACAAGATCTTCTAGAGATTGATTTCAATCCTTTCTGAGTACCAGGCTAGATGCTGGGGGATCGAATCCCCCACTCAGTATTGCCACAATCCCGTGGCATTTACACCAAACGACAGTGACTCAACGCATTGCAACTTACGTGATCATCGCTGCTTCCATCATGGGTATTGGTGGGCAAGCCGTTATCTACTTCACAGATAAGGCAACTGCTCACCAATGCATCAACCATGACTGGCCTAAGGAGCATGACACACTCCACCGTAACTGGTGCATCACCAACGGTTACGACATCTGAGTCCGTATAAGCGGCATTGGCAGGTGCAATCCCTGCCTTCAGTATTGCCACAATTCCGTGGCATTTACTTAACACAACACCATGCAAACACCTGCACTGGTTTACAAACCATCTGCTGAGAAACAGTACCGCGTCACATGGTACGGCGGCGAATCAACCATGCTTCGATTCGAGAAGCTATGGAATACATTCGACCCCGATACCGATGCTACATACCAGGAATGGTTGGAGCGTGACGTACGTACTCTTGGCGGTGGCATCCCTAGTTCCATGAAAGAGATGCTGATGGAAATGGAAGACTATTACCATTACGGCATCGAAATGGAACAAGAACGTAAGCGTCAGCTTATGTGATTCCTGCTCTAAGGGGCTTCGGCCCTTTACTGCAGGATTCAATTCCTGCTCCTATACCACACAACACCATGACTGCACTGAACATTCGTAAGAACCTTGCGTCAATCCTTGTCAATACTGCAGCAGCAGTTGAGAATGCCAAGGTGCCTACCAAGGCAGGCATGACGGAGAAGCTGAACGAGTATCGTACTCGAGCAGCGGCACTCATCATGCCGAACGACATGGCATTCATCATCCAACCCAAGCAAAGTAACTGATTCATGCAACGCAACTACTTCTCTGACGCCTGTGTTGCTCTCATTCTTGGCACTGGTCTGGGTCTACTCGCTTCTGTTGGAGTACAGAAAGTTCTCAACAGACACTACCAGGCAACGTGCCATGATCGACCAGGACACAATCTGATCTACGTCCAAGGATTCCTTGGCGATACGTACTACTGCATCAACAGTAAGTACATGAACTGATCTCTGCACTCAAGCCTTCTCATCCTTGTGATGAGCGGCTTTTCTGCAGGGTTCTCCCTGCACTACACCACACGACACCAACTGGAGACCATGACTCCTAAAGCTGTTGAATATCTCCTGACCCAAGACGCTCGTCTGCTTGCCAGGAGAGATGCCCCTTGCATCGACCAAGAGCTTGAGGCGCAGCGTCAAGCTGCTCTCGAGTTGTTCTTCGAGTGGCAAGACGGTATGCGTCAATTCCAAGACCTTGTTCCCTTCGTTGCCATCGTGCAGCGTAAGGTAGATCTCAACCGGGATCTGCTGCGGTGGGAACGCAAGCAACTGGAACAAGACTGACGACTACACTGAGGGGCTCCGGCCCTTCTCTGTAGTCCTCAACAAGGGCTACTTACCAATGCACACAACACCAATGACAATCACGATTAGTCCCAGAGAAATTACAGATGCTCAACAGATGTTGAACATCGAACCAAACGACTGTTACCTGGAGTTTACTCAAGGTACTGTCTATCTCTGTTGGGTTACCGACAAGGAGACAGCTCAGATGTATATCGACAACCTCTTCGAGTGTGTCGATGTCAAGTTGTACGGCAATTGGGTAGACATCTACGGACAACACGAACGTGAAGTCCCAGTGTCGTTACCCGATGTCAAACTGTTTGACTGCCGTTACATCCTCGCTACTAACTGACATGAAGACGATCTATTCCATGGGCAAAGGCAAGTATGTGATCCTCGATTCTTATAGTGAGACTCATGAGAATCGTCTTGGATCTATTGCTATTGCCCTCCTCGCACTCCTCCTTGCCACCATCAGTGGCATGGCACTTGTGGGTGTGGATCTTACCAACATCAATCCACAGCCCGTCAAAGCACAACCTACAATCACTCGCTGACATGACCACACAACTCAAAGAACACACCGAAGTACTTGAGGCACGCATCCAATGCCTGATCGACAAGCTGCTTGCACAGTACGCTAAACAGTACGGAGATGGCGGCATTGCATTTGACATGGTCAAAGGCGTCAAGTACTACAAGCTCATCCAACGTGACGTCAAGCGCTCAACGTTGAATGGCAACACTGGTGCCTGCGTACATGCATTCATTCATCGCCAGACTGGCTGTGTCTTTAAACCAGCAAGCTGGAAGGCACCAGCTAAGCACGTACGCTACAGCCTCATGGACGACGTATCGTTTGCCACCTGCATCCAAGATGCAGATTGGGCGGGAATGTATTTATATATGAAGTGACCAACACATGGGCATCCACTATTGAGAATCATTCGCAAGAGTGGTGTAAGTCCCATGTTCAACTGTCCACCTACCTCAACTCAACATGGGCGCACTCATGGATCAGACTGAAGACAACAAGCGGTATCACCTCATCATCAACGTTGATGAAAAGTATGCAATCGTCAACGCACTAGCTTTCTATCATGCACACCATACCCTGGGTGCATTGATGGATGAAGACGAGCGTGAACAATACATGCTCGCATTCCAAGAAGATGGCCCAACCTTTGTTGATCAACTAGCAACAAAGATTGCCAACACCTTCTGATCCCTGGGCAGCACCGACATAATTACGGTGTGTAAGTCCCAGGGTTTACTGTCCATTTACTCAGCTCAACCCATGCTCAACTTCATATGCACTATGACAGTGTGCATTCAACAGTACCTTGGTACTGGCTACGTTACATTCTCAGATGGACAACGTTTCATCTGGGATGGATCTAACCAAGACTACGCATGCACCAGTACATCACATGTGTATTACTGTGCACGTATTCAATTACCTCAGTACTTTATTCAACGTTAGCTATTGATAACGATAACCAGGATTCCTTCTAATGTACTCTTCTGTTTGTTGTTCCATCAACTTACGTCCTTCGGACAGTGGAACATCAACAGGAGGACCCATCAAAGTAAGAGGAAGACGTTGATCTAATCCGTATCCACGATACGGTATAGCTGTCTGTTCCTCTTTTAATGGCGTTTCTTTATCTCGTTGATATTTACTCAAATCATATGCCATAAACGTACGCTGCGGCAAAGCAACTGGATTTGTTTCCTCTAAGAATTGTGTCATCATTATTGGATTACTAATTCTACTTTCTTTAGGAGTTCCAAAATTGAAGGTAGCTTGAATGCTTTTATCTCCTGCCCATGTACCTTTTATGCCAACTGGTCCAACATTTATATTTCCACCCATTGGATTAAATCCAGCAGACCAACCTTTGTTAGAGCGAAGATTTAATCCACCAGGTGTTAACTGCACACTTCCAGTGTCATCTGCTAAGCCAATGCCTTCTCCTGTGAAAGCACCAATCAATTGCTGAGCACCAGGATGATGACCACCTTGGCCGCTCATTGGATCATATCCAGGGGTGTACTGTGCAGGATTAGCTGTCACAGTATTCAATAATCCCTGGAACGCAGCACCAATGTTATCTTTATTTATCTCCTGCCATCCCAAGGGATTTGTTTGCCTGAGATTTATGCCAGGATTAATTTCATCCTTGAAATCCCTGGACCCATAACCAGGCGGCACAAATCCTTTACCAGCTAACTGCATTGGTATTGGCATATACAACATGCGTGTTGTATTCATAATACCAGGGGGCTGCGCATCCTATAAACGCAGACACAATCTCAACTCAAACCATGAGAGACCCTAACTTTATTGACGAGCAGCGCAACGCTGACTACCTTGACGCAATGGCTGATCTTGCATACCAGCAGGAGCAAGCCATGCGTGAAGAATACGAACTCAACCCACCTGAACTGGAGATCTACGATGACCAAGCCTAAGTACACACTGCGTCAAGCATGGGATGACGGTGACATCATCGTCATCCTGATCGCAATCATTTCAATCATCGTCACGGAGTTTGCATCATGTCTTACATCTCAGAACTCAAGAAGTTCTACCCCAAGTCCTACAAAGCACGCTTCGCAATCAATGCCTACAACGTGCACAAGTACTTCGAGCACAAAGACCCAACGGTCGTCACGATCCACGAAACCTACCTCAGGTACGGCGGACCCGAAGAAGGAGGTTGGTACTACACCCAAGGAGAACCTCTTGTTAGCCACTGCATCTTCTCCAAAAGGCAAGCGGTCCAGGTCTACGTCAAGTACTTCGAAGAGTACGAGATCGAAGACCAACGTTCTCTTGGAGATACGACAACTCGATCCAACATCGACATCAGTTTCTCCAACGAACTAGCTAAGGCATACCCTGAATCCCGTCCGTACTACTGCTGATCAATGCAAGCAACTGCAACACCTGCACTCAGTATCAATCAACGCAATCTCTATGCGTACTACCTCAATCACAAGAAGAAGTATGGGAACACACCATGCTTCGTACCTAAACTTCCATCGCAAAGCTCAAGGCTTGAGCAATATTTCCAGGCCTTGGTGAGACTGGAAGAATACGGATTGATACGTGTAGACAGAAGCAGTGCTAACTACACTGCATGGATCATGCTCGCACCTAAGAGCGCATGACGTAGGTATTTATACTTAATATTGTTCGCTATTCGCAAATAGCGAATACATGCCAATACTTCAGTCATAGCCTCAATCCTGGGCAGCACCTACATAAGTACGGTGTGTAAGTCCCAGGTTTTACCTCAACCTCAACTCCACATCAACCATGGCTTACCCTGAAATCAACTGGACAAAGAATGAGTACAAGCAACTGGAACAGGCTTTGGACATCCTCAAAGCTGTCATTGAACGTGAATCAAAGCGTCATCAAATGGATGAGCATTTGGTCCCAGGGGACAATGATATTGTTCAAGAAGCAATCGGCTTGCTTGAAGAGATCATTGACTACGATCCAACACCTAATGAATCTGGGGAACCACCCATGACAATGAATGAAATGCACAGTGCTGCATGGAAAGAACACCAGGAAATGCATCGATAACATCAGATAGTACACATGTATTCCCCCCTCACACTCCCCCAAGGAGAACCAGGGGGGACCCTTCTATATACATAAGTACTTCCTATGCATTACATCTCTTAATACATGCTTCAGTACTTGCATACCCTGGTAGACTTACACAGTCTTCTAGACCACACATCAATTCAACTCACATGACAAACCCAAACACTCCTCGCATTCCTGATTCAATTGACATCCAACGTCTTCAAGCTATGCAGCTTGTAGCCAAGATGAAAGAATCAGCTGAGAAACATGGCATTGGTTTCATCGGGGGCTTTATATCCCCCGATGGACAAAAGTTTGTTATGACAAACATGGATGACGATGATGCCATGGCACTCATGCCGGAGGATCTCAAGTGACTAAGAAATCTCCCATTAGTTTTGATCGCACCATTCATGGTGTGAACATCACTGAACATGGTATCAAGTCAGTAAGTAAACAGATCAAGCTTGGACCATTCCAACTGACTGTCAACGCCAGCCCCAATGGCGTCAAAGGATCCGTCAGTATCCCTGGCACAGGCTTGAGCATTCCAGGTATAAAACTTTTATGAAAAAAATTATTATTCCTGATCAAGAATATCTAAATTCATTGCTTATTTATAAGGATGAATTTGGTTCGCTTCATTGGAAAAGTCAACCTGGTAAAAGATGCAATAACACTAAAGATAGAGCTGGCTGTTACAACAGTAAGGACTATCGAGTTATTCGTATTGATTCCAAGCTTTACCATGAGCATCGAATCATTTGGGTCATGCAGAATGGAAGTATTCCAGAAGGCTATGACATAGATCACATTGACAGGAACAAGGTTAATAACCGAATTAACAATCTAAGGTTATTAAATCGATCTCTCAATATTATTAATCAGAATAGTAAAGGTGTTTCATATGACAAAGAGCGTAACAAATGGAAGGCACAATTAACATACAAAGGTAAACAAATTATTAACAAACGTTTCAATACAGAAGAAGAAGCTTTGTTTGCATATCAAGAAGCAAAGAACATTTTATTTCAAACATTAAATTAATCTAAAGATCCTGGGCATCCTTACGGTGTAAGTCCCAGGTTTTGTTCACCAACTCAACTCAACTCATGTCTGCTTACGTCGACTATCTCAACATGTTTGATCGCATCAATCTTGCTGACTGCGCAAAGCGCAGAGCAAGTGCAAATGTTCTAGATGAAACACGATTCAATGGCGAGTACGACACAGCACGTCTGTGGATGAAGTACCGCCTCATCAAGACCACCCACCATTCCTACGTAGAGGACAACTGATGACAGTCCTTGCAATCGAACATACCTCATTCACTGACACTCATGTCACAGTTACAGCAGTTGTTGACGACATGCGCCTGCTCTATCGGGCGACTCGCTTTGACCCTGAAGAGTGGGCTCCTGCATTGTGCACAACAACTATTGAATTGGATCCAGAGGAACCGATTCCTCTTGACGAAGATGGCTTCTGCAGCTATCTTGATCAACTCGATCCTCTCTGGCAACTACTTGATCTGAGTGATTACGAATGATTGGCTTCTCAATTGAATTTAAACGCTGGTACTTTGTACTGCGTGGCCCCAAGGGTCGAGTGTACTTGGCAACTGGCTTTGCTAAACTCATGCCAGTCTTTGCTAATGGACGCAGTGTCAGTCTTCACGATATCATTAACGATGATGACGTGAAGTACGGTACTTATCGTTGCCGCATAAACATTGGTACAGGGCCTGGTGATGAGACTGATGAAGAACTTCTTCATCAGTTAAAAAACATCAGGTAAGATTATGTCCTGGGCATGACGTTAAACTGTCCATTCCCATACTCATTCAATTCAATGTTTCCTGAATTCTTAAAACTCTTTAGCTGGCAAGACAAAGAACATTTTACTAAGACAATGGATCTTATTAAAGATTATTGGTCTTACAAAACACCAACTGGTTATGTAAAATGGCTTGACCTTCTTACAAGAACGAAACCAGCTATTGAAATCTGGGAAGAGAGTATAAAGACAGCCCTTAAAAATCGAGCAGGAAATATTGAAGTAGGAAAGAAAGAGAAAGACTCTGCATTACTCATAGCAGAAGCTTTCCGTCACTTTACGCCACCAATCTGTGTGCATGAGAATATTATTCCAGCTCTTTTGCAGACAGATGTTAAACCAATTGATCCACCTGAGTACGCCTTTCCATTCTTTATATTTCTTCTACCAAAGAATTTTAAAACTCTTTGTGGTTTACCTGAATATGAATCATATGATTTAAATTTTCAAGCAATCTTTGTTGCGCAGCTACCACCTGATTGTATAGGTGTAGCTTATTTATCTAAGACTACAGCTTGTTATGGAGTGTATGAATGGTCTAATCCATTCAGCAAAGAAGATGAGGACACACAAGAACAAGATTTGATTTTAGAAAAGTTTGCCAAGAATTTAATACTTACACTTAGTTACGAATCAAAATATTCTACAGAAGAAAGTATTAAGCCAGATACAAGAGCCAAGGGGTTTGGATCTAACGCCACATCAAAATCTTTTCAGGTACGTTGGTTAGGAAAGAATTATACACAGAGAAAGCAAGTCATTGGTTATGGAGATAACAAAGAACCAATTGAAGGTAACAGAGTCGTTCGTCCTCATTGGCGTCGTGGTCATTGGCATACTGTTTGTTGTGGTGCTAAACGTAAACAACGCAAACAACAATGGTTTAAACCAGTGTTTGTTAACGCTGCTTGATTATACGTCCTGGACATGACGTTAAACTGTCCTTTTCACTTACTCATTTAACCCAATGGAAATCAATTCTCCAACACCTCCTTTGGATCTTGTCAATGATTGGATGACACATTGGTATGACGATAACCAAACAGATGACACGCAACCGCTGTATATTGCAACTAAAGCTTCAATGTGGGGCGCCATCTGGGGTGCAACCCATGCTTTGGAAACAGCTCTCCAAGACACGGCACCTGTTCATTGGCGCGTAGCCGGTGGCGCAGAAGATGGCCAACAGGTAGTGCGTGTTATTGATTTAATGGAATGGCTTGCACAGTTCCGTAAAGAATACGAAGAAAAGATGTCTTGTAATTAATTAACCGTCCTGGACATGACGCTAAACTGTCCTTTCCACTTACCTACACCACACCATGCACTTCCAACTTTCGTCCAATCTTCAGACTGAACTCTTGGCTTATGATCCAAAGCTCAAGGCTTTGGCTAAGCAAGCCAACAAACCAGAAGCTAAGAAACCTACCTATCCACTTGGCAAGATTCCTTGTTTGATACCAACGCACATTGTGCGTGAAGCTGATCAGCAAGATGCAATTGCTCAGATCAATCAGCGTTCAGCACCACAGCGTTATCAAGTGTTCACGACGCCTGTAGATGTAGCGACACCGCAGGCTAGGCTCAAGGTCATTGCCATCCTGTATCACTATGAACAGGTGTGGTATGCAGCATGGTTACCTTCTAAACAAGAGAGTGATCAATATGTGTATGGCCATGCTTACGCATTCAAGAACACATCAACTACACAGAAGATTGCACCAACTTGGATATGGAATAGCAAAGATGATTGCGTTGTTCACGACATTGGGCGTGGCTCACAACTTTTTGTCTACACCAATACAGCAACCATAGAAGATATCCGTGAGAAAAACTACGATAGCTGGCGTAATTACCCATGGCGAGCAGGTAACCTTTACTGCCAGAAGGGTTATATAATTCGTGACAATGTTGTTAATGTATTTGATAACAGTCTGAGGGAAGATATCCCGACATGGGAGGATTCACGTGGATTGTTTGATCGTATACGCTGCAAGAATATCTTTGATGCAGCAAACATACCGTCAATGATGTCAAAGCATCTTGATGAAAATCAAGGCTTGACTGTTGATAACTTCATCGCTGCTTCACTTGCATTCAAAGAAGAACATGGTTACAGCTCAATGACATACTCTGTTGTCACAAAGATTCAGCACATTGTTACTAAACCTGCCATCAAGAAACTATTGCAAGCAGAGTTAAACCGTAGCGTTGATGCATATAATGATCCCAATAACAAACAACAACTTCCTATTAGTCAAGGCTTTGCAACTTTTGTGCAGATCCTTAACTCAATTGAGTGGATTGATTCCATCTGGCCAGACTGCCCTATTGATTACTATCAGACTTATTTCAAAGAACTTAAATATCTTCGTTTGACTGAAGTGCGTGTACGCAGTGGAGCTACACAAGAGCCTTGTTTAATCAACTGGTTGCGTGAACACATGCCTATTGCGTCACTGTTTACAATCATGCGTAAGTACTTGGACAAACAACTTACTGAATACAATGGTCGTTGGGTTGATACCGAGGTTGGCTATCAGCGTCAACGCTTTGGTGAACTCAACGATACATTCTCCATGATGCTTAAGATCCTGCATGTTGGTAATACATTGGAGCCACCGAAGCGTTGGCGTCTGACCGAGTTCCATGACTACGTACAATCCAAAGCATGGAAGATCGAGAATCCAAAGGAGTCCCTACGTCAAGATCTATTTCCTGAACCAATTAAAGTCACACGTCTTGATAGGGTATGGACATTCTTTCAGCCTGTTGACACACATCAACTATCCATGTGGGGGCAAGCCGTACGCAACTGCGTTGGCTCTGCATCCCACTATGCGGATGACATCAAGAAACGTAAGCACTTCATTGTGCTATGTATGATTGATAACAAGCCCACCTTCACAATTCAATTGTCTGTGGACCAGGGTATGATGTCAGTCAAGCAGATTGCTGGCGTTGGCAATCGGAGTCTTGACTCAATAGAACGCAACGATTACACGGAAGCCTTCCGTGAGGTCTTGCAATTGCGTGAATCTGAGCTAAGCTCTAAGAGCTGAAGCCACAGCAGGGGCATCCTATCCTCGTAAATGGGATGCCTCTTTACCTATGGACTACACCGATGACCAGCTCCTTGCCATGGCCATGGCCAACATTGGTGAATACATCACGGACAACTCACCACAGTACATCCTGATTGAAGATGATCCTCGTAATGAAGATGACTACGATAGTTGGACTTACGGAATGGAAGTCCTACCTCAAGACCACACTTGGCAGTCAGATTCAATTGACGTAAGTCCAAGTGATGCAGACATGGCGGAATAGGTAGACGCAACGGACTTAAAATCCGTAGGCCATTGGCCGTGAGAGTTCAAGTCTCTCTGTCTGTACCAACCCAACCTCAAACAACACCATGCAATTCTTTGCTGCTTTCAAGTCCATCATCCCTGAGTTCCATGCTTATGCAGATGAGGACAAGCGTTACAACATTGGTGCTACCTGGACCGACAACGAAGGTCTGCGTGACTACCACAACCTTGAGATGCGGTACGTCCGTAACTCCGAGAAGCTTGCGCTCCAGGGCGAGCCACAGCCTGATGGCTCATGGAAGTACGTCGAACCCAATGGCAACGTCCATGTGATCTCAGCAGAACGAGCACGGCACTTCATGGAGACCACGCAAGCCCATGCCACCATGATGTGTGGGATGCTTGAGCGCCTCAAGGATGCTGGTCTCTATGACAAGTTCATTGACACCGACGCAAATCCTGCCTAAGGTACTAGCGGAATGTTCGGCCCCTGCGCAAGCGGGGGTCTTTCTCTATGACACACGACTCCATTGATCTCGACCTTGTTGACAAGACCATCGCATTAATACCAGAGCATGCTTGGACTCAAGTGAGACAAGCAATTGTTACAGCCTTAGTTGATAACATGCCTGGCTCTGTGATTCAACATCTGACTGGTTCTTATGATGACTTTGATCGTGCAGAAGAAATCTTGTACGACTACTACGAACTTCCTGCGCTATCGCATGAACTGATTGCAGATGCATTCAAGATCATGGGCGAAGTCAATTGTCTTGAACTACTTCATTCATTGAACCTTACCGAAGATGAACTGCAGACAATGCAACAG
>Ga0209770_10001030_pt1 | contig 14620 bp, 11 predicted proteins | sample LauGreSu1BDMLBDD_2_FD_187572 | JGI IMG/M metagenome (GOLD analysis project Ga0209770, IMG submission 187572) | Freshwater lake microbial communities from Lake Michigan, USA - Su13.BD.MLB.DD (SPAdes) (version 2) | ecosystem: Environmental > Aquatic > Freshwater > Lake | place: Lake Michigan, USA...
GGAGGGCGGCGGGAGCGCGAGGAAGCCCTTCTCCAGCAGTTCCGCGATCTTGATGTCGCGCGTCTTGCTGTCCGGGGAGCCCATCGTGACGACGATGACCCGGCGCCCGTTGCGGAAGGCGGTGGCGGCGAGGCAGAAGCCGGCCCCGCGGGTGAACCCGGTCTTGAGACCGTCGACCCCGGCGACCTTCCCGAGCAGGTGGTTGTGGTTCACCATATCGATGCGCTTGGGGCCCGGGCGGAAGGTGCGCTGCTTGACCGAGGTGTAGGCGAGAATGTTGGTTTCCCGGATCAACTGGAGGCTGAGGGTGGCTAGGTCGCGCGGGGAGGTCAGGTCGCCGTCCTCGATCCGGCGGCTGGAGGGAGGGAGGCCGTGGGGCGAGCGGAAGATTGTCTGCGTCATACCCAGCTCGCGGGCGCGGGTGTTCATCCGTTCGACGAAGGCCTCGCGCGAGCCGGCGAGGTGAATCGCAAGGGCCACGGAGGCGTCGTTGGCTGAGGCGATCATCAGCGCGTGGAGGAGGTCCTCGACGGGGAAGACCTCCTTCTCGGCGAGGTAGACCTGCGAGCCGCCGGTGCGGGCCGCCTCCGCGGTGGTGGTCACGGGGGTCTGGAGGGTCAGGTCCCCGCGGCGGAGGCGGTCGTGGACGATGAGGAAGGTCATCAGCTTGGCCACGCTGGCGGGTGGGCCGCGGTAGTCGGCGCGATCCGCGAGGAGGGTACGGCCGCTGCCGGCGTCGAGCACGATGGCGCCTTTGTAGGCGTTGGCGGCGTCGGCGGCCTCCTCCGGCCGGGTGGGGGCGGAGCGCCGATTTTCGGCCGCGCGCGCGGCCCACGGCAGCGAGGCGCCGAGGAGCAGCTGCAGGCAGGAGCGACGGGACAGGGACATGGCGCGAGGAAGGCCAAATTGACCGGGGCGGCGAGCCGAATCCCGGTCCAGCGCAGCGGGGACTTGCACCCGCCGCGCGCTGCGGGTGAGGTGACGGCGGAACTTCCGCTCCCGCTGCGTTTCCCTACGTCCGCCCATGTCGCTCCGCCTCCTTCGTCCCGCCGCCGCCCTGCTCGCGCTCCTCAGCCCTGCTGCCCTGCGGGCGGAGAGCTATTCCGTGACCACCTTTGCCGGCACCTCGAACGTGGCCGGCGGGGTGGACGGGACCCCTGGCACCTTCAATTCCCCGTATGGCCTGGCGGTTGACGCGGCCCGCAACGTGGTGGTGGCGGACACCATCAACAACACGGTGCGGCGAATCACCCCGGGCCGGGTGGTTTCCACCGTGGCGGGAACACTGGGTCAGCCGGGGTTCCTCGACGCGACGGGCGCCGCCGCGCGGTTCAACTTCCCGGTCGGCGTCGCGGCGGACGGGGCGGGCAATGTCCTCGTCGCGGACGCGCGGACCTTCACGATCCGGCGGGTGAGTGCGGTCGGGGTGGTCGCGACCTTCGCGGGAGCCGGCCTGCAGGCGGGGACGGCGGATGGACCGGCGGCCTCGGCCCGGTTTCTCCTGCCGTACGGCGTGGCGGTGGACGCTGCTGGCACTATCTACGTGGCGGAGGGTGGGTCGCACGTGATCCGGCGGGTCAGCGCGGCCGGGGTGGTCACGACCCTTGCCGGCACCGCCGGGGCGGCGGGCTTCGCGGACGGCGCGGGCGCGGCGGCCCGGTTCAATGTCCCCTGGGGGATCGCGGTGGACGCGGCGGGGACCGTCTATGTGGCGGACAGCGAGAACCACGTGATCCGCCGCATCTCGGCCGCGGGCGTGGTCTCCACCCTTGCGGGCCAGAATGGCGTGACGGGCTATGCCGACGGGGCGGGTGCGGTCGCGCGCTTCCAGCAACCGCGAGGATTGGCGGTCGATGCGGGGGGCAACCTTTTCGTGGCGGACCACGGTAATCACACTGTGCGTCGCATCTCGGCGGCGGGCGCGGTGGAGACCATCGCCGGTTCCCCGGGCATCACCGGGGATGCCGACAGCGTGGGCGCGGCGGCGCGGTTCTATTACCCGGCGGCGGTGGCGGTGGATGGCAACGCGGTGTACATCGCGGATTCCGGTAACAACCTCATCCGGCGCGCGGTGCCAGCGAGTACGGCGTCTTTGCCGGCGATCTCGATCCATCCCGTGGAGCAGCAGGTGGCCGTGGGGCAGCCCGTGACCTTCCGGGTGGCCGCGAGCGGCGGTGGCCTGACGTACGTGTGGTTCAAGAACGGATTTGCGATCCCCGGCGCCACGGCGGCCACGTTCACCTTGGCGGCGCCGACGATCGACGATGAGGCCTCCTACCGGGTCCGGGTCAGCGGCCCGGGCGGGTCGGTGGACAGCGAGCCGGCGGCGCTGACCGTGTGGTCGGTGGGCACCGGTGGTGTGGCGATCACGGCGCGGCCCCTGGGGCAGTCGGTCGCCGTCGGCGACCCGGTGAGTTTTGCGGTCACGGCCAGCGGCAATGGCCTGACCTACCAGTGGCTGCGCAACGGCGCGGCGCTCGCGGGGGCCACTCGGTCGACGTACGCGCTGGCCGCGGCACAGACCGCGAACGCGGGTGTTTATGGGGTGCGGGTGAGCGCGGGCGCGGTGACGGAAACGGCGTTCGCGAAGCTGGTGGTCGGTGGGGTGAGCGGCGGCGCGGTGACTTTGCTGAGCGAGCCGGTGGGCCGCAGCGTGGCGGTGGGGCAGGCGGTGAGCTTCAGCGTGCAGGCGGGTGGCGCGGGGCCGTTCACCTATCAGTGGTTCAAGGACGGCGTGGCGCTGGCGGGCGCGACGGCGGCGACCCTGATCCTGCCGGCGGCGGGGTCGGCGGACGCGGGGACCTATACGGTGCGCGTCAGCGCGGGGGCGGCGTTTGTCGTGAGTTCCGGCGCGGTGCTGACCGTGCAGGGTCCGGCGGGTCCGGCGGCGCGGCTGACGAACCTTTCGGTGCGGACGAACCTTGAGGCGGCGGCGACGCTGATCGTTGGGGTGGCGGTGGCGGAGGGGCCGCGCGAGGTGCTGTTCCGGGCGGTGGGCCCGGCGCTGGCGGCCTTCGGGGTGCCCGGGGTGCTGGCGAACCCGCGGATCGAGATCTACAACGGCGCGGGGGCGCGGGTGCAGGAGAACGAGGACTGGCAGGCGGGGCTCGCGCCGGTATTCGCGGCGGTCGGCGCCTTCGCCCTGCCCGCGGGCAGCCGGGATGCGGCACTAGTCGCGCCCCTGACGCCCGGAGGGTTCACCGCGCAGGTGCCGGGCGCTTCGGGCGGGGTGGTGCTCGTCGAAGCCTACGAGACTGGGCCCGCGGGCGCGGCGCGGCTGATCAACGTCTCGGCGCGCAACCGGGTGGGCACGGGTGATGACGTGCTGATTGCGGGATTTACTCTGGCCGGGAGCGGCGCGAAACCGTTGCTGATCCGCGCGGTGGGCCCGGGGCTGGCGGCCTTTGGGGTGCCGGGGACCCTCGCGGACCCGAAGCTGGAGATTTACAACAGCGCCGGCGTTAAGGTGGCGGAGAACGACACTTGGGACGCGGCGCTGGCCGCGACCTTCGGGAGCGTGGGCGCATTCCTGCTGCCGACAGCCAGCCGCGACGCGGCGCTGCGGACCGAGCTGCCTCCGGGCAGCTACACCGCACTGGTGAAGGGGGCCGACGGTGGCACAGGTGAGGCCCTGATCGAGGTCTACGAGCTGCGCTGAGCGGCGGGCGGAGAACTTCTGTTTTGCGTGGGCGGCGGGGAGCGCTCATGCCTGACGTTTCCCCGCCCCATGAGATCCCTTCCCGCCCTGATCCTGCCGTTGGTGGCCGCCGGTGTGGCCGTCGGTGGGGAACCCGCTCCCGGAGCTGCCTTGCGCCAGCAGCTCGCGAGCTTCGCCACCACGGGAACCCTGTTGCACGTCGCCGCGCATCCCGATGACGAGAACACGCACCTCATCACCTATTTCGCCCGGGCGCGCGGCTACCGCACCGGTTACCTCTCGCTGACGCGCGGCGATGGCGGGCAGAACGAGATCGGGCCCGAGTTCGACGCGAAGCTGGGCGTGGCCCGCACTCAGGAACTCCTCGAGGCGCGCAAGCTCGACGGAGGGGTCCAGTTCTTCACCCGAGCGATCGACTTCGGGTATTCCAAATCGGCCGAGGAGACCCTACGTTTCTGGGATCGGCGGGAGGTTTTGGGCGATGTTGTGCGGGTCATCCGGCAGTTTCGACCGGATGTGATTGTCACGCGCTTTTCCCCGCGGGGTGGCGGCACGCACGGGCACCACACCGCCTCGGGAATTCTGGGCGTGGAGGCTCTCCAATTGGCGGCAGATCCGGGGGCCTATCCGGAGCAACTCGCCGAGGGCTTGCGGCCGTGGCGGGCGCGTCGGGTGGTCCTGAATAGTGGCGGTCCGGGACGCGGCGGCGGCGAAGGCGGGCTGCGGCTCGACATTGGGGGCGCCGATCCGGCGACCGGTGAGGGCCTTGGGACCATCGCGGGCCGGAGCCGCGCGCGGCACATTACGCAGGGTTTCGGGAGCTTTGGGGCGCGCGGGGGCGGGGCGGGGCCAAACGAGCAGTCGTTCACCGTGCTCGCTGGCGAGCCTGCGACGCGGGATCTGTTCGATGGCGTGGACGTGACCTGGGGCCGGTATGGGCCGGCGGGTGTGGAACTGGCGGTGGCGATCGAGGCGGTGCGGCGCGACTTTCGGCCGGAGCAACCGGCGGCGAGCGTGCCGGCGTTGTTCGCCCTGCGGCGGCGCCTGGACGCGCTGCCGGCGGACGCCCTCGTCGTGGACCGGCGGCGGCAGTTGGAGGGAATCATCCAAGAGTGTCTGGGCTTGCGGGCGCAGGCGACGGCGGACCGGGCCGAGGTGGTGCCGGGCTCGCCGCTGCGGTGGAATCTGGAACTGGCGACGGGGACGGCAGCGGTGCGGCTGCGCGGCGTGCTTTTGGACGATCGAGAGTTGCCTGAGGGCCGCGGGGAAGTCGCGCCCGGGGGCGTCTGGCGGCTCCAGACGGAGGCGCGGGTTTCGGCCGACCAGCCGTTGACGCATCCCTATTGGCTGCGGGAGGAGGGGGCCGCGGGACTGTTCACGGTGGCGGACCGGAGTCTCATCGGCCGGGCGGAGGATCCGCCGGCGTTTAGTTGGACATTCGTTTTGGAAATCGGAGGTGAGCCGTTGTCGCTGGTCGTTCCGGGTGAGGCATTGGAGACCGGGGAGCGGGCGGGACGCCGCCGCGGCGTGGCGGTGGTGGCGCCAGTGGTGTTTCAATTGGCGCACGAGGTGGAGTTGTTCGCGCTCGGAGCGACGAAGGAGGTCAAGGTCCAGCTGACCCGCGAGGGCGAGCCGCTCGTCGGGCGACTGGTCGCGGAAGCGGGGAACGGGTGGAAAGCGGAAGTCCCTGCGCCGGATTTCCGCGCGGGTTCCGGTGGGCCCGCCTCTGTGACGGTCCGCGTGACGGCGCCCGCGGCCGGGGGGGGCGCGCGCCTGCGGCTCCTCGCGGAGGTCGGGGGACGTCGTTACGCGGGCCAGCGGGCAGAGATCCGTTACCCGCACCTCGCGCCGCAGGTCCTGCAACCGCCGGCGGTGGTGCGTCTGGTGGCAGCTGACGTGCAGGTGCGCGCGCGGCGGGTGGGTTACCTGCCGGGAGCGGGCGATGATCTGGAGCGGGCCCTGGTCCAACTGGGGTGCACGCTACGGCGGCTTGAGGGCAAAGATCTTTCGCCCGCGGGGCTCGCTGGGCTCGACGCGGTGGTCATCGGTGTGCGCGCCTTCAATGAGCGGGACGATCTCGCCGCGAACCTCCCCGGGCTTTTCGCGTGGGTGGAGCAGGGCGGAACCGTCGTGGCCCAGTACAACCGGCCCAACGGCCTCGCCGCCGCGAACCTTGGGCCGCATCCGCTTTCCATTCAGGGGCCGGCGCCGGCGCTGCGGGTGACCGACGAACGGGCACCGGTGACCCTTCTGCTGCCGGGGCATCCGGTCCTAAACGCGCCCAATCGAATCGGGCTGGAGGATTTTGCGGGTTGGGTGCAGGAGCGCGGCGCTTACTTCCCCAGCAGCTGGGACGAGGCCCGCTGGGAGGCCGTGCTGGCCCTCTCGGACCCCGGCGAGGCGCCGCTGCGGAGCGGCCTGCTGGTGGCGCCGCACGGGCGTGGACGCTACGTCTACACCGGGCTCGCGTTCTTCCGCCAGCTACCCGCGGGAGTGCCGGGAGCGTACCGCCTGCTCGCCAACCTTATTTCCCCCGCGCCATGAAGCGTCCGGTCGACTCGGTGCCCCCGGCGCGGGCCCCTGACGAAGACGAGCCGCCTGGGCTCCCGGGCCTGTCCCGCTGGAGTCACGTCTACGTGCTGATCCTCGTCGTCTTCGCCCTGCTCGTCGTGGGCCTCGCGTGGTTCACTGCGCATTACCGATGAACGCCCTCGATTGGCTGGTCCTGCTGGGGACGATGCTGGGCATCGCGGCCTACGGCACGTGGAAGTCGCGGCGGACGGAGCAACTCGACGCGTACCTGCGGGGCAACCAGGGGACGCGGTGGTTCACGATCGGCGTGTCGGTCGCGGCCACGCAGGCCAGCGCGATCACCTTCCTGTCGATCCCGGGTCAGGGCTTCGAGAGCGGGCTCGGGTTCGTCCAGAACTACTTCGGACTGCCGCTGGCGCTGATTTTGGTCTGTGCCGTGTTCCTACCCGTCTACCGGAAGCTGGGTGTGTATACCGCATACGAGTACCTCGGCCGGCGGTTTGACGGGAAGACGCGGCTACTCGGCGCGGCGCTATTTTTGCTGCAGCGCGGGCTGGCGAGCGGGGTGACCATCTATGCGCCGGCGATCATCCTCTCGACCGTGCTGGGTTGGCCGATCGATGCGACCATCATTGGTACCGGTCTGCTGGTGGTAGCGTACACCGTTACGGGTGGCAGCGTGGCGGTGAGCCTGACGCAGAAGGGGCAGATGGCGGTGATTTTTGGCGGGATGGTAACGGCGTTTGTTCTCCTCTGGCAGCGCCTGCCGGAGGATGGCCTCGCGGTGGCTGGGGCGCTCGGGCGGTTGGAAGCGGTGGACTTCTCCTTCGATCCCGACCGCCGCTACACCTTCTGGAGCGGCCTGCTGGGCGGGCTTTTTCTGTCGCTCTCCTATTTCGGCACCGACCAGTCGCAGGTGCAGCGTTACATCGGGGGGGCGGGCTTGCGCGAGGGGCGGCTGGGGCTGGTCTTCAACGCACTGCTGAAGATCCCGATGCAGTTCCTGATTCTGCTGCTTGGGACGATGATGTTCGTCTTCTACCACTTCCAGCCGGCGCCGGTCTTCTTTAACCGCGCGGAATGGGAGCGGCACGCCACGGGTCCCGCGGGCGCGCGCTTCCGGGAATTGGAAGAGCGGCACGCCGTGGCTCACGCGCAGCGACAGGGGGCGGCCCGGGCGTGGCTCGCCGCTCGCGAGGCTGGTGATCCTGCCGTGGAGGCGCCGGCGAAACAGGCCTTGAAGGCGGCGCAGGCGGGGGTCGACGTCGTCCGACGCGAGGCCAAGGCGGCGCTTGTCGCGGCGGATCCGCGGGCTAAGACCAAGGACTCGGATTACGTCTTTATGCACTTCATCCTCGGGCAATTGCCGCCCGGGCTGATCGGCTTGCTGGTTGCGGTAATGTTCGCCGCCGCGCTCGGCTCAAAGGCCGGGGAGCTCAATGCGCTCGGTACCACTACGGCGGTTGATTTCTGGCGGCACCTTCGGCCCCGGGCCGACGTGGACGAGGCCCGTGAAGTCCGGATGGCGAAGGTGTTCACTGCCGGCTGGGGCCTGTTCGCGATTGGCTTCGCCCTGTTCGCGCGGTTCTCCGAGAACCTGATCGAGGCGATTAACATCCTCGGCTCGCTCTTTTATGGCGTGGTGCTCGGGCTCTTTCTGGTCGCGTTCTTCGCGCGGCGCGTTGGCGGCACCGCGGTCTTCTGGGGCGCGATTGCGGCGCAGGTGTTGGTGTTGGTCCTCTACCGGACGCTCAGCATCTCCTACCTCTGGTATAACCTGATCGGCTGCGGCGCGTGCTTCGGCTTGAGCCTGGTCCTGCAGGTGTGCCTGCCGCGGGCGAGAGGGGAAGCGCGATGAGCGCGGGCCCTGTGATCTGCCTTGGCCAGCAGCCCTGCGGCTTTTTCCCGCGGCGTTTCCTCGCGGCGAAGTTTGCGACCGCGCGCCGGCTGCAGGCGGAGCTGGGGGGCGAGATCGTGTTTTTCTACCACGACAGCGATCACGACCCGCGGGAGACGCAGACCCTGCTGCGGCACCGACGGACGGGCGAGCCGGCGACCCTCAACTTCGCGTTCGAGAACCGCCTCCAGCGCAAATGGTCGCCGCTACACCTCAAACGCATCCCGGTGGGGTGGCAGGCGGGGATGCTCCGGCAACTCGGAGCCTACGTCCCGGCGGAGCCGCTGGCGGCCTTCAAGGCCGCGGAGGGCGCGAACGTCGCGGACTTCTGCCTCTCCGTCTACCGGGGGCTCGGCCTGCTGGAGGGAATCCGCGTGGCGCGTTCTTCGGATCCGGCGTTCCGGCGGGCGGCCTGCGCGATCGACGACTGCTTCGTAGATTTAGCCCACGGCGGCGAGGTGGTGCGGGCGCGCCGCGTCGCAGGCGGTTTCCGCCTGCACGAGGGCGGCGATGCCTACGTGGAACTGCCCGACGTGCCCTTCGGCGCGGAGCAAGTCTCGCCGACGCGGGACACGCGCCTGCGTTGGATGCAGTCGGTGATCCGCTGCACGCACTATGTGGCGGGGGCGGGGGAACAAGCGTACTTGCGCCGCGAGGACGCGCCTGAGATTACCTTCGTGCCCCGCGATGCCATCGACCGCCCGGAAGAAGCCCTCGTCTGAGCCCGCCCCGCTCCTCGCCTTCGGGGCGCATCCCGATGACGTCGAGTTTGGTTGCGGCGCGGTGCTGGTGCAGGCGGCGCGCGCGGGCCGGCCGGTCCACGTGGTGGTTTGCACGCGCGGCGAGGCTGCCAGCCAGGGCACTCCCGCGGGTCGGGCGCGCGAGGCGCGGCGCGCGGCGGAGTTGATGGGCGCGAGTTTCGAATTCTTGATTTTGGGGTGTGACGCGGGATTGGAGGCCCGACCCGCTTCTGCTTTGGCGCTGGCGGGCCTCATCCGGCGGGTGCGCCCGGAGCTCGTGCTCGCGCCGACCCTTGAGGGGGACCAGCACCCCGACCACGTTGCCCTAGGGCGGGTCGCGCGCGACGCGGCCCGGCTGGCGCGCTTTGGCGGGCTGGCCGGTCTTCGCGGTGCGCCCCACGCCATCGGGCAACTCTTTCATTATGCGGTTACGCCTGACGCCGAACCCGCCGGGGGCGGCCGCATCGTGGTGGATGTTTCCGCGCCGGAGGTGGTGGCCGCTTGGACCGCGGCGATGACCGCGCACGCCTCGCAGTTGCGGACGCGCAATTACGTGGAACTGCAGCTCGCCCGGGCGCGGGTGCTCGGCCTGCGCGCCGGAGTGGAGCACGCGCAGGCGCTGTTTCCCGCCAGTGCCCCGCTGGTGGCGGGGCTCGACGGCCTGACGCGCGCGTCGCGCCGGTTCTGAGATGGCCCCCGAGCGATCCCTGCGCATCGGCATCACCTGCTACCCATCCGTGGGCGGGAGCGGGATCCTCGCCTCGGCGCTCGGGGAGGAATTGGCCCGGCGCGGCCACGCGGTGCATTTCATCAGCTACGAGCGTCCGTTCCGCCTCTCCGCCGCGAGCCCGGGCATCCACTTCCACCCGGTGGTCATCAACGACTACGAGCTGTTTCGCTACCCGGACTACACGCTGCCGCTCTCGGTGCGGATGGCAGAGGTGGCGCGCGCGCACGCCCTCGACGTGCTGCACGTGCACTACGCGGTCCCGCACGCCACCGCGGCGATCCTTGCGCGGGCGATGGCCGGCCCCGAACGGGCGCCGCGCGTCGTTACCACCCTGCACGGCACCGACACGACCCTGCTGGGCCGCGACCCGGGCTACGGGCCCGCGATCCGCCACGCGCTGTTGCAGTCGGACGCGGTGACGACCGTCTCGGCGTGGCTCCGCGACGAGACGCGGCGTTTGCTCGCGGTGGACTGCCCGATCGAGGTGATCCCGAATTTCTTCAGTCCGCGGCCGGTCACGCGGACCCGCGCGGAGGTGCGGGCGGAACTTGGGGTGGGGGAGGAGCCGCTGCTCGTGCACCTCTCGAACCTGCGGCCGGTAAAGCGGTTTGACCTGCTGCTGGAGGCGCTCGCGCGGGTGCCCGCCGGACGGCCGTGGAAGCTGCTGGTGCTGGCAGGCGGGGATTTCTCGCCGTACGCGCCGCTGGTGCGGCGGCTGGGGCTGGAATCGCGGGTGGTGGTGCGCGCGAACGTGTTCGACGTCGAGGACTACCTCCAAGCGGCGGATCTCGGCCTGTTTACTTCGGAGTCCGAGAGTTTCTGCCTCGGGGTATTAGAGGCGATGTGGTTCGGATGTCCGAGTGTCTCAACCGCAGTGGGCGGCATTCCGGAGGTAGTGGAGGACGGACGTTCGGGCCAGCTGGTGGCGGAGGCGGGCGCGGAGCCGTTGGCGGCTGCGGTCACGGCTTTGCTGGACGATCCGGAGCGGCGGCACCGGCTGGGGGTGGAAGCGCGGCGGCGGGCCGAGTCTGTGTTCTCCGCGGCGTCGGTGGTTCCGAGGTACGAGGCGCTCTATCGTCGGGTGCTGGCGGCGCCGGCGGTTCCTTCCTAGGCACGGGGCGGTCCCTTCACTCCGGCCTCGCCTCCGGCGGTGCGCCGCGATTGGCTCCGCGCCTTTGTTATGCCCACCTACGAGTACGCCTGCCAGAAGTGCGCCCACACGTTCGAGCAGTTCCAGTCGATGCGCGACGATCCTTTGGTTCGTTGCCCCTCGTGCGGAAAAAAGAGCCTGAAACGCCTCCTCGGCGGTGGCAGCGGGCTGATCTTTAAAGGGTCCGGTTTCTACATCACGGATTACCGCAAGAGCGGCGCACCCAAGGGGGGCGACAGCAAGGGCGGCGGCGAGAGCAAGGGCGGCGACGCGAAAGCCGCGACCCCGGCTAAACCGGCAGGCGGAAAGTCCTGATTCGTCGTGCGGGCAAAACAGGCGAACGCGGAGGAAACCGGATGGAGCGGCGTGGCGTGGGCCGCGGCCGGGGCCGTGCTGCTGGGAATCGTGCTGGCCGGGCTGGTGCTCACGCTGCGGCCGGTTCCCGCGGGCGAAGGCCCCGTGGCGGGGACGGCGCGGTACGTCGCGGGCTCGGTCGACGTTGAAAGGGCCCGGGAGGCGCCGGTGCGGCGCGAATCGCTGCGGGCGGGACAGGATGTGACCTTCACGGAGCCCGAGCTGAACGCGCTGCTCGGCCGTACTAAGGGTGGTGAAAAGTCGAATGTGCGGCTGGCCGAGGGGCGGGTCCAGTTGGCGCGCGCGGTGGCGTTGCCGGGCTGGCCGGCCGATGCCCGACCGGTTTTGCAGGCGCGCGCTGAGCCCGTGCGGGCCGGGGCCGGATGGGCGCTCCAGGCGCGCGAGGTTTACCTCGGCGGGCTCGCGTTGCATCGCCTGCCGGTGCTGGCCGAGGTCGCCTGGCGCGAGGCCCTCGAACCGCTCTTGCCCGCTGAGCTGCGCGCGGCGTTGTCGGCGGCGAGCGAGCTGGAGGTCGCCGGGTCCACGCTCCGGTTACGCCGGCCGTGAACTGCATCCTGTGGCTCGCGCTCGGCCTGCTGGCCGTCCTGCCGCTGCGCGGTGCCGCGCCGGTTTTGGCCGCCAGCCTCGCGGGCCGCTTCGAGGTGGCTTCGATGGATGCCGCCGTGGCGCACCGCGTCGCGGCCGCGGCGGAAGAGGGGTGGCGCGTGCTCGCGGCGCCGCTGGGCCTGCCCCCAGCGTTCCCCTCGCCGGTGTTTGTGCGGGTCGTGCCGGCCGGGACGCCGGGTGCGCCCGCGACGCACGACGTCGCCGTGGAAACCGGCGGCCTCGTGACCCTCTGGCTGGGGGCGCGCGCGCAGGAGGGCCGGGCGTTGCGGGCGGCGCTGGTCGACGCGCTCCTGCACCGGCTTGGCGTGGCCCTGCACGGGGCGACGGTGCAGCCGGTGGTCGCCTCTTGGCTGATGCTCGGTGCCGCGGGGTGGTGGGAGACGCGGGTCGACGGGGCCCGGCTCGATGCGCTGCGCGAGGTCTCGCGGCGGCGCCCGCCGCCGGAACTGGTCCGCCTGCTCGACGGTCCGCGAGGAGTGTCCGGACCTGAAGAGGATGCGGCGGGGGCGACGTGGCTGTTTGCTTTTCTGCTGGCGGAATCCGGCCGGGGCGGCGAATGGCCGCGGCTGCTCGCTCGGTTGCTCGCTGGTGGAGATCCGCAGGCGATGCTGGCGCAGACCTACGTCGGCCGGTTCGGGGGGCCGGACGAAAGGGAACTCTGGTGGCAGACCGGCTGGCAGTATCACGTGCGGCAGCGGGTGCTGCCTGGCCTCGAGGCGGAGGAGGCGAGGGAATTCCTCGCGTCACTGGCGCGCTTTGTGTTCGCCGATGAGGCAGGCGCGGACCGGTTGGTCCCGTTTTCGGAAGTCTTAGCCCGGCGGACTGAGCCGTTGGTGGCCGCGGAGCTGGCGCGCCGCGGCGCGGACCTCGGCCGGAGCGTCGCCGCGATGCATCCGTTTTATCGCAACGCAGCGCTGACTCTCGCCGAGGCTTTCGCGCTGGGTGTGGGTCCGGAGGCCGATCGGCGCCGGGAGGCCCTCGTCGCCCAGTGGGAACGGGACTGGGCGGACGGCCGCACGCTCGAGGCGGCGACGAGCGAGGTTCTGGATCGGTGGGAGAGCCGCCTGCGCGCTTCCGCCCGCTGAGCTCGGCTAAGTCTTGCGGGCCGGCGGCGCCGCTCCGCAGAGTGGCAGGGTGTCCAAGAGCTTCCTGAACATCGGGGTGGTGGCGGGCGCCACCCTGGCGTCGCGCTGTCTCGGGCTGGTGCGGGACGCCTTGGTGACGGCGGTGTTCGGCCTCGAAGCACTCGCCTCGGCGTTCTACACCGCCTTCACTCTGCCGAACCTGTTCCGGCGGTTGCTCGGTGAAGGTGCGCTCACGGCGGCCTTGGTGCCCACGTTGCAGCAGGAGATCCGCGCGGCGCAGCGCGAGGCGGCTTTCCTGCTGGTGAACCGCGTCGCCAGCTGGCTGCTGGTGGTCACGGGCGGCATCGTGGCAGGCGGGATGCTGGTGCTGGCGTTCGTACCGCGGTGGCTCGCGGGCGGGGGGGGGCGCTGGACGGAGGTGGCCCCGGCGCTGGAGCGTTGGCTGGTGGCCGCGGATCTCGCGGTGATCCTTTTCCCTTACCTGGTCTGCATCTGCCTCGCGGCGGTCTTCAGCGCGGCGCTCCAGACGCTCAACCGCTTCCTCGAACCGGCGCTTTCGCCGGTGTGGCTGAACCTCGCGATGATCGGCTGCCTCGGCGGCGCCGCGTACGGCGGTTGGGCGGCGAGCCCAGAGGGCCGGATGCTCTGGCTGTGCGCGGGCACCCTGTTGGGCGGACTGCTGCAGCTGGTCGTGCCCGCTTTGGCGCTGCGGCGCGAGGGGTGGCGACCGCAGTTTGGGCTCGGGGTCGATGACGGTCTGCGGCAGATCCTGCGCCTGATGGCGCCGACCGTCTTTGGCTCGGCGATCCACCTGATCAACATCTCCGTCTCGCGGCTCGTGGGGCTGTCCCTCAACGACTCGGCGGTCGCGATCCTCAATCTGGCGACGCGGCTGATGGAACTGCCGATCGGGGTGTTCACGCTGGCGGTCTCGACGGTGGTGTTTCCGCTGATCGCCCGGCACGCGGCGGCCGGGGAGTGGGATGCCTTCGCGGCTTCCTACCGGAAGGGGATGCGGCTGATCCTCGTGATCAACCTGCCCGCGGCGGCGGGGCTCGCGCTGCTCGCCGAACCGATCGTGCGCGTGCTGTTTCAACGAGGCGAGTTTGGCCCCGCCGACACCGCGGCGATGCGACCCGTGCTCGCCATCTTCGCGGCGGGGCTGCCCTTCCTCGCCTTTACCACGTTGGTCTTGCGCGCCTTCTACGCGGAGAAGGACACCGCCACGCCGGTACGCGCGGCGGCCCTCAGCTTCAGCGTCAACCTTGGTCTTAGCCTAATCCTGATGGGCAAGTGGGGGACGCTCGGGCTGGCGGTGGCGAGCAACGTGGCGCTGGCAATCCAGGCCGTGCACCTGCAGCTGATTCTGGCGCGTCGCCGTCCGGGCCTGGCGTTCCACCATCTGCGCCGCGATCTGGGCAAGATCCTCCTCGCTACCGCCGCAATGGCCGGCGTGGTCCGGGCGATCCACCACTGGTGGCAGCGTTTGGCTCCCTCGGGGATGACGGCGGATGCGGCCGGCCTGGTCTTGATCATCAGCTGCGCGGCCGGGTTCTACGCCATCCTCCTCTGGGTGCTGCGCCTTGAGGGGCGGGAGGAACTGGCGGCGATCGGACAGCGGTTCCGCGAGCGAATCGGAGGACGGCGGTGAGGTTCCGGCCGGACGGATTCCTGCTCGGGATGGTCGCGGCGGCGACCTTGGCGTGGCTGTGGCCCGCGCCTGGAGCGACCGGCGGCGCACTCCGTCCGGAGTTGCTCACCAAGTCTGGGGTCGCGCTCCTCTTTTTCCTGCACGGGTTGGCCCTGTCTTTTGGCGCGCTGCGGGCCGGGATTTTGCACTGGCGTCT
>Ga0209770_10001032_pt1 | contig 14599 bp, 21 predicted proteins | sample LauGreSu1BDMLBDD_2_FD_187572 | JGI IMG/M metagenome (GOLD analysis project Ga0209770, IMG submission 187572) | Freshwater lake microbial communities from Lake Michigan, USA - Su13.BD.MLB.DD (SPAdes) (version 2) | ecosystem: Environmental > Aquatic > Freshwater > Lake | place: Lake Michigan, USA...
GGACCGTTCTCGACGTCGGTCAGGCCGTACACCCGGGAGCCCATGGAGGACTGGAAGAACCCATCGGTCTCCGAGGTGACACTGTGCTGGGGTTCACAGACATCGAAGACCACCACCCTGATGGCCGGCCTGGCCTGGCTAATTGCCAACGAGCCCAGCCCGGCCTTGTGGCTGATGCCGAGCGAGAACCTCGCCCGTTCGTTTTCTAAGTCCCGCTGGCTGCCCATGCTGGAGGACAGCCCGACCATGTTGGAATGCTTTCCCGCCGAGGCCGACAAGATCACCAACCTGGAGCAGAACTTCACCCGGTCGACCCTGACTTTTGTCGGATCCAACAGCCCGGCCAACCTAGCCAGCCGCCCCGTCCGGGTGCTGATCGCCGACGAGGTGGACAAGTTCGCCGAGGCAACCAGCAAGGAAGCCGACGCCCTCGACCTGGCCGAGCAGCGTCTGAAGAGCTTCAGCAGTTCCAAGGCCTTCATGACGTCGACGCCCACCGTGGTCGAAGGCCGGATATGGCAACGGTTCCTCCGTGGCGACCAGCGCCGGTACTACCTGCCCTGCCCACACTGCCGGGAGCTGATCAAACTCGAATGGCGCCATGTGACCTGGGACGACGCCAAGACCGAAGACGGTAAACACGACCTAGCCAAAGTCAGAGCCTCTGCCCACTACGTCTGCCAGCTCTGCCTCGGTAAGATCACCGACGCCCACAAGGTGGCCGCACTCCGCCATGGACAATGGCGCCCAGAGAACCCCAACGCCATGCCCGGTGTTCGGTCCTACCATCTAAGCAGCCTTTACAGCCCCGACCGGAAGTGCACCTGGGGCCATTTGGCCGTGGCCTTCCTTGAAGCCAAATCCTCGATGGCCGGCCTCCAGGGCTTCATCAACGGCAATCTGGCCGAGCCCTGGGAACAGCAGGACGTGCAGCAGGAACGGCCCGAGACATCGGCGTCGGTCTCCATTGACGGCGGCCGTCGATACCTGACAGCAGACGTCCAGGCCGTGGCTCCGTTCCTGTGGTGGGTATGCCGCGAATGGAAGGACGGCAACTCCACCCTGATCGCAGCCGGCCATGCCGACGACTTCGCAGCCCTCCGCCGGGTGCAGGTGGCCCTCAATGTGCACGACATGGATGTCGGCATCGACTCCGGCTTCAACACGCAAACGGTCTACGACGCCTGCGCCGCCTATTCCTCGGTGACGTCCAACCCAATCACGTTCCCGTGTGGTCTCCGATACCCACCGGAAGGCGGACTCCGGAAGCCCATGGTGATCGGCTGGATGCCTTTGAAAGGCCGGGAGACCGGCGCGCGGTTCACCTCGGCATCCGGTGCTGTCCATCCGTTCGGCCTGTCGACATCCTCCTCGATGCGGACTGACGTGGTGCAGCCCCTCCTGGTATTCGACACCGAGCACCTCCGGGACATGCTATCGAGGCTCCGGAAAGGCGACATCGACAGGGAATGGGGCGTCCATCAGGAACCGCCCAGCGTGCAGGCCGAAGGCGCCTACATCGCCGAGCCCGATCTCTACTGGCGTCACCTCGACTCTCACGTCCTGCGCCCACAAGCCAACCGCGCGGGCCGCATCAAACACGTCTGGGTGAAGCGCAACCAGAAATGGCCGGATCACCTTCACGACTGTGAAATCATGCAGCTCGCCATGGTGATGCTGTGGAATGACCTAGTGCCCACCCCTGACCACTAGGCTCTGCTAACCTATTGCGCCCGCCGGTCCGGTCTGCATTGTCCCGCCCGGAATGTTCACATTCACGGTGGCCATCAAAAGGAGCTACCTCCGGGCTGTCTACTCGACGCTCGGCGGTGTGACCCTATTGGCTGCCTTGGCTGCTAAGTCCGCCTCGGCATCATCAGTGATCGAATCCGGACAGGTTGTCCGGTCGACATCATCGTCGGATGTGTCCGTCGAGTTCGCCGAGCCCGGAAAAGGCGCCCCCACCCCGTCCGAGATGGTCGAGATGTGGGAAAGTCTGCTCAATGACTACGACCTGGCCGTCTACTATCTCAACCAGGAGGGCGTGGCCAGCCCCACCGATGCCCAGATTTACACCAAGCTCATGGCTGTGGTGCTCGTTGCTGTGACGTCATTCGGCGGCGACTTCTCGAACTTTCGCCGAGAGGCGAGCTACCGGGTGGGGATGTCCTAATGGGTTTCCTAGACACCATCCTGGCTAAGTTCCGTTCGGCACCTGTCGACCGTTACGAGGGCGCCTCGAACTCGATTCGCCGTTCCTTCCTCGACACGTCGTACACCTCGGTGCGGTTCGATGTCACGGCCTCGACCCGGCAGCAGATCGTTCGGAAAAGCCGGTTCTTCGAGCAGAACAACGCGGTGATGAACCGCCTGGGTGACCTGTTCGAGAACTACACCGTCGGATCAAACTTCAGCGTGCAGCCGGCTAGCTCAGATCCCGAGTGGAATCTCAGGGCTAAGAAATGGTGGGACATCTGGTGCCGTTATCCTGACATCGGTTCCCGTCAGTCTTTCGGGACCTTGATGTCATTGGCTGCCCGCGGTTGGTTCTACGACGGCGAATCCTTTATCTTGCTCACTAAGGGCGAAACCGGCCGGCCCCGCCTGCAGCTCATCGAGCCGCAGCAGGTTTCCACCCCTACCGGGCAGGAGAATCAACCGGACATCTTCGACGGTGTGCGGTTCGATACTCGCACCGGTCGGGCTCTCAGTTACTTCGTCGGCCAGGAGCAGCAACAGGGACAGCTCGCCGACGTCCGGTCGATCTCATCCGACTCGATCATTCACATCTACGAGGCCCAGCGTGCCGGCCAGCTCCGCGGCCTACCGTTTGTGGCTTGTGTGATCAACGACCTTCACGACCTGGACGATCTCCAAAAGCTGGAGATGGAATCCTGTAAGCTGGCTTCCAGTGTGGCCCAGGTGATCAAGACCAGCTCCGGTGAGGTCCAAGCCACCAGCCTGCGCTCCGGTGTGGCCGGTTCTCAAGGCACCGCACAGAACTACTACGAAAACGTGTTTGGTTCCTCGGTGAAGGTGCTGAAGTCCGGCGACGAATTCGAGCAGTTCCAAGCCGACCGCCCCAACGTCAACATGCGCGAATACTGGCGCAACCTGACCGAGAAGGTGTGCGCCGGTGTTGGCATCCCCTACGTTCTGGTTTTTCCCGAGGGAATGCAGGGCACCGTCTACCGAGGCGCCCTCGATATGTCGTCGGTATGGTTCCGGAGCCGCCACCAGGTGATGGCATCGGCCGCCCGCCGTATCTGGGAACACGTCATGGAGTACGCCATCCGGGTGGATCCCAGCCTGCGCGACTCTCCCGACGACTGGTACGAGGTGGCCATCCAGGCGCCCCGGGCCCCCAACGTCGACGTCGGCCGCAACTCTGCCGCCCAACTGGCCGAGCTGGAAGCCGGTGTGACAACTTTCGACGAGATCTATGGCGCCCGCGGTATCGACTGGCGCTCCGCCTTGGAGTCCAAGGCTCAACAGGCCAAATACATTCAAGACCTGGCCGGAAAGTACGGCATCGACGTTTCGCAAATCTCGACCGCCCAGAAGCAGCCGATTGCACCTGAACCAGCCGACATGGCCATGCAGGAAAACCCGTCAGGCACTATGCCTGAACAAATCCCGGCCGAGCCCATCCAAGAGGTTGTCGCCGTGGTAGGCCCAAAGAAACGCAAACCTAGGGCCAAGAAAACCGAATGACTAAAGTAAACAACTGGCTTTCCTACCAGCCGCGGGCCTCGGCCATGGAGACCGCCACCATCCAGATCTTCGACCAAATCGGTGAGGACTGGTTCGGTGGTTCCGGTGTGTCGGCCAAGGCCTTCAGCCAAACCCTGCAGGACGTCGGCCAAGGCCCCCTTGTGGTCGAGATTAACAGCCCCGGCGGCAACGTCTGGGATGGTTTGTCGATCTACAATATGCTCCGAGGCCGTCAGGCGCCCGTCACCACCCGGGTGGTCGGCATCGCGGCCTCGATTGCTTCAATCATCGCCCTGGCCGGCGATACGGTTGAGATGGCCGAAGCGTCTCTGTTCATGATTCACGACCCCTCCGGAATGGTGGCAGGCACCTCGGAGGATATGCGGAAGATGGCCGACGCTCTCGACCAGCACGCCGAGGTGCTCGCCGGGATCTACGCTAAGGCGACCGGCAAACCGACTTCGCAGATCCGGGCAGCCATGAAGGCCGAAACTTGGTTTACCGCTCAGGAAGCCATCCAGTTTGGACTGGCTCAACGCTCGACCGAGCAGCTCGCCATGGCTGCCTGCTGGCATCCTCGGGCCGTCACCAAGACCGCCCCGGAGACCGTCCGAAACAACCTCCGCCGCGGCCTTGAGCAGTATGCCGAAGGTCTCGCCGGTGATGGCCTTGAGAAGCAGACCGTCCTAGAGGCCGAGGCCTTGGTGGCCGGTGAAGCCCCTAACGAAGCCAAGATCCAGAAGGCGAACGCTTGGTGGGCGCGCAATGAGCGCTTCCTCGAAGCCGAGCCCAACAGCCCGGCAGATGTGTCAGCCAATCTGTGGGGCGGCGCCGCCGGCCGTGACTGGTTCAAGGCCCTCTATGCCCAGCTCGAAATTGAGGAAGGCGAAACACCGGATGAATCTCCGGACGATAAACTTTCTACGGCAGGCACTTCCGCCTCCGAAGATGGCGCGACAACCGCGCCGACATCACAGCAGACACCACACAACATGACTGAATCCAACACCGTGGTGGCGGCCGCTCCTAGTGCGCCGACCGCCCTCGACATCGACGCTATCGTCGCCAAGGCCGTCGCCGCTGCCATCAGCGCCAAGGCCCCCACCGCCGCCCCGGCCCCGGAGCCCATCGCCCCGGTTCGCATCGAGAACCTCGGCAACCCGTTGCTTGAGGCTCACAAGAAGATGCAGGCCGGTGCCGACCGCCGCTCCTGGTTGATCTCCAACCACAGCGAGCTGTTGCGCCAGAGCGCCATCCACGCTCCGCAGAACGCCAACACGTTCGCCTCTGGCCTCGTGGTTGATTACCTCGCGGACGCCGTGATCACCGTCGCTGCGAACCGCTTGGCGCTGGTCTCCGCGTTCAGCCGCAACGTCGGCCTGGACAACCTCCGCCCGCGCGCGACCGTGCAGGTGAAGAAGTACACCACCGGCACCGCTGCCCAGACCAACCCGACGTCTTGGGAAACCAACAACGATTCGACGCTGGCCGCCACCGCGGTCACCGTGAACCAGATCTCGAAGAACTTCACCGTCACCCAGCAGGAGCTCAACCAGGGTTTCAGCCTGGCCGATCTGGCTGCCGGTTCCGCCGACCTGTTTGCCTACGGCATCAGCGACGTGCTGACCGCGCTCATGGTCACTGGTAACTACGGCGCCGTTACTGGAATTGGCGCTGCCGCCAACTTCGACAGCTCGGACCTTCCTGCGATCCTCGCCCTTGCCAAGAACTACCGGAGCAAGAACCTCATCCTGGACGGTGGCCACCTGGCTCGCATCCAGTTCTCCGGCCTGAGCACCGCCTCCGCCGGCACCGTGGCTATGCCCGACAGCCGCTACGGCCCCCTGAACAACGGCCGATTCGGTTTCGACGTGATCGCCGAGAACAACCGCTGGACCTCCGCGGAAACCAACACGGTCGGATTCGTTTGCGGCCCTGATGCCATCGCCATCGCCGCCGGCCTCCCGGTCGGTATGATCGCTGGCGAGTTCATTGAGCAGCGCACGGTGACCACGAACAACGGTTTGAGCTGCTTGCTGTCCGTCTGGTACAGCCGCGCGAGCCGCAGCCACATGGCGTCCTACGACATCATGTTCGGCGCCGCGGCCGCGGACACGACCCAGGCCGAGATCCTGACCACCGCCTAATTGGCCAAGTTATGAGAATCGCCACAACCATCTCGGTGGACAAGAACGGCAAATCTAAGCTCGTTGCTGGTCCCGATATTGATGCGTCTCTCCAACGCGACAATTTCAACACTGCGAATGTCCCAGAAGGAGGCAAGCTCGTACTGTGGGTACAGGGAGCCTTAGCACCGAAAGTCCGTAAAGGTTAACCGTTAAAATTGGGGAGGTTGCTGGAAAGTTCCGGTGACCTCCCCTCTAACCAGATTTCAAAATGTCCGCATACCAGACCGATGTAGCAACGCAGGATTCGATGGGTCATCAGGGTTTCACTCTGGTCACCGGAACCTCCGCTCAGACGAGCGGTTACATCGCAATCCAGACCATCACCGCGACCGTGATCTCGTCCATTGCTGGCACTGGTATTACCGGCACTTGGAGCGGAACCACCATTCCCGCTGGCATCACCATTGTGGGTAAGATCAGCAGCTTTACGCTGACCTCTGGTGCGGTCATCGCCTACTTCGCCCGAGCCACCACCTAATGACACTCGCGCTCTCACTGCAACTGTCTACGTCGGATGATGCCATTGAGGTGGCATATCCTGCGATGGACCGTTGGATGTTGCAGGAGGACGGAACGTCATTCGTTCTCCAAGAGGACGGCACTTCTAAAATCGTTTTCTCACTCTCCACCGACTAATCCCTGACCTATGGCAGACTCTAAGATTACAGCCCTGACGAGCATCGGAACCAGCACCGATCCCGCGAACGATCCGCTTGTGTTGGTGGACGTTTCCGACACGTCGATGGCCGCGACCGGCACGACCAAGAAGGTCACGCTGAACAACCTTCTGGCGTGTTCTCCCACCGCCACCCTCGCCAGCGCCACCATCACCGGCGATCTGACGGTGGATGCCTCGACGCTGAAGGTTGATTCGGCGAACAATCGGGTGGGTATTGGTACGGCGAGTCCGGGGTTTCCGCTGGATATTATCGGTGCAAGCGGACTCGGAATTCGTATTTACGAATCGTCCACCGGGAACAACAATCGTCTCCAGATTACCCAAGAAGGAACTGAGACGAGGTTTAATTCCACCTTTACGACCGGATCTGCTTTTTACACTTGGCAGATTGCTGGCTCCACCGCCATGACCCTGAACTCCACGGGGTTGGGCGTGGGGATGTCTCCTTCCGCTATTCTTTCAGTTTTGAAGTCGTCTGCGACTCAAGCGACTGGTCTGATTCTGCGGAACGCCAACGGAACGGATGGTGGTTCAATTTCGTTGGATTTTGAGACTTCCGCTGGAACATCTGGACTTGAATCTACGCTTTCCGGTCGAATCAGCGGACGTCGCGTAAGTACCGGAACTACTGGAGCGTTGGATTTCTTCGTCAACAATGCCGGAACTCTTGGAACGGCCAAGATGACGCTCGACGCGAGCGGGAATTTGTTGGTGGGTCTTGCCACTGCTGGAACCACCGCTGCAAAAACGATCCAGATTGCCAACGGAACCGCTCCGACTGCCAACGTCACTGGCGGTCAACTCTACGTCGAGTCCGGTGCGCTGAAGTTCCGTGGAAGCTCTGGCACCATCACCACAATCGCAGCCGCCTAACCAATACCAATATGACCATCCTCTGGATCATCGAACGCCTTCTCGTTAAACCGACCGAAGGCACGCTCACTGATGTTGTCATCACCGCCGATTGGCGATGCAGCGGCACTCAGGATCAGTACAGCGGAACCTGCTACGGCTCCTGCTCGTTCCAGCCGCCGTCTGGTTCGTTCACGCCGTATCCTGACCTCACGCAAGATCAGGTCTTGAGCTGGTGCTTCGCCAATGGCGTCGATCAAGCGGCTATTGAGGCGAACGTCACGCAGCAGATCAACGACCAGATCAACCCGCCGATCATCGCTCTTCCGCTGCCGTGGTTGCCGCCGGTTGAAATCGTTCCTCCGATGTTGCCGCAGGTGGAGCCGGTTTTGGTTGCGGAGCAGCCCGTCGTTTCCGACACTGCCGCCTGATATGATCAAGATCGAACTGACTCCGCAGCAATTCAACCAGCTCTATGAACTGCTGGTCATTGGTATGAAGGCCGGCAACGTCCAAAACATGAAGGTCGGACTGCCGCTCGTTGAAATCCTCGAAACCGCAGCCGCGCAACACAAACCCGAGTAACATGGACGCAACCAACCACGCAGGAACCAACGGACCGATCATCTCACTTGCAGCCGCTGCCGGGGCCACTGCGGCCTCGTTCATCCCGGTGCTGACCGATTGGGTCCGACTGGCGACTGCTGTGGTTGGTCTGATCTGTGCGCTCTACGGCGCCTACAAGCTCTTCTTCAAGAAATGAAAAACACCAAGACAACTCTCGCCGGTGTAGGTGCAATCCTTGTCGCAGTCGGTGGGGCTCTCAAGGCCATCTTCGACGGTGACCCGACCACCTCGGTTGACCCGACCGCGACCATTGCCGCGATCTCTGCCGGTATCGGCTTGGTAATGGCTAAGGACGCCGAGAAGAAACCGGAATGAACTGGGTTTACCAGATTGTCCTGGCCTTCCTCGACTGGATCCGTGAAACACCACCCGCCGACATCCAACATGGAAAAGCACCCGAAGATCTCAAGGCTGACCTGGCTGGTCGTGTTGCTGACCTGCCTGGGCTGCCAGACCAAGGTGGTGATGGTCCCGCACGGTGACCCGGTGATGCTGGCCAAGCCGGTGAAGGCCAGTGTGTACGCTTTCGATGCAAACAAGAAGCTGGTGGGGCCGTCCAAGGTGACGCTGCCTGCCGGCTGGTACGTCCTGCCTAAGAACTGATATGGCCCAGCAAATCATAAACATCGGCACCATCGCCAACGACAACACCGGGGACACGCTCCGGGGCGCCGGCCAGAAGATCAACGACAACTTCGACGAGCTGTATGGCAGCCTACCCATTGATGCAGCGCCGGCAACCTGGGTGCCTACGCTGACCGATTCCGGTGGTGGTCGAACCTACAGCTTCACCGTCAATACAGCCCGTCACACGGCAATCGGTTTTGTGGCCACCTTCACCGTGGACATCACCATCAACTCGGTGACCGGATCCGCCACCGGAGACCTCCGCATCAGCCTGCCTGACCCTGTGTCCTACGATGCCGCGCTGGCCATCTGGTTGGACAACGCCACCGCCCAGGCCAAGACCGCGGTGATCGGCAAGGCTGTCGGAGGGACATCCTATGCCGCCCTCTACCACTACGAGACCGGAGACATCACCAGCATGGCCAGCCAAATACAGGCCACCAGCCGTATCCTGATCTCCGGCACCTACTTCACCGCCTAAATGACCACCATCGGATCCAGTCTCCAGCAGGGCATGGCGGTGCTCCAGCAGATGCTGGGGGCGCCCATGTTCATCTGGGAGGGGACGTCGATCCGGTGCATCCCGGCAGCCGTCACCGACGCCAACAACCCGGTGGCCGGTGGGTTCCAGGACAATGTGACCTCCCGGATCCTGGTCAAGTTCAGCGACTGGAAGACCTGGGACAGCACCCTGGTCACGATGGACACCACGCTGTACACCCTCGACCAGGGCACCGAGTTCTCCCGGCTGCTCAAGGAGGATGGCTACTATCTGCTCCAGGAAAACACCGACCGCATCGCCCTGACCTTCTGTAAGCCGCGTCCGGTGGTCGGGCGCACGCTGGTGTACCAAGGCCGGACCCTCCGTATACTGTCCTGCCGTGTGGATGCCTCCGGCGCCTACTACAGCCTCGAACTAGGAGCGAAAACCCGGTGAGGCCTGTCGTCAACATGACGGTGGATTCCAGCCGCTTCGATGCAGCAATGAAGGCCTATCTGCTGTCGACCAGCCGAGACCTTCACAAGGCGATCAACGCCCGGTTCTTTTTCCTGATGGTTCGGCTGTTCGTCCTGGTCCCGCCTAAAAGCCCGGGACAAGAACGGCGCCGGATTGCCGACTACCTAGGCAAGCCCCTCGGCGATGTGAACCGTAAGAGCAAGAAAACCGGCAAGCGCATCGGAAAGTCCCGATTGCTTCGTCGGGTGCACCTGATCGCCCAGGCACGCGAAGCCAAGGCAGGCCGCCGCGGTCTCTATGGTGAGGAGATGAAGGCAGCCGCCTCGGCTCTGATGCGGAAAGCTATCGGCTCAGTCGGATACCTCCGCTCCGGTGTGGTGAAGGTGATCCGGATTTACAATCGTGGCTTCACCCAGTTTCAAAGCCCGAAGTGGAAACCATTGTCAAAGCCTGCAGGCTACAAGGCGCCAAAGAAGACAAACGCCGCTCTTGTGGCCTTGGCCAATCAGTACGGCCTGCCGGAGGAGAACGTCGCCGTTCATAAGGGCACCAAGGCCCGAGGCATTCAAGCGGTCCCCGGCTTCAACCCAACAGCCTCAGTGGTCATGACCGCTGGGGTGGCTGACAACCAATACAACCGGGTTTCCACCATCTACAATACCGCAATGCAGAAGGCTATGGACGACGAGCTCATCGAGCTCACGAATCACATGACCGAGGCCATGCTTGCCAACGGCAAGGTGCTAGAGGACAACGGTATCGCCATCAAATGAACGCCGTAGCACTCAGAGCAGAGAAGGCCGTAGCAGACTACCTGGCAGCCACCGACTGGTCGGGCTCCGGTTCAGGCATACCCACCTGCCTGACGTCCTACAGCCGCGGCCTCTATGACGACCCGGACGAGCAGGATGTCATGCCCAACTTCCCGAGGTTGGTTGTCTCGACCAACTCCGCGCGGCCTGTTCAACGTGTCGACCTCACAAACGAGGTTGAGGTTTCCGTCGAACTTCAGCTATCTGCCGACGATACCGACGAGGCTGATGTGCTGACCACCGTCCAGGTGCTCGACAATCGCATCCTGCCGCTCTTTGACGACTCCGGGGCCTCCGCCCTTAATGCTCCATCAAATGACGCCAGCGGCCCGTTTACGGCCCAATTCGCAGCCCCTCTAGACTTTGGGGCGGCCTCAATCTCTAATCGGTCCAGGACGTTCACTAGGACCTTCACTCTTTACTGTTCGGCAACCCTCTAACCCAAACCACACATGGCTAACACTCAAGGCAGCAAATACATTTTCGGATCACCGGCCACCCTGGCGCTATACGACGCCGCGGGTGCCCTTGTCGTCACCGGGTACGTCTCGCCCGATATGGAGTCGTACGACATCACGCACGAGGCCGACACCGAAGAGGTTCGGAATAGCTCCGGCGAGGTTGTCGGCCACATCGGCTACAACAACCGGCTGACGCTGACCGTCAATTTCATCCCTGCCAACACGACCAGCGTGGCGAACGCGCTGTTGTCTGCCGCATTGCCTGATGTGAATGGCACTTGCGTGATCACTGGCGCCCCAGTGGTCGAGGTCGGTGGATACGTCGACGCCATCAATGCCGCCACCGGCAACCGTTGGATCTACGCCGGCGGTGGTTCCATCAAGACCACGGCCACCGGCAAGGCCACTGGCACGATCACCTTGAAGCGGTACACCAACATCACCGCCACCGGCGCCGCCACCGCCCTGTGAGCCAACTGGCTGACATCCTGACGGCGACAGCCAAGCCCTGCCCGGTGGTCATGGGGCTACGGCTGCTGCCGTATTCGGTGGGGCACTCACTGGTGCTTCACCGCATCGGCTCGCCGTTGGTTGTCGGAGGCCACGTCGGCCATGCAGACCTCATGACCGCAGTGCTCATCTGTTCCCAACCCATTCAGGAGTCGCTGGCGGCTATCTATTCGCCCCTCCGGAACTTAGCCTTGAAGGCCTGGGCATGGAAGGTGAAGCGCCTGTCATTCGATGCCCAGCTCGACAAGTGGAACGAATGGATGGCCGGCCAGTCGACAGCGCCAGAAATCCTAATGAAGCAAGGCAGCTCCAGGCAGCTCTCGATGCCGTGGCCAGAGCGTATGCTGGCCTGCTGCCTTGAGATCGGGCTGGAGGAGGACACCGTGCTGGCCATGCCTATCGGGGATGCCGAGCGCCTTGTCCTGGCGCGAGCTGAAAGCCATGGCGACATCGAGCTGTGGAGCCCGAAGGATGAAGCCTTGTGGCGCTGGGTGAAGCAGCAGGAAGCTAAGAAAAACTGACACCATGGCCATCTTCTCACTGATCGCAAAACTCGGTCTCGACGGCACCAACTTCGAGTCAGGACTGAAGAAGTCCCAGTCGATGGCCAAGGGCGTCGGCAGAGAGGTTACAGGCACTCTCGCTGCCATGTTTGCGGTCGACAAGATAGCTCAGTTTGGCCTGTCGATTGTCGATGCCGCTGGACAGATTGCAGACCTTTCAGCACGACTCGGTGTGTCAGCCGAGTTCCTGCAGGAAATGCAGTTCGCTGCAAAGTTAAGCGGTGCCAGCATTGAGGACGTGGCCGGAGCTGTTGAAAAGCTGTCCATTGCCAGGATGAAGGCCTTGAGCGGTGACAAACGGTCTGTCGAATTGTTGCAACAGATGGGCTTTTCAATTCAACAGGTAAAAGAGGCTGGCGGTGGCGAAGGGCTTTTCATGGAAATTGGAAAGCTGTTTGAATCTGGAATTGATCCGCAAAAGCTGGTTGGACCATTCAAGGAGCTGGCAGGAAAAGGCGCTGGCGCATTAATCCCAGCCATGGTCAATGGCTTGACCGATGCAGCGCAACAGGCCCGAGACCTTGGCATTGTGATCGACACCGATGTGGTTGACGCGCTCGACGACGTTGCCGACAGAATAGACACGCTGAAATCCGTCTTCATGTCGTTCGGGGCTTCTGTAATCGCCTACGTTGTGAAGCCGTTCATGAAATACCTGGAGGCTACTGTTGCCGGTATTCACGGCTTTTTCATGGCCACAAACACCCCTCAAGGCGGCAGGGACATGAAGAGCGAGGAGCTGATGAATCACATGGGGAGACAGTTTACCCAGTCATTCATTTCTTCACTTGAGGAACAGGACGCAGCTATCGTGAAGAGGCGTGAAGACAGGGCCAAACGGCTATCCATGAAGGGCAAAGCTGAAGAAAGCACCTCATCGCTTTCAGAAAAAGGCCTCATGATTCAACCCACTGATGCCTTGGCTCGAACTGGTGGGTTCACTTCGTTTCAATCGAACTTGGACAAATACTTTGGATCGGTGAAGACTCAGGCTCAGGACATCCGGGACATCTCCAAGAACACCAAGAAGACGGCCGATGCCGTTTCTGAATAACATGGCAACGATCCATCAAGCTCCAGAGCTGGCAAACTTTCCCGGATACATCGAGGTAAGCCGCCGATTCGATCAAACCGGATCCGGCACTGGCCCGGTGTGGACGATTGAATACCGCGGCACCAAGGATGCCATTCGAATCGCCACACTAGGCTGGTCGAGCATCGGCGCCAAATACAGCACCGTCGAGGAAGGCCCTTACGCCTCGGCCACCGTCATCTTCTCAGGCCCAACAGCCGACCCAGGTGACCCGATAGACGCCGCAACCGTACCGGTCGCCGGCCAGGAGACACCAGAAATCCGATACGAGTTCCGGACTGATTATGTCGACGTTTCTGTGTTCGCTCTGCCTGCCGTTGTGGCTGAAGCCGAGAAGACTGGAAATCCGGCAGGCTACAAGCTGGCCATCGAGGACGCTGTAAAGGCTGGCGTTTATCTGACCAGCATCAGGGAAAACGGCGAGTTTATCACCTATTGGGACGACAAACCGGTGGCTAAACGAATCTGGGAAAAGCTCACCCGCGGCGAAGATTCCTTCCCGGTGGGGCGTGTGAGCCTAAGCCGGGTGGCCATGTTCTCAGGCAGCCTAGGGCTTCCCCAGGTGCCTCAGAGCATCCCGCCGGTTTACACGCCAGCCAGCTTCATAGTTGCCTGGAACCTTCCTTTTTCGGTCTACTCCATGCTGCCTTCCGTTCCTATTGATCCAAGGACCGGAAGGCCTGCAGCGCCCGCCGGCACGGTATGGGGCTGGAAGCAGACCAATTATTCGTCGAGCCTGATCGTCAAGACCAACATGGTTGAGCAGAACATCTCCTGGACGTTCGCGCCGTACGACACCGACATTTACCCAATCCTCTAACAACAACCCCCAACACCCCCACAATCTATGGCAAACGAGATTCAAATGACGGCCCGTCTGTACGCAGACAAAGGCGGCGCCTACCTCCCCAGCGTCACCTACACCAAGAGCGTGAACATGACTGGCACCGACATGGGCAGCCAAACCCAGATCATCGGAACCACCGTCGAGGCCTTGGATGTGCCCGTCGATGTCACAGCCCCCTACAAGCTGTTGGTAAGCAACCTCGACAGCACCAACTTCGTCGACCTCGGCTTCGTCAGCGGCACCTACACCATGCGGATCCCGGCCGGTGAGACCATGCTGATCCCTTACGTTGCATCGGGCCAGACGCTCTACTTCCGAGCCGATACCGCCGCGGTAACCGTGCAGGCCACCTTCTGCGAAATCTAACGAACCACCCGCCATGGCAAACGAAGTTCAAATGTCGGCCAGGCTGTTCGCCGCCAAGGGCGGGGCCACCATCGACGGTACAACCTACACGGTGACGGCCAACATGACCGGCACCGACATGGGCCAGCAGACGCAGGACGTCAGCACAGGCTCCGAGGCCCTCGACCTGACGGCCGACCTCTCGACGCCCTACCGCGTGCTAATCCGCAACCTGGACACCATCAACAGCGTGCTGGTGGGTGGGTACGACTCGGTGATCACGCCGAATATCGTCTGGCCCATCCGAATCGCCCCCGGCGAG
>Ga0209770_10001033_pt1 | contig 14598 bp, 16 predicted proteins | sample LauGreSu1BDMLBDD_2_FD_187572 | JGI IMG/M metagenome (GOLD analysis project Ga0209770, IMG submission 187572) | Freshwater lake microbial communities from Lake Michigan, USA - Su13.BD.MLB.DD (SPAdes) (version 2) | ecosystem: Environmental > Aquatic > Freshwater > Lake | place: Lake Michigan, USA...
GTTGCCCTGCATGTCATGGAGTCCCCAGGCATTGGCGGTCTTCAGGGCGACCGGGTGGCTGGTCCCGCCGCTGTTCCCCGAATACCAGCCCACCGATGCGAGGGCGCCTCCGAAGGGACCCTGTGTGCCGGCCCGACAGGCTCGCTCCCACTGGGCCTCGGTTGGCAGGTCCCATTCCCAGCCCTCTGGCAGGTCGCCGTTGGACTTCTGATGCCGTGTCAGCTCCTGGCAGAAGCGCCGCGAGTCATCCCAGGACACGTTCTCGATCGGCCTCCGGGCCTGCTGGCTCGAGCTGGGATTGCGGGGCATCAGAGACGACCACTGCTCCTGGGTCGTCTCCGTCTCGGCGATGAAGTACCCGTCGGTCAGATCGACCTCGTGCTGGACCTCGTCCTCGAGCCTGTTGGGTTCGCTTGCCGGGCTTCCCATGTCGAAGGACCCGGGGGCGACCCATCTCACGGGCAGTTGGACCTGTCGGGGCAGGCTGAAGACGATCCGGGATCCGGTCCTGCCCGAGGCGATCATGTTCCCGGCCGCCTGGCCCACCTGGGAACGCTTCTGGCAGCCGGTGAACGGGACCGCGATCCCCGCCATGAGGCACAGGACCGGCAACCATGGGATGGTGCGTCGCTCCCGGGGTTGGCTCGTCGTCATCTCGGGAGCGGGGGTCATGGGGGGGCTTGGGGTCGGAGGTGCTCCGCCGCCATCAGCAGGAGAACCGGCAGGGAGATTGCCCCTCCGCGACAGGACTGGGAACCAGGGATTCACTCACGAGAACTGCTCCCAGTTGGCGTCACCGGGTCCCTTGGACCCGTAGCTCGATCGCAGGCGTTTCGACAGGCTCGCCGAGGCGTCCATCCGCTGGAGATCGCCCTTCAGGCGCTCCTGGACACCGGCGATGCGGGTCCGGAGACGCTCCTCCTGCGCGGCGAGACGCAACAGATCCGCGGAACCCGGCCTGGGTCTCGATTCGGCTCCCGCATCGAAGGATCGGAGGAGGGAGTCCTTCTGGTCCTGCAATGCGGCGATGCGGTCCCACTGATCCTGGTCGAGGCAGGCCTCGATCTCGCGGTTGAGGGTCTCAACCCGTGTCACCCACTCCACCCAGGAAGCCGGATCCGACATCAGACCTGGATGCTGAACCCGGCCGTCTCGGCAGGGTTGGGACTGTCGCCCCCGCGGCGGTTCGGTTGTCCAGCTGTGGGGAGGGGCTGACCCGACTGCAGGAGCATCTCACGCCACGCCTCCTGGATGACCTGCAGGTGTCGTTTCGCCTCGTGGAAGGGGACTGGATCCTTCTGGAGGTTTCCCCGGACGACATGGTCGCCGACGTAGTGGTAGAGGGCCGCGAGACGTTGGGCGAACTCTCCTCCGGCCGTCAGATCCAGGGCGTCCCGGAGTTGGGCGACGATGGCGCCGGCCTTCATCGACTGGTTGTGGATCGTCTCCATGCGTCGGCCGAAATCCTCGAGCTCGAAGGCGTCGATGGCGGACTGGATGGCGGTCACGGCCCCGTCGAGGAGCAGTTGGACGATCCGGGGCTTCGAGACGGTCGACTCCGCGCCGGAGCGGTAGGCCGCCAGGGGGTTTTGCGGGCGCATGACGGTCGGTGGGTCGGAAGGCGTCTCTTCCGCTGGGGTGGGGTCAGAGTTCCGACGTGCCGAAGAGGTTGCTCAGGCGGTCGATGCCCTCCAGGGGTGGATAGGCGCCGGAAGGCGACACGTTGCGGACGAGCTCCTTGACCCGCTGGAAATCCATCTCAGCGCGGATCTTGGCGAGCTTCAGGTCCGCCTCCGTGATCTTCGGGGGCTGCCGTAGAGCGACGACCTCCTTGCCCTCCTGGGGGGTGGAGGTCTTTGGCCTGCCCTCGACATGCATCGGCATCTCTTTGTGCTGTACAGGCTCAATTCTCATAACTCTGCCCGAGTATCCGGACGAATTGGGGAGGGCTTAAGAGGTTTTTCGAAAAAACCATCGGAAATCTCAGACGGGTCGTCCTGAGGCCATTTCCATCGTCGGAAAGGTGGCGTGGCTGAGGTCCCAGGGGGCTGATCCGTCAGGGGGTTGTGGCCGCGGGCGGCTTCGCGGTGGGTTTTGGCGAACAGCTCTGCTGGAGGGAGCGGACGACGACGAAGGCCGCGAACCGGGCGAAGCGGGTGGGACTGTCCATCGATGGGGAAGGCGGGGGCTCGGTCTCGACGCCGAGCTTCTGCCGCAGGAACCGGCGGGCGTCGTTCAGGGTCGGGCCGTCACCCGCATTCAGGGTGTCATCGAACTGCCAGAGGATCGTGCCGTCCTCGACCCGGACCAGGGTCACCTTGATGCCCACGAGGAGCGGTGGATAGGACTGGAAGGCCGTGACCGAGGAGAAGAGGACGGCGTCGGCGTCGGTCTGCCGATGCACCTCCTGGAGGAGGCTGGGTGGGATGGCGTCGGTCGTCCTCGGGACCGGAGAGCCCTCGAGCGGGCGGTTCAGCGGGGTCTTGGGCACGACGGTCTCGAACGGGACCCCGGAGCGGATCTCCTCGACCAGGCCCCGATGGACGAGTTGTGCGGCGTTCATCGCGGCCCCGGCACCCGGCTCCTCGGGGGGGGCGGTCGGCAGGATCGCCACCCGGCGGACCTCCTGCAGGACCTCTGCCGGTGCGCCGCCGCAGTTGAACTGGCTCCGGAAGGGGCCGATGCGGGATCCGTCGGTCAGGCGGGATGCGAGGTTGGAACAGCCTGCCAGAGCGGTGCAGAGGCAGAGGAGGGCGTAGGGGCGGAGGCTCATCCGGAGGCGAGCTTTTGGTTGAGGTATTGAAGCTGCTGGTTGGACCTCGCCTGGGCCGCCTCCATCGCACGGAAGCTGGCCAGGAGCCGTTCGCGGTTCGCCTGGACCCGCCGCTCCATGGCGGCCAGCTGCTCGTCGAGGCGGGCCGACTGCTCGGTGAGGGCCTTCTGACGGGACGGCAGTGTGCCAGTGATCTCCTCGACCATGGGTTGGGCGAATCCCGCGACCCGGGTCGCCATTCCCGTGGAGGCCGTGGCGAAGAAGGCCTTCACCTCGGCGAGGTTCGACTCGAGCGCCGACGTGAGCTTCCCGGCATCCCCGACAGTGATCTCGTTGCTGTAGCCCGTGGTCTTGAAGCCGAGGTCCTCCAGGCTCTTCACGACGCTGCTGGGCCCATTGAGCTGGGGCATCATCAGGGACCGCAGCGAGGAGCCCAGCTGGAACACGGTCTGGTCGTAGGCGAGGATGCCCGAGGTGATCTTCCCCGAGGCATCCCGGCTGCTCATGGTCAGAGACGACAGCAGCGACTGGACCGTCGAGGCCGAGGTGATGAAGTCGTTGATGGCCTTCTGGATCGTCTCGGTGTCGACCCCGGCATTGACCGTGACCGTCCCTGTCTTCGTCGCGGTGAGGGTGAGACCCGTTAGTCCGGATTCCGACTCGTCGATCGAGTTCGACCTCGCCCGCTGCGTGGCTCCGCCGTTGATCGAGTACTCCAGATCCGTCCCCTCGGTCAGCTCACCATCGAGGAGTCCAAGCGAGTCCATGAGGTTTCCCGAGGTGTCCTCCACCACGATGCCCCGGTTGCCGGGCTCCTTGCTCCGGAGGGTGAGCCGGTTCTCGGACTGGTCGTAGGTGGCCAACACTCCAGCGGATGAGTCGTTGATGTCCGCGAGGAGGGATGCGAGGGAGTCGGACGTCGAGTAGGCGATGGTGGTGCCGTTGATCGTGAAGGTCCCGGTCGATGGGCTGATGCCGCCGTTGGCCAGGGGCTGGTCCGACAGGCTGGCCGACAGGCGCAGGGAGCCGATCCCCGAGGTGCTGGTGGCCGGGGCTCCCGGCGTTGCCGGGGAGAACAGCTTCATCACGCTCCAGAGGTTGGAGGAGTCATTGGGGGCTCCCAGGACCACGTTCGTTCCGGAGGGTGGGGTCAGCGTGATGCGGTCGGTCAGGGTCGAGTAGGTGGCCTCCACTCCGGTCGCCTGGTGGATCTTGTCGAAGACCTGGTCGATCGTCTCCGTGGCGGCCACCGTGATGGTCTTTGCCGTGACCACGCCGGAGACGAGGTCCCGGGTGGAGATGCTGAAGGTCCCGGGGGTGAAGGTGCGACCCCAGTTCACCGACTCCAGGCTCGGTGCCCCATTGGGATTCGACCGGTCGATGTCGGCCGTGTGCACCTTCTGGAAGGCGTCCGTGCCGGACTTCAGCACGGAAGCCGTGGCGACCGACGTCACGGCGATGGAGAACGCCCCGGTGACGCTGTCGGAGGTGGTCTGGGCGGTCAGGATGCCCGCGTCGGTGCTGGATGCCTTCCGTGACTTGTAGAGCGCCTCGGACTGCAGCGCCTCGGCCTTCGACTTGAGGTCGGAGAGCTTCGTGGCGATCTGCCCGAGGGCCTCCCGTCGGCGGGCGAGGTTCACCTGCTCGGAGCGGACGGCATTCTGCGGCTGCCGCTCCACCGCGGTCAGCTGGTCCACCATGGATTTCCAGTCGAAGCCCGAGGCGAGTCCGGAGACAGCGAGATCGATTCCAGCCATGGCAGTTCCTCAGTAGACGCAGTCGAGGGAGATCCGCTCCCCACAGGGGCACTCCACGGTCACCTTCTGGACGATCTCCCCGGCACGGGTGACGAGGATGGAGGGGACACGGCCATCCGGTGTCCCGCCCGGTTCCGTCCGGGGTGCGGAGAAATCCCTCAGGGTCAGCGGGAAGGCGCTGGCGGCGTTCCTCATGCTCCCGGATCCGGCATCGACGAGTCCCTGGAGGGTCTCATCATCGAGTCCCAGCCTCAGCGCATCCTCCAGATCGGCGAGGGCCTTCTCGGGCGGGGGGCGATTGGCGATCACCGGGGCCTCCTCCATGGTGACCGGTGCGAACTCGTCGACCTCGGCCCCGTCGATGGGCTCCATCGCGGTGAAGGGTGTGAATTCGGCCTTCATGGGGACTTTGGCAGCTTTGCCGACTTGTCTGGCCCGGCGCGGACGAGGATCGAGGTCCTCCGGTTCCCGGGATCATCCTTCGGGCGGTCCTGCAATGGGGACTCGCTGCCGAGGCCGGACACCTTCTTGACCTGCCCACCCTTGACGCCGTTTTTCTGCAGCAGGATGCGCGCCGTGTTGGCCCGGCCGGTCGATAGCTCCCAGGGATCGGTGTCATCCTGGCCCGTGGCGCCCGACGTATGGCCGTTGAGTTCGAGCTCCACCGTCGGATACCGCGCCAGCTCCCAGGCCACGGTCTCGAAGACGAGCTGGCCGAAATCGGTGAGTTCCTTCGACCCGGGCTGGAACAACGATTTGCCGGGACTGTCGAAGAAGGTGATCAGAAGCCCCTCGTTGGTTCGGTCGACCTTCACCGACTTGGTGTCCTTCCAGTCGGGATTCTCCATCAGGGCCCGTTCCAGCCTCTGGTCGAGACGCCGGATGAACTCCAGGGGCACGCTCGACGGGGCCTGGAAGAGGTCGGACTTGTTGGGGTCCGACTCGCCGTCCTTCGTCTTGCTGGGGAGGACGCCGACGGACTGCTTGACCATCGACATCATCCGGTTCCGGAAATAGCTGGCGAGCTCCCCCTTGGTCTTCTCGTCCTGCGCGACGATCCACATGACCATGAAGAAGGCCATCATGCCGGTCACGAAATCGGCATAGGCCACCTTCCAAGCTCCGCCTCCTCCTGCTCCCATGGTGTGTGTGCGTCCGGGGTTCGAGGGTCACTTCATCGTCTTCAGCATCGTCTCCAGCTCGGCGGAGCCGGGTCGGACGTCGTCAGCGAGCACGCGACGCCCGACCTCGCAGGCGACGAGTGGGGCGGCGCCGTTGGCGAAGCTGACGGTCGCCTCCTTGATGCAGTTGAAGTAGACGGCCTCGGCGCGACCGATGAAGTCGATGTTCGTCGCCAGCGGTGCGATCACTCCGTAGGAGAGGAAGATGCCATAGAAGGTTCCGCACAGCGCGGATCCGATGCTGGCGCCGACGACGGTCGTGCCCTGGTCGATCTTGCCCATCGTCAGCACGATGCCGAGCACCGCCGCCACGATGCCGAACGCGGGCATCGAGTCCGCCACCTTGGTCAGCACCTCCACCGGCTCATGGTGCTCCGCGTGGGCGGTGTTGACGGACTGCCGCATCAGGGACTCGAGCTGGTCCGGCTTGATCCGGCCGTCCACGACCGGCTTCAGGCCATCGCAGAGGAAGTCCAGCGCATGGTGGTTCCCGTGGAACTTGGGGTACTTCTTGAAGAGGCTGCTGCCGTTGGGGTTCATGACGTGCTCTTCGAGGGCGATCATGCCGCCCCGGCGTCCGAGGACGAACAGCTCGTAGAGGCACTTGAGGAGCTCCTCATAGTCCCCCTTCTTGTAGGGTGCCCCCTTGAGGGTGGCGAGCAGGCCGTGGACGATCGACTTCAGGACCTTGACCGGGGCCATGATCACGAGACACCCCGCACCCATCCCTGCGATCGGGATGATCTCTCCGATGTGGATCAGGCCCATGGGATTGCCCCCGTTGAAGCTGAATCCGTAGAGCGTCAGTCCGATGATGATGACAAATCCGATGATGACGACCATAGGCTGGGTTCAGTAGTGGTGACGGATGCGTTTGAAATGGGTGCGGAGCGTGGTGACCGCCTGCACGTGGATCTGGCAGGCGCGAGCCTCCGTGAATCCGAGGAGCTCGCCAATGTCCTTCAGACGGAGTCCCTCGAAGTAGAACATGTGCAGCACCTTCCGCTGGGTGTCCGGGAGCTGCACGATGCGTTTCCGGAGTTCCTCCTGCAGCTCACGGTCCAGGAGCTGCTCGGCAGGGCACGGCTGGTTCAGATCGGCGAGCTCCTGGGAGGGCAGCTCGTCGCTGGCGAGGAATGCCGGTTCGGAGAGGCTCTCGAACGTCACGCCGCGCAGCCGGTCGAGCAGCCTGCGATAGTCGTCGGTCGACAGTCCCAGGCGGGCGGCAATCTCCAGCTCCTCGGGCGGTCGCCCGAGCTTCTGGGAAAGCTCATCGATGGCCTCCTCGAGCTCCTGGCGTCGTGCCAGATCGCCCCGGCTCAGGGGACTGATCCGTCGAAGCTCGTCGAAGATGGCGTTCTTGATCCGGATGCGGGCGAAGTGGGGGAAGGACGCCCCCCGCGTGGGATCATAGGTCCGCCACGCCTGGACCAGGGCGAAGAGTCCGAGGTTGATCCAGTCGTCGAGGTCCGTCCCGGCCGGCAACGCCGGGCAGTACCGGTGGACCGTCCGGACGACCAGCGGGGCATAGCGTTTCAGGAGATCGTCCTCGCTGTCGGCCGCCTCCACGGAATCACGATACGAGTGGATCGCCCGCACGCGTCGGGTCAGCGTGGCGTCCTGGGGATCGATGGCGGATGCGGTGCTCATCAGGCGTTGCGGTTGGGTCCGGGTGCGGCGGTGGGGGTCGCCGGGCTGGTCGAGGCACCCTCGGCCTGACGGGCCTGTGCCTCCGCGATCCGTGCGCGCTCCGTGCGATGCCCGGCGAGGATCATCTTCCGGAACCAGAACCCACCGAGGGCCGTCGTCAGCCCACCGAAGAGGGCCGCCTGATACAGGGCATGGGCCATGTCGGTCTCCCGGATCCAGGCCATCCCGAGGATCAGGAGCGCCAGGCCCAGCCCAAGTGCCGCGCTGACGAAGGTGGTCATGGTCGGTCTGGGGCGACATCGGTCAGCCGGGCGGCCGCCATGGCTTCGGCGATCATCTCGGGATCCAGGAAGGGTCTCCGGAGATCGAGCGTGCCCTCCCACTCGATCGTTGCCGCGGTCAGCAGGCGCGCCTTCATCGCTGGTCCGATGGGCAGGTCGTCCTGGAGGGCCTTATTCCTGAGGTTTCGGACCTCCCGCTCGAGCCACTGGAGCGATCCGAGGGCTCCCTGCATCTCCCGGGGGAGAGATGAGGTGCTGAAGATGCCGGGCTGTCCGGTCGACGGGGGCCGTATCCACTGCCGGAGCGTGGGGTGGGCCGCGAGGAGGGGTTCCAGCTGCGGCAGGACCTCTGCCCAGGGGGAATCGAGACGTGGGGCCTTGGAGGCCGCGCCATCCTCCTGGCCGGAGACCAGCCGGGAGAGGAACTGCCGCTGGCAGACCTGGAGGGTCGCTTGGGGCCAGCGTGTCCGGGCCGCCTCGAACAGATCCTCGTTCATCCGAGCGGTCAGTCCCCCGGCAGCCAGCGAGATCCCGCGGGTGTCCAGGCTCCTCAGGATGTCATCCCAATGGGGTTCACCCGAGGGTCCGAAGACGAGGTCCGCCGCCACGCGGTAGCCATGGACATCGATCCCGACGACCAGCGTCACCGGCCAGCATTCTGAGCCCAGCGGCTGGAAGACCCGCTCCCGCCAGGTGTGGATGAACAGCCAGTGGAGTCTGGGGAGTCGCCTGCGTCTCCAGGAACGGATCTGTGCGTCCAGTGCGATCCCGGTCCGCTCCACCTGGGAGTCGTCGAACCTCAGTCCACACCGTCCCTCCAGCCAGGTGGTGGCGGGTTCCGGGGCCTCCTTCCGGAGATGGCAGTGTGCGATCGCCACCTGGCGTGCCCGGTCGAGCCACGTGCCCTGGTCCAGCGGAGGGGGGCGAAATGGGGTGAAGAGGATGGATCCGTCCCCCGATGATGTCGGCGTCCCGGCGGGACGTGTGGGCGCCATCGAGGGCAGCGCCACCAGCAGGTCACGGAGGGCGTCCGCGAGGCGCTGGTAGCCCTCGTTCGACAGCAGTTGGATGGCATCCGACGGGAGGACCGTCGGGGCCGGGAGAGCGGAGAGGGCGGCGTTCATGGGTCAGGGCAGGGGCTTCCGGAAGGCGGCCACGTTCACGAGGGAATTGCGGGTGTGGGGGGATCCGGTGGGTGCCGCCTCACCGGCGAGGCTCTCGGCATTGCCGGCGGGGGCGATCTGGGGCTCGACCCCGTTGGCCCTCAGGAAATCCCGGAGATGGCGGGCCGAGAGGACGACGGCCCCCGGCAGAGACGCGCTCGTCGGCGCGGGGTCCACCACCATCCCGACGACTTCGCCGGCGGCGTTCAGCACGGCGGAACCCCGGTGGGTCTCGTCCAGTCGGACCCCCAGGCAGAAGTGGCGTGGATCGGCCCGTGATCCGGTGGACCGGGCGACCTGGGTCCGGACCGAGACCTGGGCGAGGCGTTCCGTGGAGCCAGGCGTGGGCGCGGCGGGGGAGAGCTGGGCGCAGAACACCCACGATCCCGGCGAGACCTGGGTCCGATTGGTCTGCAGCGTCAGCGGGTGCAGCATCCGACCTCCGGTGTCCACGCGGACCACTGCCAGGCCGAGCGACGACTCCACGGTGATCTTGTCGGCCTTGAGACGTCCGCCCACGAGGGAGACGAGGAACGCCTGGGTGTCGTCCGGGATGTGGGTGGCGGAGGTGAGCACGTGCCCTGACGTCGAGACCACGAATCCGGCCCCGGTGGCTGCGGGCAGCAGGGGCTCGGGTCGGGCATTCGCACGGATCTGTGCCATGCCGCGTTCCCGGTAGGTCGATTCCAGCCTCCGGAATTCCGCCACGAGGCGCTGCCCGCGGTCCTGGTCGGCGGGTGGCATGATCCGGAGGAGCTGCCTCCGGGCGATGGCGGCGACCTCCAGTCCCCCCTCGCTGGCAAGGGTCCACCAGCGGTAGGCCTCGACCAGATCCACAGGAACCGAGCGCCCCCTGTAGTAATACTCCCCAAGCCGATGTTGGGCATCGCGGTGTCCCCGCTCCGCCGCCTTCCGGAAGTACGCCTCCGCCAGGGTCGTGTTCTGGACCCCCGGTGCGGCGTCATACAGGACACCCAGCTGGTACTGCGCCGGAACGAAGTCCTCCTCCGCAGCCTTCTGATGCCACTGGACCGCACTGCGATAGTCGATCGCCACCCCCCGGCCGCCGTACTGGTAGAGGTTCCCAAGGCTGTACATCGAGGGCACGTAGCCATGGGAAGCAGCCCTGCTGATCCAGGCGAGACCCTCCTGGGCCCGACCCTGCTCGACGTGCAGCTGCCCCAGGAGGTGCTGCGCCGGGAGCAGACCTTCCCCGGCCGCCTGTTCGAGGTACCGCTGCGAAGCCGACCAGTCGAGGGGCAGACCATTCGTGCCCGTGAAGTATTTCCTGCCGAGGTTGTAGGCGGCGACGGGATTCCCGAGTTCGGCCGCACGCTGGTAGTATTCGACGGCCTTGATCGGATCCTTGGTCACCCCGAACCCGAGGTCGTGGGCGTAGCCGAGGTTCACCAGCGCCGGGGCACACCCTCCTTCGGCCGCCTTCCGATAGGCCTCGATGGCCATGGCCAGGTTCGTGGGGTGCCCCTTGGCCACGTGGTCGAGGTGGTTCGACAGGCCGAGGTTGTACCAGTGGGCCGGTTCAAGCCGGGCCAGCCCATCGCCGATCTGCAGCGGCTGGATAGCCGGTGCGGAGGGCTCCGTCGTCGCGTCCGACACCGGTGCCGACGGAACCGCGTTGGTCCGCAGAGCCGGTGCGGTCGTCTGCGGCTCCAGCGATGGAGCCGTGTCCACGGCCCCGGTCAGGAGCAGGGGCGTGAGGACCCCGATCAGCAGGCCCGCCCATGATGCGGTCCTCACGTGACGTGGAGTCGGTCGACAGTTCATCGGAACCCGTTGCAGCAAGTCATAGACCAACCGTGTGGGTGGGTGTCGTGGCGCGGTGGCACGACCCGTGCTGCGGTCGGAGGCATGACGGAGGCCTTGTTTGGAGGCATCAACTATGTGGCGGCGAAGAAGGGATTGGACGCGTGTGTCGAGAGACAGCGCGCCTCGGCGGCGAACATCGCCAATCTCGAGACCCCGGGCTACCGGAGAGTCCATGTCCCCCGCGAGTTCCAGCAGAGCCTCCGCGAGGCCGTGCGGCGTCAGGACCCCGCCTCCCTCGCCGGTCTCCGGCCGGGCGTCGCTGTGGATGGAAGTGCCGTGGCGCGGACTCCGGATGGCAACACGGTGAACCTGACGGACGAGCTCATGGCGCTCCAGGAGAACGGGGTGGAGCACAGTCTCCATGTCCAGTTGATCAACGGCAGGATGTCCCGGCTCCGGGCCGCCATCAGCGGGAGGATGTCATGAATCTGATCCCGGGAGCCACCAGTGCCACCCAGGGCCTGCAGGCTGAGCAGCTCCGCATGGAGGTGATCAGCCAGAACATCGCCAATGCGCGGACGACCCGGACGAGTTCCGGCGGTCCGTACCAACGTCAGGCGGTCCGCTTCTCCGAGGCCCTCGGCGAGGCTCTCTCCGGGGTCGACGCGACCCGCGGCGACCGGCAGGCGATGCCGCGTCTCGAGATCCTCCCGGACACCCGCCCCCCCGTGCGGGTCCACCAACCCGGGCATCCCGATGCGGATGGCGAGGGGTTCGTGTCCTATCCCGCGATCAGCGTCCATGAGGAGATGGCCGACCTCGTGTCCGCCAGTCGGACCTACGAGGCGAACCTGGCCGTCATCCGCAACGGACGGGCCCTGGCGCAGCAGGCGCTGTCGATCGGACGTCGCGCCTGAGATCCCTCCGACCTTTCCAGACCATGAGTCCGATCAGCCCCGCAACCCCCGCCATCGTTGGAACGGAATGGACCCGTCCGATCCTTCCGAAGGTCGCCAATCCGTCCGTCGGCAGCGACCTGGAAGGGATCGCGGCATCGGGTTCACCCCAGACCTATGCGCGGTTTGGCGATGTCCTGACCGATCTGATCCGACAGACCGACCAGGCCCAGCGGGTCTCTGGAGAGACCACGGGTGCGTTGCTGGCCGGACAGAACGTCCCGGTCCACCAGGCGATGATCGCCGGGGAGGAGGCCTCCGTGTCCTTCCAGCTCATGCTCGAGGTCCGGAACCGGCTCCTCGAGGGGTACCAGGAACTGATGAGGATGCAGGTCTGACGACGGAACCGCCGCGCAAGCGGCCTGAATTTCAAAGCACATGGATGTGTTTCAAAATCTGCTGAAGCAACTGAGGGAGATCTGGGGTCGGCTGAGTCTGGCCCAGCAGGTCCTGTTCGGGATCACTGGGGCCGCGATCGTGGCCGCCGGGGTCGCCCTCTCGTGGATGGGGTCCGGCACCGACTGGCGCCTCCTGTATGGACGACTCGATGCGGCCGAGGTGGGCCGGATCGTGACTGTCCTCGAGGGACAGAAGGTCCAGCACCGGATCATCTCCGGAGGGACCGGGATCCAGGTTCCCGCCGGCCAGGTCCACAGTCTCCGGGCCCAGCTCGCGGCGAAGGGGATGCCGAAGGCGGATGGGACGGGATTCGAGATCTTCGACAAACCCGCCTTCGGGATGTCCGACTTCGTCCAGCGGGCCAACTACGTCCGCGCCATCCAGGGTGAACTGGCCCGGACCCTCCAGCAGATCGAGGGTGTCGAGAGCTCCCGGGTGATGATCGTCCTGCCCGAGAACCGGCTCGTGATCGATGCCCAGCGCAAGGCCACCGCGTCGGTGTTCCTGAACGTCCGGGTGCCGGGAATGCTCACGGCGGAGGCTGTCAGCGCCATCCGGTTCCTCGTGTCGAACTCGGTCGAGGGTCTCCAGGTCCGCGACGTCACGGTCGTGGACAACTACGGCTCGGTCCTCTCGGAGCCCGCCGAGGAATCCAATTCAGCCTCCCTGGTGGGAGGGCAGCTGCAGCAGAGGAAGAACATCGAGCGCTACCTCACCGAGAAGCTCCGTTCGATGTTCGAGACCATCCTGGGACCCGGCCAGGCGGTCGTCCGGGTCTCCGCGGACCTCTCGTTCGACGCCGTGACCCGGTCCTCCGAGTACTACGATCCGGCGGGCACCGTGCCCAAGAACCAGACACGGCGACAGGAGACCACCGACTCGGTCTCCACCTCCTCCGGCGGGGTCGCGGGGATCGGCGCCAACACCTCGACCAACGTCAACAGCTCTCCCTCGCAGGGGAACCGCCTCCAGAAGGTCGACCAGACCGACGATTTCTACGTCAGCCGCAGCCAGACCAATGTCATCGTCGGCATCGGAGGGGTGAGGCGCATCAGCGCGGCAGTGTTCGTCAACCAGCGCTACGAGGGCGAGGGGACCGCGCGGAAGGCCGTGGTCCGGACGACGGTGGACCTCGACAAGCTCAAGAGGGCCGCCGAGCGGTCGCTGGGCCTGACCGACAAGGATCCGCTGGGTGAGGTCGTGGTCGAGGAGCTTCCGTTCAACGAGGAGCCGCAACGGCGGGAGACCGCCCGTGTCGACCGTGATGCCCTGTGGGCCCGCGGCATCGAGATGTCCCGCACCGCCGGTGTGGTCGGGGGCAGCATGCTGATCCTGTTCATCCTCTGGCGCATGCTGCGCCGGGGATCCGAGGAGCTCCTGGCCGCTGGCGTGCCGGTCGGACAGCTGATCGCCGGTCAGACCATGGTCCTCGCGGGTGCCGGGGGTGCGGTCGCCGTGGCCGGCGGTGGTGCCGCGGCGGCTGGTGGTGCCGACGGCAAGGGCCCGGCCGGTGAGGGTGCCGCGGAGGGCGAGGAGGACGACCAGGAGGCGCAGGAGAAGAAGAAGAAGATGAAGATGGATTTCGGCCTCAGCAAACAGCGCCCAGAACGCGTCACGCTCGAGGTGCTCAAGGACCTCATCCGCGACAACCCACAGAAGATGGTCCAGGCCGCCCGGGCCTGGCTGGTGAACGAGCCGGACAAGGAGAAGGAATAGTCCGCTCCCGACCTCACCCAGATCCATCGCACCCGATCCATGAAACTCAGCCCCTCACAGAAGATCGCCGCCCTGCTGGTGCTTCTGGGCGAGGAGAGCGCCAGCATCCTCATCAAGAGCCTCGACGACAACGAGCGCGAGCTCGTGTCCTCGGAGCTGGTGAACCTCCCGCTGCTCTCGGTCGAGCAGCAGACCCAGGTCCTCAAGGAGTTCACCGAGATGGCCATGCAGGCCAACTCGAGTGTCGGCGGCTCCGTGGAATACACCCGCGTGGTCCTCGAGAAGTCGGTCGGCCTCTTCAAGGCGGCCGAGATCGTCGGCCGGGTCGGCACCCGCCGCACCTCCGTGGCTGCCATGCAGCAGATCATCGACCTGGATGCGACCTCGATCTGCAACCTCCTCAAGGAGGAGCAGCCCCAGACCGTGGCCCTGGTGGTCAGCTATCTCACCGCACAGAAGGGATCCGAGGTCCTGAAGAACCTCCCGGAATCCCTCCAGGAACAGGTCGTCGAACGCCTCGCCACACTCGCCTCCACCCCCATCGAGGTGGTCGAGACCGTCGGGGAGGTGCTGTCGCGGAAGGTCGGTCGAAAGGTCACGAAGGCCCTCAACCAGACCGGTGGCATCAAGTCCGCGGCCGCGACCCTGAACGCGATGGATAAGACGCTGAGGCAGGGGATCCTGAACAAGCTCGACGAGCGGGTCCCGGACCTCGTGCGGTCGATCCGCATGAAGATGTTCACCTTCGACGACCTGGCGACCCTCGACATGAAGTCGCTCCAGAAGATCCTCCGCGAGGTCGACGCCGGACGTCTGGCCGTGGCCCTCAGCGCCGCCAACGAGAACCTCCGGCAGGCCCTGCTCGGAGCCCTCTCCAAGCGCGCGGCGGAGACCGTCGCCGACGAGATCTCGAACCTCGGGAAGATCAGCCTCCGCGAGATCGAGCAGGCCCAAG